>Ga0183260_10001387_pt1 | contig 20273 bp, 25 predicted proteins | sample AntDrymUQ4972206_2_FD_129768 | JGI IMG/M metagenome (GOLD analysis project Ga0183260, IMG submission 129768) | Polar desert sand microbial communities from Dry Valleys, Antarctica - metaG UQ497 (22.06) (version 2) (version 2) | ecosystem: Environmental > Terrestrial > Soil > Desert | place...
ACGACGTGCATCGGGAACTCCGGGCCCCTGCCAGACGACATCGCGGAACAGGTAACCGAGCGCGACCTATCGGTGGTCGCTGTGCTTTCAGGTAACCGCAACTTCGAAGGGCGCATCCATTCGCAAGTGAAAGCCAGCTATCTCGCTTCGCCTCCCTTGTGCGTTGCATACGCGCTAGCGGGCCGCGTCGACATCGACCTTACGACCGACCCCATCGGAGAGGTGGACGGGAAACAGATCTTCTTGAGCGACCTTTGGCCCACCTCGCAGGAAGTCGATGCACTCGTGCAAAGTTCGATCTCGACAAGTCAGTTCGATACCGAGTACGGCCGAATCTTCGAAGGCGACGAGCATTGGAAGAAGATGCCCGCTCCGACCGGAGACTTCTACGCGTGGGACAGCGAATCAACCTATGTCCAAGAGCCCCCCTATTTCACCGAGACGACCGTCGGATTCACGCCCCCGGGCGACATCGTCGACGCGCGAGTGCTTGTGATGCTCGGCGACTCGATCACCACTGACCACATCTCGCCTGCTGGTTCCATCAAGGTCGACTCCCCCGCTGGGGCCTATCTCACGAGCAAGGGTGTCGAGCCGCAAGACTTCAACAGTTTCGGATCGCGCCGCGGAAATCACGAGGTGATGCTCCGAGGGACCTTCGGAAATATTCGCCTTCGGAACCTGCTCGCGCCGGGGAAGGAAGGCCCCTGGACCACCCACATGCCGAGCGGAGAACAGATGAGCATCTACGACGCCTCCACCAGATATCAGCAGGACTCCGTGCCGCTCGTCGTGATCGCCGGAAAAGAATATGGCTCTGGAAGCTCCAGGGACTGGGCAGCCAAAGGTACGGCTCTGCTTGGAGTCAAGGCTGTGATCGCCCAGAGCTACGAGCGTATCCACCGCAGCAACCTGGTTGGGATGGGCGTTCTTCCTCTCCAGCTGAACGACGGCGATTCCGCGGCATCACTGGGGCTGAACGGAGATGAGACCTTCACCATCAAAGGCATAGGCAAGGACATCTCCCCGCTTCAAGAGGTGACGGTCGTTGGAACCCGTCCGGACAGCACCGAGGTCTCTTTCGGAGCTATCGTCCGCATCGATGCCCCCGCCGAGGTCGACTACTACCTGAATGGCGGGATCCTGCAGATGGTTTTACGAGAACTGCTTCAGGGATAGATTAGCGACGACCTATCACCGGGAAGGTCCGGTAAGGAGGAATATTTGCGTAGGTACCTGCTGAACTTCGTGGGCGTTGAGGACGACGCGGAGGAGTTCGAGGTAGAAACCGAGTCGGATGAAGTCTTGTTCACGATCCGCGTGATCGAGGACGAAGACGAGCCCACCGTCTTTGAATATCGGATAACCGCTCTTGGGATCGAGCCGGTAGACGAATAGCCGTCTGACAAAGGGCTCTTCCGCTCCGGGAGGCCATGTCGATCGCTGATCCCATAGTCGGATCTGCGGACGTGACCCAGCTTCTAGTTGCTCTATTCGTTGGGCTGGGAGCGGCCGTGCAGGCTCTCACCGGCTTCGGATTCGGATTGGTGTGCTCGCCGTTCCTGGTTGCAGCACTCGGGCCGGTAAAGGGCATCGCGACCTCGGTGGTTCTCGCATCGGCATTGAATGTCGCCATACTTCTGCCTCAAGCCAGAAACGCCCGGCCCTCGCGCGTTTGGCTCATCTTCGCCTTCTCGGCAATCGCGGCCTTCTTAACAGCAAGGTTCGTGAGTGATTTCGCATCGGCCCCCATATCGATAGCGGCAGGACTTGTGACGCTCGTCGCAGCGGCTCTTCTTTGGTTCCGCCCAACCACATCCGGCTCGGGCAAGGTCTCGCAGGCGCTGGCTGGAACGATGAGCGGCATCATGAACTCTGCTGCTGGCGTCGGAGGGCCTCCCGTCGTGCTTCATGCAACGGCAGCCGGGTGGCCGAGACCCATAGTGGTGCCAACGCTTCAGCTGTACTTCTTAGCGACCAATGCGTTCACCCTTGTCGGCCTTCGCCACATCCCAAGCATCACCGCCATCCCGCTCGTCGCGATGGTTGTCGGGCTGATCATCGGGGGCCTGCTGAGAGGCAGGCTGAGTGAACCGGCCGCACGCCGAGCGACCCTTCTGTTAGCGGCCATCGGGGGGGCTATCGTCATCGTCAGCAGTCTTGGGAGCCTGACGTAAGCCCTCTCTGTTTCGGTTTCACACCCGCCACCACCCTCACCGGGGGATTGAAGATGGCCTGACCAGCCCCACGTTTGATTGCAGAATTTTCCTTTAGTGATGAGATAAGTTATTCGGACTCGTCGCTTCTGAGTTGAAAACAGGCTTAGATTGACGTAGAGACTTGATTCGTGGATCGGGTGCCTAGTCCGAAGCATGGATGATCGAGAAGCCCCCAGGGTAAGTGACATAACGCCATCCTCCCTGGCCACTTCCGCCCGTTCCGCATTCATCGGTCCCAGCTTGCCCCCCCGGGTTGACGTCGGCGTGGCGTCGGTAGGCCCAGATCCCCAAGTGTGGGAGTAGTGCTGATTCGCATCGTGAGCAAGGGCTGAGCGGTCCGGAGTGGTCACCAAGACGAGTACCGCCGCGATCAGGAGAAGGGTGGGCCGGATCCTCATTCACCAGTCCTAAGGAAGTCCGTGCAAGCTTCCCAGTACGCAACACCCCAGCCACCTGACCTGATCAAATCGGCCCGTGCCCGCAACCCCAGGCGCGTATTCGCCTCAAGGGTGACGGCGTTTCCGCTCTGTTTCACCGGCCGAAAAACGGCTGCTAGATCTCCACTTCGATACGTTTCCTGCAAGAACTTCCGGATCTACAGAGAAAATGGGTCGGGCACGATGGCGGGGGCGTTCATCGAGTAGTTAGTGTGACTTGCCGGCCGTTATCAATCGCGATACGAAAAGAAATGGCAAAAGGCCCCGGGGGCAAGGGGAGGCGCTGGTGCGAGGGAAGCCGCGGCAGAGTTGCAGAATCGTTATGTACTGATGAGAGGGGGTCATTCGCACTCGATCCCTCCAGGCGGCCCCACCCCTTTTTCACGACAGCCTGCAAATAACGCCGTAGGGGAGGCTAGAGGCTAGGCGCTACGGGCTAGCTAGCGCACATGAGCCAGGCCCCTTTGGAGGACTGACCCGTCTTTCACCGCGCCTACTAGTGACGCGAAGTCTAACCAGTTATCGGTCCAACATCGGGCCAAAGATTCGTCAAATCACCTCTTTTCATGGGCCATTAGGGGTAGTATGCTCATTAGTCCACTTCAGTCCACTTCCCCGCCCCAAATCAGGTCCAAGGAGGATTTTGAATGCCGAGTGTTCGCGAACGCGCTGGAGAGGCGCACCGCAGGACAGTTGAAGCCGAGATTCAGAAGATCGCGCGATATCTCGAAGAGGCATTAGGGCGGAACCTGGTGGCTTACATCGCGGATGTGGATCCGAAGGCTGTGGGCCGATGGGCCAATGGCGACCGCTCTCCCAGGAGAGAAGCTGAAGACCGCTTGCGTGCCGCTTACCAGGTGTTCCAACTGCTTCAAGAGGAAGAGAGCCCCCACACCGTTAGGGCTTGGTTCATAGGCATGAACCCACAACTTGACGATGCAGCACCGGCATCGACTCTGAAGGAGGGCCGCCTTAGGGACGTCTTGGTCGCCGCGCGCTCGTACATCTCCGGAGGGTGAATGTCGGGACGGTCAGACCTCCGACTGCGGGTGTATGGCGGATAGGGCGAGGGCCTGAGCCGCTCCAGCTTAAGGATCCGCTTCCTCCAGAGGACCTAGATCGAGGCAACGTTGGAAACCGCTTCGATAGTCCTATGGGCAACTACCGTGTCGCATATTTCGGTAGGACCCTTGAAGCGTGTTTCGGCGAAACCCTGGCGCGCTTCCGACCGGACCTGGAGTTGTTGGCGAAGGTAAGGAGTGACTGGGAAGCGAAGAACTTCATGGAACCTGGAGCGATCCCGAGAGAGTGGCGCGAGCGACGGCTAGCAGTTCGAGTTCGCTTCGAAACAACTTGGAAATTCGTTAATCTCGAAGCGGCTGAAACTATCGAGGTCCTGCGGACTGAACTCGCTGGTCAACAGCAGATGGGAGTGCTGGGCTGTCTACGAAGATGTCCACATGCAGGAACTGACCAGGACACCGATCTTCGCTGAAGATCCAGCACTGCGGCGGGTTGCAAAACTCTTCGGACTGGTGGTGCACTAATGGTTGGGCTAGTGACTGATCTAAGAAAGTGGCGAGCTCAATCTCCTTAAGGGTCTTGCTGAGAGCAGACCCCTATTGGTTGCGGATCTGGTCCAGAAGCCTTTCCGCAAGATCCTGGATCTCACGGGCAACCATCCGCAGGTCCTCTGCCTCCTGCAGAGCCCCTGATCGGTCCGCACTGCCGATGTCTCCAACGGTCTGCGCCAGCATGGCCCCGCGAAGGTCCGCGTCGTCGGCCACCCTCATAAGCTCTTGAAACGTCAGCCTTAGCAGCAGCCGGACCCTGCGCTCTTGATCGGCCTCAGAGACGGGCTCGGTTGACCGATCGGCCCGGGCGGCAAGCGCAGAGAAACGTTTCCTGACGAATTCTTCAACGGGGACTCCGTGAGAAACCCCAAGACGCACCCTCAACTCCTCCACGTGCTGATCGACAATGTCTCTATTCATCCGAAGCATCCGCGCGACATCGCTCGCGTCGAGGCCTTCTAGCAGCAGAGCGAGGATGCGCGACGGAACGTCGGCTGCGTCATCTGGTTCCATGCTGTTCACACTACAACGCACGATCTTCGAGAAGCCGTTTTGCACAATTCCTTCCGGCTGCCCCCATGACTCCGCCACCGGGTGATGCGCCAGAGCCGCAGAGGTAAAGACCTTTCACCGGGGTTCGATAACCGAAGCGCTCGCCGAAGGATTGCTCCGGAATTATCTCGCCGTGAAAGATGTTTCCGCCGGTCATCCCAAAACGTGCCTCGATATCTGCTGGCACAAGGGTCTGAGCAGCAAGTACCGAGGACGAGCAGCCGGGAGCGAGTTCGTCCAGAGTTTCTAGAACTGCGGCAAGAGCATCCGCTCTAAGCGAATCGTTGGAGGAGACCGAAGAAGGCGCCCACTGACTGAACGCAGAAAGAACGTGCTTGCCGGGGGGAGCCAGCGAGTCGTCGGTTGCGGACTGGATGAAAACCTCCATGAACGGCCTCTTCGGATAACTGCCTGCAAGTGAGGCCTGCCAGGCCGCCTCCACATAGTCGATCGAGGGCGAGACTTCGATGGTCCCGCGATGCTGAGGGCCCCCGTCGCCGGGACGAGATCGAAAGTTCGGAAGCCGGTCCAGGGCGAGGTTCACTTTCACGACAGAGCCGGGCGACTTCCACCCATCTACTTTCGCGCGAAATCTAGGGTCGTCGATAGCCCCCGGATCGACCAATCGGCTAAATGTTGTGATGGGGTCTGCGTTGGATAGAACGAAGCGCGACCTCAGCTCTTCTCCTGACGAAAGTATGACGCCCTCTGCTCCTTGTGGGCCAAGGATCACCTGCTCCACCGGCGAGTTGAGCCTTATCTCTGCACCGCTATTTCGGGCAGCGGCAGCCAATGCTCCGCTAACTCCGCCCATGCCGCCTCGCACGTAGGCCCAGGTCCCCGTCGAGCCGTTCAACTCACCGCCGAGGAAGTGATACGCCATTACCCAGGCCGTTCCGGGCTGCCGGGGGCCGAGGGCGGTCCCGATGATCCCCTGGCCGACGAACGCCCCTTGAAGCTCCTCGGACTCGAAGAACTCCTCCACCGCCTCCGCCGCGCTTCCTTCGACCGCCAAACGCCAAACGTCATCGAGGCCACGTCCAAGAAGCTCGTCATGCAATTCATCCAGCTTCGGAGGGTCGAGTGATTCTGCGAAGGGACGAAGAACCGACACCGCCTTCTCCCAGAAGCGGCCGAAAGCAAGGTATCCGTGGGCGTCAGCAGGATGGATCCGGCGGATCTCGTCCAACGTCCTTCGTTCATCTCTCCAGATGAAGAAACTCCTGCCGTCTGGCAAAGGGACGAACATCTGCGGATCCTTCGGATAGAAAGACAAGCCATGGCCAGCAAGGTCCAGTTCCGAATACACATCAGGGCGGAGAAGGCTGAGCGAATAGGAAGCCGTCGAAACCCAGAATCCCGGCAGCAGCTCTTCTGTGACAGCCGCCCCGCCGACCACGTCCCGGCTCTCCACTACTAGGGTCTTCATGCCAGCCTTAGCGAGGTACGCGGCCGCGACTAGGCCATTGTGCCCCGCCCCGATGACGATTGCGTCCCAGGTCAATCGTTCACCAGATGCTTCTTAAGGAAGTCGACCGTTCGCTGCCAGGAAAGCTCTGCCGCCTCTTTCACGTACACCTCGGGGCGATCATCGTTGAAGAACGCATGGGAGGTGCCCGGGTATTTGTGTGCATCAACTTCAAGGCCGAGCGTTTTCAGTTTGTCGAATACGGGCTTCGCATTTTCTTCCGAGGCCCAATCGTCATGCTCGGCGAAGTGTCCTAGGACCGCACCTTGCACCTTGGAATAGTCGGGTTCACGGGTGGGCAGACCGTAGTAGGTGACGGCTGCACCGACGGGCCGATGAGTGGCGAGGACCAGCGAAAGCGCGCCACCCATGCAGAATCCAACACATCCAACTCCAAAGGGAGAGACCATCGCATTTATCTGCAGATAGTCGAAGGCTCCGCCCATGTCTTTCGCTACCTCTTCGATGTTCAGACTCATCATCTTCTTGCCCGCTTCGTCGGGCTCTGAAGTTGTCTCGCCGCGGTAAAGATCCGGCGCGAGAGCCACGAAGCCTTCACCGGCGAAACGGTCGCATACATCCTTGATGTGATCCACGAGTCCCCACCACTCCTGGATCACCACAACCCCGGGACCTTTGCCTGCGGGGGCCGCTAGATATCCGCTGCATGTCCCGCCATTGGCAGGGAAATCGATCATCTGACCCAAAGTGCCCTCCTCGTCGAAAGTCTTCCTATGAATGCGATCCTGACAACCCTTGCGACCGCATAGGCTATGAGAAAACCGGAAGGAACCTTCATGGCCGATGATCACCGCAAACCGAACGCCCCCGAAGACGCAGCAACCGATGAGAAGGTGGACTCGCGGGCGGCCAAGATCGCGAAGGACGATGCCAAGCTTGCTCCCGAAGATCCTCACTCGCAAGCCAAGCAGATGCTCGAGGAATCCGAGGAACGAGTTCTAGACCCGAAGGCTGGGGCACTGGATGACGACACCGTGGAGCGACGAAACGTGGGAGACCTCACCCCCGACCCGGAGGAACAATAGGAGGTCTAGGTTTCGCTAACCCAGAAACTGTCGAGGACCGAGCCGTCCACACGAAGGGCCGTGACTTCTGCCCGTCCGACTTCTAACCGAAGCACCAGGAAATGGTGCTCTGGCTCGCACTTGATCAGATACGGCTCCTGTCGCAGGCACGGATAGGTCACAGCTCCCCCTCCACCGGTCACGACGTAGTGGATGGAGTTCACGACCGAGTGCTCGTATGAGTGGTTGTGGCCATTCAGAACCAGGTCCACCCCGTATCTCTCGAACAGAGGGACCCATCGGGTACGCACCTCCTCGCTGCCCACATGCGGCCCCCCGGTGAACGCAGGATGGTGGAAGTACACGATCTTGATACGGTCGGAAGACGCCGACAGCGCCTTCTCCAAGAAGGCTGTCTGCGATGCATCGTCCAGCATGTTGGAGTCAAGAGCGATGAAGGTCGCCTTGCCCGTCCGCCACGAGTAATAGTGGTCTTTGGCTCCCAGCGTTTCCGCCGTTGCCTTCCTTCCGAAGTCATGGTTGCCCCATGACGGTCGCCACATGTGTTCGGGGACCGCGATGAGACAGGCTTCCGGCGCCCCGAAATTGCGCTCGGTCGCCTCCCCGTCGGGCCGGTAGAAGTTGTCCCCCGTCGTGATTACGTCGGCGAAGGGACGCTGCTTTCGAACGTCGCACATCCTCTGCGTGATCGCCGTCTGCTCGCTGGAGCCGTATCCCCAATCGCCTTTAACCGCAACGAAGACCGGGGGCAATGGGGACGTAGATGGAGCGCGGACATCCACAACCTCGGCGGCACGGGAACAGCCGGCGACGAACAAGAGCGCGAGCAGGGCCGGCATGAAGCGGACGCGAAACGGAGCTGGCATATGCCAGCTCCGTCCGCACTGAGGACTACCGGGGGGGATAGCGCCCTCAGTACTGCAAGTCAGCGCTTCGGAGTGATGGGCGTCTCCGTCAAGTCGATCGAAGAGTCTGGCGTGACCACCTGGCCCTGATCGATCTCGCCTCTCCATGCTCCGGTCTCGGACCCTCGGTCCTCGATGAAATCCTTGAATCTCTTGAGGTCACCCTCGGTCCTCAGGCCGACGAAACCGAGCTTATCGCCGACGGTCTCAACGATGCCATCTGGGTCGAACTCGAGCTGCAGCATGATCCTGGTGTTCTCGTCATCGAGCCTGTGGAAGGTAACTACGCCTGCGTTGTCGGCACCTTCGCGCGATGTCCATGCAACCCTTTCGTCGGGGATCTGCTCGGTGATCTCGGCCTTCCATTCCTTCTTCTTACCAGCGATCTCTGCACACCACTGAACGTGCGAATCATCGAGCTGCGTCACGCTTTCAACGCCCTCCATGAAGCGAGGAAATTCCTCGAACTGGGTCCACTGGTTGTATGCGGTCCTAACGGGAACACAAACGTCGATCGACTTTTCGATCTTTGCCATGAAGTGCCTCCTCTTGCTGTCGGACCGGCCCCTATTTCTATTCTGATTCCGATCGAATCAAGAGCCGGTTGTGCAACCTGGATCCCGGATAGGCCTGTCAGCCCCGGGCACTTGGTTGTCCTACCCAGCGCCCCGGGCTGTTACACCTTTCGGATCAAAGGCCCTTCTCGGCCTTGCTCTGGTCTTCAACACAAAGCCGTGCCGCCGGAAGAGCCTCTAGCCTGGCTTGGTTGATCTGCTCTCCGCATGCCTCGCATGCTCCGTAGCTGCCTTCGTTGAGCTTCTTGTAGGCATGCTCGATGTCGATCAGTTGCGAGCCGATCGTCTCCAGGATCGCCAGTTCCTTGGTTCGCTCGAACGTCTCCGTTCCGGCTTCGGCTAGGTGCTGGTCATACGCGGCCTTCTCTGTCGCCTTCTCCTGTACGGATTCGCTGTTCAACTCTTGAGTGAGTGCAAGCTGGAGCGATTCCAGCCGCTCCTTCTCTTCACTCAGCAGCTCTCGGGCGATCTTGGCATCCATGGGCAGGGACAGTACCCGAACCGGAAGCTTGGAAACCAGACCGAAGACTTTTCGCGCTCTTCGTCACTATTGGCGGAGTTTGGAGATGACCACTTAGGGTATGCATCTTGTTCCTAATCAATCCTCGAGGGGAGGCGGCGCTATGACTATGACAAGGATCCTAAGAAGCAAGCCGGTTCTATTTGTCGGCGGTGCAGCACTGGTGAACAAGGTTGCGAAAGCCCGGAGTCGCAAGCGGCGCAAGTCGCTCGTATCGAAACTGCTATCTGGTCTGCTGGTCACCGGAGCAACAAGTGCGACGGTCAAGTACTTCAAGGACCCGATCCTTGGCCAGAAAAGACGGCAGAAGGTTCTCGGCCTGATGGGCCGCTCGAATGGTGGAGCCGACGAATGGCAGCCGACCCAGCGTCAGCCCGAGATCGCGATCCCCGAGAGCACTCCGACGCCCTCGGTATAAGTCCGAACCACGTTCCTCGAGAAGCCGCCCTACGGGGCGGCTTCTCGACTTTCATCCTCGTTCGGCGAGTGCCTGATGAATGTCATCGAGAACTTCTTGTGGATGCGTCCGAACATCTTTCACCATGTATGCCTTGTATATGCGGCCCTCGGGATCTATCAAATAACTGCTCCTGAAGGGGATGCCGGACCACTTGTCATCGTCCGCACGCCTCGTCTCATACGACTCGGACGTTTCTTCGGCCACATCGGACAAGACTGGGAACTCGAACCCATGGTCCTCGGCGAAACGCTTGTTGTCTTCCGGGGTGTCGTAAGAGATACCGATCACCTCGACCCCGGCCTTGTTGAACTCCGGGGCTCGATCACGGAACCCCACACCTTCGATAGTTCAGCCGGCGGTGCTTGCCTTCACGAACCACCACAGCACCACCCACTTGCCGCGGAAGTCCTCTAGCTTCACCGCCTCGCCGTTGTGGGATGGCAGAGAAAAAGGTGGCGCTACGTCATTCGGTTGAAGCATGGGCGGGCCTCTTGCGATGTCTTTTGGTGAAGCGGACTCTATAAGGTTCCATGATGGCTATCACGAAGAACCGGATGAGGGCACTTTTCCTCAGCAATCTCGGCGGCGCATGAGCCTTCCCGTCCCCCCTCCCATAAAGCCGATGCTGGCCAAGCTCTCGGCCGAGATCCCATCGGGGGAGGGATGGCTATACGAACCGAAGTGGGATGGTTTCCGCGCGATCGTCTTTCGCGAAGGCGACGAGCTTACGATCGGGAGCCGAAACTCGAAACCACTGGAACGCTACTTCCCCGAGGTCGTCCCTGCTCTGTTGGACTGCCTGCCCCAACGGGCCGTCGTCGACGGCGAGATCGTGATCGCGGGAGAAAAAGGCCTCGACTTCGACGCTCTGCTCCTTCGGATCCACCCTGCTGCGTCGAGGGTGAAGATGCTGTCCGAGTCGATGCCATCGACCTTCGTCGCGTTCGACCTGATCGCCGAGGGCGACCACGACCTTCGCTCTCTGCCCTTCGAACATCGCCGGGCGAAGCTGGAAGCATCGGTCGGATCGTCGAAGGACGTTTTCCTCACACCCCAAACATCCGACCTGCTAACAGCGAAGGGATGGTTCACCGAGTTCGAGGGGGCCGGACTCGACGGGATAGTTGCCAAGCTTGCAGCTTCTTCCTATCTGCCCGGCGAACGAGCGATGGTGAAAGTGAAACACCTTCGAACGGTGGACTGCGTCGTTGCCGGCTATCGACTGGCGAAGGACGCCTTGGGCGTGGGATCGCTGCTGCTGGGCCTATATGTCTCAGGGGTTCTGCACTACGTCGGACACACCTCATCTTTCACGCAGAAGCAGAAACGGGAACTCCTGCCTGAACTGCAAGCGATCGAAGGGGAAGGTGGGTTCGGGATGGGACGCACCCCCGGAGGTCCAAGCCGCTGGGCGGCGGCGGACGAGAAGCAGTGGGTTCCGCTGAAACCGATCTTGGTCTGCGAAGTCAGCTTCGACCACCTGCAGGGAGAGCGCTTCCGGCACGGAGCGACCTTCTTAAGATGGAGGCCCGACAGATCCCCGAAGGACTGCACCTTCGCACAGCTAGAACCCCCAAACCCATTCAGCCTCGATGACATAAGGAGGCTGTCGGCCGGCCCGAGAGGAAAACAACTGGGTTCTAGGCAGGAGAACCCCCTCCCCGCGGAGTAGCAGTACTGCGGGAAAAGACGTCTAAGTCGTTCAAGTCGAAAGGGATTCTACATGCGTCGTCCGATTTCCATGGTGGTCACCGCTGCCATCGCTCTGTTGGTTGCGATCCCTACCTTCGCCAACGGGCCGGTAGCCCCGGCCCAGCGCTACGTCCCGGAGCCTGCCGGCACCGAGAAAACGATGACGCTCTTCTTTGGGCCCTACACCATTCCACCCGGGCAGGACATCAACCGCATCACGCTGGATGTTCCATTCCAGAACAGTTTTACACAGCGATCGCACCCAATCTGGTCGACGTAGCAACCGGAGAAGAGCCGTCACACCAGGCCGCTCACATCCACCACGCCCACTAGGATCGACGGGCTCCCGACGAACAAACCCTTCGCTGGGATATGGGACACGCCCAAGACACTGTCTGCGGGCAATTATTCCTACTACTGCCGGATACATCCGTGGATGAGGGGCGCCTTCGAAGTTACCGGGTAGCTCCGCTTTTTTGGGAAAAGAGCCCCCTTGCTCGGGGCCCTTTTCGCGTCCGCCATGGCGCTTGATTGACAATCATCGATGAATCGTGTTTCTATCTATTGACATTACTCGATGAAGGATGCCCGATGCCTAAGATGCTTCCGATCGCATGCTGCGTGCCGATCACCAAACCCAAACTGCGGACATCCCAGGCGGAGTCGGCCGCACAGGTGTTCAGAGCACTCGCCGATCCCCACCGCGTGAAGATCATGAACCTTCTGCTCAACGCGCCCGAAGATGTCTGCGTCTGCGACATCACCGAGGTGACAGGGCTGTCTCAACCAACCACTAGCTTTCACCTAAAGAAACTGATGCAAGCAGGACTGATAACCAGAGCTGAGCGAGGAACCTGGGCCTACTACTCGATAGTCCCCGGGGCGCTCGATTCGCTCAGCACACTATTTGAGGAGGCAAGATGAACGACGTAACAGAAGAAGTGCGCAAGGCATACGCAGCAACAGCTCTGCAGTTGATAGAGAACGAGGCATCAAGCTGTTGCGACGCGTCATGTTGTTCGGACGGGCCTTTCGGCAGTGCTGCCTATCAGCTCACCGACGCACCAGAGCAGGCCCTCGGCGCGAGCCTCGGCTGTGGGAATCCGACGGCGGTGGCCGAGCTTCGCCAAGGCGAAACTGTTCTCGACCTGGGTTCGGGTGGTGGACTAGACATCCTGCTATCGGCCAAAAGGGTTGGCCCTATGGGCCGAGCGATAGGGCTTGACATGACCGACGAGATGCTGGATCTCGCAAGATCCAATCAACGCAAAGCTGGCATTGAAAATGCCGAGTTCATCAAGGGACATATCGAAGACATCCCCCTTCCGAACTCGAGCGTCGACGTGGTCATCTCGAACTGCGTCATAAACCTCTCCGCCGACAAGGGGAAGGTGTTCGACCAGATCTCAAGGGTTCTGAAGCCAGGAGGACGTGTTGCGATCTCGGACATCGTGTCGTCGGACGATCTAACCGAGAGCGATCGAATGACCCGAGGCAGTTTCGTCGGGTGCATCGCTGGGGCGCTTTCGATATCTGAATACTCCAGCCATCTGAGGACTCGCGGATTCGATGAGGTGTCTATCGAAACAACAGGCGAGATCGCAGAGGGCATGTTTTCCGCGATAGTACGCGCGCACAAGGCCTGATCTTGGCCGCGTCTAGGCCGCTCATCCTGTTTGTCTGCGTACACAATGCTGGCCGTTCCCGAATGGCAGAGGCCTTCTTCAATGCGAAGGCGAAAGGGAAGTGGAGGGCCATCTCCGCAGGAACCGAGCCCGCGCCTCACCCTCATCCCGAAGTGGTGGAAACGATGCAGGCCGCCGGGGTGCCTCTTCAGCCGGGCCAGGGCCGGATGCTAACTGCAGAACTGGCCGACTCTGCGACCAGAGTCATCGGTATGGGGTGCGATGTGGACTCTGCCTGCCCTGCCCTTTCCGTCCCGCTCGAGGATTGGGAACTGGAAGATCCGAAGGGGCGGACTGACGAAGATGTAGCGCAGATCCGGGACGAGATCGAGCGCAGAGTGGACCGCCTGATATCCGAGCTGGGCTGCTTGTAGGCCGGACTCGAGCGCTGTTCGAAACCGGTCTTGTAAACACCGAAAGAAGTCCCCTTCAGCTGGTGCGCTTGCGTGCTCCGGGTGGAGGGGACTTCTTCGCGCGGGAAGGGGAAACCCTCTTAGGCTCTTTGTTCTGCTTTGGGAAGTGCGGGGGCCACGGAGCATCTCCCAGGCCCTCGCGCTCGTCTCTGTCAGCCAGGTCCAATAACGGTTCGAGACCGGCTGCGGTGTCGTCGATCGTCGCCGCAGGATCGCCCCTTAAGAATCTTTCCGGGACCGTTGCGACAGTTAGATCTGCGGGCTCGACCTCGTCCACCTCGGCCCACTCGAGAGGACATGAAACCCTTGCATCAGGGACGGGGCGGACCGAATAGGCGGACGCAACTGTGCGGTCACGAGCGTTCTGGTTGTAGTCCAGGAACACTCCCTTGCGCTGTTCCTTCCACCAAGCGGTGGTCGCTACTTTCGGCCTTCTTCGTTCAACCTCGCGCGCCAGAGCGAGTGCTGCCCTTCGGACCTCGGTGAAGTCCCACTTCGGATGTATCCGAACGTTGATATGGATACCCCTGCTTCCTGACGTCTTCGGGAATCCGCAAAGGCCATGCTCCTCGAGCACCTCCTTCACCACCAGAGCAACATCGCGAACATCCGAGAAGGCGACGCCGGGGGTTGGATCGAGGTCAACCCTCAGCTCGTCTGGGCGATCCAGGTCTTCAGAGCGCACCGGCCATGGATTGATGTCTATGCAACCGAGGTTGATACACCACGCGAGGTGAGCTTCATCGGTGATGGTTAAGAACTCCGCTGTCCGGCCACTCGGAAAGGTGACAACGGCAGTCTCGATCCAGTGGGGCCGCCTCGCGGGGACACGCTTCTGGAAGAAGAAGTCCCCCTCCGCTCCGTCGGGGTATCGCTTCAGCGAAGTGGGGCGGGCTCTACATCCGGTTATGGCACCCTGCGCAACTTGCAGGTAGTACTGAACAAGATCCAGCTTCGTAAGCCCGAGCTTGGGGAAGAAGATCTTTTCCGGGTTGGTGACTTGAACTTCCCGCCCGTTCAGCTCTAGGACGACAGAGCCATCAGCGATGTCAGTTTCCTCCCAGCAGTTCCGTCACCGCATCGAGCGGGATGTCCACCCAGTCAGGACGATGAGCCATCTCGTATCCAACCTCGTAAACGGCCTTATCCAGTTCGTATGCGCGAAGGACAAGGTCCATCGAGCCGGTGTCCGAAGGCAAGATGCCATTGCGGTACGCCACCGCAACGTAGCCGTCGAGAAAGGCCTGGCGGTTACGCTGCTCCCAGCTTTTGGCAAGTTCGGAATCCGAGATCTCCTGCACCATCAGTGCGGACCTCGAAGCGTACTGGAAGGACCTCAGCATGCCAGCTACGTCCTTCAGCGGGGAAGAAGGCCATCTTCTTTCCTCGATCGGACGTGCAGGTTCTCCCTCGAAATCGAGGACGAACCATCCCATATCCGTTCGCATCACCTGTCCGAGGTGATAGTCCCCGTGGACCCGAAGGGAAGGGCCAGGATCTTCGACCGTCCTCAGCTCATCGAATACCTTGCCGATCTTCTCGCTCGGAAGATCTGGATGATGGATGCGCTGAAGTTGCGCGTGCATCACGTCCGCCCAAGCATCGGCATCCCCGCCCGTCGTTCCGAAGGCGCTAGAAAGATAGGAATGCAAAGAAGCAGTCATCTCGCCAAGACGTTCTGCCTCCGCGCCGAAGTCCCCTCCAGCCTGTGCGGGATCTCCGCCGGTTCCGAAGAAGTCTCTTAGAGAAGTAATGGCAAGCGCCCATCCTTCGGCGCCTCCCGCAAGGAAACGCTGAAGGATGCCGAGATCGGTCCCTTTGCGGGTCCACTCCCCCTTTAGCTCCGCGATGTGCGGGAAGCCCACACTCGATAGAGCCCGCGTAACTTCGAGGTCGAGGTTGGGACCCTCCGATAGCTTGCGGAAGACCTTGAGGATCACCTTGTCGTCGAAGATCAAAGATGTGTTCGTCTGCTCCGCACCAACCGGACGCACCCTGCTCGGAGGCGGGTTCTGCGGCACCGCTATATCCAGAAGACGCAGAGAAAGCTCTGGATCGCGCAGGGCATCGTATCCGTAGGCATGTCCCAACTCGAGGTCGAACTCGCCCATCACGGCATCGGGTTTTCCCTCCAGGAACGTGGCCGGCTGGCCCGGGGGCCTGAGACCGACGAGGACGTGGTATCGCTCCGAGGTGTTGTCCTCGATCACCACTTCGCACTCGACGCTGAGTAGAACGGGCCAATCCTTCTCGAGCACCTCCAACTCTTCGATGACAACCTCGCGAACCTTTCGATCCTTCGCACCGAACCATCTTTGGTTGGGGAGGTAGTGCTGAAGAGACTGCGCGAGGGCAGCGGGATCGATCATGACTCCACCAACTGGAACCAATAGAAACCGTGCTCCCCTAGAGTCAGCAGATACGGCAGTTCACCGATCTTCGGGAAGGGGATGCGCCCCAACAATTCGATCGGCGTGAGGCCCGCGTATTTGTCAAGCGCTAACTCAACGGGCTGCGGGAAGCGACTGAGGTTGTTGACGCAGAGCACGATGTCGCCCTCATGTTCTCGGACATACGCGAGAACAGACGGATTCTCTGCGGTCAGCACCTCGAGGGTTCCAACCCCGAAAACAGGATGCTGCTTCCTTACTTGAAGCATCCGCTGAACCCAGTAAAGGAAAGAACTTTGATCGCGCATCTCTGATTCCACGTTCACCGCTTGATATCCATAAACCGGATCCATCAAAGGAGGCAGGTAGAGCCTTGCGAAGTCTGCCTTGCTGAAGCCAGCGTTTCGATCGGAGGTCCACTGCATGGGGGTCCGCACACCGTCACGATCGCCGAGGAAGATATTGTCTCCCATACCGATCTCGTCACCGTAGTAAAGGATCGGACTGCCGGGAAGGCTGAACAGCAGTGCGTGGAAAAGCTCCGCAGATCGTCGGTTGTTCTCGAGCAGGGGGCCGAGCCGCCGGCGGATGCCGATGTTCACTTTCATCAAGGGATCTTTCGCGTACTCGGAGTACATGTAGTCGCGCTCTTCGTCGGTAACCATCTCGAGCGTCAATTCGTCATGGTTGCGAAGGAAGATGCCCCACTGCGTCCCAGGGGGTATCTGCGGGGTCTGAGCCAGGATCTCGGTGATGGGATAACGCTGCTCCCTGCGCAGAGCCATGAACATGCGGGGCATGAGCGGGAAATGAAAACACATGTGGCACTCATCCCCATCGCCGAAGTAATCAACAACATCGGATGGCCACTGATTGGCTTCGGCCAGAAGGACGCGCCCCGGATACAGCGCGTCCACTTCTTTGCGGACCCTCCTTAAGTATTCGTGGGACTCGGGAAGGTTCTCGCCGTTTGTGCCGTCACGCTCGTACAAGTAGGGCACCGCGTCCAAACGGAACCCATCGAGCCCGATGTCCAGCCAGAAACGCACGACCCCCAACATCGCCTCCTGAACCTCGGCGTTCTCGTAGTTGAGGTCTGGCTGATGGCTGAAGAACCGATGCCAGTAGTACTGCTGCCTAGCCTGGTCCCATGCCCAGTTGGACTTCTCGGTATCGACGAAGATGATGCGAGCCTCGGACCAGCGCTGATCGTCGTCACCCCATACATACCAGTCGGCCTTGGGATTGTCCTTCGACTGTCGTGATTCCAAGAACCACGGATGCGCGTCACTGGTGTGGTTCATAACCAGATCTGCGATCACTCGGATCTTCCTCTTGTGAGCCTCGTCAACGAGTTCGATGACATCGGCCAAGTCTCCGTATTCGGGAAGCACCGTGAAGAAATCGGAGATGTCGTAACCGCCGTCGCGCAAAGGAGACTGATAGAAGGGCAGAAGCCAGATGCAGTCGACGCCGAGCCACTCGAGATAGTCGAGTTTCTCGATCAAGCCTCGGATGTCTCCCGTGCCATCCTCATTGGCATCGTAGAAGCCTCTTACCAGCACCTCGTAGAAGACGGCCCGTTGGAACCAACTCTCGTCCTGCTCAAAATCCCTACTCACTTGGCACTTCCAAGATGCAGGATGTGTGCAGGCGACCCCGGCTCAAGCCTCACGTAGGGGGCCGCCGAGGTCCACATGAAGCTCTGTCCACTAAGTTCATCGTGCATCTCGAAGGAGGTGCCATCAGTGATACCGAGGCTGGCAAGATCGAGCCAGAGCATTGCTTCCTGAACGGTGTCCGGAGCCAAGCTCACCACCATCAAAGTGACATCCGACAGGTCAACCGTGGCCTTTGAATAGACGATGACCTGATCGGAATCTGCCCAGTGGAAGCTGATGTTTCGCAGCAACTGAAGCGAGCGATGCTTCCTCCTCAAGCCGTTCAACTTGGCGATGAAGGGCGCTAGCGAGTCGGGCGCCGACCAGTCTCGTTTCGTGATCTGGTACTTCTCGGAGTTCAGGTACTCCTCGTTCGTCTGTGAAGCTGGCTGGTTCTCGAACAGCTCATATCCGCTATAGATGCCGTAGCTCGGAGACATGGTGGCCGCTAGCACAAGTCGTTGTCTGAAGACTTCGGGGCTGCCGTCCCTTAAGGAACCGGAAAGGATGTCAGGGGTGTTCGGCCAGAAGTTGGGCCGCATGAAGTCTGACTTCGGCCCCAAACAGACTTCCTGAAGGTATTCGGTCAGCTCCCACTTCGCGTTTCTCCAGGTGAAATAGGTGTAGCTCTGAGTGAATCCGATCTCTGCGAGCTTGGCCATGACCTTCGGCTCAGTGAACGCCTCCGCAAGGAAGACGACGTCGGGACTTCTGCTTTGCACATCGGCGATGACCCAGGCCCAGAAAGCGAAGGGCTTGGTGTGTGGGTTGTCGACGCGAAAGATCTTCACGCCAGCGCCGATCCAATGATCCAGGATGTCGCGGCATGCCTCCCAGAGTTCCTGCTGGCCCGACTCGGGCCAGAAGTTGATCGGATAGATGTCCTCGTACTTCTTGGGTGGGTTCTCTGCGTACTTGATGGAGCCGTCGGGTCGATGATGGAACCACTCGGGATGCTCCTTTACCCACGGGTGGTCGGGCGAACATTGCAGGGCGTAATCGAGCGCGATCTCCATCCCTAGAGACTTGGCCTCTTCTACAACTTTCTTGAAGTCGTCGAGGCTGCCGAGTTCGGGGTGTATCGCGGTGTGCCCGCCAAGAGCAGAACCGATGGCCCAAGGGCTGCCTGGATCGTCCTTCGCTGACTTTAGCGAGTTGTTCCTTCCCTTTCTATGGGTGCTCCCGATGGGATGGATGGGAGGGAAGTAGACGACATCGAATCCCATGTCTGCGATCGCACGCAGACGTTTGGCCGCACCTTCAAAACCACCCTCGGAGCGCGGGAACATCTCGTACCACGCGCTAGTGAGGGCCCTTTCGCGATCAACCCACAGGTGATACAGCTTGGAGGAGGTTCCATCGGGTCGATGCGGATGCTTCTCGAATATCGCAGCGATCTTGGGGTCGAGTCCTGCTTTCGCCCGCTCTGGTCCTTCCTCTGATGGGTCGCGCATCGACGTGGCAGCATCCAGAAGCTTCGACCTGATCGCCGAGGGCAGCTTCTCGGCATGCGACTCGAAAAGGCGCGCGCCCTCTTCCAGCTCGACGCCGATCTCGGCTTCGCCATCGATCTTCGCGCTGATGAACTTGCTCCAGGTTAGATAGGTGTCGATTCCCGCCTGGATCATGAATTCATGGGGGCCCACTTCGTCCAGTGAGGTCCACCCTTCCCAGCGATCATTCACAAGGGCGGCTAGGCGCACCTTTCTCCAACGGCTGGACCCCTGCGGCCGGATCAAGGCTTCGGCTGAAAGTACTTCGTGACCGTGGGAGAAGATGTCGGCGGAGATGGCGAAGGGCTCGCCTACCGCGGCCTTGGCCGGCCACACGCCTGACGGCGTGCTTGGCCTGACCTGCTCGATCTCTACGGTTGGCTCCACATCAGTACCTTCTACCATCGAGCGGCTTTGTTCCAACCGAGGGCGACGTTACTGATTCGGCGTCCCTCGTTTAGTACGATGAACATCCAGTGAGACCTAGGGCACTTCGCTCCTTCACCGTCAGGGCCCGGCTTCCCGAGGCCCTTGCTCCGCTACACGAGGTTGCCATGAACCTCAGGTGGTCCTGGGACACCCGCTCGCATGACCTTTTCCGTTGGGTGGATGCCAAAGCCTGGGAGCAAACCGGCCACGATCCGGTGCTCCTTCTTTCGATGATCGGCCGCGAGCGACTTGAAGGATTGGTGAACGATCCGGGCTTCATGGAATTCCTGGGAGAGGTTCACGGAGACCTCCTGCGTTACCGGAGCGCACCGAGATGGTTCCAGCGTCGGGAAAGTCCCCTGCAGTCGGTCGCCTACTTCTCGCCCGAGTTTGGAATCTCGGAGGCCCTCCCGCAGTACTCGGGAGGCCTAGGGGTTCTCGCAGGGGACCACCTGAAAGCGGCGAGCGGACTTGGCGTCCCGATCATCGGTGTCGGCCTTTTCTACCGCCAAGGCTATTTCCGACAAGGACTGAACGCCGACGGGTGGCAGGAAGAGCGATACATGTCGCTCGATCCACACACGATGGCCCTCACTCCCCTAGAGGCGCAGGTGAAGATCGAGATGGCCGGTGTTCCTGCAGTCGCTCAGATCTGGAGGGCAGAGGTGGGTCGAACGCCTATTTACCTCCTGGACACCGACGTCGAGGAAAACCCGCCCGAGATCCGTGGCATCACCGACCGGCTCTACGGGGG
>Ga0183260_10001388_pt1 | contig 20268 bp, 10 predicted proteins | sample AntDrymUQ4972206_2_FD_129768 | JGI IMG/M metagenome (GOLD analysis project Ga0183260, IMG submission 129768) | Polar desert sand microbial communities from Dry Valleys, Antarctica - metaG UQ497 (22.06) (version 2) (version 2) | ecosystem: Environmental > Terrestrial > Soil > Desert | place...
ACTCGCGACGAATCTCGATCCGAAGGATCTGGTGTTCAGGCGGGGAAGCACACAGATAGCCGTTCTCTCGCGAGGCAAGGACATTGCGGTTTTTCAGCGCGCCGTCTCGGCAGCACTGCACGCGAGCGAACGGACGCGATTCGCACTTGCCAGCGTGCCCGACGGGGGACGTTCAGTCGAACAGCTTCTGGCAACCGCCGACCTATTACTTAAACACGACTCCGCGGATTCTGACAGCACGCGGCATTCAATTCACTAAAGGAATCGGCTATGCACAGCATCGAGGCCCTGGAGGGATTCGCTCCAGTCTTGTCTCTGGTGAGGGAAGGACGCTTCAAGGACGCCCTTCTCGTGCTTAGCCCTCTAGGCACCCCCCGGAAGATCGGCGAGAGGACGATATATAACCTGCTGCGGGCTGAACTGTCGGTCGAAGTCGGCGACTTACGGTCTGCTCTGGCGGCGTGCGACGCAATCACGGCCGCCGATCATCCGCACATCTCCGCTCGACGACATCGAGCCCTGGCGCGTACCTATTTCGCACTCGGTGAGTTCTCCCGCGGAAACACGGAGCTGGCCTCAGCACGCGCCGCGGCTCGAACGTCCGGCGACGCGGTCGTTCAGGCAACAGTGGGCCTAACTGATCTCACGTTCTCCGCAGCACGGAAACCATACGAGGCGACAAGTTCTGAGCTAGCAGACCTAAAGCGAATCATCGCCAACACTGGCGATGCCCATCTCATGATCGAGTTGCGATTGGCCGTCGCTCGAACGGAAGCCAGGTTTAACTCCCTTCAAGAAGCAACGAAACATATCAGCGTAGCCAGAGACCTGCTCGACCGATACCCAAATAGGTGGCTTGCTGGATTCATCGATCTTGACAGGTCCATCCTATACAGCTTGAAGGGGGACTTGGGGGCTGCCCTGCGACACGCCCAAGCGGCTTCTGAACACGCACAGGTATCTGGGCACTTCCGAACGAGAATGGCGGCTCTAATCAACAGCGCTCATCTCCTAGCCAGCCAAGGGGATTGCGGAACGGCGCGCAGTCAATTGGACATCGTCACCAAAGAAGCGCGCGAATATCCCCAGCTTGTATTGGCAGCCCATGATGCGCGTGCCAACCTTTTGATAACGCGCGGAGAGTACGAGCGAGCTGCCCTCGCGCTTGAGGAGATGGCCGCACTCGCCTGCAAGTTGGAGGGTGGTCGGCTCCATTGGGACGCCATGACAGAGGCCTACTCCCGGTCGCGACTGGCACTTGGGAGGGCCAAATGGCTCGAGGCAGTGCAGGAACTGGGCACAGCCGAGGACATCGCGGCACGGTGTGGCGACAAAGTGTGGTTATCCCGTACTCAGCTACTGAAGGTCAAATGCCTCGCACTCGCGGGCGACGATTCGGCCGTCCGCGAGCTGCCGGCACACGTCGACCAAGCATTCTCATTGGAGTTGGTGGCGCAGTGGAATGGTGCGGTTGCCGCCGGTTATTGTAAGAATTCCGGAGGATCTGCAGTCCACCTTGGGCGAGCGCTGCGGATAGCCAGAGGTCTCGGCAACAACGACCTTATCCATGACGTCGCTGCGGGGTTTTTGACTGGCAGCGACAGTGCCCCAGCTACGGGACCAAACAACACTTTGGACAGCGCGGTCGCGCTGGTGGACGTCGCCGGCCACCCCCAGATCCTTGCGCACGAAGCACTCGCGCTCATTGAAGGGACGGGCTGCGCACCGGACGTCGCCCTGGTCGCACGCGGGGAGCGGACCCTGCGAGTGCTGGAGATCCGTGGGTGGACCGAGCGCGAGGCCCTGCACGCCGCACGTGCCGCCGGGACCGAGACGATCGACTGCGGCACGCTCGGTGATGACGCCCTCCAGATCGTCGCCCGCCCGCTCGAAGAGCTCGAGCCGCGCTGCACCTGGCTGGCGATCCGGAAACTCGTCGCCACCGGGTTGACGCTCGAGCGCTATCGGCGTGACGAGAAGCAGCGCGCTGCGCTGTGGCCGACCGAATCGCTCGAGGGTGATCCCGACTGCCTGTGGATCTCACCGGCCGTCACCGAGGTAGTGCGCGTCGCGAAGCGCATCGGCCCGACACCGCTGTCGGTACTGCTGACCGGCGAAACCGGCACCGGTAAGGAGATGCTCGCGCGGACGATCCACCAGGCGTCCGACCGCGCCGACAAGATCCTCCTCGCCTTCAACTGCACCGCGGTCCCGCGCGACATGCTCGAAAGCCAGCTGTTCGGCTACCGGAAGGGCGCCTTCACCGGCGCCGACAACGCTTTCACCGGGATCATTCGCGCCGCCGAGGGCGGCACCCTCTTCCTCGACGAAATCGCCGACATGCCGCTGGACATCCAGCCCAAGCTGCTGCGCTTTCTCGAGAGCCACGAGGTCCACCCGCTCGGTGAATCGCAGCCGGTCAAGGTCGACGTCCGCGTGATTGCCGCCACGAACGCCAACCTGGAACAGCAGGTCGAGGATGGCACCTTCCGCCAGGATCTCTTCTACCGCCTCAATGTCGTGCGGCTGCGGCTTCCGCCGCTGAGAGAGCGGCGCGAAGAAGTGCCCGCGCTGGTGGAGCACTACGTCAACCGCTACGCCGCGCAGCAGAAGAAGGGCCGTCTGACGCTCACCGACGAAGCGCTCGAGTACCTGCTCCTCTATCCATGGCCCGGCAACCTCCGGCAACTCGCCAACGAAGTCAACCGGATGGTCGCGATGGCGGAGCCGGACACCGCCCTGACGGTCACCCACCTCTCACCTGAGATCCAGGCCACACGCAGGACGATCCCCGCCGCCGCAGCGCCGGATTCAGAACTGCGAATCAGCCTGGATCAGTCTCTGCCGGAGGCGGTTGAACTGCTCGAACGGACCATGGTGCAGGCGGCACTCGACCGCTCCAAAGGCCGGTTGGAAGAAGCGGCGAAGCTGCTCGGGATCTCCAGGAAGGGCCTCTTCCTGAAGCGACGCCGATGGGGGATCGGCAGCGACAGCTAGGAAGATCACGCCGACTTTCGCACGAACCTAAGCGAGCGCGGTCGCCACCTGTGCGACGTGACGCTGGACGTGCGTCGCCGCCCAGTCACCCACCTGATAAAGATTGATGGTGCCGACGAGCGGGTTTGTGACGCCAATGCGCCCGCCGCGTTCCGGGGTCAACGTGTCGAGCGCACGCGCCATCTTCACCGCCGACGATTCGAGCGCCGCAATCGCGTCGTGACGCGTCACTCCGGGAGGCGGAACGCCCGCCGCGGGGGCGTCGAGCTTGCCCGGGATCGCCGCCGCGATCGCCGACCACGGCCGTTCCACGAAATCGTCCGGCAGCGGTTTGGCCGCCGGCGAATCGCCGGCAATCAGCGCGGCAAAGCGCGTGTTCACCGCGGCGACGTGCCAGCCCAATTGCGCGGCCGACCATTTGCCACCGGTGGCTTTGTGCGCCGTCGCGTCATCCGCGCTCCGCAGCGCGCCGACCAGGTGCTCGTTCGCCGACGAGAATGCCTCCCGCAGGTGCCGGACGCGCGACAAGTGCTCGCCCTGTTTCGTATCCATCGCGATCTCAGTTGAAAGGGCCGGCTCGACGCCGGCTCGGATCGATCAGCGGCTGCCGCCGAAGAAGGACGGCAGCGGCATGTCGCGCATGGTGTGCAGCCCGGGCGCCACCTCGAGGATCTTCGGTATGGAGTTCACCGTGATCGATGCGGTGGCGATATCGCCATGCACGCCACCGGCGAGCTTCATCTTGAGCGCCGGCGATCCGGTGATCTCGACGGCGTCAAAAGACTCCGGCGCACCCAGGTACGCCTCCATGTGCAGCGTGATCACCGCCTTGCCATCACGGTAACCGACGCCGTCCTGGACGATACCGGAGACGAAGCCGGGATCGACCGCGAGGAACTCGCTCGAGACACCTTCGGACGCGATCTTCGGCTGGATCTCGTCGGTGATCCGGTCCAGCTTCCAGCTGAGAGCATCCGCGATCATCGAAATCGATTCCGCCAGCCCCACATGCCGCACGCTCGCATCGTCCACCTTCTTCTGGAACTGCTCGCGCGTCAGGCCGGCGCCGATCTTCTGCTGAAAGGGCAGGCGGCGGATCCGTGCATCCTGGACCCTGTCCACGCGGATCGATTCGACGCGCTCGCAGACGCCGGTGAGCATGATCGGCAGCGCGTCCATCGCAAAGCCAGGATTCACACCCGTCCCGAGCACCGCCACCTTGTATTTCTTCGCCATCAGGTGGATCGCGCGGGCGTAGCGCATGTTGCCCTTGGTCGGATAGGCGAGCTCCTCGGTAGTCGAGACGATCGGCACACGCATCTCGAGGATCGCCTCGATCTGCGGCATGACCTTCTTCAGGGAGGAGTTGGTGCACAGGACGGCCACGTCCGGCTGTGCCGCCTTGATCGCCTTCTTCGGGTTGTCGGAGATGCTGACCTTCAACTTGCGGCCGAGGCCGGTCACTTCACCGAGGTCACGCCCGACCTTCGTCGGATCGATATCGACAGCGCCGACGATCTTGAGCCCCTTGCGCTCCGCGACCTGTCGCACGACGCCCGCTCCGATCGGGCCGAGACCGAAGTGGATCACGCGGATGGGTCCTGTTTTTGATGCCATGAAAACTGCCTTTCGACTATGAATACGACGGTCGATTATAGCTTTACGACTGGCGCGCGCCCGGGGGACACCGCTCGGGCTTCTGGTAGGATTGGCGCGTGTTGCCGCGGCTCATGGTGGCTTTCGTCTGGCTGGCCCTGGCCAGCACCCACGCCCAGGTGCCGGTCGCGACGGTGCCGCCGCCACCCACCACTACCCCGGATTCCCAACCTTCGGCGGCATTGTCACCGCGGAACGCCAGCTATCGAATCGCCGCCAGGCTCGATCCGGCGACGCGAACGATCACCGGAACCGAGACGATAACGTGGCGGAACATATCGTCCATTCCCGCCACGACTCTGCAGTTCCATCTTTATTACAACGCCTGGCGAAACACCCAATCGAGCTGGATGCGCGAGCGCATGCAGCCCGGTAACACGCCCCTTGCGTCGCGTCCCGAAGCCGACTGGGGCTGGACCGACCTGTCGATGATGCGCGTCAACCGCGGCGGCACTGTCGCGGACGTGTTGTCGCAGCTGCGTTTCATCGCTCCGGACGATGGCAACGCGGATGACCGGACGGTGGTGGAAGCGCCGCTGGCGACTCCGGTGCAGCCCGGGGAAACCATCGAGGTCGAAATCGGCTGGGTGTCCCGAGTACCGCGGACCTTCGCGCGCACCGGCGCGATCGGCAACTTCTACTTCGTCGCCCAGTGGTTTCCGAAGATTGGCGTGCTGGAAGAGACTGGCTGGAACTGCCATCAGTTCCATGCGTCCACCGAGTTCTTCTCGGACTTTGGTGTCTATGACGTCCAGCTCGATCTCCCGAAAGGATGGACGGTCGGCGCCACCGGCGCCGAGCGGGCACGCACCGACAACGGCGATCGCACCGTGCACACCTATCGGCAGGAGGACGTTCACGACTTTGCCTGGACGACCAGCCCGGACTACATCGAGAAGAGAGCGCGCTTCGAGCACTCGACCCTGCCGGCCGTGGACATCCGGTTGTTGCTGCAACCCGAGCACGAAGGGCAGGCCGAGCGCCACTTCGCCGCCACGCGAGCGGCGCTCCGCTACTACGGCGAATGGTTTGGCCCGTACCCGTACGGCCACATCACGGTGATCGATCCCGCCTGGCAAAGTGGTGCCGGCGGGATGGAGTATCCAACGCTCTTCACCGCGGGATCGCGGCTCTTCGCGCCCGAGCGCGCCACGCAGCCCGAGAGTGTCACGGTGCACGAAGCCGGGCATCAGTTCTGGTACGGCATGGTCGCGTCCAACGAGTTCGAGCATGCCTGGATGGACGAGGGGCTGAACACCTACTCGACCGCGCGGGTCATGGAAGAAGTGTTCTACCCGCACTACTACTCGAAGCGCTTCTTTGGCGACTTCGTTCCGTGGCGGTTCGACGACCTCGCCCTCACCCGCGACACCGACGGTAACCGGATGCCGGCGTATCGCCCGGTCGCGGAGAACGACGACCAGTCCAGACCGACGTGGCGCTATTGGCCAGGGTCCGCCAGTTCGATCACCTACAACAAGACGTCGCTGTGGCTCCATACCCTGGAACGCATGGTGGGATGGGAGACGGTGCAGCGGATCCTGTCGACCTACTTCGAGCGATACGCCTTCAAGCATCCACAGCCGCAGGACTTCTTCGTTACGGCGAACGAAATGAGCGGGCAAGACCTGACCTGGTTCTTCGACCAGGTCCACCGCAGCTCGCATGTCTTCGACTATGCGGTCGATGTTTTCCGTAGCGCGCCGAATACTGCGCGCGGCTACTTCGGCGACAGTGCCAAGACGTTCGAGACGCAACGCCGGACGGACGGTTCTTTCCGCACGACCGTCGTCGTCCGCAGACTTGGGGAAGGGACATTCCCCGTGGACGTAAGGGTGCTCTTCGAGAATGGCGAGGAGCACCGTTGGAGATGGGACGGTAAGGACCGGTGGAAGGCCTTCGAGATTGACCGACCAGTCCGCGCAACCAGCGCGCACGTGGATCCCGAACGCGTGCTCCTGCTCGACGTCAACATCACGAATAATTCCGCCACGCTTGCCCCGGCCGGACCTGCGGCGGCGCGCAAATGGTCGCTCGCCTGGCTGATCTGGCTCCAGGATCACCTGCTCACCTATGGCTTCTTCATCTAGCGGCGGCGAGCGCCTCGCGTCGTCGCACCCGTTCCGGGACGGGATCCGCCGGGTGAACGGCGCGTCGGCGCTGCTTGCCGGACTCTGCGTGGTGACGTTGCTTGTCGCCCTGCCGCTCTCGTTGGCGTTACGCGGCATGCTGGAGGCGCACTTCGGGCGCAGTGTGATCGCGCAGTCGGCGGCGGCGGGCGCAAATTACGAATGGTGGCAGGAGTTTCTATCGCAGGCCACGGGCCTCGGTGCGACTTTCCTTCCGTCGATCATCGGCTTTGGCGCAGTACTCGAAAACCTGAGTGCGTTCATGGACAACGCACCGATGGCGGCGACGATCGCCGGCGTCACCGCGGCCTGGATGCTGATCTGGTCGTTCCTCAGCGGCGGCGTACTCGACCGGCTCGCGCGGGACCGCCGGACGCGGACGCATGGCTTCTTCGCAGCGTGCGGCGTCCACTTCTGGCGCTTTCTCCGGCTCGGAGTTCTCGCCTGGTTGATTTATGCCTGCCTGTTCGGCTGGGTCCACGGCTGGATCTTCGATGATGCCTATCCGCGGTGGATTGCAGACCTGACGTCCGAGCGGACGGCATTTCTACTGCGGACTGCGGGCTATGCGCTATTCGGGTCCCTGCTGATTTTTTTCAGTGTCATCTTCGACTATGCGCGGATCCGCATCATCGTCGAGGACCGGCGCAGCGCGGTCGGCGCGCTGGCGGCAGCTGCGCGGTTCGTTCGCCGCCACTTCTTCAAGGTCCTGGGGCTGTACCTGCTCAACGGTCTCGCTTTTCTGCTGCTCCTGGCGGTCTACGCGATTGCCTCGCCTGGAGCGCCAGGTCAGGGCCTCGCGATGTGGGCAACCCTGCTCCTCGGGCAGGCCTACATCGTTGGACGTCATTATTTGAAGCTGCTGTTCTATGCTTCACAGACCGCATTGTTCCAGTCGCAGCTGGCGCACGCGGCATATACGGCTCCGCCGCCAGTGGTGTGGCCGGATTCACCGGCCGCGGAGGCGATCGTCAACGCCGACCCGCTGCCGGTTTCCTGATAACGACCGCGAGGTAAATGTCCCGACGAGTGTTCACAAAGGCCCGGATCCTCATCATCGATGATGAGGCGACGAACGTCGAAGTGCTCCGTCGCGTTCTCGAGCGCTCCGGCTTCACGCGCGTTCAGACCACCACCGACCCGCGCGAAGCCCGGACGTTGTATCTCGACTTCCGCCCCGACCTGATTCTGCTCGACCTGCACATGCCGCACGTCGATGGCCTGGCGGTAATGGACGAGCTGAACGAGATTGCCGAGGCGACGTATCTACCGATCCTGATACTCACGGGTGACGTGTCGCCTGAAGCACGCCGGGACGCACTTTCGCGCGGCGCCAAGGATTTCGTCCACAAGCCGTTCAGCACCGACGAAGTCCTCTTGCGCATCGGAACGCTGCTCGAAACCCGCTTCCTCTATCTGCAGATCCAGAGTCAGAACCAGATGCTCGAAGCGAAGGTCCGCGAGCGCACCCGCGAGCTGGAGGGAGCGCAGTTCGAGATCATCGAGCGCCTCGCCAAGGCGGCGGAATTCCGGGACGACAATACCGGTCAGCACACCGAGCGGGTCGGCCAGATGGCAGCGCTGATGGCCAAACAGATCGGGCTGCCCGAGTCGCAGGTGTCACTGATCCGCAGGGCCGCGCCGCTGCATGACGTCGGCAAGATCGGTATCCCGGACAGTATCCTGCTGAAGCCAGGGAAGCTCTCGAGCGATGAATTCGCGCTGGTGAAAACCCACACGTCGATCGGCGCCAGAATCCTCTCGGGCAGCCGCTTTCCTATCCTCCGGCTGGCCGAGGAGATTGCATTCAGCCACCACGAGCGGTGGGACGGCGACGGCTACGCGAGGATTGCGGGTGACTCGATCCCGCTGCCGGGACGGATCGTCGCGATCGCGGACGTCTTCGATGCATTGACGCAGCGGCGCCCTTACAAGGATGCGTGGCCGGTGGACGAAGCGATCGCCGAGATCGAACAGCAGCGCGGACGACAGTTCGAGCCAAAGCTGGTCGAGGCCTTTCTGCGCATCATCGAGCAGCGTGACGCCCCTCTTCCCGTGAACCAGCTGGCGAAGCCGAAGGCTGAAACCGAAGGCTGAATTGAGAACGCTGAAACCGAAGGCTGAATTGAGAACGATGAGCACACTCGCGAAACACATAGCCGATTGGATGCGAGCGCGCATCGACCAGGCCGGCGCCCGGGGTATCGCGGTCGGACTCAGTGGCGGGATCGATTCGGCGGTCGTGATCGGCCTCGCCAACATCGCCGCACCGGGCCGCGTTGTTGGCGTGATGATGCCGTGTGGCAGCGATCCGCAGGACGAGTCGGACGGCAGGGTTGCGGCGGAGCACTTCGACATCCCGGCGATTCGCCTCGATCTCGCGCCAACCTATGACCGGCTCGTCGATGATCTACGCTCGGCGCTCGATGAACTCCCGTCGGCGCAGCGCGTCGAAGCGCCCGACGACCCAGCATCCCCGGCCGCCCGGCTGCCTCTGGCCAATGTGAAACCGAGGCTTCGGATGACGAGTCTCTACTTCGTCGCCAACTCGCTCAACTACCTCGTCGCCGGGACTGGCAACCGCAGCGAACTGGCAATCGGCTACTTCACGAAGTACGGAGATGGCGGCGTCGACATGCTGCCGATCGGTCGGCTGCTCAAGAGCCAGGTCCAGGCGCTCGCGCGAGAGCTCGGCGTCCCGGCCCCGATCATCGACAAGGCGCCGAGTGCCGGACTGTGGCTTGGCCAGACTGACGAAGCCGAAATGGGCTTCAGCTACGCCGATCTCGAAAAGTACCTGAGCTCAGGACCGGCGGCCGTCGCGGACGATCTTGCCGCGCGCATCGGCCGGCTCGAACGCGTCAGCGATCACAAGCGGGCGCTCGCCCCGATGCCTCCCGAGCTCTGACCACAGCACGTCACCCGGCGCCGACGCCGGCATCCATCCCGACCGGTACCGGGGTGTGGTCGCCTGCGCTTGCGTCCGCCCTCGCCTGGGACGCGATCTCCACCCGTGAACGGAGCCACGGATCGTCGCTCGCCAGCAGCGTCGCCATCGCCTCGTCCGTCGTCCCCATAGCAGCGCCCACGAATCGGTTCGCAAGCTGGGCGCGTTCACTGTCGCTCACCTGCCGGTCAATGAGCGGCAGCAGCACCTCGCGAAGGTCCGGCCGCAACACGTGCTCCAGGTACTCGAGCGCATTCGCCCGCACCTGGTTGTTCTCCGACTGCATGCTGACATACGCATCCTCGAGGAAGATCTCGGGTGAAATCAGCCCCATCAAGCGAAAGATCCGTTCCAGCTCCTGGCTCATCGTGTGCCTCAGCGCGTCCCTGATGTGCGCGTGGCCGGTGTCAGTCGGTCGCAGTTGCGTGAGTATCTGGTAGGACCGATAGTGCCCCGCGATCTCGGCAGCCAGCAGCAGCTCGATGAGCCCGGTGTCGAGTTCCATCGCCGGGTTGCGCTGCTTCAGTTTATTGAGTGCAGTGATGAGGCGCTGCCGCAACGCAGCGTCCGCGCCCATCAACCCGGACATCAGTGAGGCGACGAGCGCATCCACGGTGGACGCCGCGGACGGGCTGTGTGCCGTCTTCATCGCCTGCTCCGCCACCGCCGGATCCTCATCCTGAATCAGCGTCGTCAAGAGATCGGCCGGCGGTTCGGGGACGAGCGCGAGGACACGCGCCGCTTCGACGCGGTCACGCGCCTCGGGGGACGCGGTCATCTGCTCGAGGAAAAGCCGCGCTGCTTCTTCGTTACGGGCGGGACCCGGCGCGGCGAGAAACGCCACCATCGCGGCACGGATCGAAAAGTCTCCGAAGTCTCCCAGCGCCTCGATGCGCTGCAGTGGATCGAAGCCACCATCCCGGGCGAGGTACAGCAGCGCCTGGGTCCTCACCCCGAGGTCCGGATCCATCAGGAGCATCTCTGCGCGTACGGCCGCCGTCCGATCGCCAGCCTGCGCAAGCCCGGCCAACGCTCGCGCCCTGACGCCCGGATCACCGTCCAGCAGGAGGCGATGGAGTTCCGCAATCGGCACCGGCACTTTGTTGGCGACGATGTTGTCGAGGGCGGCGCGAACGGCGGCAGGATCCGGGGAGAGCAACTTGGCGCAGAGCGAGGCGCGGACGGACGAGTCCAGTGCAGCGTTCCCCGATTTCTCAGCATCGAGCCTGTATTTGTGGATGCTGTCGGCAATCGCCGCTACATAGGCCAGTCGAAGCCGCCACGCAACCACGACCCATGCGGCGGTGAGGACGAAGGTGATCGCGGCCGTGCCGCGGATGCCGAACCTGGCGCCGGGCAGCATCAGGAACCCGCCGGTCGCGAGGCCGAGCAGCACGCCGCCGATCGCGTCGGCGATACGGTTGGCGACAATGTCGAGCGCGTTCTTGATCGCCTGTCGCTGACGCGGCGGAATGGGAAGGTAGAGCAGCTCGTAGGCGGCTTTGTCCATCGAGAAACGCAGCGACTGGTCACCGGCGTTGGTGAGGAGCACGGCCAGGAAAGCGGGAAAGATGATCGTCAGCGCGCTGCCGAATGTCAGCACCAGCGGAAGCAGGAGGATGACAGCGCCCACACCGAAACGGCGCAGCAGCGTGCTCGTCAGCAGGAGCTGCAGCAGCAGACCGATCGCGCCGACGACGAAGTTGAACGTGCCGAAAAAGCGCGTCATGGCGTCGGCATCGGTGCCGAAGCGTTCGTCGGCGACGACACTCAACTGGAAGGTCGTCCACTGGGTTGCCACCGCGACAAGGAACACCAGCATCGCCAGCAGTCGCAGGTAGCGGCTGCCGGTAATGGCCCCGAGGACCTGTTTGGCGTCCATGGGCGGATGGCGGCGGCGGCCGGTGCTCGCGGGTGAACGCCGTCGCAGACTGCGCGATGCAATCGCGACGATGACCGCGGCCGCGAGAATCAGCGCGGTCAGGACCAGCAGCATGTTGACGGTACCGCCGACCGGCACGACCAGGAAGCGCGCGATCACGCCGCCCGCGATGGCGCCGACCGACGCCCCCGCTCCGATGACCCCGAACAGGCGCTTGGCCTGCCGCGAGTCGAACAGAGAGTTCGCGAAACTCCATGCCTGCACGGGCGCGATCACGCCGAAGCAGTTCACCCAGACGTAGAAAACCGCGGGCAGCAGCTCGAAGGGGGCGAACGAAAATGCCCACCAGAATCCGACGACATTCAGACTGAAGAACGTCAACGTGCCGATGGTGGCCGCCCGGGTGCCGATCCGGGCCGCGACCGCGGCGTAGACCGGGACGAAGACGGAGAGTGCGAGAGGGACCGCCGCGTATGCATAGACCAGGGCGTACGGCCCGTATTCAAGCAGGTAGAGGCTGTTTCGGATCGGCTTTGCGAGCAGGAACGCCGCCACGACACAGGCGACATACAGAAAGGAGAGCAACACCGGCCGCCCCTCGCCCGCCCGGACGTCGAGGAACCGCCGCAGCCGAAGGACCATGAATATCCCGAGTTTACTTCAGGTTCCGCGTGGCTTAGGCTGTGCGCATGACCCTGCTGCAGCGTGTGCTGTCACCGATCGTGGAGGTGCGGAAAGAGGAAACCGTCGGCCTCGCGATGATGTTCGCGTACTCGTTCCTCGCGATGACCGCCTACAACATCCTGAAGCCAGTGACACGGTCGGCGTTCATCAAGGACCTCGGTGCCGACAACCTCCCCTACGTCCTCCTCGCCTCGGGCGTGATCATCGGCGTCCTGATGACCGGCTACAGCTGGGTGGTCGCGCGGCTCCCGCGCCGGAGTGCGCTCGCGATCATTCAACTGCTCATGGCGGCGGTGCTGGTCGGGTTCTGGTTTCTGTTCCAGACCGGCGCAGCGTGGGCCTCGGCGGCGTTCTACGTCATGGGATTGCTCCTCGGCGTGCTTCTCATCAGCCAGTTCTGGACGGTCGCCAACCTTGTTTACGATCCCCGACAGGCCAAGCGGCTGTTCGGATTCATCGGCGGCGGCGCGCCGCTCGGCGGCATCGTCGGCTCCTACGTGGCCATCGCATACACCGAGCGGGTCGGGACCACGAACCTGCTCCTCGTCAGCGGCGTGCTGCTGGTGCTGAGCGCGACCCTCGTCTGGCGAATCATGTGGCGGACGCCGGTCGATCCGTCCACGGTCGTCCTCGCAGAGGATGAGAAGGGCGTCAAATTCACGGAGGCGATCACGCTGCTCCGGGATTCGAAGCACCTCCAGATCATCGGCCTCGTCATCAGCTTCGCCGCGGTCGGCGCGGCGATTGTCGAACAGCAGTTGAACATGGCGGCCCAGGCGTCGAAGGGCCAGGAAGCGACCGACGCGATCACCGTCTTTCTGGCCACCGTCCAGCTGTGGACCTCGACGCTCGGTTTCGTGATTCAGGTGTGGCTCACCAGCAAGATCCACCGCTACCTGGGGATCGGCTTTGCGCTGCTCGTCCTGCCGGTCAGCCTCGGTGCCAGTGCCGTGGTGATGCTGTTCAACGCCGCGCTGTGGGCGCCGGGGCTGGCGCGAGTGCTCGACACGACACTCCGATACACGGTTGACAAGACCACCCGCGAGATCCTGTTCCTGCCGCTTGACGCTGACATCAAGCTGAAAGCCAAGTCCTTTGTCGACGTTACCGTGGATCGCGGCGCCAAGGCGATCGGTGCGCTGCTGCTCCTCGTTCTCGTCAAACCCTGGGGGCTGGGGCTTGATTGGCAGCGATTGAGCTACGCCAGCCTGACGGTGATGGCGGTGTGGATCTTCATGTCCTTCCGCGCCAGGCGCGGGTACCTCGCAGCGTTCCGCCAGAGCATCGAGCGCCGCAATCTCCAGCCGACAGAACTGCGGCTGGCGAGCGCGGACCTCTCGACGATTGAAACACTCGTGCAGGAACTCTCACACTTTGAGCCTGTGCGCGTCATCTACGCCATCGACATGCTGGAGTCGCTCGAGAAGTCGAGCCTGGTCACCCCGCTGCTGCTGTACCACGAGTCAGCGCAGGTCCGCGCCCGTGCGCTGCGGGCGATGGGCGAAGCGCGCACCGAGGTCTCTGCCGGGTGGATCCCGCAGGTTCGGCGCGCACTCGGTGATGCGGACGCGGGCGTACGAGCGGCCGCCCTTCGCGCCCTCGGCAGCATCGCGCGGGAGGATGCCGCCAGCCTCGCGCGTCCACTGCTGGCCGATAGCGATCCGCGCATCCGTGCCACCGCAGCTGTCGCTCTCGCCTCCAGCAGCGAACCCAGGGATGTGAATGCCGCCGAAGCCACCCTCGCCGAGATCGTTCTCGGGGCCGGCGACACTTCACGGACGGCCCGTGTTGAAGTCGCGGCCGCCCTCGGCGAGATTCGGGATTCGCGCTTTCAGCGGCTGCTCATACCGCTCCTCCACGACGAGGCGACCGCGGTTGCCGACCAGGCGATGGAAAGCGTTCGCCGCGCCGGTGCGGCTGACTTCATCTTTGTACCGGCCCTGGTGAGCCTCCTCCGCAACCGCCATCTGAAGGGACGCGCCCGGGCCGTTCTGGTCGACTACGGCGAGCCGGTCGTCGACGCGCTCGCGTACTTCATGGCCGACGAGAGCGAGGATCCGTGGGTCCGCCGCCACATCCCGAGCACGCTCGCGATGATCGAGTCTCAGAAGTCGGTGGATGTGCTGACGGCGCGATTGGCGGATCGCGACGGGTTCCTGCGATACAAGGTCATCTCGGCCCTCGTGCGGCTGCGGCAGTCGGAAAAACTGACCTTCCCTGCTCCGGCAGTGGAGGAAAACATCGTCCGGGAGGCACGGCACTTCTACGAGTACCTGTCGATGCTGCAGAATCTGGCGACGGCGGGACAGCTCACGGCCGACCCGCTGATCGCCGCTGCATTGCAGCAAAAGATGCAGCGCGCCAAGAACCGTATCTACCAGCTGCTCGCCCTGGTCTACCCCCCGGGCGATATCGCGGCCGCGGAGTGGACGCTGAACTACGGCGAGTCACGCAACCGCGCGAGCGCGTCCGAGTACCTCGACAACATCCTGACGGGGATGATCCGCAAGATGGTCATGCCGATCGTCGAGGAGCTTCCACAGGACGAACGCGTCCGACGGGCCAACGTGCTGATCCGGACGCGGCCCCGCGACGTTGAAGAAACATTGCTCAACTTGATCAACGACGATGACCAGGTGATTTCGGCGGCGGCGATCGACATGGTGCGCCAGGAGCGGGTCTGGACGCTGTCAGAGGACATCGAACACGTGCTGGCACACCGGGACGTCCGTGACTGGTACGTCTTCGAGGCCGCGTCCTGGACGTTGGCCGAACAGCGGATGCCGCCGGACCGCCGTCGTGCACTCTGGCGCGAAGCGATTCCTGCGGTCGTGCTGGTGGGACAGCTCCGGCGCCTGCCCCTCTTTGCCTCGGTCTCGATCGATGAGCTATTTCGGATCGCAGCCGGATCCCGGCAGGTCCGGCATGAGGCAGGAACGACGCTGCTGGTTGAACGCGCGATCCCCGAGATGCTGCACGTCCTGCTCGAGGGTGAAGTGATCGTCTCGACCGAGGGTCGACCCGTCGAAACGCTGCGGGCGCCATCGACCATGGGGTTCATGGAAGCGCTGCAGTCGAAGACCTCCAAGCGAACCGTGCGCACGAGCGGCATCGCGGTCACGCTCGCCGTTACCGCGGAGGAACTGCGGACCCAGCTTGCCTACAATCCTGAACTGGTGCGCGGACTCTTCGCGAGCATGGCCGACCGGGTCGACTCGAGCGCGGTGACACACGTGTTCCCGACCGGCGCAGCCTCCGAGCTCGAGCGCTTCGCAAGCGGTGGCATGCAGCCGATCGAAAAGGTCCTCGCGATCGAGCGCGTGCCGGTGTTTGCTCATATCTCTCCGGAGGAGGCACGTCACCTCGCCGTCATCACCCACACAGTCGAGATGAAGGAAGGTGCGGCGCTCTTCAGGGCAACAGATCCGCCAGGTACATGGTTGATCCTCTCTGGCGAGGTTACCCTCAGCGGCACCCAGACGGCATCTCCTGCGATCGCCCGCGGCGGCGATGCGGTCGGGTCATTCGGTGCGCTCGGAGGGCCGCGCATCGGACGGGACGCGATGGTCACAAAGGCCGGCATCGCGCTCCGGATCGATCGCGACGAGCTGTTCGAGATACTTGGGGACCGACCGGAGATGCTCCGTCAGCTGTTCGAGGGAATGGTCGACGTGTCTACGCCGGCCGGTCGCACCGTGGCGCAATCGAACGTGGTGCTGTAATTGTTTGGGCCGTCACGAAGGGCACACACGGGGCGCTTCACGAAGCGCCCCTACTGCTGGGGGACGGCCGCGTGCGAGCGGCGCGGCTCCGCGCCGCCCTGGACTTCCCTCTTCTCGCGATCCACCAGGACGACGGCCGCATAGCCGTAGCGCACTTCACCCTTCCGGCCGATCTTCGAGAAGCGATGGCCGCGCGCGATCAGGTCGTCGAGTATCGAGCGCGGGATGCGGTCTTCGATCTGAATCCTTCCGACCGAGCTGTCGACCGGATCCCGCCCGACCAGGAAGCGCGGCGCTTCGATCGCACGTTGCGCCGCCATCCCGCCGTCCACCACATCGAGAATGATGTCGTAGACAGAAGCCGGGATCCACGCGTTGCCTGCGGCCGCAACGGCGAGCACCGGCCGCCCGGGCCCTTCGGATCCTTCGGCGCGCTGGAACAGCAGCGTCGGGACGCTGGTGGTGGACGAACGCGTCAGCGGGAGAAATCTCCCGGGCGCTCCGCCGCCAAAGCGAAGATGGTTGTTATAGAGGAAGCCGAGGCCGTCAGAGACGTAGAAGTTACCGCCCCACGTGCTCAGCGTCTGCGTCACCGCGATCATGTTGCCGTCGGCATCCGCGACCGCGAACGCGGTGGTGCCGCGGCCGATTCTCGCCGGTGGCGTCGTGTCGCGCTCGGCACCGCCGTATCGCGACGCCTTCGCGCGATCGATCTTCTTGAACAGGTCCGCCGCGTGCGCGCGATCGAGATGCGGTCCGAGGTCGACGTCGAATAAGGCCGGATCCGCAATGCGTCCTGACTGATCGCGGACCTTCCATGCCTCGATCGCGTAGTGGAAGTAATCAGCATCCGTCGCATACGAGGCGCCGCGCTGCGGCCGGTACTGATCGAGGATCTGGAGCGTCTCGATCAGGCCGAGGCCGCTCGATACGGGCGGCGGCGTCGAATACACCGCGTGCCCGCGAAACTGTCCGGCGAGTGGACGACGCTCGATTGCTCGATACTGGGCGAGATCGTCGAGGGTGATCAACCCGCCGCGTGCGGTCATGTCGGCGGCAATCTTCCGCGCGATGTCGCCGCGGTAGAACGTCTGCGCGCCCTGCGCAGAGATGGCACGAAGCGTCGCCGCATAGTCCTTGTTGGTGAAGCGCTCGCCGGGTCGCGGAACGCGTCCACCCGGCAGGTAGATCTTGCGTGAGGACTCGTATTTCTGCAGGAAGCGGCGGCCTTCGGCAATGGACGTTGGCAACGACTCGTCGAGGACGTAGCCCTTGTCCGCATACTCGACCGCCGGCGCGATGAGGTCCGCCCAGGACACCTTCTTGCTGCCGAAGCGGCGATAGAGGTGATCGAGCCCGGCGACGACACCCGGGATGTTCGCGGCCGCGGGACCATCACCCATGTTCTGGCGCAGCACCTGGTTATCGCTGGTCGCGTGGATCGGCACCTGGTCCTTGTAGTCAACGACCACAGGCTCCGGCATCCCCGCGAGGTAAACGAGCGCCATGCCGTCACCGCCGATACCCGAGGCTTCTGGCTCCACCACTCCAAGCGCGAACGCCACCGCGATCGCAGCGTCGACGACGTTGCCGCCCTTCTCCAGGGCCATCAGTCCCGCCTGCGACGCCAGCGGATGCCCCGAGACGACGACTGCTCGATTCGAACTGACCGCCGGCTTGATCAGCGGCTGCTCGGCGATCATCTCGTCGATAGCGGATTCCAAGGCAACTTCGTCACGAGCAGCGACCGCTAGAGGCCGGTGCTTGTCTCGGAGCGCGGTCCACTCGGCCGCCGATGGACCGGTCGAGTAATACAGACGACGGAGCGTCTCCCAGACGCGGTCGAAGGCCGCAGTCAGATGGCGCGAGGACGGCTTCGGCGCGTCGACCTGGCGAGCACCGGCGTCCACCGCGGCGGGAGCGTTCACCATCCACAACGAGAACCCATCTGCCGCAAAAAGAGGCGGAGCGTCGTCGTCATTGCGGAGCGGATTGCCGTTGTAGGCAGGATCTGCCGGCGGCAGTTCGGAGATCGCGATGGTGCGTCCGTCAGGCGACCAGGCCGGGGCTCCGCCGCGGCGAGATATCAGGATCGGTGAGGCGGCCGGCGCCCGCTCTCGTAGAGCGGATTCGCCGGCACTGGTCTCGGCGGTCACAACCCAAACGGAGCCACGCCCCTCGCGCTGGGCAAAGTAGGCGATGCGCGCACTGTCTGGCGCCCACGCCGGACGGCCCTCGCGACCGCGGACCCGCGTCAGTCGCGTGCGCTGCACGCGCCCACGTTCGGCGACATCGAGATCAGCCACCCAGAGGTCGACATCGCCGTCGTCGCTGTCACGGTCCGAAACGTAGGCGATGCGCTTCCCGTCCGGTGAGACACGACCTTCACGCTCATCGTCCGCAGACGCGTCCGGGAACAGCGGCGCGGCATCACCGCCGGTCTCCTTGACACTGTGAAAACGCCAGCTCTCGAAGGCATTCGCGCGGCGACTGAAGACGATCCGTCCGTCACGTGTCCACGACGGCCACCGGTCGTCGCCAGCTGCGTCGGTCAGACGGCGGACGTCTCGGCCATCCGCGCCCGCCACGAACAGGTCGAAGCCCTTGCCGCTGTCAGCTGAAAAGACGACGCGTCGTCCGTCCGGGGACCAGGCGGGTTCACGCTCCGTCACTGGAGAATCGGGGCGCAGCGGGCGGCCGCCGCGGCCGTCCGCGCCGGAGATCCAGATGCGGTCGAAGGAAGAAGTGGCGAGGCGCTTGCCGTCCGGGGACCACGCGGGATCCTGGATGCCGGACGAAGCCAGCTGCGCGGCGAGGCCCAGCGCCATCGCGATCACGATCGCGGACGACGCTGCCGCGGCGAGCCCGCGTCGCATGCGGCTACTTGCGGACTGCGGCGCGGACGGCGTCGACGACATGTGGCGCGGAGATGCCGTAGCGATCGAGGAGCTCCTCGGGCTGTCCGCTGCGCGGAATCTCGCGGACGCAGAGGCGGCGGACGCCGACGCCCGTGAGCGCGATCGCCTCGCTGACCGCGTCCCCGATGCCGCCGGCGGCATAGTGGTCCTCAACGGTGATCATCGCCCCGGTCGCCTTGGCGGCCTCGGTCATGGTCTGCGCGTCGATTGGCTGGACCGAGTAGGCGTCGATGACGCGGATGTGGATGCCTTCCGCCTTCAGCGTGTCGTATGCCTTGAGCGCTTCGAACACCGTGACGCCAGCACCGACGACCGTTGCGACATCGTTGTCGCTCTTGCGCAGGACCTTGGAGCCGCCAATCGGGAACTTCTCGTCCGGGCCATAGATGATCGGCGTCTTCGGCCGCGACGTTCGCATGTAGGCCATGCCTGGACGCTGGGCCATCTCGACGACCAGCCGCTCGGTGCTGGTGCCGTCGCACGGATAGATGACGGCGCAACCCGGCACGCCGCGCATCATCGAGAGATCCTCGAGCGCCATCTGGGACGGACCGTCCTCGCCGATAGAGACGCCGGCGTGAGAGCCCGTCAGCTTCACGTTCAAGGTGGAGATCCCGGCCATGCGGATGAAGTCGGCGGCACGGGTCAGGAAACACGCAAAGGTGGACGGGAACGGAATCGCGCCTCTCGCCGCCAGGCCCATTGCCGCACCAACCATCGCCTGCTCGGCGATGAAGAACTCGAAGAACCGATCGGCATGCAGCTTCTCGAACCGGTCGCTGAACGTGGAGTTCTTGACGTCAGCGTCGAGTGCGACGACGCGAGGGTCGACGCCGCCGAGGGACGCCAGGCCGGTGCCCCACGCTTCGCGCGTCGCTACCAGCTCGCCCATCTTGTAGGCAGGCGCCGGCATCTTCGAGTAATCCGCGGGCGTCGCGGGTGGACGGCCATTGCCGTCCGGCTTGCGGATCTCCGGCTTGGTAACGCCGGCGGTCATGTGCCCTTCGATCTCCGCGATCGCCTTCTCCGCTTCGTCCTTCTTGAACGCCTTGCCGTGCCAGCCGTCCTTGCCGGCAACCGACTCGACGCCCTTGCCCTTCACCGTCCGGGCAACGATCACCGTCGGCCGGCCGCTGGTCTTGCGCGCGACGTCGTACGCGTCGAGCAACCGCTGCACGTCGTGCCCATCGACCTCGATGGCGTGCCAGCCAAAGGCCGTCCAGCGGTCCGCTATCGCCTTAATTTCGTGATCGAACTGGGTCGCCTGGCTCTGGCCGAGCCCATTGACGTCGATGACCAGGCACAGATTGTCGAGGCGGTCATAGAGGGCAGC
>Ga0183260_10001389_pt1 | contig 20267 bp, 20 predicted proteins | sample AntDrymUQ4972206_2_FD_129768 | JGI IMG/M metagenome (GOLD analysis project Ga0183260, IMG submission 129768) | Polar desert sand microbial communities from Dry Valleys, Antarctica - metaG UQ497 (22.06) (version 2) (version 2) | ecosystem: Environmental > Terrestrial > Soil > Desert | place...
AGCCCGCCTGCCTGCAGGTCCAGCAGCTCGCCGAAGACGTTTGTGGCGACCAGCTCGAGGTCGTGCGCCCGCTGCCCGTCGCTGAGGCTCGGGTGCAGCTCGCCGGTTTCTGCGTCGACGAGGTACGCCGCCAGCTCGCCGGCGCTGCGTCGGAACAGCGTGTTGGACAGCGAGCAGTCGCCCCACCAGAACCCCTCCACGTGCAGCCGTACGAGCAGTACGACCAGCGCGTCGACCACCCGGCGAACCGTGTCCGGCTGCAGCCGCTGACTGAAAAGCGCGCGGTAGGGGAGCGAGTGGCGCAGGTGCAGGGTGACCAGCGCCGGCTCCAGCGCGTCACCGGCCGTTGTCTCACGGCCGGTGACTACGCCGATCGGCTCGACCACGGGCAGCCCGAGCCGGCGCAGGTTGCGCAGCAGGTGGTACTCCCGCCAGGCCCACTCCTCGCGGGTCTCCTTGACCGCGTACACCTGATCGTCAGCGCGGACGAACCGCACGACGTGCCGAGACAGGCCGCGGGCGAGCACCACCTGCACCGACTCGTCCCAGTCCGCGAGCGACTGGTGCCAGGGGAGGTCGAGCAGGCCGCGGGTCGGCCGAGCGGCCAGGATGCGCAGTGCCACGCCGTCAGTCTGCCGTCCCCGCTCGGGGTGCTGCGCCGGTCAGACCGCGCGGCCGAGTCGGACCAGCCGGACCACTGTGTCCAGGGCCACCTGACCGTCGACGTGTCGCTCGGCGGTGTCGGCCCGCGCGACGGTGAAGTCGGCGTGCCGTACCTCGTCCGGCGTCCAGAGCAGGCTGGGGTCCTGCGGTCCGCCGGTGCCCTCGGCGAGGTTGCGCAGGTCGTGCCCGATGACCAGTAGCGAGCCGCCCGGTCGGGTCGCCGTGGTGGCGACCTCTAGTGCCTGCTGGCGCTCGGGCTCCGGCACCTGCAGGTAGCCGAGCAGCACCAGGTCGTACCCGCGTACGAGCGGCTCGTAACCGAGCACGTCCGCCTCGACCCACTCGACGTCCAGGTTCGCGGCCGCCGCCAGCCCGCGGGCGCGGTCCAGCGCCACTGGGCTGAAGTCGACCGCGGTGACCTGCCAGTCGCGACCGGCGAGCCAGAGCGCGTTGCGGCCTTCGCCGCACGCCAGGTCGAGGGCGCGGCCGGCCGGCAGGGCGGTGACCTCCTCGACGACGAACCGGTTGGGTTCGAACGACCACAGCATCGACGCCTCCGCGTAGCGCTCGTCCCACCAGGCGGCCGAGCCTCGGCGGACGTCGCTCACCGCCGAAGTATCCCGGCTCGGGCGGCCGAGCGGCACGAACTGGGAGACCTAGAGTCGTCGAAGTCGGGCGAGCACGTGGTGGAAGCGGGTGACGACGGTCGCGCGTTGATCCGGCTGCGCGAGCCGGGCTCGACCGGCTACGAGTGGGTGCTGGTGGACCTGCCCGAGCCGCTGCGGCTGGTCACGAACCGCTACGAGGCTGACGCGGTGCCGGGCGACGATGTCGTCGACTCTGGCGGGCAGCACATCTTCGCCTCGCCGTGCCCGAGCCGGGCTCGTACGTCGTGCGGTTCTCGCTGCGGCTGGCCTGGGAGGCCGTGCCGCTGGACACCCAAGAGGTACGGGTCGTTCGCGACTGATGAGTTCAGGCTCGCCACTCCCGCTCGAGCGTCCTCATCAGCGCCGGATACACGAGTAGGTGCCGGAACGGCTTGATCGCGGCCATGTACAGGTTCCCGAGAAGTCCGTTCGGCTTCACGATGACCGCCATCTGGCCGCGGTAGCCGCCGGTCGGGTTCGGGACCCAGCCGAGGTGCAGGACTCCGTGAACGGTCCGGTTGGCGATCTCCGCCGCGAACTCGTCGCCGAGCAGGTAGAGCGAGGTGAACGGCAGCGCGTCGAAGTTGGGTCCCGATGGGACTTCGCGCAGATCTGCCGGCAGCCGCCTCCGGAGGGTTGGCACCCTGGAGCCGAGGCCCGCGTCCGGATCGTCCCAACCGAGCAGCCCACCTACCTTCCAGCGGATCGCCCAAAGCGCGCGAGTTGGGCCGGTAGATCGTTGCGAGGGGTCGCCGGAGGCGAACTGCTCCACGAGCCGAGGGAAGTCATCCGGACCGCCAGGCGTGGGAAGCGCCCACACGTCCTCGAGCCGGAAGTCGCGCGTCAGCTCGTGGATCCGCCATGGCCGGGAGGTGTGCGCGGTGTCCGGGAGCCTCATTGTGCCCATTCTGTACGGCACACTCTCGCCGTGGCGCTCCAGAACAGGGTCACGCCGCTGAGCAAGCTGATCGCCGACCCGGGGCGTGGGTTGGTGTATGGGAACCGCGGCTGCCTGCACGACGGCGACGGCAGGGTTCGGCGGCGGTTCGCTGGCAGACGGTGGATCGCCTGCCGGTTGCGCTTCCGCGGCTGGCGCCGCGAGCCGCTGCTCAGTCCCGGTCGGTTCACCGAGCTGTTCTTCCTCGACGAGGCGACCGCTCTTGCCGCCGGACATCGCCCCTGCGCGCTCTGTCGCCGCGCGGACTACAACGAGCTGCGGGCGATCTGGCATGAGCTCCATGCGGGGCAGGTGGGCGCAGACGCGATCGACGCCCAGCTGCACAGCGAGCGGGTCGATCCCGCGACCCGCTTGCAGCTGCACCACAGATCTGCGCTTGCCGAGCTGCCCGACGGCGCGTTCGTACAGCGCTCCGGCGAGCCCTGGCTTGTCCTCGGCGGCGAGCTGCTGAGGTGGACCCCGCGGGGCTACCACGAGCGCGTGCCCCGGCCGGCACGCGGCAGCGGGATGGTCGTGACCCCTGCCTCGCTCGTCGAGGTCCTTCGCTGCGGGTGGCATCCGCTCGTTCCCTTGCTGCACCCCTCGTCTGGCGCGTAGTCGGCCGAGCTGCTCCCTAGTCCGACCGGCCTAGCATGGGCCGGACCCGCCGGCGTGGCGCAACTGGCAGCGCACTTGCCTTGTAAGCAAGGGGTTGGGGGTTCGAGTCCCCCCGCCGGCTCACTGCACCTGGTCGGAACGGCGACACCCGCGGATCGGCCCTACGGTGCACGCATGACGCACCGACACCATTCCCACCGTGGGCAGCTGGACGACGGGCTGGACTTTCGTCCGCAGTTCTCCCGGGAGGGTGAGAGCGTCAACCTCCCGCGGCGGCGGATCTCCCCGGACTCGGTGGATCCCAGCACGGCCTACCAGATCATTCACGACGAGCTGATGCTGGACGGGAACTCCCGGCTCAACGTGGCGACGTTCGTGACCACCTGGATGGAGCCGGAGGCGGACCGCCTTATGCAGGAGTCCGCGGCAAAGAACATGATCGACAAGGACGAGTACCCACAGACCGCTCAGATCGAGGCGCGCTGCCTCGACATCCTCGCCGATCTCTGGCACGTCCCGTCCCCCGACGAGCCGGTCGGCTGCTCCACCACCGGTTCGAGCGAGGCGTGCATGCTCGCCGGTTTGGCGATGAAGTGGCACTGGCGCAACAGGCGCGGCCTGACGGCACGGGATGCACAGCGACCCAACCTGGTGATGGGCGCAAACGCCCAAATCTGCTGGCTGAAGTTCTGCCGCTACTGGGACGTCGAGGCCCGCACCGTCCCAGTCCGACCTGGCGAGACAACGCTGCACCCGGACGACGCGGCCGCAGCGTGCGACGACGACACGATCGGCGTCGTCGCCATCCTCGGCTCGACGTACGACGGGTCGTACGAGGACGTGCGCGGGATCGCCGCGGCGCTCAATCGGCTCGAGTCGCAGTCAGGACTCGACATCCCCGTGCACGTGGACGCAGCCTCCGGTGGCTTCATCGCGCCGTTCCTCGACACCGATCTGGAGTGGGACTTCAGGGTTGCGCGAGTGATCTCCATCAACGCCTCGGGCCACAAGTACGGCCTAGTCTACCCGGGGATCGGGTGGATCCTGTGGCGGGACGACTCGGCCCGACCCGAAGACCTCGTGTTCCATGTCGACTACCTCGGTGGCGACATGCCCACGATGGCGCTCAACTTCTCTCGTCCAGGCGCTCAGGTCGTCGCGCAGTACTACTGCTTTCTGCGCCTCGGCCACGAGGGTTACGTACGGGTGCAGCAGCACTCCCGCGAGGTTGCGCAGTTCCTGGCCGCCGGGATCACGGACATGCCGTGCTTCGAGCTGATCTCCGACGGGTCCGACCTGCCGGTCGTGGCGTTCTGCCTGCGCGGCGCCGCCACGAAGACCGGTCAACCGCGCAAACGTAGCTTCGCCGACAAGGCCGACTTCACCGTGTACGACGTCTCCGATGCGATGCGCACCGGCGGTTGGCAGATCCCCGCGTACTCGTTCTGCGCCGACCGCGACGAGCTCGACATCCTGCGCATCGTTGTCCGTAACGGCTTCAGCCGCGATCTCGCCGTCATGCTGCTCCACGACCTGGGTGCGGCCATCGGCAAGCTCGAGGGATCAGACAAGGGGAACAAGCCTGGGGCGGCGTTCAGACACTGACGTGAGCCGCAGCGCTGTCCACAGCTGCGCTGATCGACCCGGCCACCGGCTGCTCGAGGTTCCTAGCGTGGGGAAAAGACCACGGAGGAACCATGTGCTCGCTCACTCTGCTGCCTCGCGCGCTGCTCCCGCTCGTGCTGGTGCTGTCAGCCCTCGTCGGCGCCGAATCCGCGTCCGCGGACACGCGCTGCCGTTGGGACAGCGAACGCGTCTGCAACGTCCTCAGCAAGGCGAAGCGGATGGCGCATCACTCACACCGGAACCGCGCCGAGCCGGCGGCGGCGCACCGGATGCTGGACTACGGCTACACGAGCAAGCAACGCCGCTCGGTGCGCAAGCGGCCCACGATCGACATCGGACAGCCGCGCCGCTACACCAACCGGCGACACCACATCCGCAAGGGCGGCGACGTGCGCTTCCAGCACGGTCGTGGACGGTCGTACGGCTGCCGCACCCGGTGGTGGGCGTTGGAGGAGGAGTCGCTGGTGTTCGGTGCGACGCTGTACCGCGCGCGGTTCACCGTGCGGTGGTGCTGGTTCACCGAGGGCCGCCCGCGCATCTTCGACGTGCGCCGGGACTGGGACATCTACGACCTCGACACCAGCTCGATCGTCGTGGGGGAATACAAGGAGAACGACTCGGGGTACGTGTCCGGGATGCACCGCACCTGGTACCACGTCGAGGAGGCACGCCAGCTGCAGAACTGCATCCTGCACTACGGCTGCATCCTGGGCTCGGCGTACCCGCGGGTGACCGTGACGATGATCGCCGGGACCTGGTCCGGCGGGCTGGTGCGCACGTCGTGAGGTGGGTGCTGCTGTTCGTACTGCTGTCCGCGCTGCTCCTGCTGGTCGCGTCGATGTTCGGGCTGCTGGGCGTCGGTGAGCAGGTAGCCGTGCTGGCCGTGGCCGGTGCGATCACGTACGCGCTGCGGCGCTGGAGTGCCAGACTGTGAACAGTCCACGGCAGGGAGATCAGGATGCAAGGTGCCCGCCCGGTCCGCGCCGCGCGCGGCACGGCGTTGACGGCGCGGTCGTGGCAGACCGAGGCGCCGCTGCGGATGCTGCAGAACAACCTCGACCCCGAGGTCGCGGAGCGCCCGGACGACCTGGTCGTCTACGGCGGGACCGGACGAGCGGCGCGCGACTGGCAGTCGTTCGACGCGATGGTGCGCACGCTCACGACGCTCGGCGACGACGAGACGATGCTGGTGCAGTCCGGCCGCCCGGTCGGTGTGCTGCGCACCCACGAGTGGGCGCCTCGGGTGCTGATCGCCAACTCCAACCTGGTCGGCGACTGGTCCAGCTGGCCGGAGTTCCGCCGCCTCGAACAGCTGGGTCTGACCATGTACGGCCAGATGACTGCCGGGTCGTGGATCTATATCGGCACGCAGGGGATCCTGCAGGGCACGTACGAGACGTTCGCCGCCGTGGCGGCGAAGTGCCACCAGGGCACGCTGGCGGGGACGCTGACGGTGACCGGCGGCTGCGGCGGGATGGGTGGCGCCCAACCGCTCGCGGTCACGCTCAACGGCGGGGTGTGCCTGGTCGTCGACGTCGACTCGACCCGGCTACGCCGCAGGGTCGACCACCGCTACCTCGACGAGTTGGCCGACGACCTCGACGCCGCCGTACGCCGGTGTGAGAAGGCGAAGGGCGAACGGCGGGCGCTGTCGGTCGGTCTGGTTGGCAACTGCGCGGCCGTGCTGCCGGAGCTGCTGCGCCGCGGTGTCGCGGTCGACGTCGTGACCGACCAGACCTCGGCGCACGACCCGCTGGCGTACCTGCCCGCAGACGTCGACCTCGACGACTGGCACGACTACGCAGAGGCGAAGCCCGAGGAGTTCACCGACCGGGCCCGCGCGTCGATGGCTCGCCACGTCGAGGCGATGGTCGGCTTCCTCGACGCCGGCGCCGAGGTCTTCGACTACGGCAACTCGATCCGCGACGAGGCCAGGCAGGGCGGGTTCGAGCGCGCGTTCGCGTTCCCCGGGTTCGTGCCGGCCTACATCCGGCCGCTGTTCTGCGAGGGGAAGGGACCGTTCCGCTGGGCAGCGTTGTCCGGCGACCCGGCTGACATCCGGGCCACGGACGAGGCGGTGCTCGACCTGTTCCCCGACGACGACCACCTGGGCCGGTGGATCCGCGCCGCACAGGAGCGGGTGGCGTTCCAGGGGCTCCCCGCTCGGATCTGCTGGCTCGGCTACGGCGAGCGCGACCGCGCCGGCGTCCGGTTCAACGACATGGTCGCCTCTGGCGAGCTGAGCGCGCCGGTCGTGATCGGTCGTGACCACCTCGACTGCGGGTCGGTCGCCTCCCCCTACCGAGAGACCGAGGCGATGGCCGACGGGTCGGACGCGATCGCCGACTGGCCACTGCTCAACGCGTTGGTCAACACCGCCAGCGGCGCCAGCTGGGTCTCCATCCACCACGGCGGTGGGGTGGGAATCGGCCGGTCGCTGCACGCCGGGCAGGTCACCGTTGCCGACGGCACGCCGCTCGCCGGCGAAAAGATCGCCCGCGTCCTGACCAATGATCCCGGCATGGGCGTCATCCGGCACGTTGACGCCGGCTACCCGCGAGCCGACGAGGTCGCGGCCGAGCGCGGCGTGCGCGTCCCGATGCGCGAGATCTGACTTGTCACCGCCACCAGGCGGCCTAGCGCCGTACGACGGTGACAACTTGGTGTGGTTCGCGGAGCACGCGCTGCTTCCGCGCGGTGTCGTGAGGGGCTGCCGGATCACGGTGGATGCTGGCCGGTTCGTGTCGGTCGAGCCGGGCGGCGACCCCAACGGCGCGCAGCGGCTGCCCGGTGTCGTCCTGCCCGGCTTGGCCAACGCGCACAGCCACGCGTTCCACCGCGCGCTGCGCGGCCGTACGCATGACGCCGGTGGGGACTTCTGGTCCTGGCGGGACGCGATGTACGCCGTCGCCGAGCAGCTCGAGCCCGACTCGTACTTCGCGCTGGCTCGCGCGGCGTACGCCGAGATGGCGTTGGCCGGCGTGACCGCGGTCGCGGAGTTCCACTACCTGCACCACGGACCCGGTGGCCGTCCTTACGGCGACCCGAATGTGATGGCGAGCGCCCTCGCCCAGGCGGCCGCGGACGCAGGCATCCGGCTGACCCTGCTCGACACCTGCTACCTCGCCGGCGGCCTGGACACCGCCGGGCACCAGCCGCTGGCCGGCGCGCAGCTGCGCTTCGGTGACGCCGACGCCGAGTCCTGGGCGACACGGCGGTCCGCCTGGACGCCACCCGACGGCGTCACGCTCGGCGCCGCGGCGCACTCCGTGCGCGCGGTGCCGCGCGACCAGCTGCCGACCGTGGTCAAGGCTGCAGAGGGCGCACCCCTGCACGTCCACGTCTCCGAACAGCCGGCCGAGAACGCGGCGACCGACGCGATGTACGGGTGTACGCCAACCACGCTGCTGGCGGAGGCCGGCGCACTCGGACCGTCGATGACCGCGGTGCACGCCACCCACGTCAGCGTCGCCGACGTCGACCTGCTCGGCGCCAGCGGGACGACGGTGTGCCTGTGCCCGACCACCGAGCGCGACCTCGCCGACGGGATCGGGCCGGCCAGTGCGCTGCGGGACGCCGGCTGTACGCTCGCGCTGGGCACCGACCAGCACGCCGTCGTCGACCTGCTCGAGGAGGCGCGGGCGCTGGAGTCGCACGAGCGGCTGGCCAGCCGGCAACGCGGCCGATTCGCACCCGCGGAGTTGGTCGCCGCGATGACGGCGCACTCCGCCCTCGGCGTCCCCGATGCGGGACGGATCGAGGGCGGTGCGCGCGCGGACCTGGTCGCCGTGCGGCTGGACAGCGTCCGTACGGCCGGGGTCGATCCTGCTCAGGTCGTGCTGGCCGCGTCCGCGGCTGACGTCGACACGGTGGTCGTCGACGGCCGGGTCGTCGTGGCGGGCGGCCGGCACCTGCTCGGCGACGTTGGCGCGCTGCTGCGCGACGCGATCGAGCCGTTGTGGCGGGACGCATGACATCGCTGGCCATCACCGGTATCGCCGAGCTGGTCACCAACGACTCGGCACGGGCCGATGGTTCCGACCCACTCGGCGTCGTCACCGACGCGGCGGTCGTCGTCGAGCACGGCCGTGTCGTGTGGGCCGGCGCCGAAAGAGGCGCGCCAGCGGCCGAAACGAGCCGTGACCTCGGCGGCCGGGCCGTGCTGCCCGGCTTCGTCGACTCGCACACCCATCTCGTGTTCGCCGGCGAACGGTCCGGCGAGTTCGCCGCCCGGATGGCTGGCGCGAGCTACGACGGCGGCGGCGTCGCGACCACTGTCGAGGCCACCCGCGCCGCGTCGGACGAAACGCTGCGCGGGCTGCTCGTGGGTCGGGTCGCGGAGATGCGCGCGCAGGGCACGACGACGGTAGAGGTCAAGAGTGGCTACGGGCTGGACGTCGAGCAGGAGGCGCGCGCCCTGCGGCTGGCCCGCGAGGTCACCGACGAGACCACCTTCCTCGGTGCGCACGTGGTGCCGCCGGGCGCCGACCGCCGCTCGTACCTCGAGCTCGTCACCGGCGCCATGCTCGACGCGTGCGCGCCGTACGCGCGGTGGGTCGACGTGTTCTGCGAGCCTGCGAGCCCGTATGCGTTCGACGCCGACGAGGCGCGCTCGGTCCTGACCGCCGGTGGGCAGGCGGGGCTGGGGCTACGGGTGCACGGCAACCAACTGGCGCCCGGCCCCGGGGTGCAGCTGGCGGTCGAGCTCGACGCCGCGAGCGTCGACCACTGCACCCACCTGACTGCCGCCGACGTGGACGCGCTGTCGGCCGGTCACACGGTGGCGACACTGCTGCCGGGGGTCGAGTTCTCCACCCGGTCCCCCTATCCCGACGCCCGTCGGCTGATCGACGCCGGTGTTGTCGTGGCGCTGGCAACCGACTGCAACCCGGGCACCTGCCACAGCACCTCGATGCCGTTCGTCATCGCGCTCGCCGTGCGCGAGCTCGGCATGACCCCGGGTGAGGCGGTGTGGGCGGCCACTGCCGGCGGCGCGCGGGCGCTGCGCCGCGACGACATCGGCATCGTGTCGCCGGGCGCCAGGGCGGACCTGTGTGTGCTGAACGCGCCGAGCCACCGCCACCTCGCGTACCGGCCCGGCGTCCCGATCGCCGCCGCCCTCGACCTGTGACCGCGCCAGCCGGGCGCGCCTCGCTGGTCAGTCGGCCAGGGCGCGACCTCGGGCTCGGTTCGGTCGGGCCGGTCGAGGTTGAGTGCGAGGACGGCACCGTACGTCAGGTCGACGGGCCGCTGCCGGACGACTTCCCGCTCGGCTACCACCGCCTGCGCCCCCTCGACGGCATCGAGCACCGGTTGATCGTGTCGCCCGGCCGGTGCTGGCTACCCGACGAGCTGCGCGAGTGGGGCTGGGCGGTGCAGGTGTACGCGCTGCGCTCGGCCGGCAGCTGGGGGATCGGCGATCTGGCCGACCTGCGGGCGGTCCGCGAATGGGCGCAGTCGGTCGGCGCCGGGTTTCTGCTGGCAAGCCCGCTGCACTCCGCCGGGTCGACGCTGCCACAGGAGGACAGCCCGTACCTGCCGGTCTCTCGAAGGTTCCTCAACCCGATCTACCTGCGGGTGGACGAGGTGCCGGGGGCTGAGCGCGTCGACCTCGCGCCGTACGAGGCACGCGGGCGGGCACTCGACGCCGCGGACGATATCGACCGGGACGCGGTCTGGCAGCTCAAGCGGGCCGCGCTCCGCGCGGTGTTCGACGCCGGCATCAGCGAGAATGCCGAACGCTGGCGGCTGGGCCGTGGGGAAGCGCTGCACGGCTTCACCACCTGGTGCGCGGTCGCGGAGGCGTATGGACCCGACTGGCGGGACTGGCCGGACGACCTGCAGCGTCCCGACTCCGCCGGTGTTGTGCGGTTCGTCGCCAAGCACGCCCACGAGCTGCGGTTCCACGGCTGGCTCCAGTGGGCGCTGGACGCTCAGCTGCGGCGAGCCACTGGTGAGATGACCGTGCTGCAGGACCTGCCAGTCGGCGTCGACGCTGGCGGCGCGGACGCGTGGGCGTGGCAGGACGTGCTTGCCGACAGCGTACTCATCGGGGCTCCACCAGATGCGTTCAACGCCGCCGGGCAGAACTGGGGCTCACCGCCCTGGGAGCCGTCGCGGCTGCAGCAGGCTGGGTACGAGCCGTTCGTACAGTCGGTGCGCGCGACCATCGGCGAGTCCGGCGGTATCCGGATCGACCACGTGATGGGTCTGTTCCGGCTCTGGTGGGTGCCCGACGGCGAGCCGCCGGCCAACGGTGCGTACGTGCGCTACCCGAGCGACGACCTGCTGGACATCGTGGCGCTCGAGAGCCACCGAGCCAGGGCGATCGTGGTGGGCGAGGACCTGGGCACGGTCGAGGCCGGCGTCCGGGCGGAGCTCGCCGATCGCCAGGTGCTGTCGTACAAGCTGCTGTGGTTCGAGGACACCGACCCGGAGACCTGGCCGGAGCTGTCGCTGGCAGCGGTCACCACGCACGACCTGCCCACGGTGGCGGGGGTGTGGACCCGCGCCGACCCGGTCGACGAGTTCCGCGACCGGCTTATCGCCGACACCGGTCTCGACCACGCGGCGAGCGTGGAGGAGGCGGTCCGCACCGCGCACGGGCTGCTTGCCCGTGCGCCGTCGATGCTGCTGTCGGCGACGCTGGAAGACGCGGTCGGCGCACCGTTGCGACCCAACGTCCCGGGTACGACCGACCCGGCCAACTGGTGCCGGCGGTTGCCGGTTGCCGTCGAGGACCTGCCGAAGCAACCCGGCGCGCTCGCGATCGCCAGCGAGCTCGGCGCCGCCGTACGGAACGAGGTCAGGCGGCGTCGTCCGGCTCAATGACCAAGACGACATGCAGCGTGCGCGGCCCGTGTACCCCCTCGACCCGCTCGAGCTCGATGTCGCTGGTCGCTGATGGGCCGCTGATGAACGTCGTCGGCCTGGTGGGCTCGAGCGCCGCGAGCATCTCGGGGACCGAGCCCACGATCTGGTCGGCGTGTAAGACGCACACGTGCACGTCCGGCACCAAGCTGATCGCCCTCCGGCCCTGGTCGGGCGAGCCGTCGAGCACGACGGTGCCGGTCACCGCCGCCGCCACCGCCGCGCCGGTGACCACGGCGTCGAGCTCGTCCAGCCGTTCCGCGCTCAGCGTCCCGTCGTCGACGACCACCTTCTCGAAGTCGCCCTGCTCGAGTGCCTGGACCCAGTCGTGCGGGAGTCCTTCCGGCACCACGATCCGGCGCGCCCCCGCAGCGGTCAGCGCGGTGGCGATCGCATCGGCGACCCCGGCGTCGTAGCAGCGGCTCACCCTCGCCCGGTAGTCGACCAGCCGGGCCTCGAGCAGGTCCACCACCTCGTCCGAGCCGGGTGCGAGCTCGCTCGTCCGGGCGTAGTCGCGCGGCACCTCCGGCTCGGTCGCGCCGGCCTGTTCGTTGGCGTGCGTGATCCTGGACAGCAGGTCGCGGCGGGCCTCGTCCGGGTGTTCCTCAGTCATGTCGGCCGCTCCGCTCCCAATAGTCGCGGAATGTCTCGGTCGGCGGCGCGGGCAGGTCGCGGCTGGCGGTCCACGCCGACAGCGGCGGGGGGAGCGTACGGATCCGGCCGTGGCCGCGAGCGAGCAGCCGGCCGATCCGGCCAAGGCGACCGGCCCGCCGCCACCTGCCCGCGTCCCGCATCGCCCACGCCGCTGTCGCCAGCGCCACCCGCTCGGCCGAAGGCACCGTCGTCGCGGTTTCGTCCACGTGCCGCCGGCGCAGGTCGACCAGGATCGACGGGATGTCAATCAACACCGGGCAGACGTCGTAGCAGGCGCCGCACAGGGTGGACGCGAACGGGAGGCTGGCGTTGTCCTCCACTCCGGTGAGCAGCGGCGAGAGCACCGCGCCGATCGGTCCGGGATAGACCGACCCGTACGCGTGTCCGCCGGTGCGCGCGTACACCGGGCACACGTTGAGACAGGCGGAGCACTTGATGCAGTGCAATGCGTCCCGTCCGACTGGGTCCGCCAGCGCTGCGGTGCGACCGTTGTCGAGCAGCACCAGGTGGAACGCCTGCGGTCCGTCGCCGGGGGTCACCCCGGTCCACGCCGACGTGTACGGGTTCATCCGCTCGCCGGTCGAGCTGCGCGGCAGCAGCTGCAGCATCACCTCGAGGTCGGACCACCGCGGCAGCACCTTCTCGATCCCCAGCACGCACACCAACGTGTCGGGGAGAGTCAGGCACATCCGGCCGTTGCCCTCCGACTCGACCACTAGGCAGGTGCCGGTCTCTGCGACCGCGAAGTTGGCGCCGCAGATCGCCACCCGAGTGGACAGGAACCGCTCGCGCAGGTACGAGCGCGCGGCGGCCGCCAACGCCGCCGGATCGTCGCTGAGCCTGGGATCCACGCCGGGCATCCTGCGACGGAACAGGTCGCGGACCTCGGCCCGGTTGCGGTGGATTGCCGGCACCAGGATGTGCGACGGCCGGTCGCCCGCGAGCTGCACGATCAGCTCGGCCAGGTCGGTCTCGTGCGCGCTGATGCCCGCCTCGGCGAGCGCCTCGTTGAGGCCGATCTCCTGGGTCGCCATCGACTTGACCTTCACCACGTCCCGCTCGCCGGTGGCCTGGACCAGACGGGTGACGATGCGGTTGGCCTCGTGCGCGTCGCGGGCCCAGTGCACTGTGCCGCCGCGGGCCGTGACCGCGGCCTCGAGCGCTGTCAGGTGCTCGTCGAGGCGCGCCATCGCTGCCGCCTTGATCGCGGCGCCGGCCCGGCGCAGCTGCTCCCAGTCGGGTACCTCGGCCACGACTGCGGCGCGCTTGGCGCGGATGGACGTGGTGGCATGCGCCAGGTTGCGGCGCAGCTGCGCATCCTCGACCGCGACCCTCGCCGCGTGCGGGAACGGCACCGTCCCGCGCAGCTGGCCGACTCCCCGCGGAGCGGTCGGAGGCGGCATGCCCAGGAACGTCGTCATGCCGCCGCCTCGTCCGCGGTGTCGGCGAGGACCTCCGCGAGATGCACCGGGCGGGTGCCCGTGCGCAGCCGCGACAACCCGCCGCCGATGTGCATAAGGCACGAGGAGTCGCCCGCGGTGACCACCTCGGCTCCGGTGTCGAGCACGTGGCGCACCTTGTCGGCAAGCATCGCCGTCGACGTGTCCGGGTTCTTCAGCGCGAACGTGCCGCCGAACCCGCAGCACTCGTCCGCGGCCGGCAGCTCGACCAGCTCGAGCCCGCGTACGTTTCGCAGCAGACGCAGCGGCTTGTCCGACACCCGCAGCACCCGAAGCGAATGACAGGTCGGGTGGTAGGTCACCCGGTGCGGGAACCACGCTCCGACGTCCTCCACGCCGAGCACGTCTACGAGCAGCTCGGACAGCTCGTACGTGCGCTCGGCGGTTGCCACGGCGGCGGCGACCAGGTCGGGGTCTCCGTACCGCTCGGCGACCAGCCGGTGCTGGTGCCGTACGCACCCGACGCAGGAGCCGGACGGGGCGACGACCACGTCGTACGAGGCGAACGCCTCGACGTGGTTGCGCACCAGTGGGAGGGCCTGCCGCTGGTAGCCGGTGTTGATGTGCATCTGGCCGCAGCAGGTCTGGCCGGCGGGGAACTCGACCTCGTGGCCGAGCCGTTTCAGCAGGCGCACCGTGGCGCGGCCGACCTGGGGGAACAGAGCGTCCCCGAGACACGTGACGAACAGGCCGATGCGCATCGCGGCGAGTCAACCACGGCGCCCGGGTGCCGCCCAGGTCGGCGCTAGCGTTGTCGGGTGACTGCGACCGGACGGCACCGGCGCCGGCTGCAGGTGGCGCTCACGATCACCCTGGTCGTCTTGGTGGTCGAGCTGGTCGGCGCCGCACTGTCCGGGTCACTGGCGCTGCTGGCCGACGCCGGCCACATGCTCACCGACGCTGCTGCGATCGGTCTGGCCCTGCTCGCCGCGACGCTGGCCGCCCGGCCGGCCACGCCGCTGCGGACGTTCGGCTACCAGCGGGCCGAGATCCTTGCCGCGACGCTGAACGCCGTCCTGCTGCTCGGCGTCGCCGGCTACGTCTTGGTCGAGGCCGTACGCCGGTGGGTTGACCCGGTGGAGGTCGAGGCCGGCCCGATGCTCGTCTTCGCGCTGGTCGGCTTGGTGGCCAACGCGGCGTCCCTGGTTGTGCTGCGCGGGGGCCAGGCCGAGTCCCTGAACATGCGCGGCGCGTACCTCGAGGTGCTCGGTGACCTGCTCGGCTCGGTCGCCGTGATCGTCGCCGCAGGCGTGATCCTGGTGTCGGGCTACACCCGTGCGGACGCCGTCGCGTCTGTCGTGATCGCGCTGCTCATCCTGCCGCGCACCTGGCTGCTGCTGCGCGACGCGGTCGACGTGCTGCTCGAGGCGACGCCGCGGAACGTGGACCTGCGAGACGTCCGCGAGCACATCCGCCGGGTCGACGGCGTGGTCGACGTTCACGACCTGCATGCCTGGACGATCACCAGCGGCATGCCGGTGCTGTCCGCGCACGTTGTCGTCAGTGACGAGGCGCTGGCCGAGCGCGGCGGCGGCCGGATCCTGGACGAGCTGTGCGCCTGCCTAGGCGACCACTTCGACGTCGCGCACTGCACCTTCCAGCTCGAGCCGGTGACCCACCGCGACCACGAGTCCCCCGTACACCCCTGACCCGTTGCGCGGGGTGCGCCTCTCAGTCGGTGCGGCGGAGGTGGAAGAGCCGCTCCGGGAAGACCGCGCGCAGGTAGCCCGCAGCCGGCGGGCGGACCTCGAAGTGCAGGTGGCAGCCGTCCGGTGCCGCGAGCTGGCCGGCACGCCCGATCCGTTGCCCCTTGCGCACCCGGTCACCGGGCCGGACCAACACCCTGCGGACGTGCCCGATCACCAGGTCCTTGCCCAGCTTGGCGTTGCGGATGCGGAACGCTTTCGCGCCATACGCAGGGCCGAGCGCGCCGGCCGAGCGCGGCTGCACCACCCGACCCTGGCGGCCGGCGAACAACGGAGTGCCGCACTTCATCGCGACGTCCACGCCGTGGTGGAAGCCGCGCTGCCGCTGGCACCGCGGGCTTGGGTCGTAGTACGGGGCACGGGTGCAGCCGAAGTTGATCATCCTGCGATGGCTGCCGCGGTACCACGGGGACTTGTAGTGGTGCTTGTCGTTCACCCAGAACCGGCGCTCGCCGTCACCCCGGTCGACCATGCCGACCGCCGGACCGCCCGCAACGAGCAGCGCCGCGACCGCAGCCAACGCGGTGAGGAGCGCGAGCACCCGGCGGGCGGCACGAGCCACGCACCGAACGGTACGGCAGGTCGGCCGCCGCCGGTCACCTGCGCAGCTCGGCCAGGAAGTCGTCGGCCCACCGCCCGATGTCGTGCTCCCGAACCTGCCGGCGCATCGCGCGCATCCGTCGGGTCAGCTCCCGCTGGTCCGACCGCAGCGCCTCGAGCATCCCGGACTTCATCCCGTTGATGTCGTACGGGTTGACCTGGAACGCCTGCTTGAGCTCGCTCGCCGCCCCCGCGAACTCGCTGAGCACGAGCGCGCCGTCGTCTTCCACCCGGCACGCGACGTACTCCTTGGCGACGAGGTTCATGCCATCGCGCAGCGGCGTCACCACCATCACGTCGGCAGCCCGATAGAGCGCGGCCATCTCCTCGCGCGGGAAGGAGGAGTGCAGGTAGGTGATCGGCTGCGTGCCGATGTGGCCGAACTCGCCGTTGATCCGCCCGACCAACCGGTCGATGTCGTCGCGAAGCACCCGGTACTGCTCGACCCGCTCCCGAGACGGGGTCGCCACCTGGATGAAGGCAGCCTCATCGAGGTCCACCACTCCGTCGGTGAGCAGCTCGCCGAAGGCGCGCAGCCGTTGCCGCAACCCCTTGGTGTAGTCGAGCCGGTCGACGCCGAGCAGCAGCCGCTTGGGGTTGCCGAGGTTCGCCCTGATCTCGGCCGCGCGCTTGTCGGTGTCCGGGCTGCCCGCCAGCTCCTCGAACCCGGCGGTGTCGATGGAGATCGGGAACGCCTTCGCGTGGACCTCTCGCCCGTCCGGCAGGCTGACCGTGTACCGGTGCGTCTTGAGACCGACCCGGAGCCGGACCAGCCGGATGAAGTTCGCGGCTGCTCCGGGCAGCTGGAACCCCACCAGGTCGGCGCCGAGCAAACCCTCGAGCAGCTGCCGGCGCCAGGGGATCTGGTTGAACAGCTCGGTCGGTGGGAACGGGATGTGCAGGAAGAAACCGATCCGCAGGTCCGGCCGGGCCGCCCGGAGCATCGCCGGCACGAGCTGCAGCTGGTAGTCCTGCACCCATACGACCGCCCCCTCGGCGGCCACCTCCGCCGCGCGGTCGGCGAACCGCTGATTCACCTCAACGTAGGCGTCCCACCAGTCGCGGTGGAACTCCGGCGGCGCCACGACGTCGTGGTAGAGCGGCCAGAGGGTCGCGTTGGCGAACCCCTCGTAGTACTTCTCGACCTCGGTGGCGCTGAGCGGCACCGGCACCAGGGTGAGCCCGTGGTGCTCGAACGGGTCAAAGGTCTCGTCGGCGCCGCCGTGCCAGCCGACCCACACGCCCCCGTTGCCACGCATCAGCGGCTCGAGCGCGGTGACCAAGCCCCCTGGCGAGCTGCGCCAGGTTGCGGTCCCGTCGTCCTCCACGGCGCGGTCGACCGGAAGCCGGTTGGCGACGACGACCAGGTCGCCCTGCGGGGCGGTCGAGGGCTCGCTGGAGGGCGTTGGCATCGTTTCGACCCTAGCGGCGAGGTAAATGACATCGTTGTGGTTCGTCGCCTAGCATGAGGTCAGCCCGACAACGACCAACGGGAGCGCACATGGACGCCGTTGACCCGGTGACCTCCGGCGACGCTGCAGAGGCGGCCGGTGAGCTGTCCGAGCGCGACCGCTCCATCTTGGCGTTCGAGCGCGAGTGGTGGCAGTTCGCCGGCGCCAAGGAACAGGCGGTACGCGATCGGTTCGGCATGTCCGCCACCCGCTACTACCAGGTGCTCAACGCCCTCATCGACGCCCCGGCGGCGCTCGCGTACGACCCGCTGCTGGTCAAGCGGCTGCGCCGGCTCCGCCAGGCCCGCCAGCGGGCCCGGTCGGCGCGCCGGCTGGGCCTCGAGCCGTGAGCTGATGCGCAGCGCCATCGAGCGGGACGAGCGCGGGCTGGTGCTGCCGAGCTGGCTGGTGGCGGTCAGCGCGGCCGCGGTGGTGCTGGCGCTGGTGGGGTTCGCCGTCTCGGGGGAGCGCGACCCGCAGGTGGTGGCGTCCGACGGCGCCGACCCGACCGCCACGCCGCCCGACCCGGAAAAGCAGAAGAAGAAGGAGCCGGCTGACGCGAAGGACGACGCCAAGACCGACCGCAAGGAGGACCGGGCATCGAAGCGGGAGCGACCGGAGCCTGACGACGAGCCGGTCGAGCGCCGGACCGCCTACGTGGAGGTCTACAACAACTCCGGGATCACCGGGCTAGCCGGTGAGACCACGGCCGCGTTGCAGGACATGGGCTGGCCGGTGGTGGCCACCGACAACTGGTACGGGGAGATCCCCGCCGACACCGTGTACCACCCGGCGGGTCTAGCCGGGCAGGCCGAGCTGCTGGCCGCCGACCTGGGGGTCGCTCGGATCATGCCGTCGGTGGCGCCGATGCGCTTCGACCGGCTGACGGTGATCCTGACCGGCTCGGGGTGACGCAGCCGGGCGAGCTGCGCCGACCCGGCACCGAGGCCGGGCGCACCGGTCTCGACCGCCTGCTGGCGAGTCCTCGGCGGACCCTGCTGGCGACCGACTTCGACGGGACGCTCGCCCCGATCGTCGCCGACCCGGCGACGGCGTTCGCCGATCCCGGCGCGGCGCAGGTGCTCGGCCGGCTCGCCCAGCGGCTGGGCGCTGTCGCGGTGGTGACCGGCCGTCCGGTGCGGGACGTGTTTCGGCTTGGCGGGCTCGCGGGCGCGAGCGGCCTCGGCGGCCTGCGCATCCTCGGCCAGTACGGGGTGGAGAGCTGGCAGGCAGCGACCGGGGAGGTCAGCGCGCCGGACCCGCACCCCGCTATCGACCGGCTGCGCCGGGTGCTGCCCGACCTGCTCGCCGAGCTCGGACTCGGGGACGTGCACGTCGAGGACAAGGGGCTGGCGCTCGGGCTGCACGTACGGCGACTGGCCGATCCCGAGGCCGCGCTCGACCGGCTGCGCGAGCCGGTCGCGGCGCTGGCCGATGAGCACGGCCTGCTGGTCGAGCCGGGCAAGCTCGTGCTCGAGCTGCGCGCACCCGGGGCGGACAAGGGTGGGGCGATCGAGGCGCTGCTGGCCGGGACCGACCTCGACACAGTGGTGTACGCCGGTGACGACCGCGGCGACCTGGCCGCCGTCTGCGCGGTCGAGCGGTTGCGCGCCGGCGGTGGTGCCGGGCTGGTCATTGCCGTCGGCGCAGCCCCGGTCGAGCTGGCCGAGCGAGCAGACCTGGCCGTCGACTCGCCCGCCGAGCTGGTCGCCTGGTTCTCCTCGCTGGCCGACGCCCTCGACTGACCCCGCCACGACGACCCCACCGGCGGCGGAGGGCCGATCAGCGCAGCCGGCTGAGCGCCTCCTGCGCCGACATGGACAGGCTGTCCATCCAGGCGGCCGGCTGACCGAGCAGAAAGCCCTCGACGGAGTCGGCTCCCAGCGACGCGATCGCGCTCAGGTCGTCCTCGTCCTCGATCCCATGCGCGACCACCCGGATCCCGAGCTCGTGCGCGAAGTCGATCATCGCGCTGACCAACCGCTGCCGCGACGCGTCGTACGACAGGCCGAGCAGGAGGGTGCGGTCCAGCTTGACAAGGTCGGGGCGCAGCTCGCGCAGCGAGTGCATGCTGGCGCCGCCGGCGCCGAGGTCGTCCAGGACGACCAGCGCACCCATGTCCCGGCAGTGGGTGCGGAGCCGGCGGAGCAGCTCGCGATCGGGAGAGCTGTCGGCCGACACCAGCTCGAGGCACAGCCGCTCGATGTCGAGGCCGGCCTCCCGCGCGGCCGCCCAGGTTGGCGCCAGACACAGCTCCGGGTCGTCGACTGCGCTCGGCGAGAGGTTGAGGTAGAGCTTCTCCCCCGGCTTGAGCAGCGGGGCCGCGTGCCGGATCGCCTCTGTGCGGGCCCGCTGGTCGAGCGCGAACAGCAGCCCGTGCGCGGTCGCCGCCTCGACGATCTCGCGCCCCGAGCGGAGCCGGCCGAGGGCGGTGGCGCGTACCAGCGCCTCCCGGCCGACGATCCGGACGTTGGCGACGTCGACGATGGGCTGGAACCAGATGTCCAGCTCCGGTCCGGCCAGCAACGGGGGCAGCCAGCCGGTCTCCAGCCGGTGCCGGGCCGACGGGGCGGTCTCGATCCATACCGGCCCGTCCTTGTCGTGCACCACCATGACCTCGGCCGCCTCGGTTGCCGACAGCGACTCCAGCACCCGCTCCAGCACGCCGGGCAGGTGGTCGGCCGGGACGACCCCGTTGTCCCGGTCCGCGCCGAGAATCAGGCCGAGGGCGGCCTGCACGTGCGGGCGCGGGGAGTAGAGCCGGACCGGTCCGCGCAGGTCAGCCATCTCGGCCACCCCAGCGGCGTCGGCGACCCCGGGGTCAGGCGGCATGACCTGGCCGTACCGCTCCGGTCGTGCGCGCATCGCGCCTCCCCTCGTGCCCGTACGGTGTCACCTCGGCGGCGGCTCGGCCACCGGTTCGGCCACACTCGTACGCACCCGGTTGACGGCTTGCACTCTCGATGGCTGAGTGCTAAACCTGAGGCTGGCACTCTCGACCGGAGAGTGACAACGGGACCGGCCACAGCCCGGGC
>Ga0183260_10001390_pt1 | contig 20260 bp, 17 predicted proteins | sample AntDrymUQ4972206_2_FD_129768 | JGI IMG/M metagenome (GOLD analysis project Ga0183260, IMG submission 129768) | Polar desert sand microbial communities from Dry Valleys, Antarctica - metaG UQ497 (22.06) (version 2) (version 2) | ecosystem: Environmental > Terrestrial > Soil > Desert | place...
GACAACATCGTCCTCGTCGGAGGCTTCTCGAAGTCGTATTCGTCTCTTCTCGCGTTCATTGCTTGTCCCACGAGACTCAAGAGCTTGCTCAAAGTTGCCGCGCCGCCGTATCTGTATTCGGGGCCCTCGCCTGTGGCTTCGCTTGCCACTGTGCTCTCCGGCTTCAAGGTTAATCAGAAGCGAGGCGATGTGCTCAGAGGAGAGTTGCACAAGAAGACGCAAACCGTGCTGAGCTGCCTGCAGGATCTAGAGATCACAACGCCCAACTCATCTGGGCTCCCGATCATCGAGATCCCGCTGGCCAAGCACGAGGATGTGGACGAGGTAGGCCGCTTCTTGTTCGATCAAGGCGTCTATACAACAATCGCGGCCTATCCGCTCGTACCCAAATCCGAGGTGGGATTCCGAATCCAGATCACTGCTGCCAACGATGACGCTCAGATCAAGTGCCTCACAAGCGTACTGGCGGACCTTTCAGAGAAGTTCCGCCTGCAGACTGCCGGAACCATCGTGAGATGGTGGGAAGGCGCGAGCAGGCCGGCGGGGCGGGCCTAATATGGCCTCAACGACGAGTCCTTACACTTCGGCCCCGGCACGGAGGAGGATCTGGCAGATCTACGTGGGGTTGGGAGCGGGCGCAATGGCGCTCTATTACCTTGTGCCTCCGTTCAAGGGCAGCGGTTTGGTCTTCAACCTCGTAGGTCTCTCTTCGACCGCAGCCATTTTGCTCGGCATTCGATTGCACAAGCCCGAAAGTCGCCTGGCATGGTACCTGTTCGCCCTCGGCCAGTTCTTGTTTGTCTCGGGCGACGCTTTCTACTATGGCTATGACGCCGTGTTCCACCACGACGTCTCATTTCCATCCTTGGGGGACATCTTCTATCTGGCGGTCTATCCGGCGCTGATCGGAGGCGTCCTCATCCTCGTACGGCGAAGGAACCCGCGCGGTGACCGGGCCGGGCTGATCGATGCGCTCATCCTAACGACAGGGCTCGCCCTTGTGTCGTGGGTCTTTCTCATGGCGCCTTACGCCCATGACTCGACGCTCTCATTGGTGGAGAAGCTGTTCTCGATCGCCTATCCGTTGATGGATGTGTGCCTGCTCGCGGTGGCCATCCGTTTGTCCGTGGATGGGGGCCTGCGGCAGAGGTCGCTTGGCCTTCTTCTCTTGAGCATCGTGGCTTTGCTCACCACCGACGCGATTCTGGGAGTGCTTACCCTCAACGGCGGCTATAACGAGGGCGGCCTGCTGGATGCAGGATGGGCTACCTACTACGTCTTCTGGGGCGCCGCTGCGCTCCATCCCTCGATGAAGGGCCTCGAGCGCCACGGAGGCAACCCCGACGGCAGGCTCACGAGGCAGCGCCTGGCTCTTTTAACAGCAGCTTCACTGATGCCCCCTGCCGTTCAAGCGGTCCAGGCCATCAGGAATGCCCCGGCGGAGCTCCCGGTCGTTATCGCCACATCCGTAATCGTGTTCGGACTCGTGATTGCCCGAATGGCAGGACTCCTTCGCGAGACCGAGCGCGCCGCGGCTCAGGAGAAGAGCCTGCGCGAAGCCACACGCACCCTTATCGGGGCGAGCAGCTTGGACGAGGTTCACCGTGCGGCGCTGAGCTCGATGCGAAGCCTCGTGGGAGCTGACCACTGGGTGCGCCTAACGCTCCTGGCGCCCTCGGGCGAGCTGCGAGCCCAAGCTTTGGACGTTGACGGAGGCAAAGAAGAATGGCTCGTTCGGGCTGCGGACCTCACTTCTTTGGATGCGGCGAGCCTGCGCGAGCTGGGTGCCCTCGAAGTTGACCTCCACGGTAGCACCGTTCGCAGGTCGCTCAGATTCCCGGATCAGGCGAAGGCGTCAATGCTGTTCCCGTTGTTCGTCAGACAAGAGCTCAGAGGACTTGTGTTCGTTGCGGGCACGGCGCCGTTCCCCAAGCCAATGAAGGCGGCGATGCAAACTCTGGCCGTAAAGATTGCTTTGACGCTCGAGAGTGCGATTCTCGCCGAGGATCTCCACCGGCGTGAGAGCGAGGCGAGGTTCAAGTCACTGGTTCAGAACTCGAGCGACGTCATCACGGTGATCGGGCCCGGTTCGAAGATCGAGTATCAGAGCCCTTCAATCGAGCGCGTGCTTGGATATGAGCCCGATGAGCTGGTCGGCTCGTCGTTCGCCGAGCTCCTCCACGCTGAGGAACGTGATCACGTGCTGGCCCTGATAGCAGACGTGGACAGCCCCCAGGCCTCGGATCAGGTCGTCGAATGCCGGCTTCGTCATGCCAACGGGGAGTGGCTCGTCTTTGAGATCCTGCGCACCAACCTGTCCCACGACCCGAACGTGGCGGGGATCGTACTGAACGCACGCGACATCAGCGAGAGAAAACAGTTCGAGCAGCAGCTGACCCACCAGGCTTTCCACGACGACGTTACCAACCTCGCAAATCGCGCTCTCTTCACCAACCGGGTGGAGCATGCGCTTGCGCGGCAGACGAGGGACGAGGGAGGTCTCGCCGTCCTTTTTGTCGATCTCGACGACTTCAAGCTGATCAACGACAGCCTCGGCCACGCTGCAGGCGACGTCGTGCTCGCCGAGGTCGGCGCAAGATTGACGCGCTGCGTGCGGCCGATGGACACGGTGGCGCGCTTCGGCGGGGACGAGTACGCGTTGCTGGTAGAGGATGTCCAGAGGCTGGATGAGGTGGCCGCCGTCGCGGATCGCATATTCGAGCTGCTTAGCGCGCCCATCCGCGTCGAGCACAACGACGTCGTTATTCGGGCGAGCATCGGGATCACTTTGATCGACGGAGAAGATGCGATGACCTCGGCGGCGGACGAGCTGATGCGCAACGCTGATGTCGCGATGTATCGGGCAAAACGCGAGGGCAAGGGCCACTACAGGGTCTTTGAGCCCCAGATGCATGCCAGTGTCCTCGAGCATCTCGAGATGAAGGGCGCGCTGGAGAAGGCCCTAGAGCGCAAGGAGCTCAAGCTCTACTACCAGCCAATCGTGGACCTGCCTGAGGGGCGCGTGAAGGGTTTGGAAGCCCTGGTGCGCTGGCACCACCCTCAACGGGGGATTGTCATGCCGGGCGAGTTCATTCCGCTTGCCGAGGAAACCGGCATGATCGTTGAGCTCGGCAAGTGGATTCTTGGCGAGGCGTGCCGCCAGCTAAGGTTCATGCAGGATCTGGCTCTTGCCCCGCCAAGTCTCACCATGGCGGTGAACATCTCTGTCAAGCAGCTTCAGCAGCCGGGTTTGGTTGCGACCGTAGCCGAGGCCATTGCCGCCGCCGGCGTCAAGCCGTCGTGCCTGACGCTGGAGATCACTGAGAGCGTGCTCATGATCGACACTGAGGCGACGATAAACAAGCTCCACGAGCTGAAAGCGCTCGGTGTGCGGCTGTCCGTTGATGACTTCGGAACGGGATACTCATCGCTTGGCTACCTCAGCCGCTTCCCTGTTGACGTACTCAAGATCGACCAGACATTTGTAAGCCAGATCGACGGGCTTGCTCCAGGCTCGGTCCTCATTGCCGCCATCGTCAAGCTTGGCGAGGCGCTTGGTCTCCAAACTGTGGCCGAGGGCATAGAACGGCCCGAGCAGTCGGACAGGTTGACGCAGCTCGGATGTCCCCTTGGCCAGGGCTACTACTACTCGAAGCCCATGAACATCGACGCCACTCTCGAGTACCTCGCCTCGGAGTCGTCCACGGTGGCTCCCAACGGGGCGCCTCCGCGCGCTTAACGCCCTGTGCACGGCACCTACGAGGGACTCGATCGCGCGGGCGGGTTCGATCGTTCCGGCATGCTTTCTCCACTGAAAGGGCGCGACTTCCGCCTTCTGTGGATGGGGATGTCGATCTCGCTCCTCGGTGACGGGATATTCTTGATCGCGGTGACGTGGCAGGCGTACGAGCTCTCCAGCCTGCCGACCGCGCTGTCACTGGTGGGCGTCGCCATGACCGTGCCACACGTCGTCTTCTTGTTGTTCGGCGGAGTCATCAGTGATCGCTTCCCGCGCCGGAAAGTGATGCTCGGCGCAGATGTCGTGCGCGGCGTGGCGATAGGTGCGATCGCCGTGTTGTCCATGATGGGAGCGCTCGAGCTTGTCCATCTTGCCGCACTTGCCGCCCTTTACGGTGCTGGCACCGCGTTCTTCGGCCCTGCCTTCGACGCGATCGTGCCCGACGTCGTCCCCGAGCGTCTCCTTCCCCAGGCGAATGCGCTGGATCAGCTCGTCAAACCGCTCACGCTTCGCCTCGCCGGCCCTGCGCTCGGGGGCTTGATAGTTGGAGCGTGGGGGCCCGGCGCCGCCTTTGGCGTCGATGCGGCGACGTTCGCATTCTCTGCGATGGTTCTTGTGATGATGAGCTCGGCGGAACGCCCCGCCTGGACCGGGAGGTCGTTCGTCGCCGAGCTTCGCTCCGGCTACGCGTTTGTTCTCGGGGAGGTGTGGTTGTGGGGAACCTTCGTCGCTGCGGCGGTCGCTTATTTGCTGTTCATGGGACCGGCAGAGGTCCTGCTCCCATTCATCCTCAAGGAGGACATGGGAGGCTCCGCCGCTGATCTCGGACTGGTTTTCGCTGTCGGGGGCGTGGGATCGATCCTGTCTGCGATCGCCGTCAGCAGCTCACAGTTCCCGCGGCGAAACATCACTTTCATGTACGGGGCGTGGACGCTATCGACACTGGCAATCGGCGGGTATGGACTTGCAAACCTCCCGTGGCATCTGATGGCCGCAAGCTTTGCCTTCAACTTCCTCGAGACGGCAGGAACAATCGTGTGGATCACCACCAAGCAGCGACTTGTTCCCATCGCGTTGCTCGGACGCGTGTCGAGCATCGACTGGCTCATCTCGATAGGGTTGCTGCCGCTTTCATTCGCCCTCACAGGCCCTGCAGCCGCAGCATTCGGGGCGCGTTCGACCCTAATGGGGGCTGGTGTCCTTGGGGCAGGGGTCACGATGGCGGCGTTTTTCCTGCCCGGCATGCGTGCAATGGAACGCCCCCCGGCCGATGAGCCCCCCGGCCGAGCAGGGCCGGACCGCAGGGAGGACCTGAGCCTGCGCCCGCTGTACAAGTCATCTCCCGAGCGCGCCACCGCCGTGCCGCCGCTCTAACCGCGCCGCAGGGCACGAAGGAGGCCGTCGCTTGAACGGTAGATTCAGGGGTGGAGACGTGCGAGAGCGGCCGAATCGGCGCGACTGGAAATCGCGTGGCCTTCAAAGGGCCCAAGGGTTCAAATCCCTTCGTCTCCGCTCCTCCAAGTTGGCGAGCGCCGGCTTCGCCCCCGGAGGCTATCCTGGTGGTGGCCGTGCTAGACGGGGGGCTCGGGGTCCCCTATACCGGAAACCCCCGACACGCCGGGTTGAATACTCGCTTGCGGCCGCTGAAGGACCGGGCAGTCCCCGGCAAGCAGCGTTGATGGTCGAGTCCTGCGCGACTCGGAACCGTGAACCCGGTCAGGCCCGGAAGGGAGCAGCCGTAAGCGGCGTCCCGGGAGTGCCGCAGGGGCACCCGGCCGGAGCCGGCTACCGGACCGGCGCCGGTGCTCCAGAGGTCAAGGGCGAGCCGCACGGCCTTTTTTCGCGCTCCGAGCCGGGGTGTCACACCCTCCACATAGGATGATCGAGATGGCCTACCTCTCCCTCTACCGCAAGTACAGGCCCCAGACATTCGACGAAATAGTGGGTCAGGACCACGTCTCGACGACGCTGTCCAACGCCATCGTCGAGGACCGTGTCGCCCACTCCTACCTTTTCACCGGGCCGCGCGGCACAGGTAAGACGAGCACCGCCCGCATCCTCGCAAAGGCCCTCAACTGTGCTCAGGGACCGACGCCGCGCCCCTGTGGCGTGTGCGACTCATGCACGGCGATCGCCGACGGTTCCTCGCTCGACGTCATCGAAATGGACGCCGCTTCACACTCCAAGGTCGACGAGACGAGGGACATCCTTGCGGGGGTGCCGCTGGCGACTGCGGGCAGCGCGAAGAAGGTCTACGTCATAGACGAGGTCCACATGCTGTCGGCCGGCTCTTTCAACGCGCTGCTCAAGACGCTCGAGGAGCCTCCAGCCCACGTCCTGTTCATCCTTGCCACGACAGAGGCGCACAAGGTGCTCGACACGATAATCTCCCGCACCCAGCGATTCGACTTCAGGCGTGTCCCCGCCGACTTGCTCGAGGCGCACCTGGCAAAGATCGCAGAGGCCGAGGGCATCGCCATCGACCGAACGGTCCTCGCGGAGATTGCCCGGCGCGCCGAGGGCGGCGTCAGGGACGCCCTCTCCGCGCTCGACCAACTGGCAAGCGCCGCCGGCAACCTGTCTGCCGCCGACGCCGAGGTGCTGCTCGGCGACCGGCGGGAGGACGCCTTCACCGAGCTGTTCGACGCTATAGCTGCGGGTGATCTTGGAGCGATATTTGGCTCCACGCAGGCCCTGGTTGCGCGCGGGGCAGATCTGCGACAGACCGCGATGGGGGCAATGGAGCACGCCCGCTCGCTGTTGCTGCTCAAGACGGCTCCCGACGCCGAGTTTCTGCTCGATGCCTCCGAGGAGGACCTTGCGGTCCTCCAGGTTCAGAAAGAGCACTTCACGGCCGCAGCGCTGCTGCGGACGATCGACCTCATCAGCAAGGCGATCACCGAGATGCGCACGGCACCCGACCACAGGTTGCTGCTCGAGGTCGCCCTCGTGAGGGCGGGCGCACCGGAGACCGACCCTTCGGCCAACGGTTTGCTCGGCCGGATCGAGCGTTTAGAGCGCAGGTTCGGGATCGAGCCAGGGGTCCCCGGCCCCCTCGAGATCCCCGCGCCCGTGGCAGGGCGAGGCCAGGACCAGTCTCTCGAGGCTCCCTCCCGGCAGCCCGGCGGGTCGGGCGGGGCCAAGGAGGACCCGATGACGTGTCGCCGGCCGGCGGCCGGAAGTGAGGCCTCTCCCGCACCCTCACCGGCCGTCGCCACGCCGCCCTCGGCCGTTGAGGGGCCCGCCGCCGGCCCCAAGGATGTGACTGGGGCCGGCGACGGCGTCCCAGCTCAGGTTGGGCTCGGCGAGATAAAGAGCTCATGGCAGGCAACCCTGCAGGAGGTCAAGCAACGCAGCAAGCGTGTTTGGGGCATGCTCAACCCGTCCCGGCCCGTGGCGCTCAACGATGGCGCCGTGGTCGTCGAGGTGCAGTCGCCGTGGCATCAAGCGGAGATGGGCGAGGAACGCAATCGCAGTATCGTGGCCGAGTCCCTCTATGCCGCACTCGGCATCAGGCCAAGCCTCGAGTTCACCGTCCTGAGAAAGGACGGGGGCCCGGCCCCCGAACCGAGCGAATCGGCAGCAGAATACTCTGAGGCGCCGAACACCCCCGTCCCCGCCGACGACCCGATCGAGCTGGTGAAGAAGGGCCTGCACGCCGAGGTCGTCGAGGAGATAGGAGAACGATGAAAGACGTCCAGAAGATGATGAAGCAGGCTCAGAAGATGGCTGCCGAAATGCAAAAGACTCAGGCAGAGCTCGCCGAGGTCGAAGTCGAGGGCTCGGCCGGCGGCGGCGCGGTCAAGGCGGTCGTCACGGGTGATCAGCATCTTGTCGGAATCACGATCGACCCGGACTTTTTCGAAGGCACCCCGGACGCCGATGACATCGAGATGCTTGGCGACACCGTCACGGCGGCCGTCAACGATGCGATGGCCAAAGCGCACGACATGCAAGAGAAGGCATTGGGCCCCCTCGCCGGTGGCATGGGCGGCATGGGGCTCCCCGGTATGTAGGTGGGTGCCCGGCCGAACCGAGGACTGCCGCCTAGCTCGACCATCGTTATGCCGGACGCGGCGGAGCCCTGAGTATGTACGCCGGTCCGATCCAGGATCTCATCGATGAGCTTGCACAGCTTCCCGGCATAGGCCCCAAGAGTGCCCAGCGCGTCGCCTTCCACCTGCTCAAGGCAACGCCGTCTGATGCCCGGCGCCTTGCTGAATCAATTATCGAGGTCAAAGACAAAGTGCGTCTCTGCCGCCGGTGCTTCAATGTCGCCGATCGAGAGCTGTGTGAGTACTGCAGAGATGCGCGCCGCGATCCAACGGCGATCTGCGTCGTGCAAGAGCCCCCCGACATCGTCGCCATCGAAAGAACGCGCGAGTACCGCGGTCTCTATCACGTGCTTCAGGGGGCGATCTCACCGATCGAAGGCATCGGCCCTGCTGAGCTGAGGACTGCCGAGCTGCTCGAGAGGCTAAAGACGATTCCACCTTCCTCCCCCCAGGACGGACAAGAAACGAACGGCCTCGGCTCGGGCTCGAACGACCCGGATGCCAACGTCGAGGAGGTCATCATCGCTACGAACCCCAACATCGAGGGGGAGGCCACGGCGATGTACCTGGCGAGGCTGATTTCCCCGCTCGGTATCCTGGTGACGAGGCTGGCGAGTGGCCTACCCGTCGGCGGCGACCTGGAGTACGCGGACGAGGTCACCCTCGGGCGCGCTTTCGAGGGCCGGCGACGCATGTCGGGCTGAGCCCCCTGTGCTCATAGCCGGGGGCCGCGCCGGGCTCAGAGCGACGGCCGAAACCCTCCACTCGTTGTGAGGTCCGGTTAGGTTGGTTCCATGGCTTTGATCGTGCAGAAATACGGCGGGACTTCGGTCGGCGACGCCGAGCGCATCAAACGCGTCGCAGGCCGAATTGTGGCGGCCGCCGACGCCGGTGCCCAGGTCTGCGTGGTGGTATCGGCAATGGGGCGTACGACCGACGAGCTCACGGACCTCGCCGGCCAGATATCGCCCACCCCGCACGGACGTGAGCTCGACATGCTCCTCACGGCGGGCGAGCGCATCTCTATGGCGCTCCTGACCATGGCGATCAACGAGCTTGGGCACGAGGCGATCTCGTTCACGGGCTCCCAGGCGGGCATCGTCACGGATACGTCTCACGGCAAGGCGCGCATCGTCGACGTTCGGGCGCGCCGCGTGCTCGAGGCGCTCGGCGCCGGCCGCATAGTCATCGTGGCCGGCTTCCAGGGTGTGTCCACCGACTTCGACGTCACGACGCTCGGGCGCGGCGGCTCCGATACCACAGCGGTGGCGCTTGCGGCCGCCCTCGGTGCAGACGCCTGCGAGATCTACACCGACGTTGAGGGCGTGTTCACCGCCGACCCCCGCATCGTCCCCGACGCCCGCAAGCTCCATGCCGTCTCCTACGAGGAAATGCTCGAGCTTTCCGCAACCGGAGCAAAGGTCCTCATGCTGCGCTCGGTCGAATACGCTCGCAACTATGGTGTGCTTACACACGTGCGCTCGTCGTTCACGACCGGCGACGGGACGTGGGTGAGAGCGGAGGACGAGCGGATGGAACAGGCAATCATCTCAGCAGTTGCCCACGACACGTCCGAGGCCAAGGTGACCATCGTGGGTGTCCCAGACACTCCGGGAGTGGCATCGAGCGTGTTCCGGCCCCTCGCCGACAGCGAGATCAACATTGACATGATTGTGCAGAACAGCTCGGCGGACGGCCGCACGGATATCTCCTTCACGCTGCCGAAAGATGATCTTCGGCGCGCAGGGCCGATCCTCGATGCGATTTCTGATCGCGTCGGCGCGTCCGGCGTGGAAACCGACTCCTCGATTGGAAAGATCTCTCTTGTTGGTGCAGGCATGAAGACGCATCCGGGCGTGGCCGCCGATATGTTCGATGCGCTTGCCGACGCCGGCATCAACATCGAGATCATCTCGACTTCTTCGATTCGAATCTCATGTGTCGTGCGCGCATCGGAGGTCGAGCGGGCCGTCCGCACCGTCCACCAGAAGTTCGACTTGGCGCAGGAGGCAGTAGTGCGCGAGGAGCATCCCCTAACCGCGACGGGCCAGATCCGCGCCCTACGCCCGGATGCAGCCGGGTCGGAGAGCAGGGGTACTCAATGAGGGTTGTGGTCGTAGGGGCGACGGGGGCCGTGGGCACTGAGATGCTTACCATCCTCGAGGAGCGCGACTTTCCGGCCGACGAGCTCATAGCGGTTGCATCGCAGCGTTCCGCCGGCCGGAGGCTTCCCTACAAAGGCGAGGGCATCGAAGTCGTCGCCTTGTCGGAAGAGGTTTTCGATGACGCGCAGATAGCGTTGTTCGACGTCCCCGACGAGATCTCCCGGCAGTGGGCGCCGGTTGCGGCGGAGCGGGGCGCCGTGGCCGTGGACAACTCGGCCGCCTTCAGGATGAACGAATCCGTGCCGCTTGTCGTCCCTGAGGTCAACTCCGCTGCAGTGGCCGACCACCCGCTCGGCATCATTGCCAGCCCCAACTGCACGACCCTCGCGATGGTTGTCCCGCTCGGCGCGCTGCACCGGCACGCCGGTCTCCGGCGCCTGATCGTCGCCTCGTACCAGGCCGCTTCTGGCGCCGGCAAACCCGGCATCGACGAGCTCTGGGACCAGACCGAGCGCGCCGCCAAAGAACGCGACGCGGTCGAACAGGGCCTTGCCAGGAACGTCCTCGTCGCAGGGGACACGTTCACGCATCCCATTGCGATGAATGTGATCCCGCAATGCGGATCCCTCAAGGACGACGGCTACACAAGCGAGGAGCTCAAGCTCTGCGACGAGTCCAGAAAGATACTCGGGGTCCCTGACCTCCCCGTGAGCGCAACCTGTGTGCGGGTTCCAGTTGTGGTTGGGCATGGCGTTGCGGTCCACGCTGAGTTCTCCGAGACCATCGGCCCCGACGACGCCCGCGCCATCCTGGCCGAAGCGCCTGGAGTCGAGCTAAGGGATGACCCGGCCAGAGCGGTATACCCCACGCCCCTCGAGTCGGCGGGGCGGGATGCTTGCTACGTCGGGCGCATTCGCGCCGACCGTTTCGATCCCCACGCGCTCGAGCTCTTCTGCGTCGCCGACAACCTTAGAAAAGGGGCGGCCCTCAACACCGTGCAGATCGCCGAGCTGCTCGTAGCCACATAGTGCTCGATGGCTAGCGTGGCGACGCACAAGCCTTGGCGCGTCGGACCGGGTGACACGGTCGCGGTCGTTTCGCCCTCATTCGGAGCCGTCGGTCGGTGGCCGCACCGCGCCGAGCGCGCCACCGCATATCTTGAATCCCTCGGATTGCGGGTTCGGATCATGCCGAACGCTGCGAGCAGCGAGTGCTGGGTATCGGCGTCACCCGAGGCGCGCGCCGACGACCTGCACGCCGCCTTCTCGGATGACGACGTGGCGGTCGTGCTTGCCAGCATTGGGGGGAACCACTCGAACCAGGTGCTTTCCTATCTCGACTACGAGCTCATCGCCGATCATCCGAAGATCTTTCAGGGGTTCTCGGACATGACCGTGCTGCACTGGGCCTTCTTGAAGCATGCAGGGCTGAGCACGTTCTACGGGCCTGCTTTCACGCTCGCTCTGGCCGAGTATCCGGAGGTGCTCCCTCACACGGACGGGTGGCTGCGCTCTGCCTGGTTCGGTGACGAGCCACTGGCCTTCGAACCGGCGACCGAGTGGACCCACGAGTTACTCGACTTTGATGCCAAAGCCGATCTCACGAGAGCGCGCGTCATGCAGCCGGCGTCCGGCTGGAAGACCATAAGGAGTGGGGCGGCGAGCGGCCCTCTACTTGGTGGCTGCCTCGAGACCATCGGCATGCACCTCAAGGGTTCGACGGAATGGCTCGACCTCGCCGGCGCCGTGCTCTTTATCGAGACATCAGAGGAGTCGCCGTATCCGGCCAGCGCCGATGCTTACCTCACCGATCTCAGGCTCCTCGGCGTCTTCGACGAAATCGCCGGCCTCATCGTCGGCCGGCCCTATAAGTACGGAGCGCAAGAGGCTGCCACGCTGTGGCGGTTGGTCGAGGAGCACACCGCGGCGGCCGGGGTCCCTGTGCTTGCGGATTTCGACGTCGGTCACACCGATCCGATGCTTACCCTCCCGCTTGGAGTGAGGGTGGAGCTGGACGCAGGAGCCAGATCGATCGCAACCACCGAAGCGCCAACGCGGGAGCGCCGTGGGGAATGAGACGCTCGGCGACCGGGCGGTTCAGAAGGTTTGCGGGTCGCCTACGGAAGCGCCGTGGGGTTGAGCCCGAGCTCCTTGAAGGGGTCCGCGTCCAGGTGGGCCAGAAGCCAGCCCCGAATCTCCGAAGCCGGCATGGGTGACGCTAGGTAATATCCCTGGGCGTGGTCGCAGCCAAGCTCTCTGAGCAGCAGGCACACGCGTCTGCTTTCGACGCCCTCTCCAACGACCTCGATCTCGAGGTTGTGGGCCAGGTCGACCGCAGAGCTCACGATGGATGCGTCGCGCTCATCGACGGCGAGGTCGGAGACAAACGAACTGTCTATCTTCAGAACACTCACGGGCAGGCGCTTGAGGTAGGCCAGTGACGAATAGCCTGTCCCGAAATCGTCGAGAGCGAACGACACTCCCGCCGAGCTCAGCTTGGTCATTGCCCGGATGGCCCCCTCGGGATCGGCCATTACCGCACTCTCAGTGACTTCGAGCTCGAGGTGCTCGGGCGAGAGCGCACACGAGGCAAGCGTTTGCTCGATAGCGCCGGGAAGCTCGACGTCGTGCAAGACATGTGTCGACAGGTTGACCTGCACCGGCACGTCGAGTTCTTCAGACCAGGAGCAGGCGTCGGCGATCGCGTTGTGAAGAACCCAGAGTGAAAGCGGCACGATGAGTCCTGTTGTCTCGGCGACCGGGATGAACTGGGCCGGCAGCATGAGGCCGCGTTCTGGATGGCACCAACGGACCAACGCCTCGACGCCCGAGGCCCGCCCGGTACGCAGGTCGACCTTTGGTTGGTAATGAAGAACTAGCTGGTCCGATTCGATCGCGTGCCTGAGCTCTGCGGCAACGCCAAGGCCCGTCAGCCGATCTTCATCGGATGCCGCCTCATAAACAGCGTGACTTCCTCGGAACCGCTTGGCGCGATACATAGCCACATCAGCTTGCTTGAGAAGAGCACGTGCGTCTCCGAAGCCGGAGTACAGGGCAATACCGATGCTTGCCGATAGGCGGACGATCTCACCGCTCAAGCTCAAGGGGTGCTCGAGGGCGCGCAGCAGCTTGCTCGCAACCCTTTCAGCGTCGGCGGCTTGCGCGAGCTGTGGAAGGACCACGACGAACTCGTCACCGCCGAGACGGCACACGGTGTCAACGTCGCGCAGTGCCCTGTTCATTCTGGCGCCGATGTGGCGGAGCGCTTCGTCGCCGGCGTCGTGGCCGAGGGTGTCGTTTACGAGTTTGAAGTGGTCGATATCCGCGAGCAGCACCGCCGCCGGTGTACCGTTGCGCTGCGCAACGGTAAGCGCACGCTGCAGTCTGTCCACCATGACTGTGCGATTGGGGAGGCCCGTGAGCGGATCATGGTTCGCTTGATGCTTCGCATCCTCACGCGCGCGCGCACGTTCGATTGCGATGGCGGCCAGGTCGGTGCAGCGGTGAATCAGCACGCTCTCGAGATCCTCGAGAATGTCGGGGCCGTGGTGATAGATCATGAACTTGCCGAGCACGGTCTTCGACGCCGTCGAGGTAATCGGAAGCTCCAGATGACCGGTCAGGCCGTTGGCGCGCGCCAGATCATCGAGTTCAATCCTTGAGAGCCCGACCTCAGTTGAGCCGCCTTCGGTGACGGCGAGAAACCATTCACGGCCAGGCGATCCACCGCCGGGCGTGCTGAGTTCCCCGCCCCGGATGCGGTGGGAGGCAGCAGCTTCCGGCTCGGGTGAGCCTGAGATCCCAACAACCCCCCCGGAGCGTTGCGCGATCAATCCGGCAAGGGACTGCAAGGTCTCCACGAGGGGCGCATCTCGAGCCACGAGCTCGAGCACATGAGTCTGCTCCGATAGCAGCTCTTGAGCGATGTGGCGATCGGTGATGTCGAAGATGGTTCCGGCATTGCCCGTGACTCGCCCTGCGTTATCGAACATCAACCCGACGCGCAGCTCAACCCAGCGCCAGCCGCCGTGGGCCGTTCTATAGCGACCTTCGTGATGGCATTGGTCGGTCTCGCCCGAGACGACCGCCGCAAAGGAAGAGAGGGTGCCTTCTACCTCATCGGGGTGAACGTATTCGAGAAAGTTCGTCCCAAGTGTCTCCTCGAGGCCGAAGCCTGTGATCTCGGTCCAAGCGTTGTTGAGGAAGGTCCAGTTGCCTACAGGATCGGTTTGGAACACAACCTCTTTGAGGCTGTCAAGGACGTCTCGATGACCCCCCTCGTCGCCGGGCGTGGTGGCTCGGCCTTCGTTCACGACGCGCATGGGCGCCACCACATTTTTCCTGCGCGCTCGGTCAGCCGGCATTAGCACTCATGGATTGGCGTTCGTTGAGCAAGAAGGCAGATAGAGGTCAAGAGGGGGACTCCTTCGTCAATCATTCCAGTGCACGGCGCAGTATGCATCTCGTGCCGAGCTCGAAGTCAAAGGAGGATGATAGGCGGTTTCCGCCTCGAGATATCGAGCATCAAGGAGCGCCGCCTGTTCGATGCTGTCGGCCACCAGCTGTCGCTCTTGGCTTGTCCGGGCCGCAACCAAGCGCTCGGCATTTCGCCACGCCCTTTCCCTCCAGCCCGCTACCAGCTGGAACAACCCTGTTTCGTCCGCCGTTGTGGCCTTGATCGAGGCGTCTGAGATGCGGGGATCAAATCGGCGCGACGTCTCCTCGATGACGGATTCGGTCACTCGGTTCAGAAACTTGTTGACCTTGTCGTGGTCCCCCTTGCGGCTGTCACCTTGAGGGTCGACAAGTCCAATGGCGGCGAGGACGAATGGAAGATCGCGATTTATGTGCGCGCTCATGCCGAGAAGGAGACTGCCGGTGCCCGAGACGCCATGGTTGTCGGCGGCCGTGAATGCGATTTTCCACGCAGGGGCAACGCTCCCACGCTGGGCCTTCTTGGACCAGTTGTCGTACGCTTGGAAGTAGTAGGAGGCGAACACGGCGTCCTCGTGATTGACGAATGGGGTGTCTTTGAAGAAAGTCGGATCGTTGATCGTCCGCCGGTACTCCTCGGTGGTCCGCAGGTAGGTGAGCGCAAAGACGGCGTTGTGATTGCAGGATTTCGCCAGAGGATTGAAGCGGCGGCGCATCTCGGTGATGACGGCGTCGACGCAGCGCGTGTCGCCCCTGTTGCACAGGTTGGAGCTCGACGGGTCATACTCCGTCGTGAGCCCGGGAGCGAGCTCCGACCAGGGAACGAAGGCAGGATCCTCGGCGGCCGCAGTGCCCGGAGCGACAACGCTTGCGACCAATGCGGCGACGAGCGTCAGCTTGATTGTCGAGCTTGCCTTGGTCGTCCCCTCCAGCCGCTTGTCCCTCTGGGTCCGAATCCGAGCCTTGCGGCGGCAAGTCTTGATCATGTGGGACCACCCCCTCTGGGTGCCGGTTACCGAGGCGCAGTCACCCCAGTTGGGTACTTCTGGGTACGATTTGCACTCTCTTGCTCACAATACGCTACTTGGCAAGCGATGCGAGCCGCGAGAGATCAAACGCACGTTCGAGGCAGGGCGTTCTTGGGTGACGACTGATCTGACCCTTCTGGTCGACTCCTCGAGCCTCATCTATCGGGCCTACTTCTCCACGCCCGACACCATGCGCGCGCCCGACGGAACTGAGATCAACGCGGCCTATGGCTTCCTCGGCATGCTCGCCCGGCTCGTAGAAGATCACGATCCCGACCGCATCTGTTGTGCGGCGGACGAGAGTTGGAGGCCCGAGTGGCGGGTGCGGCTCATCGACACCTATAAGACGCACCGCACAGAGCCCGGCAGCATTCAACAGCAAACGGATCTGCGGCTTGCCGGGCAAATTCAAATCATCTTCGGCATCCTGGAGCTCTGCGGGGTCAGCGTGGTCGGTTACGCCGATCACGAGGCCGAGGATGTCATCGGTACGCTGGCCCGCCACGTCGCGGGTCGAGTTGCAATCGTGTCCGGCGACCGGGATCTCTTTCAGCTTGTGCGGGACCCCGATGTGCAGGTGTTCTATCCGAAGCGAGGAGTGAGTGTCGTCGACCGAGTGGATGAGACCTACATCGAGAAGCGTTTTGGCATTCCGGGGCGCGCCTATCTCGACTATGCAATTCTGAGAGGCGACTCATCCGACGGACTTCCAGGAGTACGAGGGATCGGCGAGAAGATGGCCGCCTCCTTGGTAAGCACGTACGGGAGCCTTGACGCGATCGTGACGGCCGTAGAGGGGGGAGGAGGAGGGATCGCATTGGACAAGGTACGCCGAGATCTTTCCTACCTCGAACGGGCGGTCCAGGTGGTGACCATCCCCACGACCCTGCCCCTCGGAGAAGTCGACCTGACGAGGCCGCGCGACTTTCCTCAAGAAGTACACACAGCGGCGCAACACTTCGGCCTGACCAACGTCGTGAACCGGTTGGTATCGGCGCTCACGGGGGGCCGAAGCGAGTAACACCCAAATCCTTCCTGGTGGCCCCGCTCCCCCACTTGGTTGTCGGATAAGGCGAAGTCTGGTCTGAAGGACCTCCCAAGCAATGCTGCGTGGGTGCTTTCGAAGGCGTTCGAGCCGGCCAAGCCCGTGGTCGAGGGGGTGTCCGACGCGGCTTCGAGCGCCGGCGACACCGTCGGGGTGGCCGCCCTCAAGGTGAAGAACAGAACAAGCAGGGTTGTGGATTCGGTTGCCGACAACATGCCGATCGTCGGTCACGACTCCGTGGAATCGCTGATGCGGCGAGCGGACGAGGCGTCGGAAGATGCCCGCGCCGCCGAAGAGCGAGCAGTTGCCCTGGCCGAGGAGGCGAAGGCCTCCGGTGATCAAGCCAGAACGGTGTCACAGGAGGCACATCAGCGTGCTCGAGAGACAGAACGGACGGCCGAAAGAGAGGCCTTGGCGCGAGTGGATTCCGCCAAGAGAGAATCCGCCGAGATCGTGGCCGACGCGACGCGGGAGGCAGAGGAACGGCTCCGAGAGGCCCGACGCCGCGCCGACGAGCACCTGGAGCAGGAACGCCGGGCCGCCGCCGCCGTGGCCCAAGAGACGATCGAAAAGTCCCAGAGGGAAACGGAGTCCGAATCCTACGAAGCACAGCAGAAGGCCGAGGCCGCCGGCAAGATGGCCGAGGAGGCCATCGAGGAGGCCGGTGAGCACTCAAACGGGCCCGGGATCTGGCCAATCAAGCCTCGCGTGTCGCCAGGGAGGCCGCCGCTGAGGCCAGCCGGGAGGCCGAGCGCCTCGCAGGCCAGGCGCAGCAGCGGGCCGAAGCCGCCGAGCAGCGCACCGCCGAGGCTGAAGAGGTCAGACGACGCGCCGCCGCCGTCGCCGAGGAGACCGCGCGGGAGCTGACGACAGCAGCCCAGAGAACCCATGACGCAGCTGTGAGTGATAACGGTGGTGAGGATCACCTCGAGGTGCTCACCAAGAAGGAGCTCTTGGAGCTGGCCGCCGAGGTGGAGCTCGAGGGCGCTTACGCGATGAACAAGGCCGAACTCGTCGAGGCTTTGCAGGAAACCAGATAAATCGTGGCGCCGGATCGGGATAGGAGAGGACGACGCATGAAGATCGCACTGAAGAAGAAGAGCCGGTGGGAAAGGATTGTGGAGCCAATCGTAAGCAGGGTGAACGGCACGACACTCACGGTCAATGGCAAGGCTGTTAGCCCTGATGCTATTCGCAAGCCTGCTTCCCGCGCACTTGGCGGATTAGTGATAGCGACGGTCGCAAGTGCCATCGTCTCTTCAGTGAGACGACAGGATGACGAGTGATGTTGTCCAAGCTGCTCGTTTTTGGAGCAGGCTACGTGCTTGGAACCAAGGCCGGTCGCGAGCGCTACAACCAGATCGCCGCGATGGCTCAAGCAGCTGCGAAGCGACTTGATGAGTATGGCGCCCTAAACCAACCCCGCAGTACTGCATGGGGCGCTGCCCGGGCGGATAGGCGCAGCCGTGGCCAGAACAAGCTCTGAAGGTGGAGGCGCCTCCCCCGGTGGGGCGCGCCCCTCTCAGGCAAACCGGGCTGACCAGGGGATGGTTATTGCGGCGTTCGCTCGAGCCAGATTGCTTGGCCTTAAGATTCTGACCCTCGATGCTCGAATCGTACTCCTACCAACGGACGCTGCCGCCGACTCAGCGTCTTTGGCGGTTCAAGCCAAAGCAGTCAGACCCACATCGAGATCCCATGAGGCACCGCGCGCTGATCTGGCGCGCGCAGTGCACCTTCTGGAGCAAAGCACGAAGAGCTTGGATGAGGCACGCGTCATGCGCACCCTCAAGTAGTCTCACTGAGCGCGGTTGAGGCTGACGCTCGTGCGCTAAGGTACCGGCATGACGACGGTGCTCCTGTTTCATCACGCCCAGGGACAGACGGCCGGGTTCCTCGACTTCGCCGACGAGCTGCGGGAGGCGGGCCATACAGTCCATGCACCCGATCTCTACGAGGGAAAGACGTTCCAGGACCTGGGCGAGGGTGTCGCCCACGCTGAGCAAGTCGGATTTGGAGAGATCATCCGCCGCGGGTCGGAGGCGGCCATGGAGTTGCCGGCCGACATCGTCTATGCAGGTTTCTCCCTCGGAGGCTTGCCGGCTCAGGCGCTGGCGCAGACACGATCGGGGGCCAAAGGGGCGATCCTTTTTCACTCTTGCGCGCCGACATCAGAGTTCGACGGTTCCTGGCCAAAGGGGCTCCCGCTCGAGATCCACATAATGGACGCGGACGAATGGGCCGAGGACGATCGTGATGTGGCGAAGGACTTGGTCCGGGAGACAGACGGAGCAGAACTCTTTCTCTATCCCGGCTCGGGCCACCTGTTCGCGGACCCGAGTCTGGACGACTACGACGCAAGCGCGGCCAAACTGCTGAAGGAGCGTGTGCTCGCCTTCCTAAGTCGCACGGGCTGATCGGGAAATCCAAAAGTCGGACTCGAGGCACGCGCGCGCTCGCCGAAGCTCCTCAGACGCGGCCACGAACGGGAGGCCCTTGCGGCCAACCGGCAGCGCTCTCGAAGAGTTTGAGAGCCACTCGTCCCGATGGGACGGCAAGGCTGGCAGGTGCAAGCAATGACGTAATGAGCGTCGTGCTCGCCTTCACGACCGAAGAGGACTTAGTAGTATATTCCGGCGGAACCGCCTCATAAAGAGTCGTATCAGACTGAATGGCGGCGGTTTCAGCAAGAGTGGCGTCTCCAGCGAGGGGCAACAGGAGAACGAGGAGAACAAGGGGGGTCGCACCAATGATCGAGATCCTGACCACCCAGCGGGCGTGGACGGAGGTTAAGCGACAGGAAGTCCGGCCTGGCTTAAGGAAGCAGTTTGGATCTATCACTATGACCTGATCAAGACGCCGAGTGACCGTATTGAGATCCTTGATCTCGCAATACCCGCTTTCCTTGGTGCTCCCCCCCGGTTCAGGAAGCTGCTTTCCGCTCTGGATGGTAGAGACAGTCACCCGGAGATGATCTCAAAGCTTGACAGTATGACGGAGGCTCTCCGCTTGATCCCTCAGCACGTCGATCTCTGGGACTGGCCTCTCGACGAGGGGAACAACAGGGCAAACCTCAGAGACTTGATCTCAGAATGCCGAGTACCGAGCTACGCAGTGGCAAGCATCTTCAAGATGCTGCACCTTAAGCGGCCTCAGTTGATCCCAGTAATCGATGACTGGACTCGACAGGCATGGAACGAGTCCTATTCGCGGAAGTGGACATTCGATGAGTTGGTGGAGATCATGAGTCGGATGTCTAGGGAGCTCGGAGCTCGCCGCGAGGGATTGGAGGAGTTGCAGACGGTGGCTCAGGATCTTGGCTGGCCATTCAACTCTTTATCTAGACTGCGGCTCTACGACGTGGCGTTCTATGGCCACGAAATCGAGACCAGAGAAGACAGCGGATAGGTTGAGGGAGTTGCTATGTGAGTATCCACCACGCTGAGGGTCTACGGACATTTGTTCCCGACCGAGATAACGACCTCACACGCAGGCTGGACGAAGGGTTCGTCATTTCTGGTCAGCGGTTTTTGGTCGGGAAGGCGGGATTTGAACCCGCGACCTCTGCGTCCCGAACGCAGCGCCCTGCCAAGCTGGGCCACTTCCCGTCTGCCCAATCCTAGCGGCCCCTGCTCTGCAGCGTTTCCGGGCCCCTAAGGGCCCAAATGGTCACTGGAGCTCGCGGTGACCGGCGGACCTTCTGAGACCAGTCGGGTCCTGGTTCCCCGGCAAACGTCTGGCGCTGCTCCTTGGGCAGGGGCGGCGAGGACGTCTGTCCACGCAGGGTCAACAGGGTTGCCTCCGGGCGAGCTCCGAAGCGGATCGGCGTGAACTTGCTCGTGCCGAGGCCGACAC
>Ga0183260_10001391_pt1 | contig 20255 bp, 22 predicted proteins | sample AntDrymUQ4972206_2_FD_129768 | JGI IMG/M metagenome (GOLD analysis project Ga0183260, IMG submission 129768) | Polar desert sand microbial communities from Dry Valleys, Antarctica - metaG UQ497 (22.06) (version 2) (version 2) | ecosystem: Environmental > Terrestrial > Soil > Desert | place...
GCTCGCTCTCGCCGGCGCGCTGTGGCACAACCAGCTCATCGGCCAGCCCGGGCGCCACCTCGCGCCCTACAACCACTGACCAACAAACGGAATCAACCATCTAGGCTGCTCGGGTGACGGGCCGTTAGCTCAATCGGTAGAGCAAGGGCCTTTTAAGCCCGTGGTTCTGGGTTCGAGTCCCAGGCGGCCCATGCACTCGCCTGCGCATGTCCGCCGCTGTGGCGATCGGCCGCTACGCCCCCACATACGCCACCGCCTCGATCTCCACGAGCATGCGCGGATCGATCAGCGCCGCGACCTGGACCATCGTGCTGACGGCCCGGATGTCGGCGAAGCGCTCGCCGTGGGCACGGCCGATCTCGTCGGCGCGGGCGATGTCGACGACGTAGATCCGCGTCTGGACGACCTGCTCCAGTCGCGCCCCGGCCTGGGCGAGGGCGTCCTCGAGGGAGTCCAGGACGAAGGGGCCCGCGCGTACCGCGCGCGAGTAGCCGACGGCGGCCTCCCACGGGATTGCGGAGAAAAAGCGCTCGATCGGCATCGTCGGACGCGACGGCCGCTGTCTAGTGGCGAAAGTGCCGGCGGCTCGTGAAGACCATTGCCACGCCCGCGGCGTCGGCGGCCTCGACGACCTCGGGATCGCGGCGCGAGCCGCCGGGCTGGATGATCGCGGTGATCCCGGCGGCGATCGCGATGTCGGGGCCGTCGGAGAAGGGGAAGAAGGCGTCCGAGGCCAGGGCGGAGCCCCTCAGCGAGTCCAGGCGCGACTTGTCGATCGCCAGGCGCACGGAGTCGACGCGGCTCATCTGGCCGGCCCCGATGCCGGCGCTCGCCTCGTCCTTGGCGATCACGATCGCGTTGGAGCGCACGTGCTTGCAGACCTGCCACGCGAACAGCAGGTCGCGCCACTCCTCTTCGGTCGGCTGGCGCTGCGTCACGACCTCCATCTCGCTGCGGTCGGCGAACTCGACGTCGCGGTCCTGCACGAGCAGGCCGCCCATGACCTGCTTGATCTCGGGCTCGGCTGCAAGCGGGTCGCGGCGCTCGTTGTTCTCGAGAATCCGGATCGAGGGCTTCTGGGTCAGGATCTCGAGCGCCGCGGGCTCGTAGCCGGGTGCGAACAGAACCTCGACGAACTGCTCGGAGAGCTTCTGCGCGGTCGCCTCGTCGACGGGCCGGTTGAACGCGATCACCCCGCCGAACGCGCTCAGCGGATCGGTCGCGAGCGCCTGCGCGTAGGCATCGAGCGGCGCCGTCCCAAGCGCCACGCCGCACGGGTTGTTGTGCTTGACGATCACGCACGCCGGCTCGCGGAAGTCGCCGATCAGCTTGCGGGCCGAGTCGAGGTCGAGCAGGTTGTTGAAGGACAGCTGCTTGCCGTGGTGCTGCTGGACCAACGACAGGATGTGCATCCGCGCGCCGACCTCGTTGTAGTACGCGGCGCGCTGGTGCGGGTTCTCGCCGTAGGAGAGGTCGGCGACCTTCTCGTATGCGCGGATGTGCATGGGTGGAAAGTCCTCGGACTTCTCGGCGAACCAGCGCGCGATCGCCGCGTCGTAGCGCGCCGTGTAGGCGAACGCCTCGGCCGCGAGCGACGCGCGCGTCGAGGTCGACAGCATCCCGTCGGCACTGCCGAGCTCGTCGAGCACGGCGTCGTAGGACTCGGGACTCGTCACGACGACCGCGTAGGCGTGGTTCTTCGCCGCCGCGCGGATCATCGTCGGCCCGCCGATGTCGATGTTCTCGATGATCTCGGCCTCGCTGACGTCGCGGCGCCGGGCGGTGCTCTCGAACGGATAGAGGTTCACGCACACGAGGTCGACCTCCTCGATCCCATGCTCGGCGATCGCCTCGACGTGCGCGGCTTCGGAGCGCACGGCCAGCAGGCCTGCGTACAGCCGCGGGTGCAGCGTCTTCACGCGCCCGCCCATGATCTCCGGAAAGCCGGTGAAGTCCTCGACCGACCGGACCCTGACGCCCGCGTCGGCAAGCTCGCCCGCCGTCCCGCCGGTCGACACGATCTCGACGCCCAGCGCCGCCAGCCCGCGCGCGAACTCGACGACGCCGCGCTTGTCGGAGACCGACAGCAGCGCGCGCCGCACTCGCACGCGGCCCGGCTGGGTGAGCGCCTCGTCGGCTTCGTCGGTCCTGGTGCTGGCGGAATCGGGGTTCTCTGCGATGCGGCCGAGAATAACGATCTGTGGTGACGATCTGGTGTGTCGGGTGGTCGGCTGGTCGGCGGCGGCCCGGCCGTCTATGAAGACACGACCGTGCGCCGCCCATTGCTGGGGTCGCGCATCACGGCGCCGCGCGCGATCAGGCGGACGGCCTCGGGCAGCAGCGCGTGCTCGAGCGGGCGCAGGAGCTCGTGGACCGCTGCGGGGTCTGTTGCGGTGGGCAGATCGATCGACGACTGAAGCAGCACGGGGCCGGTGTCGACGCCGCCGTCGTCCTCGACGAAGTGCACCGTCACGCCGAACACCTTCACCCCGTACTCGATCGCCTGCTCGATCGCGCGCACGCCAGGGAACGCGGGCAGCAGCGAGGGGTGCACGTTGAGGACCGCGCCCGGGAATCGCTGCAGGAACGGGCTCGTCAGCAGCGCCATGTAGCCGGCGAGCACGACGAGCTGCGCGCTGCGCTCGGCGAGCCAGTCGGCGATCGCCGTGTCGCGCGTCGCGCGATCGGGATGGACCGCGAGCTCGAACACGGCGGTCTCGACGCCGGCGCCCGCAGCGCGGTCGAGCGCGCGCGCACCCGGCTTGTCGGTTGCCACGCCGACCACCGTCGCCTCGTGGCCGTGCACGGTGTCGAGCAGCGCCTGGAGGTTCGTCCCCTCGCCGGAGGCCAGCACGCCGACGCGCAGCGGTTCGGACACCGCAGCCCCCTAGGAGGGCTTGGCGAAACGCTGCGGCTTCGCGGCCGTTGGGGCTATCGGCATTGGCGAAACCCTAGTCGTGCGGGTGCCCATGTGGCGTCGCCACAAGAGACGGCAAAATGAGCCGTCGCTTTGGTCGGCCAGCGCGGCCGTTGCGTCTAGCGGAACAGATTCTGGAAACGTGGCACGATCAACTGCCGCAGGTAAGTCTCGATGATTTCCAGGTTCTCGAACAGGGCGACGGGGGCGTTGAAGGACTGGTTTGGGCCGAGACACAACATGAACACCACCTGCGGATAAGTGCGTATTTGGGTGTCGTTGATTTTCACGCTACCTGCCAGTTCTGGGTCGTCAAAGACCGGGGTTGCAAATCGAGGCCAATCTGGACGGCTGTCCCGGCCGGTCACGATGTTGCCCCTGAGTGGAAGCGGCTGAGCACTCATCCTGGTTGTCGTTGGCGTTACCAAAGCGAGATGCAAGGTTTGGTGACGGTCCAGCCTGGCGAGCTCGTTGAGCATCCACAGTGGCTCAAGCTGGAGGTTGACGTTCCCGTTCTTGTACGGCTGAACGTCATGGAGGATGGTCCACGCGTCCTCGCCGATCACCGCGCGTGCGGCCTTGACGCTCTTCTTCCCCGCCCAGCTATCCCAAGCGTGGGAATCGTTCCGAATCGGGAAGGTGACGGACTCGGGGGGCGAGTCGGTAGCGCGCAGGGCGCAGGCCCAGGGGATGTGTTCGAGGGCAGAGCGGAGGTTCTGGAGACAGTCACCGGCGATTCCGGGCCAGTCGGGGGGCAAGGGCTCCCGAAGGAACGGTGTCCACTGTCGTTTCTCGTCGCGCTTGGCGACAACGCGCTCTGGCTCATGCCCGAAGAACTCGGAGGCTTGCGCATCGAGCGTCTGTCGGTGGTGCTCTGCCCGCTTGAGCTTGAGAAAGACGCTTTGGAGGGGGCTGAGGGGCAATGAGATCGCGGGTGGTCAGCGTCGGCGTCGCGCTACGTAGTCAAGGGCAGAGTTCGTGTTCGCACAAGGGCGGTGGCGAGCTTTGCGAGGATCGTGAGGTCGGCGTGAAGCCGCACGCGCTCGATCCCGCGTACGCGCAGCGGCAGGAGCGCCCATTCGTGCTTGAGCCTGCCGAACTCGCGCTCGACCGCGCCCCGGCTGCTGTACAGGTCGCACGACCGCTTCGTGTGGCGCGGGATCAGCGGATGCAGCCGGTCCGCCTTGATCCACACCGAAGCGGGCTGGCACTCGCCCGTGGGGCAGCGCCACTTCGTCGCCTTGCGCTTGTAGTCGGCCCCGGCGAACGTCCACTCGCCGTGCTCACACGTAGGCGCGTTGGCGTCCCCAGCCTTCACACGGCCGGTCTGGCGCAGCGGCGTGACGGGGCAGATGTCGCGGTCCATGCAGCCGTCGTGGATCGGACCGTTGTCGTAGCCCTTGTCCATGATCGCGGTGCGCGGATCGAAGCCGCGCTCGCGGGTCGCGTCGATGAGCCCGAGCGCGAAGTTCGTCTCCGCGGCGCTGGCCGTCTCGACGGTCCACGCGAGCGGCAGCCCGGTGGCGACGCAGACGGCGGCGTGGACCTTGTAGCCGTAGTACCCGCCTCCCTTGCGCGTCGAGACGGCAGAGCGGTGACCCCAGGAGGCGTCAGGGTCGCTGTAGCGCTCGCGTTCCGGCCCGTTCTTGGAAAGGAACCGCTGGCCGTTCGCGTAGGCCGGAAGGTCAGACCCGTCGATAGCCACGTTCGTGCCCATCTCCGGGTGCGCGTCGTGCAGCCGGGCTGTCACGGCGTCGATGCAGGCGTCCAGCAGCGGCTTGTACGCGCGGAGCTTCGCGGCGAACCGGTAGCACGCCCACTCGCTCGGCGCGGCGTCCTCGCAGCCGAGAGCGGTGCGCAGCGCGGCGTGCTCAGCGACAAGTCGAGCGGTGCGCGTCCACGTCGGGATCGAGTACATGGACTTCGCGAGCGCCATCCCGATCATCGCGCGCAGCGGGTAGCCGGGACGGCCCGTCCAGCGGGTCGCTTCAAGCTCACCGATGAGATGCGCAATCTCGGGCGAGTCGAGGAGTCCGGCAAGCTCGGCAGCGGCCGAGCGCGATGCTACTTTGGGAACGTCCACGGAGCTTGTACCTCGGTGGTCCAGACCCCCGGCGACGCTAATCGCGCGGGGGTCACTTATTGGGTAACGAAGGCAGAATCTAGCAGTCGGGTCGGACGGAAAACCCCCGTAAATGCTGGGGATTCGAACCCTCCGAGGCGTGCTAGATCTATACTGCGGCACCCATGGGGTCGCGCCGCACGCGGCGAATCGCGGAGGGCACCTTGTTTGCGGTGCTAGGCGCGTTCGCGGGGCAGAGCGAGGACCACCTCGTGCAGCTCGTGCTATGGGCTGCGGCGGCTCTTGCTGGCCTGGTCTTGGTGGCGGACTTTGCAATTCCGCGCGTGCGTGTCTGGAAGCGTCGCCGTAGCGCGGCGGGGCTACCTTGGCGCGATGATCGCCGCGAGCTAGCGGACGCCTTCGACAAAATGGCCTCACAGGTGCGCGTCTATCTGGATGATCGCTCTAACGCGCGTCCAGCGATTGAGGCAACCAACGTCGCGGCGATGATGGAGGCCCATCCTGAGCGAGTGGAATCGGAAGTGAAGCTGGAGGCGGCGGACTACTCCGCGACGGTCACTCGCGCAAACGTCATGCTGCAATTAGGCGATGCGTACGAGCAACTATTCGATCAGGCCGTCTTGCACGGCGTAGTGGCACCGAGCGCAAAGAAGCGCTTCACGCAGCCGGTGGACATCGAGCAGCTACCAGCCATGTCGCGCGAGGTTGCAAAGCGCCTACGCCAGCCGCCTAAGGGGGATCAGCCGTGAGCGAGAGGGAGACGACCGATGGGGTAGCCGCTTGCGGATGCGGGGATATGTGCCGGGGTACGCGGTCGGGGCAGGGGTCGAGAATCCCCCACCACGACTGGCCCGCAGAGTTTCGCCAAACCCTCCTAGTAGTGGGTCTCGCGCAAGCGTGTCACCCGCAACCCACCCACTACGCCGCCGCGGCCACGGACTGAAGCTTCGGATACGCGCCGCCCGTCGAGCGCAGCCGCCCGGCGCCGACCAGCTCGTCGACGCGGCCGAGGACCTGCCCGGCCGTGAGGTGGTCGAACGTCCCGTAGGCCTCCAGGCCGTCGTAGGCGTTCTTGACGATCGTCTTGGAGCGACCGCCGCGCAGGATCTCCACCGTGCGCGTGCGTCCGACCGACGGCGATGCGGTCTCGACGACCGACACGATCGCGGCGTCGAGGTCGCCGGAAGCGAACGTCGCCGCGCCCGCCGCGCCCGCCCCGTTGCCGTTGCGCGATCGACGCGCCGCCGCGGGGGCCACCGGCACCCACCCCGGGTCGCAGACGTCACAGCACGCAACGCCCGCCGCGGGCGCCGGCGCCGCGGGGTCGCCGAAGTGGCGCAGGATCGTCTCGCGGCGGCACTTCGAGCCCTCCACGAACGCCCACACCGCGCGGTACTGGCGCCAGCGCGCGCGCTGGCCCTCGCCGGCCGACGTGCGACAGGCCGCCCGCGCGCGCCCGTCGAACGGCGCCTCCAGCCGGCCGCGCACGCGGTCGGGGGAGGAGGGAGCGGGCCGCACGACGCCCGCGCGCGCGAGGTGACCGATGACCGCACGCACCTGGTCATGCTCACCGCGACCGGAGAGCACGGATGCCAGCTCGTCGGCGCCGAGGTCGTAGCGGCCGCCCGATGCGCGTGCCTGCAAGCGGTGGGCGACCGTGGTGATCGTCTCGTCGGTGACCTCGCTGCGCTGGATGAAGAACACGTGCAGGCCCTTGTCGCGGCCTTCGGCGAACAGCAGCGCGCGCGCCGGCAGCCCGTCGCGCCCCGCGCGGCCGGCCTCCTGGTAGTAGGCCTCGATCGAGCCCGGCACGCTCTCGTGGCAGACGGTCCGCACATCGGCCTTGTCGATCCCCATCCCGAAGGCGTTCGTCGCGACGACGACGTCGAGCTCGCCCTGCATGAAGCGCCGCTGCACAGATGCCCGCTCGTCGCGCGCCAGCCCCGCGTGATAGACGCCGACACCGCCCTCCAGCGACGAGCGCAGCTGGCCGCCGAGCTTGTCCGCGCCCGCGCGCGTGCCCGCGTAGACGATCGCCGGCGTCGCGCCGGGCTCGCCCAGCGCGGCGGCGATGTGGCGGTGCTTGGCCTGCGTCGACGCGCACGGCAGCACGGCGAAGGACAGATTCGGGCGGTCGAAGCCGGTCGCGACGCGGACGGGGTCGCGCAGCCCGAGACGAACCTCGATGTCGCGCGCGACCTGCGGCGTCGCGGTCGCCGTCGAGGCGATCAGCGCCTCGGCCTCCAGCCAGCGTGCCGCATCGGCGAGGCGGAAGTAGTCGGGCCGGAAGTCGTGGCCCCACTGCGACACGCAGTGCGCCTCGTCGACGACGAACAGGCCGATCCGCGCAGCCTTCATCGCCTCCAGGAAGGGCGCCGAGGAGAAGCGCTCGGGCGCGACGTACAGCAGCCGCAGCGAGCCCGACGCCGCCTGCTCCAACGCGGCCCGATTCGAAGCGGCGTCGCGCTGGGCGTTGACGAGCGCGACGCGCCCGGGCGCGATCGCCGCGAGCGCCTCGACCTGGTCCTGCATCAGCGAGACGAGCGGCGAGACGACGAGCGTGAGGTCGTCGCGCACGAGCGCTGGAAGCTGGTAGCAGAGCGACTTGCCCGCGCCGGTGGGCATCACGACGAGCACGTCGCGGGCCGGCGGCCCGATGGCGGCACGGACCGCATCCTCCTGACCGGGTCGGAAGGCGTCAAAGCCGAAGTGCTCGCGCAGGGCGGCGGCGGGATCCATCGCGGCGTCCGACCTTAGCGCGGGCCGCGGCGACCACGTCGGCGCTGCGCACTCTTGTAACGAGCGCCGCTCAGGAGGACTTGCGCACGAACGGCAGTCCGGTGAGGTCGGTGCGCATACCGTCCAGCTGCGCCGACAGCTCGCCGCGCATCCTGTCGAGGCGGGTGCTGAGCTCGTCGATCTTGGGAAGCAGGTCGTCGAGCTGATCGGGGAGCGGTGCCAGGCCCGCTTCAACGCGCGACAGATCGCCGTGCACCGGCGCGACGCTCGCCTTGACGTCTTCCAGGTCGGCGTGCATGAGGCGCAGTTCCTCGTGGACGATCTCGACGTCGTCGGCCAGCCGTCGTGAGTCGGCGGGCATGCCCGACAGGTCCGCGCGCAACCCCGCAAGCTCTGAGTTCAGGTCGCCCACCGCATCAGCGAGGCTGCTGATCCGCAGCACGGCACCCGCGATCGCATGCATCCCCTGCACGGTGCGTAGCGGCAGCGCGATCACGTCGAGCAGGGTCGACGTCAACGTGGCTGGGGCCGGGACGCGCAGCGGCGTGCTCAGATCGACGTCGGGGATGAGCGCCGCGGCCTTGGCACCGATCACCGTGCCCGGCCGTGTGACCACGGCGCGAGCGGCGAGCAGGCGCGTCGTCGCGCGACGGGCGCGGCTGTGGGTGTGCTCGGAACGGATCCGATGCTCGATCACGCGTCCACCTCCTTCGTATGACTCGTTTGGGCTGGCACGGAGTCTTCGCACGACGATGATCGCGTCTCCTGATTCAGATGTCCAAGACGTAGGCATGATCTGTTCATAAGCCGAACGCATGAATCGTCGCAAGGCGGCGGGGCGGCCGATCGCGTTGGGTACGCTGGAGGCGACGCATGCCGATCAAGCTCATTTTCCGGTGCCAGTTCTGCAATGCGTCAGCGGATCCGCTGACGCAGATGAGCCTGGAGTCGGCGATGCGCCAGTTCGTCTGGGGCGCATATCAGGATGCGCTGCCCGGCCGCTGGCTCGTGTGGCACGGCCGCGGCCTCTACGGACCGGCCCGCTACGCCTGCGAGGAGCACCGCGGCGACCCCGTCGCGTTCTTGCGCGAGCACTACGGCACGATCGGCTTTCATCCCTGGAAGCGCCCGCCGTATCCCTCGAGCCTCGCCTCGGCGGACACCGATCACGCCTGGATCACAGCCACTCGGCGCCAGCGCTGGAGCGGGTTCTGACCGATGTCGGTCCGGTTGATCTTCCGCTGTCAGTACTGCGATCGCGCGCCGGACCCGCTGACGCAGATCAGCCTCGAGAAGACCGTGCACGAGTTCGTCTGGGGCGCGTACCTCGACGCGCTGCCGGAGAAGTGGCTGGTGTGGCACGGGCGCGGGCTCTACGGACCGACGCGCTACGCGTGCCCCGAGCATCGCGGCGACCTCGTCGCCTACCTGCGCGAGCACTACGGCACGATCGGCTGGCACCCTTGGAAGCGCCCGCCCTATCCGACCAGCCTGAAGAACTCAGACCAGGAGAAGGCCGCCAAGCACGGCGGCCGGTCGGCCATGCCGAAGTGGGGCTACGGCCCGCAGGTCAGGTAGCGACGCCGGCGGGCGACGCCGGCGACACGAGCGGCAGCTCCAGCGCGTACTTCCCGTTCGCCTCGTCGCTGCCATCGAGCGGATAGCGGCCGCTGAAGCACGCGTCGCAGTGACGCTCGCGATCCCCGCGGATCGCCTCGTAGACGCCCTCCAGCGAGAGGTAGGCGAGCGAGTCGCAGTTCAGCTCGGCGGCGACCTGCTCGACCGTGCGCCCGTGGGCGATCATCTCCTCGCGCGTGGACATGTCGATCCCGTAGTGGCACGGGTGCTTGATCGGCGGCGCGGAGATCCGCAGGTGCACCTCGCGCGCACCCGCGTCGCGCAGCATCTGCACGATCTGGCGCGTCGTGTTGCCACGCACGATCGAGTCGTCGACGACGACGATCGACTTGCCGCCGACGATCTCCGGCAGCGGGTTGAACTTCATTCGCAGGCCGTGCTTTCGCAGCTCCTGGCCGGGCTCGATGAACGTGCGCCCGACGTAGCGGTTCTTGATCAGCCCGTCGTCCTGGGGCAGACCGCTCGCGCGCGCGTAGCCGCGGGCGGCGGGAGCGCCCGAGTCGGGCACCGGTATGACGAGGTCGGCGTCCGGCGCCGGCGCCTCGCGCGCCAGGATCTCGCCCATCCGCCCGCGCGCGGCCTGCACGACGTCGCCGCCCATGCGCGAGTCCGGCCGCGCGAAGTAGATGTGCTCGAAGATGCAGAAGGCCTCGCGCTTGCCGTCGATGACCTGGCGCGAGTGCAGCCCGTCGGCGTCGATCCAGACGAGCTCGCCGGGGCGCACGTCGCGCACGTGCTCCGCGGCGATGATGTCCAGCGCGCACGACTCGCTGGCGACGCAGTAGTGGTCGCCGTCCAGGCGCCCGAGCACGAGCGGCCGCAGCCCGGCCGGGTCGCGGAAGGCGACGACCTCGTGCTTGGTCATGAAGACCGTCGAGAACGCGCCCTGCAGGCGCGGCATGACGTCGGTGAGCGCGTCGGCGATGTGCTCGGCCTCATGCGAGGCCAGCAGCGTGGCGATGATCTCCGAGTCCGACGTCGAGCGGAAGCTGACCCCCCGCTCGCGCAGCTCGCCGTGCAGCTCGACGGCGTTGATGAGGTTGCCGTTGTGGCCGAGCGCCACCTCGCGCCGGTCCGAGCGGTGGACGGGCTGGGCGTTGTCCCAGCCGTTGGAGCCCGTCGTCGAGTAGCGCACGTGGCCGACGGCCATGTCGCCCGCCAGCGCACGCAGCTTCTGCTCGTCGAAGACCTGGTTGACGAGCCCCAGCTCGCGCAGAGTCATGATGTGGCCGCCGACGTCCGCGGCGGCGATGCCGGCGGACTCCTGTCCGCGGTGCTGGAGGGCGTACAGCGCGAAGTAGGCCAGCCTGGAGACGTCGTGTCCGGGGGCATGGATCCCGAACACGCCGCACTCGTCTCGCGGTCCATCGCGGTCGTCGAGCGAGGTCACGGGTCAAGGATAGCCGCGGGCGCGGGCGCCGCCGTCACGGAGCCGACGCAAGTTCCGGGTGTTCGCTCAGGATCTTGGTCACACCGTTGAGCACGAGCGCTCGTGCCAGCGCCGTCGGACGAAGACCGACGGCGCTGGCTGCCTGGCATAGTCGCGCGTGATCGTCGGCCCGCAGGCGCGTGTTGATCTGGACCGTCGACCGCACGGTTGCATGGTCGCTTCCCGGTAGCGGCAGCGGAGCGCCGCGCCTCAGGGCCCTGCCGAGCTGCTCATCACGCTGAATCGCCCGTCGCGACTCTGCCCTGTCCATTTCGTCGGCCACCTCCCACGCGAGTTCTTGCAGCGCAGGGTCGGAAACCTGCCGGACAGGGACGGTGCGCTGCGAGCGGGGAAACGGGCCGAGCGTCTGCGCCCAAAGCCGCCGCGGGATCTTCTCAAGCTCGATCATCTCAAGCGGGACATCTGGTCGGGCGGGCAAGACAAGTTCGCCCGCCCTGAGCCACAGCTCGAGGCCCTGCTTCGCGGCCAGCTTGTCCTCCTCGGTTGCGGCCGGCGCAACCTCCTCCTCATCCTCGGTCAGCTCGCCCTCCTCCATCTCCCGATTCTCGCGCGGCAAGGGGCCGTTACGGCTGATCGAGTAAACGGTGGCACGATCTCGCGCGTCTTTCGTAACGAACATTGGCTCCTGCGTCGACCGGTCGCGTCGACCGGTCGCGTCGAGCGTGTCTCTCTATCTGGGCGGGCTCAGCGCTCGCTATCAGCCCTGATAGCGGGTGCTGCTCGTGTCTGAAAAGAGGGGTGTCGTGTAGCCGCGGCGGCTGGGCGCGGGCTGCGGGGCGGCTGGGCGCGGGCTGCGGGGCGGCTGGGCGCGGCTGCGAGGCGGCTGGGCGCTGCTGGTGCGGGCTGCGCAGACCGAAGCCTGATGAGTGCCCCGGGGCTCAGCGCGACAGACGCACGTGGAGGTGATCGTTGTGTCGCGCCATGCGCTGGACGACCCGTCCCGGCCCGGTCAGCGGCGTGCTGAGGCCGACGAACACGAACTGCGCTCCGGCGCGCACGAAGCGGTCGACCAGGTCCTGTGAGAGCCGGACGTCGACGTGGCGGACGGTCAGGGGCGCTCGCTCGCGCCGGTCGCGCCGCGGGTAGTAGATGTCGGCGTCGAGTCCGTTCTGGTGTGAGGCGTGCAGCGGGCTCGCGCGGTGGCGGCCGGCGAAGCGTCCGCCTCGTCTGCGGCTAAGGTCGCCGATCGTGAGCCGCGGCGCGCCGGGGTTCGCCCGAGCGTAGTCGTCGGCGACGCGCAGGATGACGCGCACGAGCCGGTCGGTGCCGTAGCGCCGCCAGGCTGGGCTCGGCGTGCTGCGCCGCTCGGGATCCCAGGTGAGGAAATGCGGTCCCTCCGCAGGCAGCTTGGTGGCTTTCGTCAGCGCGCCGGCGCTCGGCCGCCCGGTCGCTCGCGATTTGCGCCACACGACGCGCGGGTAGCGCGGGGGAGACGTGATCGTGGCCCGGGCCGTCTTCTCCTCGGCTCGACGGCGTTCGCGAGCCGTTGACGCGAGCTCGGACTCAGCGGCGGAAGGCCGGACGTACGGGCTGCGCGGGCCGGCACCGGGAGCAGCTGATGTCGGCACGCCGGGTCCTCCCACAGCGATCGCCGTCAGAGCCGCCAGCATCGTGCCGAGGGCGGTGAAGCCGGCCGTCCGGCGTCGCACCCGGTAGGGCGGCAGCGGCCGCGGTCGGGAGCCTGCGCGCAGGACGGCTCTTTGGGCGCCCTCGTCTATGGCGATTCGTGGGCTCATGTGCAGCCGCGCAGGACCTTAGGTCAGCCCGTCTCATCCGGGGACTGTTGACAGCGTGCATGCAATGCGCCGGCAGAAGGCGCGGCCGTCAAGCCTGATTACGGAAACAGGACCGCGAGGGCCCCGTGCGCCTCGCGCAGCTCATCGAGCGTCGCGGTGATCCGCACCGCCCCGCTGGTCACATCCAGCGTGTCGCCGCCGACCGTGCCGAACACATCGATCGGCACCCGGCGCGAGACGCGCTCCAGGGCGTCTGCCGTACCTGACACGACGAAGCCGGCGCCCGGCGACTCGCCGAACAGGATCCGTTCGAGCTCGTCCTCGTAGACCTCGCCGAGATCCAGAACCGCGCCGAGGCCGCCGGCCAGGCAGCTCTCGGCGATCGCGACCAGGAAGCCGCCCTCGGCGACATCGTGGGCGCTCGTCAGCTTGGCGGTCCGCACGGCGTCGCGGACGGCCTCGATCGTCTCCCGCCGCGCCGGGATGTCGACCGGCGCGAGGCCGAGCGTCAGCTCCTCGCCGCGCAGCTTGGCGAGCTCCGAGGCCGCCATGAACGGGCTGAACGGGCCGACGAAGCCGACCGAGTCGCCCGCGCGCGAGAAGCCCATCCGCCCCGCCCGCGCAGCCGACTTCAGCTCGCCGACCATGCCGACGACCGGCGTCGGGTAGATCGGGCCGTCGCCGCTCTCGTTGTACAGGGACACGTTGCCGCCGACGACCGGCACGTCGAGGCCCCTGCAGGCGTGCGACAGGCCGCGCACGGACTCCTCGAGCTGCCAGGCGACGCCCGGCTTCTCCGGGTTGCCGAAGTTCAGGCAGTTCGTCAGCCCCAGCGGCGTCGCGCCCACGCAGGCGAGGTTCGCCGCGCACTCCAGAACAGCCTCGATCGTGCCCGTGTAGGGGCTGCAGGCCACGCGCCGCCCCGAGCCGTCGATCGACACCGCGATCGCGCTGCCGTCGGGCAGCGACAGCACCGCAGCGTCGGCCTGCTCGGGCCGGCGCACCGTGCGCGACTGCACGATGCAGTCGTACTGCTCGAACAGCGGGCGCCGCGAGGCGATGTTCGGTGAGGCCAGCAGCGCGAGCAGGATCTCGCGCGGGTCGGTCGCCGTGAGCACGCGTGGCGGGCGCGGGTAGATCGGGCGCTTCTCGATGTTGCCCTTGAGGTCGTACAGCGGGCAGTCGTCCACGAGCGCCTCGACGGGCATGTCGCCGACGAGCTCGTCGCCCTCGAAGACGCGCAGCCGGCGCGTGTCGGTGACCACCCCGATCGTGCTCCCATGAACCTCCCACTGCGAGCATAAGGCCAGCACCTCGTCGACCTGCGCGGGCGCCACGACGCACAGCATCCGCTCCTGGGACTCGGAGACCATGATCTCGAAGGGCGCCATGTCCGCCTCGCGCAGCGGCACGCGCCCGACGTCGAGGTCGAGCCCGACCTCGCCCTTGGAGGCCATCTCGGCGCTCGACGACGACAGCCCGGCCGCGCCGAGATCCTGCAGCGCGACGAGCAGCCCGCGGTCCAACAGCTCCAGCGAGCACTCCAGCAGCTTCTTCTCCGCGAACGGGTCACCGACCTGAACCGAGGGGCGCTTACTCGCATCCGCCTCGTCGAGCTCCGCCGACGCGAGCACCGACGCCCCGCCGATCCCGTCGCGTCCCGTCGAGGCGCCGAACAGCACGACCAGGTTGCCGACCCCGGTCGCCGCGCTGCGGATCAGCGCATCCTCGCGCGCGAGCCCGACCGCCATCGCGTTGACGAGGCAGTTCTGCTCGTAGGGCCCGTCGAAGTAGACCTCGCCGCCGACCGTCGGCACGCCGATCGAGTTGCCGTAGTGGCCGATCCCGCCGGTGGCGTGATCGAGCAGGTAGCGCGAGCGCGCCGAGCTCGCAGGCTCGCCGAAGCGCAGCGAATCCAAAACCGCGATCGGCCGCGCGCCGATCGCGAAGATGTCGCGCAGGATCCCGCCGACGCCGGTGGCCGCGCCCTGGAACGGCTCGACCGCCGAGGGGTGGTTGTGCGATTCGACCTTGAAGGCGACGACGAGGCCGCCTGAGATCGTGACCGCGCCGGCATTCTCGCCCGGGCCCAGCGCCAGCCGCGGTCCGGACGTCGGCAGCTCGCGCAGCAGCTTCTTGGAGTGCTTGTAGGCGCAATGCTCGCTCCACAGCAGCGAGAAGACCGCCAGCTCGACCTCGTTGGGCTCGCGCTCGAGCTTCTCGCAGATCAGCCCGAACTCGGACTCGGTCAGCCCGAGCCCGCGGGCCTGCTCAAGCGTGGGCATGGGCCGCCATCGAGGTGAAGATCTTCAGCCCGTCGGTCGATCCGCTCAGCTCGTCGACGGCGTGCTCGGGATGGGGCATCAGCCCGAAGACGTTGCCGGCCTCGCTGCGCACGCCGGCGATGTCGTTGGATGACCCGTTGGGGTTGCCATCGTGAGCGTACTTCAGGACGATCTGGCCGTGTGCATCCAGGGACTGCAGTACGTCTGGTGGCGCGTAGTAGCGGCCGGTCGTGTGCTTGACAGGGATCGAGAGGGTGTCGCCGGCGGCGCAGTCGTGCGTGAACGGCCCCTCGGCCTGCACGACCTCGAGCTGAACCTGGCGGCAGATGAAGCGCAGCTCGACGTTTGGCAGCAGGGCGCCGGGCAGCAGCCCGGCCTCGCAGAGGACTTGGAAGCCGTTGCAGATCCCGAGCACGAGCCCGCCCTCGCGTGAGAACTCGATGACGGACTCCATAACGGGCGAGAAGCGCGCGATCGCGCCGACGCGCAGGTAGTCGCCGTAGGAGAAGCCGCCCGGCACGACGACCGCGCCGACGCCGTGCAGGTCGCGATCGCCGTGCCACAGAAGCTGCGCGGAAGCCCCGGGCACGCGCTCGCAGGCGAGCACGGCGTCGACCTCGTCACACGAGCCGGGGAAGCGGATGACGCCGAAGTTCATCGTCGATCAGTGAGGCGGCATGACGTGTTCGATCGACGTGAAGCGCGCAAAGTCCCGATCGAAGCTCGCGACTGCGCAGCCGTGCTCGAGCGCGATCGCCGCGATGACAGCATCGGGCACGAGATCGCCCGTCGCATCCGCTTCTGCGCAGACTTGTCGCAACAGCGCGAGATGCCGCGGACCCGGCGTCAGCACCACGTGGTTTGGCTGAGCGCACACGGCCTGCAGGAACTCGAAGGCGTCGTCGCGCGGCGTGGGGCGAGCGAGCACCCGACGGTTTGTGACGAGCCTGATGAACGATGCCCAAACGACCGTGGGCACAGAGAACCGATCGCGCCCTGCGACGACATCATCGAACCATGGCCGCGCGTTCGCATGCTGGGCGTGGTCGACACGGTGGGCGGCGATCACGACGTTTACGTCGAGGAGAAGCACCGGTCAACGCAGCTTCTCGAACGGGAGTCCCTCGTCGAGGAGCTCGTGCAGCTCTCGATTCGAATTGAGGTTGACGCCCGGCATCGGTCCTGTTCCTCCATCGAACACCGGAATCGGAATTCGCTCCAAGGGCTCGTCGGCTGCGGCGAGCTCGCGCTGAAGGGCGGACTCGACGAGCCCTCCGAGGCTCACGCCTCGCTCGCGGGCACGGAGCTTGGCGGTCTTCAGCAGCTCGTCGGCGATCGTCAGCGTGGTGCGCATGATGCTAACCGTAGCGCATCGCCAGCATCATCCCTTCGGCAAGCCGAGGCTCCTCGCCCGAGCCGGTCGCTGTTCTCAGACGAAGAACTCCCCGACGCACGGTTCCCAGCCGGGGAGGACGTCAACGAGAGCAAGCGATTCGCCCGCGGTCAGGACGCGGATGTCGTCGCGCGCGCGGTAGACGGTTGCGGCGCGCAGGTCTGGATCGACCACGACGACCGCCCGCGTGCCGGCGGCCAGCCAGTCGAGGGCCTTGCCCTCGAGCGCCGAGCGCCGGTCGTTCGGCGAGACGACCTCGATCGCGACATCCGGTGGCCCGGGCCAGTAGCCGCGCGGGATTCCGGCCTCCTCGACGCGCTCGCGCCGAGGCGAACGATGCAGATCGCGCCTCGAGTCAGCTCGGCCAAGGGGCCTCGAGATCGTCGAGATCGTTCAGCGCCTCCATGCGCGCGCGACGATCGTCGGAATCTGCAGCCAGGCTGGCAACCTCAGCTCGAAGCGTCGAGCGTCTTCGCAACCGCGCCGCTGCATCCGCGAGCGCCGCGCGGACGATGTCGGACTCGGTGCCTCCCGCTCGAAGCAACAGCTCCAAGTCGGCTTCTGACCGGGAGTCGAGCCGGGCTCTGACCGTACGCGACTCCACATCGCGATCGTAGCACACTGTGTAGCACAACTTGTTGCCATCCACCGGCCTGCGCTCGTCGCCGGGGGCCGGTGGCAGGTCAGGCGGCGGAGACGTCCTCCACGATGTCGTAGTCCTCGATCAGCGGATTCACGAGCAGCTTCTGGCACATCGCCTCGAGCTGCGACGGGTCCTCGACGTCGAGCTCGATCAGGCGCCCGACGTGTACGTTGGCGACCCCCTCAAAGCCGAGCGCCGGCAGCGCCCGCTGCACCGCGACTCCCTGCGGGTCGAGGATGCCCTCCTTGGGGCGGACGAGCACGCGCGCCCTCATGAGCCCGAGCCAGTCCGCTGCAGCCAGGCGTCGAACGGCTCGCCGGTGATCTGCTCGTAGGCCTCGCGGTAGCGCGCGCTCGTGCCCTCGACGACGTCGTCAGGGATCTCGGGCGCCGGCGGCGTCTTGTCCCAGCCGGTGCCGGACGCCCAGTCGCGCACGTACTGCTTGTCGAAGCTCGGCTGGCCGCGGCCGACCGCGTAGCCCTCGGCCGGCCAGAAGCGCGACGAGTCGGGGGTCAGCACCTCGTCGGCCACGATCAGCGTGCCGTCGGAGTCGCGGCCGAACTCGAACTTCGTGTCGGCGAGGATCACCCCGCGCGAGCGCGCATGGTCGGCGGCGAACGAGTACAGCTCGATCGAGAGGTCGCGCAGCTGAACCATGACGTCACGCGAGCCGACGATCTCGGTCGCGCGGTCGAAGTCGATCGTTTCGTCGTGGCCGACCTCGGCCTTCGTCGAGGGGGTGAAGATCGCCTCGGGAAGCCGCGCCGACTCGCGCAGGCCGTCGGGCAGCGGTATCCCCGCGACCGAGCCGGTCGCCTGGTAGTCCTTCCAGCCCGACCCCGTCAGGTAGCCGCGCACGACGCACTCGACCGGCAGCATCTCGAGCTTGCGCACGAGCAGGCCGCGCCCGCGCGCCTCCTCGGGCACGCCGTCGGTCGCGGAGACAAGGTGGTTGGGCACGATCTCCCCGGTCTGCTCGAACCAGAACACCGACAGCCCGGTGAGCACCTTGCCCTTGTCCGGGATCGGGGTCGGATGCACGACGTCATAGGTCGAGATCCGGTCGCTGGCGACCATCAGCAGACGGTCGCCCAGGTCATACATGTCGCGGACCTTGCCCGACGCGACGAGGGGCAGATCGGCGAGCGCGGTCACCGGCCGCAGGCTAGACCATGTGGGCGCGCCCGCGCGGGCGGAACGGGCGGACCTGGCCGAGTTCCTGCTCTCCGGTCCAGACTTGGGCCTGCTTGGCCTCGAGCGCCGAAGGCAGCTTCCGCGGCAGATGACCCAGGTGCAGCTCGCCGAGACCCTCGGGATCTCCCAAGGCAACGTCTCGCGGCTGGAGACGCGCAGCGATGTCTACCTGTCGACGCTGCGCTCCTATGTCGAGGCGCTCGGCGGCCACCTCGAGATTGCCGCCGTTTTCGGCGACGAGCGCGTCGCCGTCGCGGTCGGCCCAAGCCAGCCTCCCAACAGCGGCTGACAGGCGGAAGTCTTGGCTGGTGATGCGTAGTCCCGCGATTGGGGCGCGAGATTTGGGTGTTGCGGGGTGGTGGGATCTGTCTACATGGTGAGCTTGGTGCCCCCACATGGTTACATGTGCAGCACATGTGTTACGGTGCTGCGCATGTCAAAGATGATCCAGGTGCGGAATGTGCCCGACCACGTGCACCGCACGCTGAAGGCGCGTGCCGCGGCCGCCGGGATGTCGCTGTCGGACTACGTCAAGCAAGATCTCGAGCCGGCCGCGGCGCGACCGACGCTCGAGGAGATCGACGCTCGAGTCTGGCGGCCCCGGTTGGCGCCGTGACTCTTGTCGTGCCGTGGGAAGCGAGTGGTAGCGTGTTCCCAATGAAGACATCGATGGACTCAGCGGGACGGGTCGTTGTTCCCAAGCCCTTGCGGGACGCCCTTGGCCTGACCGCGGGATCGACCGTGGACATCTCCCGCTACGGCGCCGGGCTGCAACTAGTCCCGACGGGGCGTACCGCTCGGCTGGTCGATGAGTCCGGGGTGCTGGTCGCCACGGGCCAGACGGCAGTCGACGACGACGTGGTGTTCGGGCTGATCGATTCCGGGCGGCGTTGACCGCGCTGGCGCTCGACACGAGCGTCGCGGTCCCGCTGCTCGTGCGGACCCACCGCTCGCACACCGCCGTCGTTCGTTGGTGGGCCGGTCGAGAGGTCGCGCTCAGCGGTCACGCGCTGGCCGAGACGTACTCCGTCCTCACGCGCCTGCCCGGTGACCTGCGGCTCGCGCCCGCCGACGCGGCCCGACTCCTCGGCGAGCGATTTCGCGAGCCGCTGCTCCTCGGACCGGAGGTGGCCGGTCGCCTCCCGGAAGTGCTCGGCCGGCTCGGGATCGCCGGCGGCGCGGTGTACGACGCGCTTGTGGCGCTCGCCGCCGTCGAGCACGGCGCAGATCTCGCCACGCGCGATGTCCGCGCCCGGGCGACGTACGAGACGGTAGGAGCGCGTGTCGTCGTCGCCGGTTGACTGCCGCCGGCCCCGGAGTCGTTGAGCACCGGCACGAGTCCGCTTCGGTCGATACCGTCATCCGCGTGTCCAACGTGTCGATCATCGAACGTGCCGGCCAGGTCTTGGCAAGCGCCGCAGCGGTCGCCGGCACGCGTGATTCTGTTCGGGTCCGGAGCGCGTGGCGAGGACGATGCGGGGAGCGATCTCGATTTCCTGGTTATCGAGCGTTCGGTCGACGACCGGATCGCACGATCTTGATTTCCTTCTCGCTCGTGCCGACGGACACGGCCTCCGCATTCCCGACCTGATCGAGGATGCGGAGTGGCTGACCGCATGGGCCGCCCAGTTGCGCTATGACGAGGCCGCGGCTCCGCTGGACCGCAGCGCGGCGATCGAAGCGGCAACCAGCGCCGTGCGGTGGGCACGATCGCTGTTCGGCGAATAGAGATGGTCTTCCAACCCCGAAGCTGGCCTACCGGGGCTTGACCGCAGCCGGCAACGCGTCCAGGCGCGATCGCCACGCTCGTCGAGATCCGCAACCCGGCGACGAACAACAACCTCGTCGGCATCGCGCCGACGCGCGGGCTCAACAGCGCCGACGGCATCGAGCCGGTCGTCGACCGTGCCGGGCTCCGCGTGGCTTTGCTGCCGAGTCGCTGGCAACGCGGTGATCGGCTGGTTATCCCGGCCGGGCACCAACCTCGGTAAGACTGGTAGCCTCCTTACATGCGAATGACGTCCAAAGGCCAGGTCACGATCCCTCAGGAGCTGCGGGAGCGCTATAAGATCGCCCCCGGCGCCGAGGTCGAGGTCGTGGCGATGGAGGAAGGTGCCCTCGTTCGTCCCGTGGCCCACGGCGATGAGGGCGCGAGGCTCGTTGCGCAGCTGCGTGAC
>Ga0183260_10001392_pt1 | contig 20226 bp, 16 predicted proteins | sample AntDrymUQ4972206_2_FD_129768 | JGI IMG/M metagenome (GOLD analysis project Ga0183260, IMG submission 129768) | Polar desert sand microbial communities from Dry Valleys, Antarctica - metaG UQ497 (22.06) (version 2) (version 2) | ecosystem: Environmental > Terrestrial > Soil > Desert | place...
GCCATCCGCGACCGCGACGTCGCCGCCGAGATCATGGGTGTACCCGAGGTGAAGTACAAGCTGATCGCGTTCGCGCTGTCGTCGTTCTTCGCCGGGGTGTCCGGCGCCCTGTTCGCCACGTTCGTCGGGCGCCTGCCACCGGAGTCGTGGGATCTCATCCTCTCGGTCGAGTTCATCGCCATCCTGCTCGTCGGCGGGGCCGGAACGATCGCCGGCACGCTGCTCGGGACATTCTTTGTCGTCACGCTGCCGCGGTTCATGGAGTCTTTCGCCGGCTGGATGACCGAGCAGGCCAACGGCAACGGGATCTGGGCCGGGTTCTGGGACATCTTCGTGGCCACCGGCTCGGGCGACTTCGGGTTCATCTCCACCGGTCAGGTCGCGCCCGGCTTCCCAGTCCCCGTCGCCGCCCTCGACACCATTCTCTACGGCGCCTTGGTGATCATCTTCTTGCTGTTCGAGCCGCTGGGGCTCTACGGCATCTGGATCAAGATCCGCAACTACTGGAAGGGGTGGCCGTTCACGTACTGACGGCGCTCCACGCGCAAGGTCCACCCGCAAGATCCATCCACCGGTCGCCGGCAACGACGACCCCGAACCAACCAACACCACCCAAGGGGGATACGAATGACACGGACTTGGCGATATGTCGCCGTGGCAGCGTGCCTGGGACTCGTCGCCGCATCGTGCGGCGACGACGACGGGGACGACGCCGCGAGCGACGTGACCGACGCCGCTTCCTCGGCGGCGACGGCCGCTGGCGACGCGGCGACCGACACCACCATGGCGGCGACCGACACCACCATGGCGGCGACCGACACCACCATGGCGGCGACCGACACCACCATGGCGATGAGCGACACCACCATGGCAACCGACACCACCATGGCGATGAGCGACACTACTGCCGGCGCCGACACGACGGCCGCCACCGACGAGACCGAGGGCACTACCGATGGTACCGACGGCGCAGGTGACGCCGCTGGTGGCCTCTCCGCGGCGGTCGGCGACTCCATCGACGGGACCGACATCGAGACCGACATCGGCGTCGACGACACGACGATCAAGGTCGGGATGCTCGCCGACCTGTCGGGGGCCTTCGCCGCGCTGGTGCAGGAGATCACCGAGGCGCAGCGCGTCTATTGGGATCACGTGAACGAGACCGGCGGCATCGCCGGGCGCCAGGTCGAACTCGTCATCGAGGACAACGCCTACGACGTCGCCGTCAACGTCGAGAAGTACCAGATCCTGCGCGAAGAGGTGGCGATCATCTCCGAGGCGACGGGCTCACCCCACACGGCGGCCATTGCCCAGGACCTGGTCGACGACGACATCATCGCTATTCCACTGACGTGGTACTCGGGCTGGGCCGATCCGGAGATCGGACAGAACGTGTTCGAGACGTACACCAGCTACTGCCTGGAATCGATGAACGCCATCACCTGGCTGCACGAGAACGAGGACGTCCAGACCGTCGCGATCATCTCCTTCCCGGGTGAGTACGGCGGTGATGGTGCCGCCGGTGCGGCACTGGCCGCCGAGGGCCTCGGCTTGGATGTCGTCTACGACGGCACCGGTCAGGTGACCCCGCCGTCGGCCGACAACCCGACGCCCGACCAGAGCGCGGTCGTGTCCCAGATCGTCGACGCCGCGCCCGACCTGGTGTGGACGACGATCAACCCAAGCTCGCTGACGACGATCATGAGCCAGGCCGTCGGCCAGGGTTATGAGGGCCTGTGGTCGGGGAACTCGCCGAGCTACAGCTTCAAGCTGCTCGGTACCGAGTTGGCCCCGCTGCTGGACGAGAGCTACATCGCCTCGACCTACGTCGTGACCTGGGGTACGGACGTGCCCGGCATGCAGAACATCGTCGACATCATGACCGAGGCCAACCCGGACCTCGTCGTGTCGGACGTCTACCTCCTCGGCTGGACCGAGGCCATGGTCACGCAGGCCATCCTCACGAAGGCGGCCGAGAACGGCGACATGACCCGAGCCGGCATCGTCGCCGCCGCCAATGAGGTCACCGTCGACTTCGACGAACTGGCCCCGTCCCAGACGTGGCAAGGCGAGCCGAACGACTACATCGTGCGGGAGTCGTTCATCTACGACGTCGACTTGGCCGAGTACAACCCCGTCAGCCTCGGTGAGGGCGGCGGCAGCACCGGCTGGACCCTCCTCGAGGGCCCCTACGTCAGCCCGCTGGCGGAGGAGTTCGTCTACGAAGAGCCCTGCTACGTCGGCTGAGCCGGCATCGTGACCGAGCGGGTGGTCGGGGCCAGGAGGCCCCGACCACCCGTGATCGGTCGGTCCGTTCGCACCCAACCCGACAGGAGAACCTGTGCTCCAGATCGCCAACCTCGAGGTCGTCTACAACGACGTCATCCTCGTGTTGCGCGGCTTGTCGCTGACCGTGCCCGACGGCGAGATCGTCGCCCTGCTCGGCAGCAACGGCGCCGGCAAGACGACCACCCTGCGGGCCGTCTCCGGCCTGCTGCCGATCCACGACGGTGAGATCACGAAGGGCACGGTCACGTGGGAGGGCGAGCGCCTCAACGGTCGGGGCGCGGCCGAGATCGTCAAGCTCGGCATCAAGCAGGTGATGGAGGGCCGGCGGGTGTTCTCCGAGCTGACGGTGGACGAGAACCTCACCGCCGGCGGCTATACGAACCGGGACCGCAAGGCCGTCAGCGCCGCCTACGACCGGGTGATGACGCTGTTCCCCCGCCTAAAGGAACGGCACAAGCAGGTCTCGGGCTATCTGTCCGGCGGGGAGCAGCAGATGCTCGCCATCGGCCGAGCCCTGATGACCAACCCCAAGCTCATGATCCTCGACGAACCCTCGCTGGGATTGGCGCCCCTCCTGGTGCAGCAGATCCGCGACATCATCGTCGACATCAACCAGCAGGGCACCAGCGTGCTGCTGATCGAGCAGAACGCGACGATGGCCCTGTCGATCGCCACCACCGGCTACATCATGGAGACCGGCAAGGTCGTGATGGACGGGCCGGCGTCCAAGCTGCTCGGCGACGAGGACGTCAAGGAGTTCTACCTCGGCCTGCATGGCGGGGAGGACGGTGGCCGCAAGTCGTTCACCGACGTCAAGCACTACAAGCGCCGAAAGAGGTGGCTCAGTTGAGCGACCAGCACGACGGCCCGAGCCCTCTCACCGACCACAGCGTGATGGGCGACCTCATGGGTGACGCTCCGCGCGACACGCCGCCGGGCCCCCTGCTCGAGGTCGACGGGATCCAGCTCCGCTTCGGCGGCGTGCTGGCGATCAACGACGTCTCCTTCGAGGTCGGCCGCCAGGAACTGTTCGCCATCATCGGCCCGAACGGTGCCGGCAAGACGTCGATCTTCAACTCGATCTCGCAGGTGTACATCCCCCAGGTCGGCGACATCCGCTGGAAGGGCAAGAGCATCAAGGGGATGCGCCCGGACAAGGTCGCCGGGCTGGGCATCGCCCGCACGTTCCAGAACATCGAGCTGTTCCCGCAGATGACCGTCGTCGACAACCTGCTGCTCGGGCGCCATGCCCGCATGGACCGCTCGTGGCTCGCCGGCGCGATGTGGTGGGGACCGGCCAAGAACGAGGAGATGGCCAACCGCCGCAAGGTCGAAGACATCATCGACTTCCTCGAGATCGAGCAGTGGCGCAAGCACCCCGTGTCGCTGCTGCCCTACGGCTTCCAGAAGCGCGTCGAGCTCGGCCGGGCCCTGGCGATGGAACCAGAGCTGCTTCTGCTCGACGAGCCGGTGGCCGGGATGAACCAGGAAGAGACCGAGGACATGGCCCGGTTCATCCTCGACATCCGCCACGAGTTGGGAATCTCGATGCTGCTCGTCGAGCACGACATGGGCCTGGTCATGGACATCGCCGACCGCATCCTCGTGCTCGACTTCGGCGTGCCGATAGCCGAGGGCACCGCGGCCGAGGTGCAGCGCGACCCGGCCGTGATCGCCGCCTACCTCGGCGACGAGGAAGCCTTCGCCAACGACCCGGAGCTGGCCGCCGCCCAAAAGGAGTTCGACGAGGGCGCCCGCGAGCACCCCAGCGACCACGAGGACGCCGCCGTCGGCGCCCCCGCCGAGCCCCCCATCGCCTGAGTTTCTCGGGCTGCGCCGACCGGCAGAGCCGGATCGGCTGCGCCTCCCGAGCTCGCCGCCGACCCTGAGGATCGGCGCTCGCCCAACCTCCAAACGTTCGCACGTTCGGACCCCCCGGTCGGGCTGCGCGTTTACCAGGTGGCGGTGGGGTCGAGGGCGATGACTTCGCTGATGCGGGCGTGCAGGGCGGCGAAGTGGTCGCTCCGGCGGGACCGGGCCTGCTGGTCGGGGGACGTGAACGTGTCCCACGCGACCGGCCCGACGACGGCCTCGACGTCGGACCGCCACGCCGTGCGAAGCTCGGCCGACGACGCCGTCACGACGCCTTCGGCAACGGCGTCCGCCTCCCCCGCCACCGGCTCCCACAGGGCGTCGGCGAACGGGAGCAGCGCGTCGAGGGCAGCGCCGATTCGATCGGCGCTCGACGAGTCGCGCATCCGCGTCAGCAGGGCGCCGGCGTGGCGGCGGTGGTACGTCTCCTCGCGCTCGGCCCGGGCGACGAGCGCCGCCACCTCGACCACGCTCGACCCCTGCAGCGCCGCCCACCGCCGCGGCTCGGCCAGGTCGTAGAGCCAGTGGCGCACGAGCGCGTCGGCCCAGTCCGGGGCCGGTAGCTCGACGAGGTGGCAGGAGCGGTACTCGACCGGCGGGCGGTAGGCCAGCGCGTCGGGGTCGCCGAGGAGGCTGTACAGGCTGGCGGCGTGCCCGAGCTCGTCCTGGGCGATCGACGAGAAGGCCAGATCCTCCTCGAGGAACGGGGCCACACCGATCCACTCGGTGTGCTGTTGGCCCATCAGGTGCTCGTCGTCGGCGAAGGCCAGCAGCGTCTCGCCCGCCGCCGCCGACAGTGTCATCACGAACCCGCCTGTCGGGCCGCCTTGCGGTGTTCGGCCACGAGCGCCCCGCTGTTGTGTCGGTGGGGCTTGTCGGTGTTTGGCGCCGTGAAGCCCGGTTCGGCCTCGACGACATGGGCCCGGTCGACGAGCCACAGCTGGTCGCCTTCGGCCCGCCGGGCGTAGGTCTCACGCGCCAGCAGCAGGGCCAGGTCGTCGTCGGCCGCTTCCAGGCTGCCGGCGTGGCGGAACTCCTCCTTGCCGTCGCGCTTCAGGAACACCTCGTACACCCGCACGTCGTCTCCTCAGCGGATCATCTCGACGGCTTCGCCGCAGGCGTCGCAGTGGTGAATCGACCGGCAGCGCACCGGCCCGAACAGCGCCGTCTCCCGCAGCGCCGCCGGGGCGCCGCAGTGCGGGCAGGCCGGCGGCTTCGGGCCGAGCTGCACGCCGACGCCGAAGCCGGCGGCGATCCGGCGGCGGCCATCGGCCGAGATGCGGTCCGGGGTCCACACCGGTTCGGGAACGAAGGCCACGATCACACCGCCGACGCCGGTCACGGCCTCAATCGCCCGCGCGACGTCCTCGGCGATGAACGCCAGCGCCGGGCACCCGGAGAACGTCGGAATCAGGTCGACTTCGACGCGCTCGCCGTCGACCCGCACGTCCTCGACCAGCCCGAGGTCGACGATCGAGACGCCCGGGTACTCCGGGTCATCGACGGCCCGCAGCGCCGAGACGACGTCATTCTGCACTGACGAAACGACGGAATCCGGTCGATTGCTCAATGCAGAACCGCGCGCCGTCATGCCGCGATCGCCTCCAATGCCGCTCGTACCCATCCGGTATCGGACCAGTGGCGGGCGGCGTCGCCGACGCGGCGGGCGCTGTCGGGGCCGAGGTTGGCGAACGTCGCCTTGAGCGGCTCCCAGTCGATCTCACCGGTGACCCACTTGCCCGTCTCCTCGTCCCGATGCAACTCGGGATCGGGCGGCGTGAAGCCGTACCCGGTGCACAACGGGGCGTACTTCTGCACGAACTTGTGGCGCAGGTCCTCGTTGCGTTCGGACTTGATGTGCCAGCGCAGCAGCACGTCGTTGTCCTTGGACGGCGGGCCGAACATGTGCAGCGTCGGCCACCACCACCGATCGAGCGCTTCCTGGAACATCGAGCGCTGGATCTCCGTGCCCTCGGCGAAGACGAGCAGCATCTCCTCACCGTGGCGCATGTGGAAGCCCTCCTCGGCGACGATGCGGCGGAGGATTCGCTTGTACGGCCCGTACGAGCAGTTCTTGAACACGGCCTGCTGGGAGATGAGAGCTGCGGCGTCGACGAGGTAGGCGATGGCGACCTGGTCGGCCCACGTGACGGCCTGGTAATGGAACACGTTGTGGAACCGGCCGTTGCCGGCGAACAGGTCGGTCAGCATCTCGTCGCGCGTCTTCACGCCGAGGTCGGCGGCGACCATGTAGAGCAGATGGGCGTGACCGATCTCGTCCTGGGTCTTGGCCAGCACGGCCATCTTGCGCCGCAAGCCAGGCGCCTTGGGGATCCAGTCCCGCTCGGTCAGTCCGCCCATCAACTCCGAGTTGGCGTGCAGCTCGATGAAGCGGAACACGGCGTCCCGGTACTCGTCGGGCATGGCGTCACCCTTCTCGACGACTCCACCCTCGTCGAGAAACGTCTCGAACTCGCCGATCGAACTCCAGCTACGAGCCATCACCGGAGCGTAGGCGCTCGGACCGGTGCTGGGTACGGCCGTGGAAGCGGGCCACCTCGGCGCCGCTGTCGTCGGTGACGGTGACGTCGTAGAGCGCCGTCCGGCCCTGGCGGAACGTCTCGCGGGCCGTGGCCGTCAACCGATCGCCGGGACGGCCTGGCCGGAGGAAGTCGATCGAGGCGGCGACGGCGAAGGCGGGTTCGCCGTAACCGTTGCTGGCGTGGGCCATCGCCGAGTCAGCCAGGGTGAAGATCAGGCCGCCGTGGCACACGTCGAGTCCGTTGAGCATGTCGTCGCGCACCGTCATCGAGACCGTGGCCCGCCCCGGCTCGACCGCGTCGACGACGTAGTCGAGGAGTCGGGCGGCGCGGTCGTTATCCGCCATCGCCCCCGTGACGTTCATCCGAGGGCTGGGTGAGGGACGCTCCCTCACCCAGCCCTCCGATGCAGTCCAACCCTCGGATGGGGGAACGGCACGTCAGTCCTCGGGCGGCGCTTCGGCGGCGCGAGCCTTGATCTCGTCGACGACCGAGGCGTCGGCCAGCGTGCTCGTGTCGCCGAGGTTGCGGCCCTCGGCGACATCGCGCAGCAGGCGGCGCATGATCTTGCCGCTGCGCGTCTTGGGTAGCTCGGGCGTGAGGTACAGCGTCTTCGGCTTGGCGATCGCCCCGATCTGGGTCCCGACATGCTCGCGCAGCTCCTTGACGTCGACGTCGGCGCCGCCGCGCAGCGTCACGTAGGCGATGATCGCCTGGCCGGTCGTCGGGTCCTGGGCGCCGACCACGGCCGCCTCGGCCACGGCCGGATGCGACACCAGCGCCGACTCGACCTCCGTGGTCGAGATGCGGTGACCGGAAACGTTCATCACGTCGTCGACGCGGCCGAGCAGCCACATGTACCCGTCGGCATCGAGCTTGGCGCCGTCGCCGGCGAAGTAGCGGTCGCCGTAGCGGGCCCAGTACGTGTCGTAGAACCGCTGCGGGTCGCCCCAGATGCCGCGCAGCATCCCCGGCCACGGTCGCGTCAGGGTGAGATAGCCGCCGCCGCGCGTCACGACCCGCCCGGCCTCGTCGACGACCTCGGCGCTGACGCCCGGCAACGGGAACGTCGCCGAGCCCGGCTTGGTCGTCGTCGCTCCGGGCAGCGGGCTGATCATGATCCCGCCGGTCTCGGTCTGCCACCACGTGTCGACGACCGGGCAGCGCTCACCCCCGATGTAGGTGTGGTACCAGATCCACGCCTCCGGGTTGATCGGCTCGCCGACGGTGCCGATGACGCGCAGGCTCGACAGATCGTGCTTGGCCGGCTCCTCGCTCCCCCACTTCATGAACGTCCGGATGGCCGTTGGCGCGGTGTAGAAGATCGTCACGCCGTACTTCTCGATGATCGACCAGAAGCGGTCGTTGGCCGGGTGGTTGGGGACGCCCTCGTACATCACGATCGTTGACCCGTTGGCGAGCGGGCCATACACGATGTAGCTGTGGCCGGTGACCCAGCCGACGTCGGCCGTGCACCAGTACACGTCGCTCTCGGGGTGGAGGTCGAAGACGTACTTGTGGGTGTAGGCGACGTGGGTCAGGTAGCCGCCGGTCGTGTGCATGATGCCCTTCGGCGAGCCGGTCGTGCCCGACGTGTACAGCAGGAACAACAGCTGCTCGCTGTCCATCGGCTCGGCCGGGCAGTCGGCATCGGCGGCCGCCATCAGCTCGTCGTACCAGTGGTCGCGGCCCTCGACCATCGTGATGTCATTGCCACCGCGGCGCACGACGACGACATGCTCGATGCTGGACGTCAAGGCGATGGCTTCGTCGGCGGCGGCCTTCAACGGGAAGACCTCGCCCCGGCGGTGCCCGCCGTCCGCCGTGATCAGGATCTTGGCCTCGGCGTCGTTGATCCGGTCGGCCAGCGACTGTGCCGAGAAGCCGCCGAACACGACGCTGTGGGCGGCCCCGATGCGGGCGCAGGCGAGCATCGCCACCGCCGCCTCGGGAATCATCGGCAGGTAGATGTTGACCCGGTCGCCGCGCTCGACGCCGAGCTCCTTGAGCACGTTGGCGAACCGCTGCACCTCGGCCAGCAGCTGGGCGTACGTGATCCGCCGCTCGTCGCCGGGCTCGCCCTCGAAGAGGATCGCCACCCGCTCGCCGCGCCCGGCGTCGACGTGGCGATCGAGGCAGTTGAACGCGGCGTTGAGCTGCCCGCCGACGAACCACTTGGCATCAGGCAGCTCCCATTCGCAGACCGTGTCCCACGGTCGGGACCAGTCGATCAGCTCCGTGGCGAGCGCCGCCCAGTAGGCCTCGTCGTCGGCAGCGACGGCGTCGTACATGGCCGTGTCGGTGACGAGCGCGGTCGCCTTGAACGCCGCCGAGGGCGGGAACGTGCGGTCCTCGGCCAGCAGGGCGTCGATGGTGTCCTGGCTGTCGCTCATCTCGTCGGCCATGCGCGAGTCCTTCCTGATCGGCGCGATCCCCCGCCCGTGCATGGTAGGCGTGGGATCATCGGAGGCGATGACCGACGACCACGTCCCGACCACCCCCTCGCCGCTGCCGCCGCCTCCGCCGGCGGGGCCCCCGCCGGGGCCACTTGCGGCCAGGCCGGGAAGCGGAGCGATCGCCGCCGCGGCCGTCGCCGCCGCCGTCACCGCCGGTGCGATCTACGCCCTGACGGCAGCCACCGATCGCTTCTTCGTGTTCGCCTTCCTGGTCGCCGGCGCCATCGTCGGCTGGGCCGCCCGCCGCTTCGGCGGCGGACCCGTGTCGACGCCGACCGCCGTCATCATCGGCGTGATCACCGTCGTAGCGATGCTCGCGGCGGCCTACTTCCTCGCCGTCCGTGACGACGACACGCTCGGGGAATTCTTCGAGCGCAACGTCTTCGGCACGATCATGATGGTCGGCTCGGGCATCGTCGCCGCCTTCTCCGCCAGAAACTCCTAGTCTCGGGCTCGGCCGACCGGCGAAGCCGGATCGGCTGCGCCTCCGAGCTCACCGCCGACCCTACGGATCGGCGCTCGCCCGCCTCGCCGATTCCACAACTCCTGAGGCGGCGGGCTACAGCCAGCCTCGGCGTTTGAAGGCGCGGTACAGCAAGGTGCAGGTCACCGCCATCACGGCCAGCACGAGCGGATAGCCGAACGTCCACGTGAGTTCCGGCATGTGGTCGAAGTTCATGCCGTACACACCGGCGATCATCGTCGGCACGGCGATGATGGCCACCCAGGCCGAGATGCGCCGCATGTCCTCGTTCTGGCGCATGCCGACCTGGGCGACGTTGGCGTGCAGCGCGCTGTCGAGGAGGGCGTCGACGCCGACGAGGCGTTCGGCAATTCGCAGCACGTGGTCGTGGACGTCGCGAAAGTAGGGCCGGGTGTGCTCGTCGAGGAGGTCGTTCTCCCCGCTCAGCCGGGCGAACGGCTGCTCCAGCGGCTCGACGGCCCGGCGGAAGTCGAGCACCTCCCGCTTGAGCTTGAAGATGCGCTCGGCGTGGGTGGCGCTGGCCCCGCTGAAGACCTCCTTTTCGATCTGGTCGATGTCGTTCTCGAGGCCGCGCATCACGATCTCGTAGTCGTCAACGACGCGGTCGCCGATGGCGTGGAGCACCCACGCCGGCCCCCAGCTCATCTTGTCGGCGTCGGTCTCCAGCGCCTGGCGCACCGACCTCAACTCGCGCGACTCGCCGTGGCGCACCGTGACGACGTAGTCGCGGCCGACGAAAACCATGATCTGACCGAGCTCGACGACCTCGTCCGAGTCGACGTAGCGGGCCGGCTTGACGACGAGGAACAGGCTCTCCCCGTAGCGCTCCAGCTTCGGGCGCTGCTGGGCGTGGATGGCATCCTCGACGGCGAGCGGGTGCAGGTCGAAGGCCGAGGCGACGTGCTCGAACTCGGCGGCGTCCGGCTCGTGGAGACCGATCCACACGAATCCGTCGCGCTCCCGCGCGGCCTCGAGGGCAGCCTCGAACGAGACGGCGTGGATGGTGCGCCGGCCCTTCTCGTAGACGGCGCAGTCGACGATCATCCGCCGTCCTAGATGTCGACCTGGGTGCCGACCTCGAAGACCTGCTTCGAGGGCAACCCGTAGAAGCGCGACGCGCTGGCGGCGCCGCGGTTGAGCAGGATGAACAGCTCCTCACGCCACTTCGACATGCTCTTGTGCGGCGTCGACGTCACCGTCTCCCGGCCGATGAAGAACGTGGCCTGGTCGAGGTCGAGCCGGACGCCCGGCGACAGCTCGACCTGGCGCAGCTCGGTGACGACGTTGGACTGATCGGTGAAGCCGAACGTGACGACGACCTGGTACACGCCGGGCCCGACCTCCTCGACCGTCGTACGCTCCTCGGTCGGCACGACCGGGGCGTCGGCCGTCTGCACCGACAGCACGATCGTGGTCTCGTGCAGCACGTGGTTGTGGGCGAGGTTCGACACCATCGCCGGCGGCGCCTTGTTCGGGTCCTTGAACATGTACACCGCCGTGCCGGGCACCCGGGCGACACCGCCCTCGATCAACTCACCGACGAACTGATCCAGCGGACGCTGGCCACGCTGCAAGAGCTGGGCGACGATGGCCCGGCCCCGCCGCCACGTCGTCATCTGCACGACGAGTCCGAAGCCGAGGAGCAGCGGGAACCAGCCGCCGTGGGGGATCTTCGGCAGGTTGGCGGTGAGGAACGCCAGATCGACGAAGAGGAGCGGGGCGACGACCGCCAGCGCCTTCCCTCGGCTCCAGCCCCAGCGGTCGATGACCACGCGGTAGAACAGCATCGTCGTGATCGTCATCGTCGTGGTCATGGCGGTGCCGTAGGCGGCGGCCAGGTTCCCGGAGCTGCGGAAGCCGAGCACGAGGCCGACGCAGCCGAGCATCAGCAGCCAGTTGATCAACGGAACGTAGATCTGGCCCTTATGGCCATGACTGGTGTGGCGGATGTCGACGCGCGGGAGGTAGTCGAGCTGCACCGCCTGGGCGGTGAGCGAGAAGGCGCCGGAGATCAGCGCCTGCGAGGCGATGACCGAAGCCATCGTGGCGAGGATGGCGACCGGCGTGACGGCCCACTCGGGCGCCAGGCGGAAGAAGGGCGAGCCGACCTCCTGGCCGGGATGCGCGGCGAGCAGCGCGGCCTGTCCGAAGTAGTTGAGCATCAGCGCCGGCATCACGATCGTGTACCACGACAGCGCGATCGGCCGGCGGCCGAAGTGGCCCATGTCGGCGTACAGCGACTCGCCGCCGGTGACGACGAGGAAGATCGAGCCGAGCGCGAGGAACGCCTTCCCCGGCTCGTGCCCGAAGAACTGGACGGCGTAGGTCGGCGAGACCGCCTTCAGGACCGCAGGGTGCCCGATGATCTGACGCACTCCGAGCGCGGCGATCGTCACGAACCACACGATCATCACCGGTCCGAAGACCTTGGAGATCTTGTGCGTGCCGCGCCGCTGGAAGAGGAACAGCATGACGAGGATGGCGATCGACACCGGGATGACCCATCGCTCGAACGCGCTCGTCGCCACCTCGAACCCCTCGACGGCCGAGAGCACCGAGATCGCCGGCGTGATCAGCCCGTCGCCGTAGAGCAGGGCCGTCCCGAACACGCCGAGGGCGATGACCAACCGTTTGCGGCCCTGGAGCAGGCCACTGGTGGGCATCAAGAGCGCGGTCAAGGCGAGGATGCCGCCCTCACCGTGGTTGTCGGCCCGCATCACCAACGTCAGGTACTTGATCGAGATGATGACGACGAGGGCCCAGAACGCCAGCGACGCGGCACCGTAGGCGTGGATCGTGTCGACCTTGAGATCGGTGTGCTCGAACGCTTCCCGGAACGCGTACAGCGGGCTCGTCCCGATGTCGCCGTACACGATGCCGAGCGCCCCCAGGGCCAACGCCACCGGACCGGCATGGTGCACTCCCGCGTTCGGGTCCTGATGGGCGGCGGCCTTGGGCACGGCGCCCGAATGTACTTGCCTGGCCCGCGGTGGTGGCGGTCTGGGCTCAGCCCTCGACGAGGGCGCGCAACGCGCCGGCGTCGGGTCGGAACTCGTGCTCGTCGAACGGCGGTGCCGCATCGTCGCAGCCGACGGGCTGCACGGCCTGGCGAACGTCGGCCAGCTCGAGGGTGACGGACGCACCCGGCACGATCGGCGCCGCGCTGGCGTCGTAGAGCTGGAAGCGCCCGGCCGCCGCCGGCGCCAGGCGGAGCGCACAGATCGGGGCCTCGCCGTCGTTGACGAACGTCTGGGCGACGACCTCGGCGCCGAGCACCGTGGTCGCGGCGGCCGAGTGCTGGCCGTCGCCATCCTCGACGACGAACTGGTAGGTGCCGTCGGCCAGCGGCTCGCCGTCGCCTTCGATGCAGTCGGCGAAGCCCGGCGGCCGCAGCGTCGAGGCGTCGGTGGCGGCCAGCTCGGCACCGTTGCGCTCCCACCGCCCGACCAGCTCGGCCGACGTGTCGAGGGCGGCCGTCGCGCACAACGCCCGGACCGGCGCGTCGACGGCGACGTCATGGCGACCGGTGGTCAGCGCGTCGTACAGCTCGCTCTCGCGGCGCCCGACGGACGGGGCGGTGGTGAAGGCGACCACGTTGGGCACGATGCGGCCGACCGGTCCGGTGATCGTGGCCGGCGCCGAATCGGCCTCGTCGCCGGCGAGCGTGCGGACGAGACGGAGGCCGAAGAATCCGGCCGCGGCGAGGGCCACCAGCGCGGCGACGGCGAGGGCGATGCGACGGCGATCGCGCACGATGACGCTGCCGCGCCGAGGGGCAGCCGGCGCGGCCGGATCGGGCGACGCGTCCGCCGTCGCGTCGTCGTCGCGTGCGCCCGTCACGACACCCATTCCAGCACGTCGAAGGCGCCGAGCCCGGCCGGCTCAGTCAGGGCTTCGGCCTCCCGCCGGCGACTGCGCATCGTCAGCGCCCGCACGTCGGGAGCGGCGGCCGCCGCCGACCACGCGGCGGCACCGTCGGCGACGAGTTCGTCGATCCCCCACTGACGGAGGAACTCGGCTTGCGGGCGGCGGCGGGTCGGCGCCGGGAGTTGGTCGAGAGGGACGTCGGTCGTGATGTCCTGGCGACCGACGTCGTGGAGGTAGTGGCGGCCCCGCTGGTGGCCGGCGTACGTGCGCAGCCACGACCGCCAGTCGAGCGCGGCCATCTCGGCCGTCGTGGTCCGGGCGTAGTCGATGGCGACGACGCTGCCCCGTCGGACGAGCTGTCGAACCTCATCCACCCACGCCGCGGCGGCGTCGAGGAGCGGGGCCCGCGCCCCGAGGGGCGGCCGCGGTGGCAACACGGCGGGGACGGGCTCGAGCGGCGGCCCGAGCACCTCGACGAAACGCTCGCCGTCGACGGCGACGTGCGCTTCTCGCCACGCGCCGTCGAACACGACCAGCCGGAAGGCGAGGTTGTCGAGCAGCTCATTGGCGACGACGACGCCGTCGAAGGGCTCGCTCGGCAGCTCGGCCTCCGACTCGATCCCGGCCGGGTGACGCGCCCGTTGCGCCGCGCTGCGCTCGACGGCGACGTAGCGCAGGGCGCTCCGGCACGACGGAGCGGCGGCGACGATGCTGCGGGCCAGCGTCCCGGGCCCGGCGCCGGCCTCGACGACGACGAACGGGTCGGGCCGACCGATCCGCTCCCACTCGGCGTCGAGGTAGCGGGCCCAGACGGCGCCGAAGAGCGGGCCGACCTCGGGGGCGGTGAGGAAGTCGCCGCGGCGACCGGCCGAGCCCGCAGTCGGGCCGGTGTAGAAGCCGCCGGTGCCGTACAGGGCGAGCTCCATGAACGTGGCGAACGGCACCGTGCCCCCTGCCGCCACGACCGCCTCTCGGACCGCCTCGCCCGGCGGCGAGGTCATCGGGTCGCGCCGGTCAGGTCCTGGAGGTCGGCGAAGCGCATCACCAGCCCCGGCAGCACGCCGAGGACGAGCGTGCCGACGCCGGTGATGGCGAGGGCGGCGGCGATCGGGGCCGGCGTGATGACGGGGGCGGTGTCCCCGTCGGGGGCCTCGTTCATCCACATCTCGCGCATCACCTTGAGGTAGTAGGCGGCGGCGATGGCGGTGTTCACGGCACCGATGAGCGCGAGGACGTAGGCGGCCCCGGTGCCGGCGTCGAGCACGGCCTTGAAGGCGTTGAACTTGGCGATCCAGCCGCCGAGCGGCGGGATGCCGGCCAGTGAGGCCAGGAAGACGGTCATCAGCACGGTCAATCCCGGGGCGTAGCCGATCAGGCCGCCGAAGGAGGAGATCTCCCCGCTGCGGGTCTTGCGGGCCACAGCGATGACGACGGCAAAGGCGCCCAGGTTCGTGAAGCCATAGACGAGGAGATAGACGACGACGGCCTTCATCACACCGGGGGCGGCCACCGTGTCGGCGAACGCCAGCGGCATGAGGATGAACCCACCCTGGCTGACGCTGGAGTAGGCGAGCAGGCGGACGATGTTCGTCTGGCGCAGGGCGATGACGTTGCCGACCGTCATCGTCAGCGCGGCCAGCACCCACACCAGCGGCCCGTAGACGCCGTCGGCCGTCGGGAAGGCGAGGAACACGACGAGCATCAGCGCGACAAAGCCGGCGGCCTTCGACCCGACCGACAAGAAGGCGGTGACCGGCGTCGGCGCGCCCTCGTAGGTGTCGGGTGCCCAGGTGTGGAACGGCACGGCCGAGACCTTGAAGGCGAAGCCGGCGATGACGAAGGTGACGGCGACGACGCTCAACCCGGTGAGCTCACCGCCGGCGAGCGCGGCGCCGATGTCGACCAGCCGGGTCGTGCCCGTCTCGCCGTACAGCAGGCTCATCCCGTACAGCAACACGGCGCTGGCGAAGACACCGAGGAGGTAGTACTTGACGCCGGCCTCGTTGCTCTTCGTGTCGTTCTTGCGCCAGGCGGCCAGCATGTAGGCCGGGATCGACAGCAACTCCAGCGCCACGAACACGCTGACGAGGTCGCGGCTGGACGTCATCATGACCATGCCGAGGAGGCTGGCGAGCAGGAGGACGTAGTACTCGCCCTGGTAGTAGTTGCCCTCCTCCAGCGACGTCTGGCTGAGCAGCACGACGACGTAGCCGGCCAGCAGGAACAACGCCTTGAGGATGAGCGCGAAGTCGTCGACGACGTAGCGGCCGTCGAACAGCGCGCGCACGTCGTCACCGAGCACGGCCAGCGTGACGACGGGGACGAAGGCCCCGAGCAGCACGAACCCGCTCAGCGTCGCGGTCGCCCACTTCTTGCCCTCCTCGACCAGGAGGTCGGTGGCCAACACCACGTTGATCCCGACGATCAGCACGAGTTCGGGCGCGATGGCGTGCCAGTCGATCGTCGGGGCCGACCACGCCTGGGCGAGCAGCGCCGTCATCGACCGAAGTACGTCTCGAGGCGCCCGACCATGTCGGTGACGCCGGGATCGAAGATCTTGAACAGCAGCTGCGGGTAGACGCCGAGGACGACGATCAGCGCCAGCATCGGAGCCCAGGCGAGCCACTCGGTGACCGACACATCGTGGAGGTCGGCGCCGTGGTGGTCGTCGTCGCCATGCAAGGCCGGGTCGTCGTTGACGGCGGCCCCGACGGCGTGCGTGGCCACCGGGCCGTGACCGTGGGGGTCAGGCTGGTGGGCGCTCGTGTCGAACTCGGGGTTGGGCATCCCGAAGGCGGTGCGCTGGTAGAGCCACAGCAGGTAGGCAGCGGCCAGCACGGTGCCCAGCGCAGCGAGGACCATCAGCGTGCGGAACAGCGGCTGGGAAAGCTCGGCCGCCTCCAACGGGTTGTACGCCGCGAGGATCGCCGGGAACTCCCCCCAGAACCCGGCCAGGCCGGGCAGGCCGAGGCTGGCCATGGCACAGAACCCGAGGATCCAGCCGAGCCGCGGCATCTGGATGAGCAGCCCCGACAGGCGTCCGATCTCCAGCGTGTGATAACGGTGCTTCACCGAGCCGGCAAGGAAGAACAGCATCCCGGTGATCAGGCCGTGGGCGACCATCCCGAAGAGGGCGGCGTTGATACCGAACTCGGTCAGCGTCGAGATACCGAGCATGACGAAGCCCATGTGGGCCACCGACGAGAACGCGATCAGGCGCTTCATGTCGGTCTGGGCGAGGCAGCACAAGGCGCCGTAGAGGATGCCAATGACGGCGAGGATGCCGATCACCGGCGCCCACGCCTTGGCCCCTTCGGGCAGGAAGGGGATGGCGATGCGGACGAAGCCGTAGGTGCCGAGCTTCAGGAGGATGGCGGCCAGGATCACCGAGCCCTGAGTCGGCGCCTGGGTGTGGGCGTCGGGCAGCCAGGTATGGAACGGGAACATCGGCACCTTGACGGCGAAACCGACGAACATGCCGGCGAAGATCCAGATCTGGGTGGTGCGGGCGATATCGGTGGTCTGGGCCACTTCGAGGAAGTGGAGGAACGAGAAGCTCTCGCCACCGGCCTTATAGAAGAGGGCCAGGAAGGCGACCAGCATCAGTGCCGACCCGAACATCGTGTAGAGGAAGAACTTCAGCGAGGCGTACTGGCGCTGCTCGCCGCCCCAGACACCGATGAGGAAGTACATCGGCAGCAGCACGACCTCGAAGAAGACAAAGAAGAGGATCAGGTCCTGGGCGATGAACGTGCCGGCCATGCCGGTCTGCAGGACCAGCATGAGCATCAGGAACGCCTTGACGTTGCCGGCGTCGGGGACGTCGTCCCACGTGTAGACGATGACGACGAGCGTGATGAAGCTCGACAGCACGTACAGCGGCAGGCTGATGCCGTCGAGGCCGATCGTGTAGTTGGAGTTGATCACCGAGATCCACTCGTGGTCGGCGAAGAACTGCAGGGCGCCCGACTGGTCATAGGCGAACTGCGTGAGCGTGTACAGGTGCAGGCCGAACGTGACGAGCGCCGTCAGGATGGCGATCTGCTTGTGCGCGCGCACCTCGTTGCCGGGGATGAACATCATCACCACGACGCCGACGATCGGCGCGAAGGTGCCGGCCGTGAGCAGCCAGTTCTGATCAGCGATGGTTTGCATGACGTCTCATCTGCCTCACACGTTGACGATCACGAGCACGACGGCGGCGACGGCGGCGGCCCCGAAGAGCAGCGCACCGTACTGGTTGACCTTGCCCGACTGCACGGGCTGGAGCACGCCGCCTGATCCGGAGGCGACGGCGCCGGCGCCGTCGACGGCCCCGTCGACGGCGCCCTGGTCCACGAACCGGTAGAGGATCCGACCGGTCCGCTCGCCGCCGCGCCCGGCCCCGTTGACGATGCCGTCGATCAGGTGCTGGTTGACCCAGTTGGCGGCGCGGGCGATGGGGTGGGCGACGGCGCGGACGACGACGTTCTCGTACAGGGCGTCGAGGTAGTACTTGTTGGCGAGGAAGGCGTAGCCGGCCCGGGCCGGGCGGGAACGCTCGGTCAGGCCGACGAGGCGGCGGTCGCGCGTGGTGTACAGGGCAACGCACACCGCCCACGCGGCGACAAGGGAGACGGCGACGACCCCGAGGGACAGCGCCGCCTTGGACCACTTGAACTCGGCATGGCTGATCGCCGGGAAGAAGCAGGCGCCCTCCGTCGGGGCGTCATGGCCGCAGCCGGTGGCGTGGGCCTCCTCGCCGCCCTCCTCCCCACCGTCCTCGGTCGCCGGCATGTCGGCGGGGCCGGCCGCGGCGGCGATGAAGCCGTGCTCGTCCTCGGCACCGCCCGCCGCCTCGACGGCGACCTCGACGCCGCGGGGCTCGACGTAGTGGGCGAACTCCTCGATGCCGAAGGGCACGGCGTTGGTGAAACCGGACGCCACCGCCATGAAGGCGAGGATGACGATCGGCACGAGGATCAGCTTCGGCGACTCGCGCGGCCCGTGGTGCTCGCCGTTGCCGTCGTGGCCGTGGCCCCCGGCACCATGTCCGTCGGTGGCGTCGTCGTGTTCGAGGGCGGGCTCGTTGAACACCTCGTGGGCCGGAGCCAGGTGCCCGCCGGCGGCCGCACCCCGGGGCTCGCCGAAGAACGTCAGATACGTCGCCCGCACGGTGTACGCCGCCGTCAAACCCGCCCCGACCAGGGCGATCCACATGAAGACCGTGTAGCCGTTGTGGCCGACGTTGTCGATGATCTCGTCCTTGGAGAAGAAGCCGGCGAACGGGAACATCCCGACGAGCGCCAGCGACGACACGATCCACGCCCCCGCCGTGATCGGCATCTTCTTGGCCAGGCCGCCCATGTCCCGCTTCATGTCGAAGCTGTGGTGGGACCCGGAGTGACTGACCGACCCGGCGCACAGGAACAGGCAGCACTTGAAGAAGGCGTGGGTGAAGATGTGGAAGACGGCCGGCAGCCACGCCCCGGCGCCGAGACCGAGCATCATGTAACCGAGCTGGCCGACGGTCGAGTAGGCGAGCACTTTCTTGATGTCGTCCTGCACGAAGGCCAACAGCCCGGAGATGACGATCGTGATCGCGGCGATGACGACGATCAGGTTGAGGCTGACGTCGGGGATCGAGAACGCCTCCCAGAACACCGGGTAGAGCCGAGCGACGAGGAACACGCCGGCGACGACCATCGTCGAGCTGTGCAGCAGCGAGGACACCGGCGTCGGTCCGGCCATCGCGTCAGGCAGCCAGGTGTGCAGCGGGAACTGACCGCTCTTGCCGATGCAGGCGATGAACATCGCCACGCCGCCCCACAAGAGGGCGGTGGAGCTGGCCTCCCCGGACAGCGCCCACGCCGACAGGCCGCGAATGCTGAACCCGCTGACGCCGAGGTTCTCCTGCGTCCAGTCGTTGGCACTGAAGAAGAGGATCGAAATGCCGACGAGCAGGCCGACGTCGCCCACGCGCACGGTGAGGAACGCCTTCAGCGCGGCGCGACTATTGGCCTCGTCCTCCCACCAGTGCCCGATCAGCAGGAACGAGCAGAGGCCCATGATCTCCCAGCCGAGCAGCAGCTGGACCATGTTCTCGGCGAGGACCATCACCAGCATCCCGGCCGAGAACAGCGTGATCGAGGCGAAGAAGTGGGTGTAACGACGGTCGTCGCGCACGTACTCGAGGGAAAAGATCTGCACGAGCAACGAGATGAAGGCGACGAGGAACAACGCCATGATCGCCAGCCCGTCGATGTGCTGGCCGAGACCGAACTCGATGCCGCCGGTCGACCACCACGTCCATGAGCGCACGACCGGCTCGACGAACGGCTCGGCGTGGCCGCCCTCTTCGACGAGGACGCGGCGGGCGAACCCGCTCGCCGCGCCCAGCGACGTGGCCAGGGCGTGCTCGCCGTCGGCCGACGCCGAGTCGGTGCGCTGCATCCACTGCAGCGCAGCCCCGCTGGCCAGGACGAGCGACGCGGCCATCGAGCCGACGCCCACTTCGGCGCCGTGCCAGGGCAGGCGCTTGCCGAAGAGGAGGATGACGGCGAAGGCCACCCCGGGGATGACCGGGATGAGCCAGGCGTTATCGAGGAACCGGCCCGAGCGGAGGGCGGCGACCACCGGCCGCCCCCGGGGGGGAGCACGGGGGGGGCGCTCCGCGACCCCCCCTCGTCGTCGACCGAACGGAGAGAGCGAGCGCAGCGAGCGAACGAGTGAGGTCGAA
>Ga0183260_10001393_pt1 | contig 20219 bp, 15 predicted proteins | sample AntDrymUQ4972206_2_FD_129768 | JGI IMG/M metagenome (GOLD analysis project Ga0183260, IMG submission 129768) | Polar desert sand microbial communities from Dry Valleys, Antarctica - metaG UQ497 (22.06) (version 2) (version 2) | ecosystem: Environmental > Terrestrial > Soil > Desert | place...
AATTCTTCTACGACGTCGCCGGCAGACTCAAGCGCCATGTGCTACCGGCGGTCAACGCGGCGGGCGCACGGCCCGATTCTGAAACGACGTACGCCCCCGACGGCCAGACCGTCGCCGTCTCAACGACGTCGGCTGTCGCCGGGCAGCGCAGCGTCATCAAGAGCGCCTACAACGCCCACGGCGAACTGATCGAAACCAAGGGCCCCCGCAGCGTCGGCGGCGTCGACGCACAGTCGACAACGACCTACGACGCGTTCGGCCAAACCGTGGCCGTGGGTCGTCGTCTGAGCGACTCGAGCACGGTGAACAGTTTCTTCGGTTACGACCGTGCTGGCAACCAGACGTGTTCTGTGCAGCCGACCGGCGCGGGTGGGGGCACCGCGGCGGCGTGCGCGGGTTCCGCGACCGCGGGCCAGCTCGTGTCGCTTTACACCTACGACGCGCTCGGTCAGCTCAGCGGGCAGACCAAGGACCCGGCCAGCGCGAACCACACCGTCGATTTCGAGTACACCGGCGAGGGCCTGCAATCCAAGCGAGTCGACCGCAATAGCGGCGCCGCCTACCGCACGAACGCGTCTGTGTACAACGGTGACGACACCCGCCAGTCGATGGTCGCGACCGACCACGCCACCGGGACCACGTTGAGCGAGTGCGCCTGGCAGAACGGCCAGCCCGCCACTTCGGGCTACGACGCCGACCGCAACCCGCTCTATACCCGCACCGTGGGAGGAACCGGGGGCTGCACCGGCACCGCCGTCGGATCCCAGTCATTCGGTTACGACGACCGCGGCTGGAACAGCACCACCACCCAGACGGTGCGGTCACCCCAGACCGGCACCGATGTGGCCCGCACCGAGACGTTCGACTACAACGCTGACGGCACCCGCGCAGGAGCGACGCATCAGGGTCGCACCACCACCTACGGCTCGTACTCGTCGGGTGGGCGGCTCGAGGCGATGACGGACTGGCGTGGTCGAACCTCGACGATGACATCGTTCGCGTCGGGTACGGAGGCGTCAAGGTGCCTGGGTCGGACCAGCGGAACGGGCTGCGCGGGTGGCGTTGCCCGCGCCGAGTTCGACTACCGCGCCGATGGCAGCGTCGCTTCGCTGGTGTGGCGCAGCCTGCAAACCTCGGGGCTGGACAAGTCGATCGTGCGGTCCCACACCAACATCGCCTATGACGTCGGCGGGCAACGCACCGCGGAGACCGTGCAGGTCGAACAGCCCGTCGGGATCGACGTTGGTAGCTCGGCGTCGGGAACCGCGACGTTCGCCTACGACCTCGCCGACCGCCTGACCGGCTGGACGAGCCCGTTCCCCGAACGCGGCACCACCAACCAGCCGGCGACCGTGTACACCCTCGACGACGGCGCCAACACCAACACCGAGGTTGTGACCGCCGGCGGCGTGACCCGCTCGACGACAACGTCGAACCACACGGCGGGGCGTCTCACATCGAACACGGTCACCGGCGCAGGGGCGGCCACATCCAGTTTCGCCTACGACCCGCTCGGCCAGGAAACGACGCGGTCGGTCACGACCAACCAAGGCGTCGATACCACCACGACAAGCTACGACCCGCTCGGACGAACCCTGCGCGTCGCACGTTCCGACGTCGCCGATGCCGACATCGACTACCTCTACGACGCCGCGGACCGCGTCATCGCCCGCACCGAGACCGTCGCCGGCCAGGCCGCCACGACCACGCTGTACTTCTACTGGGCGACCGGCACCCAGCTCGCAGAGGAAACCGACGGGACCGGTGCGCCCAAGGTCCGCTACCTCGTCGACAACGACGGCGACCCGGTCGCCCAAGAGGCCGTGACCGGCGTTGTCGCCGGCAACGAGGTCACCGCGTGGGCCTGGTTGCTCGGCGACAGCGCCGACAACGTCGCCGTCCATCTCGACGACACCGCCACCGTCACCCAACAAGCCGCGTTCGACCCCTACGGCCGCAACGACCGCGGCGGCTCAGGCAAGACCCCCACCGCGGCGGGCTCCACCCTCGGCTACCAGAAAGCCATCACCGACAGAGCAACCGGGGACGTCATTCTCGGCGCCCGCCAATACGACCCTTCTACCGCCCGGTTCACCACCGCCGACACCTTCGTCGCCTCCCAACTCGATCTCGCCCTCGGCACCGACTCGCTCACCGGGAACCGCTACCTGTTCGCCGCCGCCAACCCGGTCGCCTACTACGAGAACGGCTACTGGCCCAGCTTCCGCAAACTCCTCAAAGTCGCGGTCATCGTCGGTGGTATCGCGGCCGGCGCGGTTTGCGTGGCTTCGGTCGCCTGCGGTGTCATCGCTGCGGGTGCGATCGGGGCGACGGCCGGCGCCGCCTCCTACGCAGCCTCCAACGCCGGAACGAAGAACTTCCGCCTGTCAGGCCTCGCAACCGAAGCCGCCATCGGCGGCGCTCTCGGTGGCATCGGTGGCAAGATCGCTGCCGTTCGATCGGCGCGCGCCGCGAACAAGGTGAAAGCCGCAGGGGTAGCGATACGTCCGGTTGGTTCCGCTCTTGAGAGCGTCGACGATGTTCTGCGTAATCCACGTCTTCTCGACGGAATGAAGCCCGCTCAAGTTGATGCCATGATCGGGCGCACGCGCGGTTGGCGCATCGAAGGGCTGGGCGAAGGCGGTCACATCGGCCAGGGCTGGCTGTTCAGGCAGTACACACGGGCTGGCGACGCTACGGGGCGAATGATTCGGTGGCACCCCGGTGGCGGGCGGCATGGCCCGAATCCGTACTGGCGAGTTACGAGCGGCGAGGGCGGCAAATCACCTCGGATCCCAGGGTGACGTGATGACGAATATCGACCCGAGCTGGGTCCTGTGCGAGCTTCGTGAGACGCTTGGTCGTTTGGCGCAAGACCCCGCTGCCCAGGAAGAATACGCGGACTCATTAGGAACGGGGATTGATGAACTAGCCCTCGAGTTCGACGCGGTCGCCCCAGTAGCTCCGGCTCTGGCTGCGCGGAAGCTGATTTCGCGGGACCAGGCTGTCGCGATCTCCGCAGTGCACGACAAGCTCGGACAAATGAGTGGCTCGCACAACTCGGCACTCTGGACCTCCGAGGCGCTCCATGTGGCGCCGGAGTGGACTGAGGTCCGGCGCCTTGCCTCACTCGCCTTGGACCTCCTGAGCGATCTGAACTAGGAGCTGTGGTGACGACCTACACAGCCACATCAGAGCTTTCGGAGTTCTTGCTAGAGGGAAGCGGGGGCCCTGGAGTTGCAAGCGACCGATGGCCAATGACATGGGTGCGGCTGCTCCCTGGGAGGGACCGGGTTGTGAGGCGTTTTCCCTGGTGAGGTGGGTGTTGAGATCCTCTGGCCGATGACCTGCTTCGTGCGTTGGGGCCGCAGTCGGTGAGCGAAATGTGTGTCGATTTCGTCGAACGACTCGTGGCTGATCACCCTCGCTTGAGGGCGATCTTCGACGAACACGTGTCCGACAACTTCGGCGAAGTACTACCGCACCTGTTCTTCGGCGATTTGACGCGCTACGTCGTCTCGCGATTCTCCGAGGTGGCGCCAGGAATTGACCAGCTCCTCGAAACCGAACGGGAGCTCCGAGCCCTTCTGAGCGATTTGGAGCACGCATATGCTTCACGTGACGAGGAGCTCCGGGACCTGATCTCGGGCTCCTTCCTCGAGAATCTTCCCCGTCCTGGCGAGGAGGCGTCGAAGTTGCGAGCTTGGCTCGGGCCCGAACTTTCGGCGCAGGTCCGCGTGATCGGGTAGGTGAAGTTCCCCGGTTCCGCAGACGAGTTGATGATCAGGTTGGGTCTGCGGTTGGCCGGCCGAGCGAGCGAGGCCGGCTGGCTCGGGCCATCCAACATTGCATCCAACATTCCTGCCGTCACGGACCGTCACGCGACGGCACCAGCTGGACAGCCGTGCCGACGGAACCGCAGGCCACGGCGCTGGACGGCACCGGTTGGACAAAGGCGCGTCGACTCATAACACCCTCGTCCCCCAGCGACGCGGTGTTGGAAGATGGCCTGTGACGACAACGACCTTGCACGCGACCTGTCCCAGCGCGACGTCTCCCGATTTGCAAACGGATTGCAAACGTCGGAGCGAACATCGACGGTTATCCGCGAGCGTCGGGCCCGAGTAGCGCGGAGCAGATGGCCAGGTCGCGGACCATGGCGAACGATCGCGGTCGAGCCAGCGATGGCGCGGAGCAGACTGTAAATCTGCCGCGACCCGACTGAGGGGGCGTCTTGCGGCTTACTCAGCGTACTCCCCGCATGGGAGCCAACGACGGCGAGTGCAATCGAATGCCGACTAACGCGCGCTTGCCGAAACTTGCCTCTGATGCGAAGATTCCCTGTTATCCCACTGCGGCCGGGGGAATCTTCGCTCGCCACGGCGAGCCCCAAAGGGGCTCTAAGTTGCTGACCAGGTATTTTTCGGTCAACCACGAACCAAGCCGGACCCGCCCCGGCCGACTGGAAATTGGGGGGCGACGATTGAGCGAACCGTCGGGTGTGGGCCGAGGCGGTTCCTGGCAAACGCATGCGCATAGAGGCGGAACGCGCGCTGGGAATCAAGCTTGTTCGGATGCCTTCCAACCGTCCTAGACGTAGGGACACTGCAACCAGCGATGCAGACACGACTCGGAAACACCGAAGTCCTTCGCGACCTGCGACAGCGGCGCCTCGCGTTCGCGAGCCACCGCGACCACGTCGCGACGAAACTCCAAAGGGAACGGCTTGGGCCTGATGCTCATCCTTCCAGCGAGGACAAATCCTCACAGGTGATGTGTCAACCCATGTGGGGGCAGACCCTCACTCGAGCGTACGTCGCTCAGTTTGGTTCCAGGCGCTCGATCAGTTGGAACAGCGAGAGCGGGTAATGCTCCACCCCGGCGGCGACGGCACGCGTCGTCTTGAGCGTCTGGTGGACGCGGTAGAGGTTGTAATACGCGAGTGCGCCAACCTTCAGACGCAGACGAACTCCCGAACTGGGAGCATGTCCTATGCGACGCACTGAGGTTGGGCCGGTGTTGACGGTGCGCGGGGTCGCCGGTCTGCACGTGGTGGTCCTGGCATGGGACTTCAAGAAGCAGCCGAAGGTGGCCCCGAGCAAACCTCTCCCGAAGGCAATCGAGGGACTCCTCGGATTCTCGATCGTCCGAGCCGAGTTGGACTCACAGGGAAGGGTCGTCGAGCGTTATCCGCTGCGCGGCATGAAGCGCTTCAAGGACAAGGACGAGGGGCTCCCGCCGGGCACGCTCGTGCCACTCGACGAACACCCGGTCCAGTCGTTCCTGTGGGGCGACTACACCGCGAAGCCTGGTAGGACCTACCAGTACACGGTCACTCCGGTGTTCGGGAAGCCCAAGCTCCTCGAGCCCGCCACGGCTCAGGCGACGACCGTCGAGGTCACCACTGAGAAGGAAGTCGGGGTGATCGGGGCGACCGGGGGTACGGGTCACGACGTCTACTTCAACCGTGGCGTCATTGGCTCGCAGGCGTACGCCCGGAAGTTTCCTGGCGTCGTCCCGGACCCTGAGAGGCCCGAGTCCGAGCCGATGGAATGGCTCTCACGAGGCCTCTATGAGGCGCTGCTGCGCTTCATCGGCCGCGCCAACAGCGACCGCTTTTCGCTACGCGGCGCGTTCTACGAGTTCCGGTATCAGCCTGTCGCCGACGAATTTCGCAAGGCGCTCGATGCTGGCGCCGACGTGAAGATCACCTACGACGCGGTCGACTACAAGGACGACAACGTCCGCACCCTCAAGGCCGCGGGGTTGAACAAGAAGGGCATAGCGTTCCCGCGGACGCCGACCACCGGTATCCGCCACAACAAGTTCATCGTCCTACTCAAAGACGACAAGCCCCTTGCAGTGTGGACCGGCTCTACGAATATCTCTGCCGGCGGGATCTTCGGTCAGTCAAACGTCGGTCATATCGTGTGGGATCCAGATGTCGCGGCCGCCTACCTCGAGTACTGGCAGCGCCTCGCCGAGAACCAGGGCATCGGGGCGATGCGCGCCCCCAACCGGACGATCAGTCCGCTGCCCGCCGGGCCACCACCGCCAAACTCCGTGTTGCCCGTGTTCAGTCCTCGAGACGGAACCAAGAGCGTCGAGACGTTGCAGTGGTACGCCGACCGGATCGCGGCCGCCGAGCGCCTCGTATGCCTCACCTTGGCCTTCAACCTCGACCCGGTCTTCTCGAACGTGCTGTCTCCCGACAGTGACGTTCTGCGCTACCTCGTCAAAGACAAGGCCTTGAAGACCGCCGAGGTCGTTGGCGCCGACCGTGACCTGCTCTTCGCGGCGGGCGGTCATCTTGAGGAGGGCGACCTCGCCAACTTTCTCGCCGAGCCCGGCAATCCCCTCAACACGAATGACTACATCCACAACAAGTTTTTGCTCGTCGACCCGCTCGGCGATGATCCCCTCGTCGTGTCCGGCTCAGCGAACTTCAGCAACCCGTCGCAGAGATCCAACGACGAGAACATGCTCGTGACTCGCGGCGACACGCGCGTGGCCGACATGTACTTCGGTGAATACATGCGAGTCTTCGACCACCACTACGCGCGCTACATCGTCCAGAAGCTCGCCGCGGCTGGCACGGGTGACCCGGACGCCGGCTACCTCAAGGCGACGGCGAAGGAGTGGCTGCCCACCCAGTTCAGCCCGAACAGCTACAAGAGCAAGCGTCGCAGGTACTTCGTCGACGGCTGACAAGCCGTGTCCGACGCGCCGCGGTTGGTGCGTGATCTGACGGCAGGATGATCATCGTCGTAACAGCCAGCTGGCCTGGGCCAGCCGCTACTTCGACGCCGACCTACGTCTGGCGATGGCGCGAAGCGTGGCCGGCTTCGCGAGCGCGTCACGGATCAGTTCACGTATGAGTTCCGCCATCGGCACGTCGAGGTCGAACGCCTGAACCTTCAGGGCTCGGTGTACCTCTATCGGTAGGTCCAACGTCAATCGCTTCGTGGTCGTCGCCGATGATCTCTGGGCGGGAGCCATACCCGCACCGTAGTACGGGCTTCTGTGTCAGCATGTTCCCCCAACTCTGTGCTTCTGTGTGGATTATCCGGGATCCCAGATAAGTCAAATAATCCGGGACCGTGATTATCCGGGGCGCGGCCGGGGAGGCGTTGCGGTTGCGAGGTGAACGCGTGGGCCGTCCCGGATAATCCTGCGGTGCGATCCGGCGCAGATCTGTGAAGAGCGCGCCGCGTGGCTGCGAGACGGCGGCGCAACCTCGTCGGCGGTGCGAGGGTCCGGCCGCTGACTGCGAACGCGTCGGCGTGATCAGTTTCGGCACAAACGTTGGCTATCGGGATCTGGACGCTCGCTCGCGCACGCCGATCGCGGACACGAGTCGGTCGATCGACGCCGCGGGCGCGCATCAGGCCAACCGCTACTGGACGCTTCGTCGCGTCCCTCGACACGCTCCGGATTATCCGGGATGCCAGAGCGGCTCGACCAACAGCCAGGCCTCCTCCTTGGGGACGTCCCTTGACGTGGTGTAAGTCGGCGTAGGGGGAGGGTCCACCACTTGGGGGGCCACCGGCGGGATCTTCGACGTGTTCCTAACGAGAGCACGACAAAGGGACCCACCGGTGACCCTCACCGATTCTGACCTGTCCGAACTACTTGCCGCGCTCCAAGCCGGCGAGGTGACCGACAAGATCCGCACGAGCCTCGAGTGGATCCTGCAGCAGTTGATCGAGGCGGAAGCGACCGCGTTCATCGGCGCCGAGCGCCACGAACGCAGCGACGACCGCGTCACGCAACGCAACGGGCATCGCCCGAGGCTGTTGTCGACGCCGGCGGGCGATGTCGGCCTCGCCATCCCGAAACTGCGCCAGGGTTCGTTCTTCCCGAGCTTGTTGGAGCGCCGGCGCCGCATTGACCGGGCGTTGTACGCGGTGGTGATGGAGGCCTACGTGCACGGCGTGTCGACCCGCAAGGTCGACGATCTGGTCAAAGCGTTGGGTGTCGCCAGCGGCATCTCCAAGAGCGAGGTGAGCCGCATCTGCGCCGAGCTCGACGGGGACCTCGAAGAGTTCCGCGGCCGCCCACTCGACCACGCCCAGTTTGTTTACGTGTTTCGTCGACGCCACCTACATCAAGGGCCGCGTCCGCGGCCGCGTTGTCAGCCGCGCCGTGGTGATCGCAACGGGCGTGACCAGCACCGGTGACCGTGAAGTGTTGGGCATTGACGTCGGCGACTCGGAGTCTGGCGCGTTCTGGACCGCGTTCTTCAAGGGTCTACGCGCCCGCGGCCTCACGGGTGTGCAGCTCGTCATCTCCGATCATCACCTCGGTTTGAAGAAAGCGATCGGAGCGGTGTTCGTCGGCGCCGCGTGGCAACGCTGCCGCGTGCACTTCATGCGCAACGTGTTGTGCCGCGTCCCGAAAGCATCACAGGACATGGTCGCCGCCGCGATCCGCACGATCTTCGCTCAGCCCGACGCCGCGCATGTCTGCTCGCAGCTCGACGAAGTCGTCCGGATGCTCACCCCGCAGTTCCCAGACGTCGCCGCCATGCTCGCCGACGCGGCGGAAGACCTGTTGGCCTTCACCGCGTTCCCGCAGGCGCACTGGCGCAAGATCTGGTCCACGAACCCGGTGCGCCACGAGGCGCCGCATGACCGTGTGGAGATGAAAGGGCTCCACCTTTGGGCTGTCGCAGCAGCCTGATGAAGCTGGGGGCAGCCGAACCCTGGAGGTGCAGGGCGAGGCGGGAAGCAGCCCCGACAACGACGGAGCGGGTCGGCACTGCCAGACGGCCCGGGTCCGGCAAGCAAGACGGAGAGGTGTACGACGAAGGAACCAGCGGTGGAACCCCCTCAAGTGGAACGCCGGCTCGAAACCTGGTGGATCAGGGCCGGTCAGCAATGCGTGCCCGATGTCGGCGACGGCGTCGGGCAACTTCGTGCCGGTCCAGGGTTGGCCGTCGCGGAGGCCACGATGAATGTCTGCGGCGTAGTCGTGGCGAGGTTGCAGGGGAAGAGCTGGGCGCCGATCCCGTCGAGCGGTCATGTGGTGAACGTGGGAACCATCGCCGAGTCTCCCTACCTTCCGGCCAGCCAGGTCGGCAGCGGGAAGGCGCGCCGTCAGCTGATGGCTCGTCGGTGGGGCGGAGCTCTCGTAATAGTCCGAGGCCGGGAAAGCCGGTCACATGGCGAAGGGGAGCAGCAGGCTCGCAGCAACCGTTTTGGAATGTCAGGAGGACGCCGGTGAATGTCGGCGATCCGTGGCCGGACCTGTTCCGGGCCGAGTCGCGGGTACTGAGCATCCAAGCCAAGCTGCATCAATGGTCGATCGGCGATTCTCGTCGTCGGTTCGACGACCTTTACAACCTCGTTGCCGATCCCGCGTTTCTTGTTGTTGCGTGGGATCGGGTTCGGGGCAACCGAGGGGCACGATCCGCCGGCGTCGATGGGGTGGCACCACGCTCCATCGTGTTCGGGGGCGAACGGTTCCTCGTCGAGCTACGAGACGATCTCAAGGCTCGACGGTTCCGTCCGCTGCCGGTGCGCGAGGTGATGATCCCCAAGGCCAACGGGAAACTGCGGGCCTTGGGCATCCCGACCGCACGGGACCGGGTTGTGCAGGCCGCCCTCAAGCTGGTGCTCGAACCAATCTTCGAAGCGGACTTCAAGCCGTGCTCCTACGGCTTCCGCCCGAGGCGCCGAGCCCAGGACGCCATCGCCGAGATCCACTTCCTCGCGTCGGCACCCCGCAACTACGAGTGGGTGTTGGAGGCAGACATCAAGGCGTGCTTCGACGAGATCGACCACACCGCTCTCATGGGACGGGTGCGACGTCGCGTCGGAGACAAACGCGTACTGGACCTGGTAAAGGGGTTCTTGAAGGCTGGCGTTCTCACCGGGAACGGCACCGAACGCGACAGCGTCACCGGCACACACCAAGGCGGGATCCTCACCGCTGCTCGCCAACATCGCTTTGTCCGCTCTCGACGAGTACTTCGCCGAGGCGTGGACGGCGATGGGCGACTCCAGCGCCCGTCATCGGCGACGGCGCAAAGGTCTGGCGACCTACCGACTCGTTCGCTACGCGGACGACTTTGTCGTGATGGTCAACGGCACCCGCGCACACGCCGACGGCTTGCGCGACGAGGTCGCGGCGGTGCTCGCTCCGATCGGCTTGCGCCTGTCGGAAGAGAAGACGAGGGTCTGCCACATCGACGAGGGCTTCGACTTTCTCGGGTTCCGCATCCAGCGGCACCGAAAGCGAGGCACCAACAAGTCTTTCGTCTACACCTACCCCTCGAAGAAGGCGCTCGCCTCGATCAAGGCGAAGGTGCGGACAATGACGCAAGGGGCGACGAACCAACCGCTCGCAGTCCTGTGCTACCGGCTGGCCCCGGTACTGCGGGGCTGGGCCAACTACTTCCGGCACGGCGTGTCGAAGTCGACGTTCGACTACGTGCGCGAGTTCACGTGGCGCAGGGTGATCTGCTGGCTTCGCCACAAACACCCCCACGCCAACTGGAAGTTTCTCCTCCGCCGCTACCTCCCACGGTGGTGGCCGACGGACGGAGACGTGGTGCTGTTCGACATCGGCAAGGTGACGGTCAGCCGCTACCGCTACCGGAGTCACCACATCGCCACACCATGGTCCTGGGCAATCGAGAACACCGTCGCATGACACAACGACACGAGCCTGTGGAGAGCCGGATGCGTGGGAACACGCACGTCCGGTTCGGAGGTGCGGGCCGGGGAAACGCACCGCGCGAAAGCGCGGCAGCGCGCCCCGGCCCGATCCCTACCTCGAGCGGATCAACGGCGAGATCAAACGACGCACCAACGTCGTCGGCATCTTCCCGAACGACGCCTCGATCCTGCGCCTCGTAACCGCGGTGCTCGTCGAGACGCATGACGAATGGGCCGTCTCCGAACGCCGCTCGCTCTCCGAAGAATCCATGGCCAAGATCGGCGAGACGCCACCCGAGAACGGCACCGCGGGGACGCGCGTGGCAGCCATCACCGCCTGAGCCATGATGGCAACGCGTCGAGCATCACGCCGACGCCGAGTTACACCACCCCGCGGGGCACGATCCTCCTCATTGGTCGCGCCCCGGATAATCACCGGCCCCGGATTATGTGGGATGAATTATCGGCGTTGCGAAGGGCCAGATTGAAGGCATTCCACGACTTCGCAGATCTCCCTATCGAAGCAACCGGACCGCCGTGTTTGTGTGCGAGGTGCGTAGGGTTGCAGGCTGTTGGCTAAGCGTGATGACTTCAGCGCTCCGACGGTCGCGACCTTCGCGAGTGTCAACCGTACGAGGAGCAGAGATCGAAGTCAGTTAGTTGGGGCGGCGGCGCGCTCGTGTCATGGGCCGATCACCGGCCTTATCGCGTCCGCCCAGCCGAAACGGACATCCCCTACGCGTTCTTGAGCAGCTTCAAGGCGGTCACGACCGCCCACATGTGTTTGCCGACATTCTTTCGAAGTCGAACCTCCGGTAGAGCCTTGCCCTTGTGGTGTGCCACGCCAACTCGATCCTTGTTGACCTGCGCAAGTACTTCACCGATGCGCTGCTCCTTGAAGCTCTTGTTCTGTATCTCCGAAAACGCGACCGCCAGCTGGCCCAACGTCATCTTGTCGACCGCTTCGACCGTGACTCTGCGGACGTTGCCCTTCGCCGTTACGAGGACGACCGCCGATCGCTCGATACCGGAACGTAGGTAGCGCCGCGCCTCCTGCTCAAGGGCAGTGCAAGCCGATTCAAATCCTTCCCGCCACTGCGACCGATCAAACTGCTCATAAACGGGGCCGAGTGCCTTCCTAAGCTTCCGAGGTAGGCCGGCCCGATCCGGCAACTCAACGTTGACCGCCAGGTCCTTCGGCGGCGCTACTTCTACGACACCATTCGGACCTGCGACGAACAACCCAATCCCGAGCTCGCGAAGTCGGTCTTCCTCGGCCGGCTTGCGCTGCGGTTCCGATGGGACGACGAGCGCAACCCGCATGTCCTTGGTGCACGACTTGCAGTAGCGGACCCACTCCTCCAGCCGCGGCAAGCGGATGGCGGTGTCAACCTCAACAGCCATTGTCGTGAGCTGGCGACGACAGTGAAGCGTCGGCGCGTTGGGAAAGGACACGTCGCCATGCTCGATCTTGACGGTGTATCCGAGGCTTTCAAAATGGTCGGCCGCGGCGTCCGCGTGTTCCGTCAGTTCGACGGCAACAGTGACGTAGATGCGTTTCGGCACGGTCGCCAGCTATCGCAGCAGCTGGCGGATCGTTTGCCCGAGCGTCGCGAGCGAGCTGCGGAGTCCCTCACCCAGCTCGTAGCCTCGCGCTTGGTGTTCTTTAAGTCGAGCGGCGAGCCGCTCGGCGACTTGTTCGGTCGTGTGCTCGAAATCAACCTGCTCGACGGACTGCGCGAAGGCGTCATCGATCGAGTAGTTGGGATCACTGATCAGACGGCGGGCTACGGCCTTGGCGGTCGAGTGGGCGACCTCACCGCGATCAACGGCCCGTGCGATCCGTGCCAGTTGACGAGGAGCGACCGTGTTCCGGATCACCTTCGTCCGGAACTTGTCCATGATGGCCCGACGGAGCTTGTCTTCCTGAGCCGACGTGATAATCGCGCGCTGGCGAAGTGCAGCCGCACCCTTCGTCGCTTCGAGTACGTGGTCAACCGTGATGGCTTGCTCGGACCGAGGCTTGGCTAGCTCGTCCATCAGTTCTTTGCGGTACTCCTCGGGCAACCCGAGAAGCTTCTTAAGCCGACGAACCTCGCCGCGAGACACGGACGCCAAACCCGCCAACTCGGCCTCGTTCGGACGTCGCCCACGGCGGCGCTCAAACTCCTCCTCTAGTTCTCGCAACTTGTACGCGGTCGGAAGGGGGTCCCAATCCTTCCGCGTGTTGTGGATGGCGAACATCATCATGATGTTGGTGAGTCGATCTGGCCGCGGCTGGACAATCACCGGAACGTCCTCGAGCCCGAGCTTGGTTGCGCAGCGCCAGCGCCGCTCGCCGTCCAACAACACATACGTGCCGCTCTTGGACCCCGCAAAGACAGTCAGCGGAACGAGGATGCCTTGCTCTTGGATGCTGTCCTGTAGCGATTGAAGTTCGTCAGCATGGAAAATCAGCCGCGGGTTTTCGTCGTTGGCCGCCACCTTGCGCGGACTGACGTAGCGAATGGCGTCTGCCATCAGAGGCCCGACCCGTTACGCGTCTTCCAAAACAGTGCTTCGTCGACTCTGCCTCGCCGCGCCGCCGCACCGGCAAGTGTCGATGCCCGGTTAATCCGGCGCACCTGAAACCCCTTGTAGAGGTCGATGACCGGCTGATGATGCGCGTTCGTGACGACTACGTTCACGCCCTTGTTGGCGAGTTTGATCGCGACCGCTGCAAGACGCAGTTGATCCGTCCACGAGAACAGCACCTCGTTGTAGTCGATGAAGCCATTGTTGTTGTGCCCAGTGACATACGGCGGATCGAGGAAGACCAAGTCGCCGGCCTCGGCGTTTGCGATTGCGACCTCAAAGTCGGCAGAGCCGAGCGCTACACCGGGCTGGGCAAGCGCCGAACTGCATGCGCGCAAGTTCGATCTGTCGACAACCACGTCCGATTTCGGTGCGCCGTAAGGCACGTTGAACTGGCCCTTCGAATTGACGCGGTAAAGCCCATTCCAGCCCGCCTTGTTCAAGTAGATGAACTCAGCGGCGCGGCGAAACGGGCTCTCGCCTGGATGCCTACGGATGTCGTAATACGTCTCCTTGTCCACATGCAGCGGCGCGAGGTAGCGGAGCACCAGGTCGACCCGATAGCGAACGGCGATGTACGTCTCAATCAACGGTCCGCACGAGTCGTTCAGAACAGCGTCCTTCGGCTCTAGCAAGAAGAACAGCGAGCCCGCCCCAAGAAATGGCTCCCAGTACCTGCCGAAGTCATGCGGCAGAACATCGACGAATCGGCTCAGTAGCGCCCGCTTCGATCCCGCCCATCTCAGGAAGGGTCGCGGTTCGGATGACAGCGTCTTTGCGGCGCGGCTCTGAACATCTTGCTGATTAGCAGCCGTCATATCACGGCAAACCTAAGCGCTGGCGGATCGATTCGACACGAAAATCTCAGTGCAGCGCGAGCGGTTCGTCGAGATCGCCACGGCCGACCACCGCGACTTCGCCGTTGTCCGGCCACGTCATGTCGACGCCTTCATTCGCCGGCCCTGAACTCTCGCCCGGTTTTCTTTCGCGCTCGTAGTCGTCCCGGCTGCGAGACTTGGCGCTGTGATCGGAGCCGCGGCGTTGACCGCTACGCGTCAACCGGCACGCTGCCGCGCCCACGGTCGCGTTGGCCAAAAAAACGCGTCCGCGTCCCGCGCCGTTCCCCGAGACCCGCGTCAGGCAGTCGCCTCGCGTGTGGCAGGTAACGCCCGACGATCGTCTTGTTTTACGGCGGACGCGTGTCGGACCCGTCCCAACCGCGCATAGACCACATCCGAGTCAAGTACCGGCGACTAAAGGCTGCCGGCCTAGCCCAGCGCACGCGCGTGTCGCTCGTCGTACGGTATTGGCGTGACCGAAGGGCCCGAAATTCACACTTGCTTCGTGGTCATGCCGATCACGGTTCCTGATCACCTTCTTGAACGCTACGGCGACCGTGTCGACCACTTTGAGCAGATTTATTCAGCGCTGATCTCACCGGCGATCGTGGAGGCGGGGTTGACTGCGATCAGCCCAGCAAGACACGGAAGCGTGAACATTCAGGCGGGAGTAATCAACGACCTCGAAGGCGCAGACATGGTGCTCGCCGACCTATCGGGAATGAACCCGAATGTCTTCCTCGAACTTGGAATTCGGTCGGCGCTTGATAGACCTGTGTGCCTGATCTGGGACGGCTTGGACACCCTGCAATTCGACTCGGGAACTCTCAACACGCACAAGTACGCGCCGACGCCGGCGTACGAGTTGAACGATGAGATTCAGAAACTCGCAGGATTTATCGAGGCGACGTGTACACGGACAGACGGCCGCAATGAGCTGTGGAAGTTCTTCGGGAGCGCGTCCGCAAATCTGCCAGTGGCCGAACTAGATCCCGCGGATGCGAGCCTGCACGCGAAGGTCGACCGAATCCTCGAACTTTTTGAGCATCAACCGAGAGCGCGTTCATCACCGCCGGTTGAACGCCTGGCGTTCACTGGCGAAGATCGGGAACTCGTCGCAAGCACTGTCACGGACGCATTGATTGAGGCCGGTTCAGCCGGATTGCACGGCACACGAGTGGGACGTATGTGCCGCGCACTTCTCGGTAGTGCGTACGACGACTTCATCGGTGGGGGCACGCTGAGCAGCGCGCTGGGGCGCTGCGGGGTCGCCCTACATACCAACGGCAGTGGCCAGTTTTTCTACGGCAGCAGAGTCGGCTCCCCACCGGGCGATCCCCCGTCTATCCCGCGGTCGTAGCTACTCGTCGGTGGGCGCGCGCCGTCTCGGTGTCGGTGTTGATCGGTCGGCGTTAGCGTCCACGTGCGTCACGTGGAACGGGGATACCAGATCACCGGACTCGATGAGGTCACCCCACCGGCCGAACATCTGGCCGTGGTGCTCGACACCACGCCCGGCAGCGGGCCAGTCAGCCCACACCGCTCCTGTAGGAACCTGATCGCCTCGTCTACTCGACGCGGGGTAGTCGGCCGCGTCGAGTCGCTCGTCATCGGATTCGCGGTAGGGAGCGACCTCGTGGACGAAGAAGTCCAGGTCGAGACCCAGCACACGCGGCACATCCAGACCCTACGAGGGAGCGATCCTCGCCCGCTTCCCCCGGAGGCTCTTGAGCTCCTCGGTCATCTCAGACCGGCTTCCGCGGCTGCAAGAAGCGCAGTCGCGGTCCTTCATGGCCTGCGGCGTGCCGCAGTCGGTGCAGGTCCACACGGTCGGCTCGGACGCCACCGCGGCCGCTGCGGCACGCTCGTAGGCGGCCCCTTCGACGTCCACCGTGCCGCGCAGCGCGGCGAACCGCACGGTCAGATCAGGATCGCCGACGAGGGCTTCGAGCTGCTGCGGGTCCATCGGGCGCCTGCCCAGCACTCGGGCTGCCGCTGCCTTCACGAGCTGGTCCGGGTGAACAAGCCACTCGGCGGTGAGCTCATCGGTGTCCTTGTCCGCAAGGAGCGCCGCGGCGAGCCGCATGCGGTAGCCCGCGTTGATCTCGCCGATCTCGTCCAACAGGAGCGCGTCGCCGTCGATATCGGCCATGTTCGAGATCAGAACGGCACCGCAGATGGCGAGCCAGTTGCTCGGAGACCGAGCGCACTCACGAAGCCACGGCAGGTCCGCCTCTGAGGCTGTGGGCCACTCTGGCTCGATGATCCGCCTCGGATCCGCGGACTGCAGCAAGAACAGCCATCCGCTCAGCGGCGCGTGACGGACCAGCTCTGCTGCGGCGATGGCATCGGCCGCGACCTGGGAGGTGTCGAGCTGCGGTGAGCGCGCCGCCAGCTGGACGAGGTTCGTCACCAGGTCCGGCCGCTCGGTGACCGCCCAATCGATGTGACCGATCTGCTGATGCTCGATGGCGAGCAGTTCGAACACTGCGGCGGCCGCTTCCAGTCGCCACGACGGCTCGGGCGCCTTGTGCGTTACGGCTGCAGCGGCCTGTTCGAGGATGAAGATCGTCTGCCGGTCGTCGTCGTACATCGACGCGAAGGACTTCATGGCGGTAGCCATGCCCGCCATCGGCCCCTTCTCCCTCAGCAGCTCGCTGAACCCGGCATGTCTGATGGCGTCGTACAGCTTCTGGCTCCCGCGGACCGAACCGCGACCGGCCATCGCGACTGCCGTCTCGGCCTGGTCAACGGTGAGCCCGACGAGCTCCATCGCCTGTGCCATGGCTTCGGCTCGGCCGGACACGATCGGCGTCGAGCGGCCGATGACGAGTACTCGTCTGGACTCGTTCTTCGGCGGCGGGTCCGGTGCGGGCGCAGGCAGATCCAACAGCCCCTGGAGGACCTCGGTCTCAGAATCGGTCGGAGCGCGGGATCCGAGGCGGCAGCCGGCGGCCACCATGAGCGTCCCGAGCGCGAGACGCCGCTCGTTCTCGCTCTCGGCCGCAACAGCGCGGCCCTGCACCTCACGGATCGCTTCTCGGGGTGGGAGCTGAGCGAGTGCGAGCCGAAACCGCCAGGTTGGCCCGTCGTACTCCGCTTGGTTTCGTCCGAGGTCCGCGAGGAGCCCCTTGACACCGTCGCGCTTCTTCCTCGACTTGGGTGGGTCGCTCAGGTCGAGGAGACGTTGCGCGATCACTAGCAGCTCTTCGTCGGTGGGCTCGATACCGACCCCGATGGCCTTGGCAGCGAGAAGCACGGCCTCTGGTGAAGTTGCACTGGCCATCAAGGTGGAGCGCATCGCGGGACTGAGCGACGCGGCCAGCAGGATCGGTTCGCGGAACTGCGACACGTCTCCTACCGCTGCTTCCATCCATGCATGGGCAACCTCGTCGGGCTGGGTGCTGGCCCACATCGCATCAGCGATCTCGCCGAAGAGCCGCAGCGCCGGCCGGACCTCCCCGTCGAGATCGGTGAACGCGCCGACTCGCCCGATCCACCAGGCGAGCACCTCCTGGGCCTTCTCGGCGGCCGCTGCCGCCGACAGTGACCAGCGAGTCGTGAGGAGGTCCACGATCTGCGTAGTTGCGCCCTGCCTGGTGGCTGAGCCGCCCGCGGTTGCGTGCCCGATCGCCTTGAACCCGTCGATGAGCTGGTCAGGCGTCAGATCGGCCTGCCAAGCCGTCGGTTCGGCGTGCTTCACCACCCGTTCCCACGTTCCAACCGAGTCCTTGATCGCTGCGACGAGCGCATCAGCTCGGTTGCTCGGCAGCGAGTTCGACGGCGTCCGGCCCGCATGCGCGGCGAGCAGCGCGGAGAACAGCGGGACCTTCCACATGTCGGGGTGGTCAGACTGCGACTGGCTCATCCAGGAACGGGCCTGGGCGAGTTCGGCGGGAGTGTGATCTGGTCGGGTGGCCTTGATGACGAGGGTCAGGATGTCCCGAGCGACCTCGGTGAGGTGGTGCGGTTCGGCCAGGGTCGTCACCGGCAGTCCCGTTGCTGCGGTCTTGCCCGCAACGGCATCACGAGCAGACACGACCAGACCGGCCGATGGGTGCAGGTCCCGCGCCAGACGTCGGATCAGCTGGACCGCACCGTCCTGCTGGTCACGGCACTCGTCGAGTCCGTCGAAGATCAACGCCGCCGTCCCGTTGCGGAGACGCTCGGCGAGGATCGGGACCAGCTCGGCATCGACCGCCAGCGCGAGCGAGACCACGGTGCTGATCGGGAGAGGTTCGTCCTCGCGAAGCGGCTTGACGAGCCGATGCATCGGTACAAGGACAGGGACCGGTGCCTCGACGTCTGCCGCCCACGCGGCGGCCAGCTGTCGCATGGCAGTGCTCTTGCCGGCGCCAGCCGCGCCGACCACGCAGAGCGCGGGCCATCGACGGGCGATGTCTGCGAGCCCCGCTGAGCGGGATCTGCCCTCGTCGTCAGCTCCGGGGAGCTCTACGCGGAAGCGGTCCAGCAGGTCCTTGACCTGGAGTGGTCTAGCGGCGACCCCGAGGAAGGTGAGCAGGAGACGATCGAGCTCGTCGGCGAGCACCTTGCGGTACGTCGCCAGCCGGACAGCAGCGACCTGCACGGTGGTCGGTGCGGTCGGTCCCAGCTCAAGCGGAACATCGGTTAGGACCTTGATCCAACGGTCCGGTCGGCTCGATCCGCCCCTCGCGGCCTCCGTGTGGACGAAGTCCCGGAGCGCGGCCATCGCCCCGAGGCCCTTGCCGTTTCGCACGGCTGCTCCTTCGAGGAGGACGGCCGCCTCTCTGAACCCCGCGTCGAGCTTGATTGCGCAATCCAGCTGGATGATCACTGCGCACCGTGTGACCTCGTCGAACACATCGAGCCAGCCAGCAGCCGTGGCTTCCTGGCGGAGCTTGGCCATCGCCGCCGCCTCCGGAGGTGTGAACCCGCCTCCTTCTCTGACCCGCTGGAGAGCGTTGCGGAGGTTGACCAGGGGTTCGCTGACCTTTGCAGCCGCAAGCCCAACCCGATCGGCCGGCTGGAGTCGTCCTTGCCTGATGGCCTCAACCCACTGCGCGACCGTCGCACGGAATTTGGTCCCCCAGTCGCATTTGGCTGTCGCCTGGATGTCCCAGCGCGCCCCGGATGAGAACTGAACGGCAAGGTCGTCGACGGGTGCGTCGGACTCGAACCAGAGCCACGTTGGGACTCCCGGGCTGGTGGTGTCGAAGGAGACGTCGTGGTCGGCAAGTCCGTACGCGATCAGGTACGCCCCGAACGAGGCTCGATAGACACTGCCTCCTTCGTTTGCGCGGCCACCTGCTGCGCCGGGTCGGTCTGCCGCCATGACCACAATTGTGCCGCCTACGTCAGACGGCGGCGCTGTTGCCCTATGGGGCCGCACGGCAACGGCCGCCGATGATCGGGGAATCACGAGCCGTTTTTGCTTCGAGTCAGAAGGGGCGACAGATTCTCACTTGTTCAGACTGCTGTGAGGGCCGCAGGGGTGGCGCGAGGACCACGGGCTCCGCATCGTCGTCACACGGGGTTGAGCTGGACGGGTACGTGCACCGTCGGATCCCTTGACTCGTTCACGCGGGGTCCTGGGTGTCTAACGGACCGTCCAACGGACGGCCCGGCACGAGTTGACACTCGTCGCGTGCCTTGGCGACACCGTGTCCGAGCGCTCCCGGCAACGTCCTTGTTGAAACGCGCATCGCCGGTTAAACCGTCGAACTCGCCGATGACCTCAGCGTCCGCGCGCGCTCGGCGGTGTTTCTCGCTCGCGTTGCTAGTAGGGCCCCGCTGGGCCCGACGCGGCGCCAACGACGGCTGGGACCGGTCCAGCTCTCGTTGTTCTAGCTTCACGAGCACCAACTCGCGCAAGAACTCCTCGGCGCCGACATCGCGATGCAACGAGGCGGACGAGCAAGCCTGGAACGCATCGCGCGTCCATCGCGCGGGCGCTCACGTTCCCGGGCATTCGCCCCCGACCGCCCACCCCTTCTGAGCAGCACGTTCGGTCCGCCGGCGTCCGCCAGTAGCCATCTGAATGAGCTTCCCAAGCTGAGAACGCGAGTTCGATTCTCGTCACCCGCTCCAGTAAAAGTCCTGGTCAGAGCCTTGCACCGGCCGCTTCCCGGCCGCTCGGCGCCGGAATTTTCCCCGGCGTGACCCT
>Ga0183260_10001394_pt1 | contig 20211 bp, 21 predicted proteins | sample AntDrymUQ4972206_2_FD_129768 | JGI IMG/M metagenome (GOLD analysis project Ga0183260, IMG submission 129768) | Polar desert sand microbial communities from Dry Valleys, Antarctica - metaG UQ497 (22.06) (version 2) (version 2) | ecosystem: Environmental > Terrestrial > Soil > Desert | place...
CAAGGAGCGGGGTGGCACGATTCTCTTCGTCTCCCACGACGCCTCGGCGGTCGAGCGGCTGTGCGACCGGGCCGTACTGCTGCGCGACGGCTCACTCGCCTTCGACGGCCCCGTACACGAGGCGATCACGCGATACCGTCGAGCGCTGGCCGACGAGACAGAGGCTCCCTCTGCGAACGGGCGCCGCCCCGCCGCGACGGGCGAGGCGCGCCTCGCGGCAGCCCGGCTCGTAGCCTCGGACGGGACGGCGCGCGATCGGTTCGTCGCCGGCGAGGGATTCGGTCTCCACCTCACGATCGAGGGTGCGTCGTCCGCTCCGATCCTCCATCTCGAGCTGCGCGACGCGGCCGGCCTCCTCGTCGCCGAGGAGCGGCTCGAGACAGTCGAGCTCGGCGGGACGGGCTCGGAGGGAGAGCTCGCGCTCGAGCTCACCGTCCCCTCGTCACCCCTCCAGTTCGGGCGCTTCGAAGTCACGCTCGCCCTGCTCGGCGAGGACGGACGGCTCCTCGACCGGCTCCCGCGCGGGCTACCGCTGCTCGTCTATCCCGACGGCGAGAGCCGTGGCCTCGTGCGGCTCGAAGGAACGTGGAGGAGGGGCGCGAAGGAGGCCTCGGGATGAGCTACAAGACCTGCCCCGACTGGCCCACCCTGATGGAGCTCGCGCCCGACCTGCAGTTCAAGCACATGTCGGTGCACGAGGCGCAGCTCCCGTTCGAGGTCGTCGGCCGGATTCCGAGCGCGCTCTCGCTCGACGTGGTCGAGATCTGTTGCGACGTGGAGCACCACGTCATGAACGCCTCGCACACGCACCCGGACGTCGTGACCGCACTCGAGGGCACCCACTGGTTCGAGGTGAACGAGTGGGCGACGACCGGCCCCGGCGCCGACACCGGCTCGGGCGCCGCCCCGCACGCCGCCTGAGCGTCAGGCCGGCGATAGCCCAGCTCGCGCGACCGGCCAACGATGCGCGGGATGTCTGCGCGCGGCCCGCTCGAGGCGGACACCTGCCGGGACTACGTCGTCCCGCGTCTGAAGGCGGCCGGCTGGTCCGAGGATCAGATCGTCGAGCAGTAACCCGTCGCCGACGGGCGGATCTTGGCGACCCGCGGACGCCACCGCCGCGAGAAGCCGCTCCGTGCCGACTACCTCCTCGAGATCGCTCCCGGGCTCGGTGTCGGCGTCGTCGAGGCAAAACGCGAGTACAAGCGGCCCGAAGACGGCTTCGGTCAGGCCGTTCGCTACGCGACGATGCTCGATCTCCCGCTCGCCAACTCGACGAATGGGAAGGGATCCGGGAGCGCGACCTCGACACCGGTCGCGAATCCAGTCCGTGCCAGCCGCTCCCGCGGCCGCTCGCCCGCGGGCAAGTCGGCCATCTTCACGACAGCGACCGTACCGCCGGAACCGTGACGTCTCTGTACCGAGTGTGAGTCGACTCTCGCGCGGGCTAGGCTCCCGTCGTGGCACCGCCGCGACAGGTCGAGCGAGCCCGAGTCGCGTGGATCGATACCGACGCCGGCGCGCGCATCCATTTCACCGCCGCCTTCCGGTGGGCGGAGGCCGCCGAGACGTCGCTCTTCCGCACGCTCGGCATCCCGGATCAGGGGAGCTACCCTCGGCGCGCGGTCGAGGCGGAGTATCTCGCGGTGCTCGTCTTCGAGGACGAGCTGGAGATCGAGCTCACCCCGGAGCGCCTGGGCACGACCTCGATCACGTACACGTGGACGATCCACCGCGACGGCGAGCTCTGCGTGCGCGGTCGTCATACCGTTGTCCGCGTGGACAACGAAGGTCGTCCGACCGAGCTCGACGATGACGCTCGGCGCTTGCTGTCAGGCGTCTGACCGAGGATAGAGCACGAGCTGCGTGCAGCGAAAGAGGGCGATCGCGCGTCCTTCCTCGTCGGTGACCGTCGCGTCCCAGACCTGTGTCGTGCGGCCGAGATGGGCGGCGCGGGCCTCGCAGCGAACGACACCCGATCGCGCAGTCCGCAGGAAGTTCGTCTTCAGCTCCAGGGTCGTGAACGCCTCGGCCCCCTCGGGCAAGTGCGCGATGCAGCCATAGCCCGCGGAGGTGTCGGCGAGGGTGACGACGACACCAGCGTGGAGAAACCCGTTCGGCGCCAGGTGCTCGGGGCGGATCGTCACCTCTGCTCGCAGGACGCCGTCCTCGACGCTCGTGACCTCGAAGCCGACGTAATCGGGGAACAGGTCTCGGCTGATCGCGGTCAGGGACTCGGGGTTGACCTCGGACGGCCTCATGCGCCGGACACTGTGTCAGGAAAGACCGACCCGTCGTCTCAGTCCCACGTACGCCGATCGAGGAGCACCGGCGCGTCCCCGGGCAGCCCGTCGACGAGGGCGACGTCCGCGTCGAACCGGAGCGCGGAGCGGATCCGGGTGCGGACAAGCTCCGCGAGCCCGCCCGCTGCGGAGGGGTCCTCGGCGACGAGCTCGCAGCGAAGGACGTCCCGGTGGTCGATCCGGTCGATCTGCAGCTGGAAGCGCGCGAGGCCCGGTGTGCCGCCGATCGTGTCCTCGGCCTGCCGGGGATGGAGGAACATCCCCCTGACCTTGACGGCCTCGCCGACCCGCCCGAGCCAGCCCGCGAGCCGCGGCGAGGGCGCACCGCAGGGACACGGCTCGGTCATGAAAGCAGACAGATCGCCCGTGCCGAAGCGAACGAGCGCATAGTCGGAGGAGAAGAGCGTCACCACGACCTGCCCCTCCCCGCCGTCCCACATCGACTTGCCCGTCGTCAGGTCGCACACCTCGACAAGCGCGTCGCTCGGCACATGCAACCCCTCGACGGCGTCGCACTCGTAGCCGATCAGGCCCGCCTCGGCCGTGCCGTAGAGCTGACGGACGGTGGGCGTCCACTCCTCGAGCCGCGCTCGCAGCGAGGCGGGCAGCGGCTCGCCCGAGACGAGTGCCTTCGAGACCGGCCACGTGCCCGGCTCGGCGCCCATCGCCTGAGCCCGCTCGATGAGGGATTTCAGGTAGCTCGGGAGCCCGACGTACGCGGTGACGCCGAGGTCGAGGCACGCCCGTGCCTGGAGCTCGAGGTTACCGACCCCGCCCGGCACGACCGACCCGCCGAGCGCGAGGGCGGCGGCCTCGAACATCGCGCCCGCCGGTGAGAGGTGGTACGAGAACGCGTTGAGGACGAGGTCGTCCGAGCCGAAGCCAGCGGCTTCGAGCGCAGGAGCAGCGCGCCATGGGTCTCGATGTTCGAGCTCGGGCTCGTAGAGCGGTCCCGGGGACTGGAAGACTCGCCGCGCTCGTGCGCCGGGCGCGAGGAGGCCGCCGAACGGGGGAGATGCGGCCTGGAGCTCGATGAGCTCGTCCTTCGAGAGGACGGGGATCCGCTCGAGCGCAGCGACGTCGACGAGGTCCTCGGGCTCGAGATGTGCGCTGCGAACGCGAGCGGCGAACGCGTCGATCCGTCTCGCGGCCGCGGGCAAGGTCGCGGCGACGAGCGAGTCGAATGTGTGGGCATGGGCCTCGGGGCTGACGGTTACAGCCATCGCTTTCTCCGCTTGTAGTGCTTGACGTCGCGGTAGGAGCGCCGCTCGCCGGTCTCGGTCAGGCCCAGATAGAACTCCTGCACGTCAGGGTTGCGCTCGAGCTCTTCGGCCGGGCCGTCGAGCACGATCCTGCCGCCTTCCATCACGTACCCGCGGTGGGCGACCTCGAGGGCGAGACGCGCGTTCTGCTCGACCACGAGGATCGTCGTCCCGAGCTCGGTGTTCAGCCGCCCCACGATCTCGAAGATCTCGGTCACGAGCTTCGGCGCGAGCCCGAGCGACGGCTCGTCGAGCATGAGGAGCTTCGGGTGCGCCATCAGCGCCCGTCCGATCGAGAGCATCTGCTGCTCGCCGCCGGAGAGGTAGCCGGCGGTCTGCTTCCGCCGCTCCTTGAGCCGCGGGAAGTAGTCGTAGACGAGCGCGAGGTCGTCCTTCAGCGAGCCGTTCCGGCTTGTGTAGGCGCCCGCGCGGAGGTTCTCGTCGGGTGTCAGATGCGCGAAGATCCTGCGGCCCTCGAGCACCTGGCTGATCCCGAGCCGGACGATGTCCGCCGCGTCTCGATGCTCGATCCGAGTCTCGCCGAAGCGGATCGAGCCCTCGGTGATCGCACCGTCCTCCGAGGGCAAGAGACCCGAGATCGCCTTGAGCGTGGTCGACTTGCCCGCCCCGTTCGCGCCGAGGAGAGCGACGACCTCGCCCTCCCGGACCTCGAGCGAGAGACCGCGCAGGACGAGGATCACCTTGTCGTAGATCACCTCGACGTTCGAGAGCGCGAGCATCGGCATCTGCCTCGGCGACCGCCGGGGAGCCGGCGCGAGCCGGCTCCCCGTGCGCGACCGCTATGGGACGACGTACCCCGTCGTCTTCGTGAACCTGCCGTTTCGGATCGTGTAGACGCGCGACCCCTTCATGCCGTCATGGCCCACGCTGCCCGAGGCGCCGAACTTGATCGGGTAGGTGACGCCACCGGTCAGGAAGGCCGGCATCCGCTCGAGAGCCGCCTTGATGTTCGGCCCCGAGACCTGATCCTTCGCCTTGATCACGTTGTTGATCGCCTCGACGAGGACGGCCGCCGTGTACCACCCCTGGAGGAAGCCGAGACCCTCCTTGGCGAGGTTCGAGCCGTTCGACTTGAGCCACGTCTCGGGCACGGTCATGCCTTTCAACCTGAGGGAGACCGGTGCGAACGGCTGGACGCCGAGTACCCCGTTCGCGGCCGGACCGGCGAGCTTCACGAACACCTCGCTCGCGCAGTAGTTGAGGCAGATCATCTTCATGTCGAGGCCGAGCCGCTTGATGTCCTTCGCGAGGATCGAGGCGGGAGTCGGGACGTTCTGGACGATCACGTAGTCGGCGCCCTGCTGCTTCGCCTGCAGGAGCTGGGCGTCGAAGCCAGTCGTCCCGGTGATCATCGGATACGACTTCCAGCCGATGTTCAGCCGCTTCTGCCTGATGTACTCCGTCGCCCCGGCGATCGGCGCCGTGCCGAACGCGCTGTTGTTGTGGAAGAACGCGACCTCGTGCTTGCCCGGTGTCTTCGCGATCTGCTTGAGCGCGATCTGGGCCTGCGCCGAGTAGTTCGTCGCGACGACGAAGTTGTACGGCGTGTCCTTCGGGTCGGTCAGCTGCTCGGCGTACGAGGCCGAGAGAAACGGCAGCTTGTCGTTGGTGATGCGGGATGCGAGCGCAGTCGTGTCTGCCGTGCCCCAGCCGAGGAACGCAACCGCACCGTCCGACTGCGACGCGTAGAGCTGCAGGCCCCGCGCCACGTTGTACGCGTAGTCCTGCGCCGTGAAGTCGACCTTGTCCTTGTTGGCGAAGCCGCCTCTGCGGTTGAAGTACGCCATGTAGGCCTGCTCGCCCCTGCAGTAGCTCGCACCGATGTCGGACGTCGGCCCGGTCAGATCGCAGAGCGCCCCGATCTTGATCGTCGCCTGCGAGCGGGCCTGCCCGCCTGTCGCGCCCACGAGCGCGACGACGACCAGGGCACCCAAGGCTGCTGCTGTCAGTCGAATCCTCACCCCTGTCTCCTTTCTTGCGGCGTGTGCCGCGCTCAGTACCGAAACGGCCATAGTCGGAGGTAGTCCTTGCTGCGTTGCCAGATGCGCGCGAGCCCGCGTGGCTCGAAGATCAGGAAGAGCACGATTGTGAGGCCGAAGATGATCTGCTGGATCGCCGGCAGGTTCTCCTGGACGGAGGGGAACGAGCCCTGCAGGTTGCCACCGAGCTCCTGCAGAAAGGCCTGGAGGCCGATGATGAACGCCGCGCCGTAGATCGCTCCCGAGACGCTGCCGAGTCCCCCCACGATGATCATCGCGAGGTAGAGGATCGAGATCTCGAACGTGAAGCTCTCCCAGGTCAGGAACGTGTCCCGGTAGGCCGTGAGCGCGCCCGCGACCCCGGCGAACGCCGACGAGAGGGCGAACGCCAGAATCTTGTAGCCGGCCACGTTGACCCCGACCGCCTCGGCGGCGATGTCCTGGTCGCGGATCGCGACGAAGGCTCGCCCGACGCCCGTGCGAAAGAGGTTCGTCGCGAGGACTGCTGCCACGGCCGCGAAGGCTGCGATCACCCAGAACCACTCCCATGTCCCGCTCACCGTCCAGCCGAAGACGGTTGCGGGCTCGACGATCGCGAGCGGCTCGGCCGCACCCAGGAAGCTCAGGTGGATGATCGACCACGTGATGATGACCTGGCTCGCGAGCGTCGCGATCGCGAGGTAGAGGCCCTTCAGCCGCAACGCCGGCAGTCCGAAGAAGCCGCCGACGACCGCGCCGACCACTCCGGCGAGCGCGACCCCGGCGAGGGGATTGAGACCGGTGTGGATCGCCGTGAGCCCCGCGGTGAAGGCGCCGACGGCGAGGAATCCGCCCTGGCCGAGGCTGATCTGGCCGGTGAAGCCGACGAGGATGTTGAGACCGATCGCCCCGATCGCGGCGATCGCGATCTGAGTTGCGACCTCGAGCCAGTACACGGAGAGGAGGAACGGGGCGACCGCAATGGCGAGCAGGACGAGGGCGAGCCTCGCCCTCTCGAGCCACGTCCGTCGGAGCAGGAAGTCCTGGCGATACGTGCGGCTGTAGACACCGGTCGTGATCGTCGACATCAGACTCGCTCGATCCGGTGTTGCCCGAAGAGCCCGTACGGCTTGACGAGCAGGATGAGGACGAGTGCGACGTACGGCACGAGCTCGGCCGTGCCCGTGATCCCGTTCTCCGCGATGCCGCCGATCCTGATCTCGGAGAGCTCTCGGTCGAGGTAGAAGGCGCTGTACTGGCGCAGGAGGCCGATCAGCGCGCCGCCGACGACGACGCCGAGCACGGAGTCGAGCCCGCCGAGGATCACGACCGGGAAGACGAGGAGGCCGAACGACGCGAGGTCGAGCGACACGCTCGTGAGGTTGGCGAGGAGCATTCCCGCACCAACCGCGCTCACGCCCGCGAGGATCCAGGCGAGCGCAAAGACGCGGCGGACGCTGATGCCCATCGCGAGCGCCGCCTGCTGGTCGTCTGCGACAGCGCGCATGGCGATTCCCTGCCGCGAGCGCTGGAAGAAGAGCCCGAAGCCGATGAGTGCGACGACGACGAGGCCGATCGCCCAGAGGCGGTTCTCGCCGACCTCCGCGCCGAGGATCCCGACCGTGTCGGAGGGGATGAACGCCGGCAGCGCGAGTGGGGTGGACCCCCACGCGAGCAGCACGATCCCGAGCAGGATGTACGTCAGCCCGATGGTGACCATGATCACCGAGATCACCGGCTGCCCCACCAGCGGTCGCAGGACGAGCCGCTCGACGACGAGCCCGAGCGTCACGGCGACGAGGACGGCGACGAGGACGCCGAGCACCCAGTGCAGCCCCCAGTCGACGATCGCGGCGAAGAGGACGTAGGCGCCGATCAGCAGGAAGTGTCCCTGGGCGAAGTTGATGACGCCTGACGCCTTGTAGACGATCACGAAGCCGAGCGCCGCGAGGGCGAGGATCGCGCCGTCGGAGAGCCCCGCGACGGTGAGCTGGACGAAGATGTCCATCAGCCTCGGGCCCCGGTCAACTCTCGCGAGGGCGTGTCGACGCCGTTCGTCGAGGCGATCCGCAGCGAGATCTCGCGTGAGGTCGTGCTGCCGTCCTGGTAGGCGACGACGCTCGAGATCGTCACGGTCTCGTCCTCGCCGTAGAGCGCTCGGATGATCTCGCCGTACCGCGTCGAGATCGTCCCGCGCCGCACCTTGCGCGTCCGGGTGAGCTCCTCGTCGTCGGCGTCGAGCTGCTTGTGGAGCAGCACGAATCGCTGGACGCGCATCGTCTCCGGCAGATCGTCGTTCGCGCGGGCGACCGCCTCGGCGACGAGGGCGTACACCTCGGGTTTTTGCGCGAGGTCCGTGTAGGTCGTGTAGTTCAGCTTCTTGCGCTCCGCCCACGTGCCGACCGTCTCCATGTCGATCGAGACCATCGCCGCGACGTGCGGCCGTTCGCCGCCGCCGAACACGACCGCCTCCTCCACGTACGGGCTGAACTTGAGCTTGTTCTCGATGAATGCGGGGCTGAACACCGTGCCGTCGGCCGCCTCCATGACGTCCTTCGCGCGATCGATGACGACCAGCTGTCCGTCCTCGTCGAGATAGCCGGCGTCGCCCGTATGGAGCCACCCGTCGCGGAGCGCCTCGGCGGTTGCCTCGTCGTTCCGGTAGTAGCCGCCGAAGACGGCGGGGGAGCGGAGCAGGATCTCGCCGTGGTCGCCGATCTTGACGTCCGTCCCGGGGATGCCGAAACCGACCGTGTTGAAGCGGATCGCGTCGTCCGAGTGGATCACCGCGATCCCGCAGATCTCGGTCTGGCCGTAGATCTGCTTCAGGTTGACGCCGATCGAGTGGAAGAAACGGAACACGTCCGGCCCGAGCGGCGCGCCGCCCGTGTAGGCACGGCGGACGCGCGTCAGACCGAGCTGGTTTCGTACCGGACGGAGCGCGACGAGCTCGGCGACGGCGTGCGCGACGGCGAGTCCCGGGCCGAGCCGGCGCCCCGAGAGCCTGCGGTCGGCCGCGCGGGCGCCGATCGCCTGCCCCGCTGCGAAGGTCTTTCGCTTGAGCCAGCCCGCGTCGCTCAGCCGGACCTGCACCATCGAGAGGAGGCTCTCCCAGATCCGCGGCGGGCTGAACATGACGCGCGGGCCGACCTCGCGCATGTCGGCGCGGACGGTCGCGGCGTCCTCCGGGAAGCTCAGCGTGAAGCCGGCCTGCAGACCGCACGCGATGGAGACCATCTGCTCCCCGATCCAGGCAAGCGGCAGGAAGCTGACGTATTCGTCGTCGCGCCCGATGGGATCGACCGACATCAGGCTCGACCCCATCCAGAGCAGGTTCTCGTGGCTCAGCATCGCGAGCTTCGGCTTCCCGGTCGTGCCGGACGTCGTGCAGAGGATCGCCGTGTCGCTCGCCCGGCCGGCGGCGACCTCCGCGTCGAGCCAGCCGGGCCGCTCCACCTCGAGCTCTGCTCCACGCCGCTCGAGCTCGTCGAACGCCACGAGCAGGTCGACGGCATAGCTCGCGAGGCCGCGCGGGTCGTAGGAGACGATGTGCTCGACGGTCGCGAGTCGTCCGCCGGCCCGCAGGGCGATCAGCTTGTCGACCTGCTCCTGGTCTTCGCAGACGACGATGCGGACACCTGCGTGGTCGAGGACGTGGTGGATCTCGTCGACGACGCCGTCGGGGTAGAGACCGACCGACCGGCCGCCGAGCGATTGTGCGGCAAGCTCTGCGATCACCCATTCCGGTCGGTTGTCGCCCAGGATCGCGAGCGTGGCATCCCGCTCGAAGCCGAGGCTCGCGAGCCCATGCGCGAACTGCCGCACGCGCCGGTGGTACGCGCCCCAGGTGATCGGCTGCCAGATCCCGAACCGCTTCTCCTGCAGCGCCACGCGCCGGTCACCGTACCGCTCGGCCAGACCGGCGAGGAGCTTCGGGAACGTGGTGGGCTCGCTCGCGGGGCTCACGCCGCCCGCTGCTCTCCGAGGTAGGCCTCGATCACCGCCGGGTCGCTCGAGACCTGCGCCGGCTCGCCGTCGGCGATCACGCGACCGAAGTCGAGCACGGTGACGCGGTCCGAGATGTCCATCACGACGCCCATGTCGTGCTCGATCAGCACCACCGTGACGCCGGCGAGCTCGTTGACGTCGAGGATGAAGCGCGCCATGTCCTCCTTCTCCTCGGTGTTCATCCCGGCCATCGGCTCGTCGAGAACCAGCACGGCGGGCTGGATGCAGAGCGCGCGACCGAGCTCGACCCGCTTCTGGAAACCGTAGGAGAGCCGCCCCACCTCCTGCTTGCGGAAGGCCTGGAGCTCGAGGAAGTCGACGACCTCCTCGACGAGCTCCCGCTCACGGATCTCCTGCCGCTCCGCCGGCCCCCAGTAGAGAAGCGCAGTGAGCACGTTATGGCGCATGTGCGTGTGACGGCCGAGCATCAGGTTATCGAGCACCGTCATGTGCTTGAAGAGCTCGATGTTCTGGAACGAGCGCGCGACGCCCCACTTCGCGATCCGGCTCGGGCGGGCTTTCGTCAGCTCGTGGCGCTTGCCGTTCTGGAGCGCGATCGAGCCTCGCTGCGGGCGGTAGAGCCCGCTGATGCAGTTGAGGAGGCTCGTCTTGCCGGCCCCGTTCGGGCCGATCACGGCGTGAATGCCGCCCTGGCGCACCGCCAGGCTGACATCTTCGAGCGCCTGGACACCGCCGAACCGCAGGCTGACGTCCTTCACCTCGAGCTGCGTCGCACCCCGTTCCAGCGAGCTCCCGTTCAGATTGTGACGGTAGGCGCGTGTCAACTCGGGCGAGAATACCATTCCGCTATGTGAAAGACAACCTCTGTATCTGGAGTCGTTGTACACTGAGACGATGCAGCAGCCGGACGACGTGCCACGCGGAACGCTCGGCACGGTCCGCAACGCGACGCTGCTCCTCGATCTCCTGAGTCAGGGGCCGCCGTACCAGCAGCTCACCGACCTCGCCGAGCGCTCGAGTCTCTCTCTGCCAACCGTCCACCGTTTGCTCCGATCGCTTGCCGCGGCAGGGCTTGTCGAGCAGGATCCCATCTCGCTGCGGTACGGCCTCGGGGGCGAGCTCGTCCGGCTCGCCGAGCGGTACCTGGCGCGGCTGCCCGTGTTCCGTGCCATCTCGCCGTATCTCGTCGAGCTTCGCAACGCGACGAAGGCGACGTTGCTCGCGGCCGTGCTCGTGCGCGGCTGGACGGTCTACATCGACCGGGTCGACGGCGACGACCCCGGCGGGATCTTCCGCGAGCCCGCACGGATGCGGCCGGCGTTCGAGACCGCGGCCGGCCGGTTGCTCTCGGCCAGGAGCCTCGACGCGGCGTGGGAGGACGCGCTCGCCTCTGCCACGAACGGTGATCACTTCACGGTCTCGGACCGGAGGCGCTGGGCAAAGGCGCCGTATCTCGTCATCGTCGAGGAGCCGCACGACCTCGCCGAGATCGCCGTCCCGGTGATCTCCGCGGACGGTACGGCCCTTGCCTCTCTGGTCGCGGTGGGCAGTGCCGACACCTACAGCGAGGAGGTCCTCGTCGAGCAGGTTGCACCCCGGCTGACCCGGGCGGCGGCGGCCGTCGCGAGAGCGGTCAGCCATGGCTGAGACCGACGTTCTAGCGCGGTGGGAGGAGATCGCGGACACGCTCGTCTGGCGCCGCCGCTTCGAGCGCGCGTACGAGCCGGGCGCGCGGGGCGGGCGGTGGTTTCCGGGCGGAGAGCTGAACGTCGTCGAGAGCTGCCTCGAACGTCACCTTCCCCAGCACGCGGACCGGCCCGCGTTCCACTGGGAAGGGGAGCCCGGCGACCGCCGCACGATCACGTACGGCGCACTCCACGCCGAGGTCTGCGCGCTCGCTGACGCCCTCAGCGGGATCGGCGTCGAGCAGGGGGACCGGGTCGCGCTCTACATGGGGCTCATCCCCGAGACGATCGTCTCGATGCTCGCCTGCGCGCGGATCGGCGCGGTTCACGCCGTGATGGCCTCGGCGCTCCCGGCCGACGCGGTCGCCGACCGCCTCGCCGACCTCAACCCGAAGGTCCTCGTGACGCAGGACGGTGCCTGGCGCCATGGGATGATCCTCCCACTCAAAGCCCGCGCCGACGACGCGATTCCCGCCGCGGCGGGAATCGAGCACACCGTCGTCGTCCGCCGCACGGGGATCGACGTCGACTGGTACGAGGGCGACCGCTGGTACGACGATCTCGTCGCACGACCCCGACCCGGAACCGCGGCACCGAGCACTCCGGCGCCCGCGGTTCGCGCCGACCATCCGTTGCTTGTCGCCTACATCGCCAACCGGAGAGGGCGGCCGACGGGGATCGTCCACGCGACGGGCGGCTTCCTCGCTTACGCAGCGGCCCTCCACAGCGCCTTCAGCCCACGCAACTCGAGCGTGCTCTGGTGCGCGGTCGAGATCGCCTGGCTCACCGGCCAGAGCCACGGCGTCTACGGACCTCTCACGTGCGGCGCGACGAGCGTCGCCTACGAAGGGATGCTCGACACCCCGTCGCATGCCCGTGCGTGGGACGTGATCGAGCGGTACGGCGTGACGTCGCTCGCAACGACCTTCTCGGTGCTGCGCAGCCTGCGCGGATCAGACAACGCGCCACGGGAGCGTCAGCTCTCTACCCTCGATCATGTCGTCACCGCCGGCGAGGCGACCGACCCCGACGTCCTCGCGTGGCTCGTCGGAACGCTTCCCCGCGACGCAGCCGTGGCGGACGGGTGGGGTCAGACCGAGCTCGGTGGAGGCGTGTACTTCACGGGGCCGACCGGGAGACCGGATGCGCTTCCAGCCGCGGGTCTCGACGTGGTCGACACGGCCGGCGCGAAGGCCGGGGTGGGCACGAGCGGCGAGCTCGTCCTGCGAAACCCGTGGCCTGGGACGTTCGTCGGCATTCAAAACGAGGACGACGATGTGGCCTCGCGGTACTGGGGACGAGCCGACGGGGCATACACGACGGGCGACCGCGCGATTCTCGACGCGGGCGGCACGTTCGCGTTCCTCGGCCGGATCGACCCGATCGTCACCATCTCGGGCCAGCTGGTCTCGCTGACGGAGATTCGGGAGGCGCTGCTCGAGCACCCCTTCGTCGCCGACGCGGAGATCGTCGAGCGCATCGACCGTGAGTCCGGGTCGTCTCTCGCCGCGTGCGTCGTCCTCGTGGGCGTGCTCGGTCGCGACGAGGAGCTCACGAGCGCCCTTCGCGCGCACGTACGAGAGCGGTTGGGCGGTCTCTCCCAGCCGCGGCTGATCGCCTACGTCGACTCGTTTCCCGACGAGATCGACGCCGACGCGCGGCGCGAGGCACTGCGCCTGCTGTGCACCTCCGCACGGGGGCGCCGGATCCACATCACGACCGACGAGCTTCGTGCAGCAGCGTCGTCAAGCCCGCTGCCGACCGTCTGAGACCTGTACCGGGCACGTAGCCTCGCGGTGTGATCGTCGTGATCCCGTTTCGTTCCGGCGGGAAGAGCCGGCTGCCCGCCGAGCTGCGTGGCGAGATCGCGCTCGCGATGCTCGGCGACGTCGTCGAAGCAGCCCTTGCGGTAGGAGCGGTGCGGGTCGTGACCGACGATCCCGCCGGTCGGCTCGTCGCGCGCGAACTCGGTGCGGTCGTCGTCGACGACCCGGGTGGGGGTCAGGGTGCTGCCGTCGCGGCCGCGCTCGCAGGCACGGAGGAGGTCTGCCTCGTCGTGAATGCGGATCTGCCGCGCGTTCGACCATCCGACCTCGGCGCCCTCGCCGTGCCGGCGAAGCGCGGCACCGTCGCCATCGTCGAGGCTCGGGACGGGACGACGAACGCCCTCGGGCTTCCGTATGCGGAGGTGTTCCAGCCGCTCTACGGCGCCGGGAGCGCGGCGCGCTTCCGTGCCCACGCCCGCGCGCTCGCGCTTCCCGTCGAAGATCTGGCCCTGCGGAACCTCGTCGATGACGTCGACACGCTGACCGACCTCGAGAGCGTCGGAGCTCGAGCCGGCGCGCGCACACGCGCGCTGCTCGAGTCGATCGCGACGTGAGAGTCGTCTGTCTCTCGGGCGGTGTGGGCGGCGCCAAGCTGGCACGCGGCCTGCACGACGTCCTCGCACCGGGCGAGCTGACGGTGATCGGCAACGTCGGCGACGACCTCGAGGTGCTCGGCCTGCACGTCTCGCCCGACCTCGATTCGATTCTCTATGCGCTCACCAGCCTGAACGACGAGGAGCGCGGCTGGGGACGCGGGGATGAGACCTGGCGCACGCTGGAGTCGGCCAAAGCGTGGGGAGGCGAAGGCTGGTTCCTTCTCGGTGACCTCGACCTCGGGCTGCATCTCGTCCGCACGCAGGCGCTGCGCGACGGCGAAACGCTCTCGGCCGTCACCGCGCGCCTGACCGAGAGGGCCGGCCTCGCGACACGACTCGTGCCCGCGACCGACGACCCGCTTCGGACACAGGTCGTCACACCGGACGGCCCCTTCTCGTTCCAGGAGTGGTTCGTCGCCCGACAACACCGCGACGAGGTCGACCAGGTCCTCTACGACGGAGCCGACGCCGCACGACCGGCAGCCGGCGTGCTCGACGCGATCCGGCGAGCGGAGCTGCTCGTCTTCGCGCCGAGCAACCCCTACGTGTCGATTGGTCCGATTCTGGCGGTGGAGGCGATCCGGACGGCCATCGCCGCACAGGGCGTACGTTGCGTCGCTGTCAGCCCGCTGATCGGTGGCCGGGCAGTCAAGGGACCGCTCGACCGTATGCTCACGCGGATGTCCGGCGGAACGACCCCAGCGCATGTAGCAGGTTGTTACAAGGGCCTGATCGACGCGCTCGTGATTGACCGCGCGGATGCACCCGGCGAGGCACCCGTTCCGCTCGTCGTCACCGACACGCTGATGGTGGATCGCGACGTGGCGCGGAGGCTCGCCGAGACCGTTCTCGAGGCAACACGGTGAGGATCGCCGTCGTCGGCGGCACCGGCAGCTTCGGGCGTGCGCTCGCCAAGCGTCTCGTCGATGCTGGCTACGAGGTCGTGATCGGCTCGCGCGACGAGACGAGGGCAGCGGAGACCGGGGCCGAGGTCGGTGCGGAGGGCGCGACGAACGCCGACGCCTGTGAGGGAGCCGATCTGGTCGTCATTGCGACGAAGGCCGAGGCGACGCTCGCGACCGTCGACGAGCTCGTCTCCGCGATCGGCGAGACGCCAGTGCTGTCGGTTGCGGCGGAGCTCCAGTTCGGTCCCACGGGTGTCGTACCCACGGTCGAGGCGACATCGATCGCGTCACGGATCCAGGAACGTGTCCGCGGCCCGGTGATCGCCGGGCTCCATTCGCTCGCGGCGCGAAACCTCGGAGGAGACGAAGGGCCGGAGGAGGACGTCCTCGTCTGCGGCGACGATCTCGCGGCGAAGACACTCGTGCTCGAGCTCGCCGAGCGCATCACGGCCGGTAGGGCGATCGACTGCGGTCCGCTCGCGTCTGCCCGCGCGCTCGAGGGGCTGACGGCGGTGATCGTCAACGTCAACAAGCGCTACAAGGCGCACGCAGGCGTTCGACTCTCGGGGATCCCCTGAGTCGCGGTCGATGACGGGACACAAGGAACCGTCGCCTGCGGTCGTGACGGTGATCCCGCTTCGGGGCATCCCCGAGCTGGTCGCCGATGACGACCTCGCGACACTCCTCTTCGAGAGGGCATCGCAAGTGGGCGGACTCCGGCGTGCCGACGTCGTCGTCGTTGCTCAGAAGGCCATCTCGAAGGTCGAGGGACGGGTCGTCCGACTCCAGGACGTCGAGCCGTCGGAGCGCGCTCGGGAGCTCGCGGGACCGGACGGCGATCCGCGGCACGTCGAGGTGATCCTGCGCGAGGCGCGCGAGGTCGTGCGGTCGCGGCCGCCACTCGTGATCGCCGAGACGCGCCACGGGTTCGTCTGTGCCTCTGCAGGCGTGGATGCGTCGAACACGCCGGAGGACGATCAGGTCGTCCTTCTCCCGCTCGATCCCGACGCGTCCGCGCGTCGTCTTCGCAACCGGCTCGTCGACCTCGCGGGATGCGATGTCGGCGTCATCGTCAGCGACTCCTTCGGGCGCGCCTGGAGGCAGGGGACGACCGACGTCGCGCTCGGGGTCGCGGGCATCGCGCCGCTCCTCGATCTCCGGGGCGCCCGAGACGCGCACGGTCGTGAGCTCGTCTCGACGCAGATCGCCGTCGCGGACGAGCTCGCAGGTGCCGCCGAGCTCGTGATGGGGAAAGCGCACCAGGTGCCCGCGGCGATTGTCCGCGGGGTCGACATCCATGGCGAGGGAAGCGCGAGCGAGCTCGTCATGCCCCGCGAGCGCGACCTCTTCCGCTGAGCCCGAGGCGGGCGAAAACCGGTGTCAGACACCGATTTCTGTCAAGCGGGACCTGTGCCGATTGTGTGTCGACTTGCCCACAGGCTCCGATTCCCGTGGCCAAGCGGGATTCAGCCGCTGTCAGGTGAGACGCGAATGCAGGATGTGACCACGATCGCTTATAGAAGCCCGGCTCGGCATTAGGCAACGGCGGCACCGGAAACGTTCGATCGTCGCGATAGAGTGTTGTGAATGCGTCGCTACGCGATATGGGGCTTCGCGACCTCTCCGGAGCACGAGGCGTGGGTGGAGGCGGTCGGCGGCGCCTTCGAGGCCGACGGCTTCGCCCGCGTCGCCGACGTCGCCGACGCCGACTTCGTACTAAACATGTTCGACCCGGAGCAGCCAAAGGCATTCAGGCGCCAGGCGCGAGGCACCTACTCCGCCTCGTTCTACGAGCTCGACGCCGAGCCGGAGGACGTCCTCAAGACGAGCTACCCGATGCTCGTCCGTACGCTTGCGAACGTCGTCGTCCTCCGCGTCCCCGGTGTCGGGGTCTGGTTCACGACGATGGAACGCGGCACCTACCGGATCACCGACGAGCCGGCGGACGTCTTCGAGCGCCTTGCGCCGCTCGCGAAGTCGAAGCTCGTGATCGACAACGAGTTCACGCCGGATCTCGAGCCCGAGCTCTGGGACGGCGACGAGATCACGGCCGACATCGGCGCGGCCGGGAAGCGCATGCAGGAGCTCGACCTGCTGCCGGCGCCGTTTCCGGTGCACGAGTACCTCAACGAGCGCGACCTCCGCCACGTGATGCGGCTCTACCAGGTCGGCGGGCTCTCCTACGGCAACCTCTCCGCTCGCAAGGACGAGACTCGCTTCTGGATGAGCGCGAGCGGCGTCGACAAGTCGCAGCTCGAGGTGGCGGGACGCGACATCCTGCTCGTCACGGGCTACGACGAGCCGAACGCGAAGATGCTCATCAGCGTTCCGCCCGGGATCGAGCCGCGGCGGGTCTCGGTCGACGCGATCGAACACTGGATGATCTACCAGGCCCACCCCGACGTCGGCGCGATCCTCCACGTGCATGCCTGGATAGAGGGCATCGCAGCGACCGACATCAACTACCCGTGCGGGACGCAGGAGCTGGCGGAGTCCGTCGCCGAGCTGATCGACCGCGAGCCCGACGCGTCACGTGCAGTGATCGGCCTCCGGAATCACGGGATCACCGCCACCGGAGAGACCCCGACAGAGATCCTCGATCGCATCGAGTCGAGCATCCTCCGTCAAGTCCCGATGACCTGATCGTCGTCCGGCGGCATGGCGCGGACGACCGTGAGCGCGGTGAGCGCTGGAACGATCGCCAGGTCGTTGACGAGACACCACACGCACCACGCGTCGATCACGAATGCCTGGAGGACGACGAGATAGCCGGCGAACGTCAGTCCGGCGACCGCCACGGCAGCCGCGAGGTTGCGAGCGACCTCGCTGTCCCAGACGACGAGCGCGAGGACGAGGAGATACGCACCGAGCCCGAAAAGCGCGACGGGAACGCCGAAGAGCTCCGCATAGGAAGACTCCTGCACCGTCTCGCAGCCGCCACCGCTGGTGCAGATGAGCGCTCCAGGCCGGTAGTGAACGTACGTCAGGTACCCCGCGACGGCGACGCCGGCGAGCGCTATGACGGCAACGCCGGCCCGGAGGGCACGGTCGCTCACGCCGTTCCGTCAGCCCGCGAGCGCGACGTCGAGGATCTCGCGGAACTCCTCGATCGCGAACGAGCCGGGACGCACCTCGTACGGCTCGCCGTCCCCGACCTGGACGTAGAACCACGGCGTCCCCGGCACCTCGCGTCGCTCGGCCTCGGTCGCCATCGCGTTTGCCTGGTCGAGCGCCACCTGACCGTCCGCGGCGCCCGCGAGCTTCGCGTAGTCGATTCCGAGCTCGGCCGAGAGTCGCTCGAGGAGCTCGTCGGTGACCCAGCCCTCGTTCTCGCCCCCCTGGCTCGCGTAGAGCCGGTCGGCGAGCTGCCAGAGCTTGCCCTGTGCGCCCGCGGCGACCACGTGCAGCAGCGCCTTCTCGGAGTCCGGCCCGATGAACGCGAGCCCGGCGAACCGGAGCCGTGCCTTGCCCGGCCGGACGTACTCCTCGACGATCTCCGGAAGCCCTTCCTCCACGAAGCTCTGGCAGATCGGGCACTGGAGATCCTCGAAGACGATCAGCGTCACGGGCGCGTCGGGTGATCCGAGGAGGGCGCGGTCCTGAGGAATGCCTTCGAAGAGTGCCGCGCCGTCGGTCGGTGCGGTGACGGTTGTCCCGGTCGCGTCGCTGTCATCTCCACCGAAGACGAGGCTCGCGACGACGACCGCGGCCACGACCAGCACCGCGCCGCCGGCCGCCAGAACGAGGTTCCTCCGCCCAGAGCCTGAGCCCGGTGCGGGTGGTGCCGTCTGCTTCACGGGCGGCATCTCGCCTCAGTGTGCCAAGAGCCTGCTCAAGGCTCGACGGAGACCTGCACGTCGGTGACATGGATCGGCTTGCCGTCCTTGGCCGACGACTCGAACGCGACGATCGTCATCGTGCCGCTCGCTCCCGGGAGGACGAGCTGCGTGTCGAACGTCCCCCGCGTGCCGGTACCCGATGTCGCCGTCGTGAATGCCTCGAGAACGACGGTGCCGGTCTGATCGCGCACCTCGATCGAGACGGTCGCCTCGAAGACGTTCGCCGTGCCGCGTAGCCGGATCGGGCTCCGGACGACGTCACCTGGGAGCGGTGACTCGATCAGGATCTGCGGTGCCTCTTCCTCGAAGGCCTTCCGGGTGACCGGCGGCGCGTTGTCGTCGCCATGGACGACAACGCGGTCGATCGCTGGGAACTGCGTCAGCGTGTGGACGATCTGCGCAAGCGCGAGATCGTCCAACGGCCTCTTCCATTCGAGCGTCGCCGTGTTGCCCTCGGTGGACACCGCACCGTCCCGGCCAGGCGCTCCCGACGTTCCGCCGGCGGCCACGGGCTTCGTGACGGCCGTCTCGTACCCGGATGCCCGCTCGTCCTGCGTTGGGCCCGTAAACAGCTTGAGCAGGGTCGGGTAGACGGGCTCGAGCGCGGAGTCGTAACGAACGACGCGGCGGACGGGAGCCAGCTCGCCGTCGCGCACGAGGTAGATCGCGACCTCTCGAGCGATGCGTTCGTCGGCGGTGGTCGGGCTCGCGCCGTCGTCGGTGCATCCCGCTACCAGCAGCGAGACGCCCAGCAGGACGATTGCTGCGACGCGCATCATGCTGCGCATCGTGCACGCGAACTGTTCGAGAATCACGCGGCCGCCTCGCGTGCGAGAGCTGCAAGCGTCCTTCCCACGACGGGTGCGAACTTGAACCCGTGCCCTGAGCACGCCGAGCCGACGACGATCCGCCCCTGCCGCTCCAGAACGAACGTCTCGTCCGCCGTGTTCGTGTAGAGGCAGGTCTCGGAGCGAATCACGTGGCCGACGCCCTCGTACCGCGACCGGACCCAGCCGGTCACCCAATCGGCGATCGCCCCGTCGGGGTCGCCGTCACTGTCCGGATCGCAGACCGGGCCTGAGTGGTGGAGCCCCGCCTTGAGCCCGACCGACGGTGCTCCGAGCGCATAACCCGCCTGACCGACCCGCGTGATCCCGCCCTCGCCCTGGGTCGGAAGCCGAGCGTAGTCGATCAGCGGCGGAATCGTCTCGACGCCTGGCACATCGAGGTAGACGACCGTCTCGCGCGTCGGGACGACGGGCAGGTCGATCCCCACGGGGGAGAGAAGCGCGTTTGCCCAGGCGCCGGCGGCGACGACGACCGCCCGCGCCGACAACGTGCCTCGGTCGAGCCCGAGCTCGACGCGCCGCCGCCCGAGAGCGACCGATCGAACCGGTGTCGACTCGCGGATCTCGACCCCCGCCTCGCGCGCCGAGTCGAGCAAAGCTGTGTGACCGACCGAGGCGTGCGTCAGTCCCCCGTCGGCCTGGAAGACCGCGGACTCGTGCGCGTCGAGCCGGAGTGGCCAGCGGGCCATGACCTCCGCAGCGGACAACGTCTCGTGCTGCACGCCGCACGCGGCGAGCGCCCGTCCGGTCTCCGCCGCGACCGGGCCGAGATCGAGCGCCCCGACTCGATCGACGACCCGCACGCCGCGTTCGTCCTCGAGCTCACGCCACGCCGTGTCGGCGGCCTGCGCGAGGCGGACGAACCGCTCGTCCGGGTAGTTGAGCCGGAAGATCCTCGACGTGCCATGACTCGACCCCCTGGCGTGCCCGAGCTCGAACTGCTCGAGCAGGACGTGGTCGCCCGCGTGCGTGCCGAGGGCTCGCGCAGTGGCAGCGCCG
>Ga0183260_10001395_pt1 | contig 20209 bp, 17 predicted proteins | sample AntDrymUQ4972206_2_FD_129768 | JGI IMG/M metagenome (GOLD analysis project Ga0183260, IMG submission 129768) | Polar desert sand microbial communities from Dry Valleys, Antarctica - metaG UQ497 (22.06) (version 2) (version 2) | ecosystem: Environmental > Terrestrial > Soil > Desert | place...
CCGGCACGGGCGCAGCCCGCGGCGCGGCCTCACCAGGCTTGAGCCACCAGGTCGGCGTGCAGCTCGTGGGGGTCCGCGTCGGCACCTCGCGCGCGGAACCACGAACAGACGTTGATGCAGTCGCGCAGCAACAGCTCGCTGCCGCGCGGGTTGGCGACGATGTCGACGACCTGGGGCAGGTCGATGATCACCAGCCGCTCGCCGGCGGCGAGGATGTTGTAGGCCGACAGGTCGCCGTGGGCCAGCTGGCGGCGAGCGAGCTGCCCCATCGCCTCGCGGAGCTGGTCGAACCATGCGTCCCGCAGGGCGGCTTCCGGTCGCGTCTGCGCGAGCCGGGGCGCGGCCGCGTCATCGACCGACACGTACTCCATCAAGATCTCGGTGCCGTCGACCTGCACCGGGTACGGCACCGGCACCCCGGCCGTCCACAGCGAGCACAGGGCCTCCCACTCGGCGGCAGCCCACTGGCCGGCGGCCACCTCGCGACCGTGCGCGGTGCCTTTAGCCATCGCGCGCATGTCGCGGGTGTCGCGCACCCGGCGACCCTCGGTGTAGGTCGTGCTGCGGCGGAAGCTGCGGTGCTCGGCAGCTCGATAGCGCTTGGCGGCCATCACGACCGAGCGGCGCGGATCCGTACGCGAGGCGCGCTCCACCAGGTGGACGTCGGCCTCCTTGCCGGTCTTGAGGACGCCGAGCTCGGTGTCGACCGCGGAGTCGTCGGTGACGACCCACTCGGGCCGTGGTCGCGGACCGCGCGCGCCGCGCTCGACGCTGAGCCAGGTCGACCAGCGCTGGTCGTGGTCGAGGTTCTCGTCGACGGGGCGGAAGGTGCAGGAAGGGTCAGCGAGGTCAGAGCTGACAGCGAACCGTGCTGAGGACATGTGGGAATGCTCCAAGCGACAGGGGGGAGGGCAGGCGGACGTGCCCACTGGCCGTGGTCGACATCGGGACGCCTCCTCTCGCTTGGGCGCTGTTCGCGCGGGTCCTAGGGTGCGGGCTCGACCGCGGACGGCGCAACAGGTTTAGTAACCCCATGGGACGCTACGCCGACGCCTTCCACCGCAGCATCGACGACCCGGAGACGTTCTGGTCCGAGCAGGCCGGGCTGGTGGACTGGTTCAGCCAACCCGAGCGGGCGCTCGACGACAGCAACCCGCCGTTGTATCGGTGGTTCCCGGGAGGCACGCTCAACACCTGCTTCAACGCGCTCGACCGGCACGTGGTGGCTGGTCGCGGTGACCAGCCCGCCTTGATCTACGACAGCCCGGTGACCGGGCAGCAGCGCTCGTTCACGTATGCAGAGCTGCTCGAACGGGTCGCGGCGTTCGCCGGCGCTTTGCGACAGCTCGGCGTCGCCAAGGGCGACCGGGTGCTCATCTACATGCCGATGATCCCGGAGGCCGTGATCTCGATGCTCGCGTGCGCGCGGCTAGGCGCCGTGCACTCCGTGGTCTTCGGGGGGTTCGCGGCTTCCGAGCTCGCGGCGCGCATCGACGACGCGCTGCCTGACGTGCTGGTTGCTGCTTCGTGCGGCATCGAGCCGAGCCGCGTCGTGGCGTACAAACCGTTGCTGGACAAGGCGATCTCGCTTGCTTCACACCGGCCGCGAACCTGCGTCGTGCTCCAGCGCCCGCAGGGTGCCGCCGAGCTGGACGACGAGCACGACGTCGACTTCGAGCAAGCGATGCGCGCGGGTGCGGCCGATCCGGCCGAGTGTGTCCCGGTCGTGGCCACCGACCCGCTCTACGTCCTGTACACGTCCGGCACGACCGGCAAGCCCAAGGGCATCGTCCGTGACAACGGGGGCCACGCGGTTGCGCTCGCCTGGTCCATGGCAAATGTCTACGACGTCCATCCTGGCCAGGTCTGGTGGACCGCGTCAGACGTGGGCTGGGTCGTCGGTCATTCCTACATCGTGTACGCGCCGCTGCTCGTCGGCGCGACGTCGGTGTTGTACGAAGGCAAGCCGGTCGGCACCCCCGACGCCGGCGCGTTCTGGCGAGTGATGGCCGAGCACGGCGTGTCGGGATTCTTCACGGCGCCGACGGCGATCCGGGCGGTCAAGAAGGAGGATCCGGACGGGGCCTTGCGCAGGGAGCACGACCTGTCGGCGCTGCGCACGATCTTCGTCGCCGGCGAGCGGCTCGACCCGGATACCTACGAGTGGGTCACCGAGCAGGTCGGGGTGCCGGTGGTCGACCACTGGTGGCAGACCGAGTCCGGGTGGCCGATCGTGGCAAACCTGCGGGGACTCGAGCCGATGCGGCTCAAGCCCGGGTCGCCAAGCGTCCCGGTCCCCGGCTGGGACGTCCAGGTGCTCGACGAACACGGCCAGCCGGCGTCGGCTGGCGACGAGGGCGCGATCTGTGTGCGCCTTCCGCTGCCGCCGGGGGCCTTGCCGACGTTGTGGGGCGACGATGACCGCTACGTCGCGTCGTACCTGTCGGCCTTCGACGGCTACTACCTGTCCGGCGACAGTGGCTATGTCGACGAAGACGGCTATGTGTACGTGATGGGGCGCACCGACGACGTCATCAACGTGGCGGGGCATCGGCTGTCGACAGGTGTGATCGAGGGGGTGCTGTCGCAGCACCCGGCGGTTGCCGAGTGTGCGGTGATCGGGGTCGCCGACGAGACGAAGGGACAGGTGCCGCGCGGTTTCGTGGTGCTCAAGACAGGCGCCGAGATCGATGAGGAGGCGCTGTCGGCTGAGCTAGTGCAGGCAGTGCGTGACGAGGTTGGCCCGGTCGCCGTGTTCCGATCGGTCATTGTCGTGCCCGCACTGCCCAAGACACGCTCGGGCAAGATCCTGCGCAAGTCGATGCGCGAGATCGCAGCCGGCAAGGACGCCACCGTGCCCTCGACGATCGAGGACCCCGGTGTACTCGACACCCTCCGCCCCCTCCTCCGCGACCCCTGACCCCCACGATCAGCGGCTCCCGGTTGCGCGATCAGCGGCTCCCGGTTGCGCGATCAGCGGCTCCCGGTTGCGCGATCAGCGTGTGGTGGTTGTGCGGGCCGCTGATCGTCAGTGGCCGGTGAAGGGGGCCATGACTCGGGCAAGGGCGCTCGAGCGTCGGGTGAGCCGCTCCTCGGGGTCGGCGGCGCTCATGGCGGCCAGTGCACCGGTGACCGCGGCCCAGCGCAGCGGCTCGGGCTCCCACCGCGGCCAGCGGTGCCCCACCCACGGCAGGTCGACCAGCGGTGACTGTCGACCGAGCACGAGGTCGGCGATGGTGCGCCCCGCGAGGTTGGCGGCGCCGACGCCGTCCCCCACGTAGCCGCCGCCCCAGGCCAGGCCGGTGGTCTTGTCGAGGCCGACGGAGGGATACCAGTCACGCGGCACGCCCAGCGGTCCGCCCCAGCGGTGCGTGAACCGCACGTCGGCCAGCTGGGGGAACAGCTCTCGCACCGACGCCTCCAGCTTGGCGAAGACGCGTGGTGCGGTGTCGAAGTCGTCGCGCACCCGGGACCCGAAGTGGTACGGCGCTCCGCGTCCCCCGAAGGCCAACCGGCCGTCCGCGGTGCGCTGCGCGTACACGATCAGGTGCCGGCCGTCGGTCAGCGTCTCGCGCCCCTGCAGTCCGATGCCCTGCCAGTGCGCGTCGCTCAGCGGCTCGGTCGCCACCATCAGCGAATAGATCGGAACCAGCGTGCGCCGCTCGCCGGCCAGCGACGAGGTGTAGCCCTCGGTTGCGCGCACCACCACCTCGGCCCGCACCGTCCCAGCGGCGGTCTCGACCCGCCAGGGATGAACCGTCCGCACGGGGGTCTGCTCGTGGATGGTGACCCCGCGGTCCTCCACGACGCGGGCCAGACCGCGCACCAGGCGGGCTGGGTGCACGGCCGCGCAGTGCGGGGTGTAGGTAGCACCACGCACCCCGCTGGCGGCCACCAGACCCGTTGCCTCCCGGCCGTCGAGAAGCCGCAGGTCGTCGGGGCCGAAACCCCACTTCCGGGCTTCGGTCACCTGAGCCCGCAACCGGCGAAGCTGCACGGCGTTCCGCGCCAGTGTCAGCGTCCCTCCGCGCTGGTAGTGGGCGTCGATCCCCTCGACAGCGGCGACCCGCCCGACCTCGACGACTGTGTCCTGGAGCGTCCGCAGCAACCTGACCGCCGCCGCGCCATCGCCGCCCACCTCGCGTGCGATCCGCTCGGTCGACGCCGGGAACAGTGCCGAGCACCAGCCGCCGTTGCGTCCGGACGCGCCGAAGCCTGCGACTTCTCGCTCCAGCACCGCGATGCGGAGTCCAGCCGCTGCCTGGGTGAGGTAGTACGCGGTCCACAGGCCGGTGAATCCCGCGCCGACGATCGCCACGTCGACGTCGGTGCTCGCGGGCAACGACGGTCGGGGCTGCCAGTCATCGCCTGCCGACTCGTGCCACAGCGACAGCGACCGATACCGGTTCGGCACGTCAGCGCACGCCCCACGAGTACGTTTGCTTGCGCAGCTTGAGATAGACGAAGGTCTCGGTGGATCGAACACCGGCCAGGGTGCGGATCTGCGTTGACAGCACCTCGAGGAGGTGCTCGTCGCTCTCGCACACGATCTCGGCCAGCAAGTCAAAGCTGCCCGCGGTCACGACCACGTAGTCGATCTCGGGCATGCCGGCGAGCGCGTCGGCGACGGGCTCCAACGATCCCTCCACCCGGACGCCGATCATCGCCTGTCGGGCGAAGCCGAGCTCGAGTGGGTCGGTCACGGCGACGATCTGCATGACCCCGCTCTCGATCAGCCGCTGGACACGCTGGCGTACGGCGGCCTCGGACAGCCCGACCGCCTTGCCGATGGCAGCGTACGGGCGGCGCCCGTCCTGCTGCAACTGCTCGATGATCGCCTTGGACGTGTCGTCCAGCACGGGGGCCCCGTCGGTGGCGGCGTGCTTCGTCCGGCGAGTCACGGGAGCGATCCTGACCGTCTGTACCGCCCGCGCACAAGGCCTCAGGTCGAGGAATCCGCAGCGAAACACAATTGCAACGACGGAATCCCTTGTGTGACTCCGACCCCAGTGCGAGCATGCCGACGCTGGGGCGTCATGATGGGTGCTGACGGCTGCGGCTAGGCAGCCCTGGCGCGCCGCAACGCCCTCAGCTCGCCTCGCCGGAAGGAACACCATGAGCAACCGACGCCGCCCCCTGATGACGCCCCCGCCCGGACTGGCGCTGCCGGTGCGGCGGCGCTCCGTGCTGCGCGGGATGTCCGCCGGTGCCGTCACGCTCGGCGCGGGCGGCTTGCTGTCCGCATGCGGCGTCGAGTCCGCCAGCCAGACCGAGTCATCGTGCACGAGCGAGGACCTCTCCGCAGAGGAGCAGCAGGTCGTCTGGTCCAACTGGCCGGCCTACATCGACCCGACCCAGCAGGACGACTCCACCCTCGGGACGTTCGAGGACAGGACCGGCATCACGGTGGACTACACCGACGACGTCAACGACAACAGCGACTTCTATGCCAAGGTGCGCAACCAGCTGGGCGCCTGCGAGTCGACCGGGCGCGACATGTTCACCCTCACCGACTGGATGGCCGCCAAGATGATCGGCCTCGGGTGGTTGCAGGAGCTGGACAAGTCCAACCTGCCCAACGTCGAGGCCAACCTGATCGACAGCCTGCGCTCTCCGTCCTGGGACCCCGAGCGCAAGTACAGCGTCCCCTGGCAGAGCGGCCTGACCGGCATCGCGTACAACGCCGACCTGGTCTCCGAGGTCGGCTCGTTCGAGGACCTGCTCACCCGATCCGAGCTGAAGGGCAAGATCACGCTGCTCAGCGAGATGCCGGACACGATGCTGTTCATGCTGCTGCTGGTGGGTGCCGACCCGGAGGACTTCAGCGACGACGAGTGGGGTCAGGCGCTCGACCGGCTCACCGAGGTCAAGGACTCGGGTCAGATCCGGCAGTTCACCGGCAACGACTACCGCCAGGACCTCGCCCAGGGCAACATCGCCGCCTGCGAGGCTTGGTCCGGCGACGTCATCCAGCTGCAGTTCGACAACCCGGCGATCAAGTTCGTCGCGCCGGAAGAGGGACTTGCGCTGTGGAGCGACAACTCGCTGGTCCCCAACCTGGCAACGCACAAGGCCAACGCCGAGAAGCTGATGGACTACTACTACGACCCACGGGTAGCAGCCGAGCTCGTCGCCTGGGTCAACTACATCTGCCCCGTGCAGGGGGCGCAGGAGGCGATGACCAAGATCGCGCCGGGTCTGGTCGACAACGTCTTGATCTTCCCCGACGACCAGCTGCTGTCCCAGACCTGGGACTTCATGGCGCTCAGCCCGGACCAGGAGGCGGAGTACCAGGAGGACTTCGCTCAGGTGATCGGCGCCTGAACGGCCATGACTCTGGACACCACCGACGCCGACGGCGCCGCCGATCCTGGCACCGACGTCGCCGGGGCCGGTGACCTGGAGCTGCGGTCCCTGACCAAGCGCTTCGGTGACTACGCCGCGGTCAACTCCCTCGACCTCACCGTCCCGGCAGGTGCGTTCTTTGCGCTGCTCGGTCCGTCCGGGTGCGGCAAAACCACGACGCTGCGCATGGTGGCCGGGCTCGAGGTGCCGAGCGACGGTGAGGTTCTGCTGGGGGGAGTGGACATCACCTGGGCGAAGCCCTACAAGCGGCCGGTCAACACCGTCTTCCAGAGTTATGCCCTGTTCCCGCACCTGACGATCCACGAGAACGTCGCGTTCGGCTTGCGCAGGCAGGGACGCAGCGACGTGAACGGTCCAGTGGGGGACATGCTGTCGCTGGTCGAGCTCGAGGACTTCGCCGGGCGCAAGCCGGCCCAGCTGTCCGGTGGTCAGCAGCAACGGGTCGCGCTCGCCCGGGCGCTCATCAACGAGCCCAAGGTGCTCTTGCTCGACGAACCGCTCGGTGCGCTCGACCTCAAGCTGCGCCGGCAGATGCAGCTCGAGCTCAAGCGGATCCAGCTCGGGGTGGGTGTCACCTTCGTGCATGTCACCCACGACCAGGAGGAGGCCATGACGATGGCCGACACCATCGCGGTCATGAACGCCGGGGTGATCGAGCAGATGGGGTCGCCGAACGAGCTCTACGAGAACCCGCGCACCACCTTCGTCGCGAACTTCTTGGGCCAGTCCAATCTGGTCGACGCCGACATCAGCGGCCGGGACGGCGACGATGTCGTCGTCGACGCGCAGGGGGCGAAGGTACGGATCCCGGCGGACCGAGTACAGGTCAACGAGGGCAAGGTGTGGCTCGGGGTGCGCCCGGAGAAGGTCTTCCTCGCGTCGACGGGTGAGCCGCACACCGGCAACAGCCTCGGGACGGCCCGCATCGTCGACGTGAGCTTTGTCGGGGTCAGCACCCAGTACCTCGTCCGGATGGGCTGGGGCCAGGAGCTGATGGCCTTCGAGCAGAACACGGGCGCCCGACCCATCATGCGCAGCGCAGACGAGGTCGACGTGCGCTTCAACGGCGCGCACGCCTTCGTGCTCGACCACGCGCAGGACGCCCGCGCCGGCGTCGACGAGGACTAGCGGCCGATGAGCGGACCCGCCGCCAGCACGGCCACGAGCACCGAGACCAGCACCGCCACACCACGCAAGCGTCGGAGCATCGGTTGGCTGCTGCTCCTCCCCGGTGCGCTGTGGCTGGCCGCCTTCTTTGTCACCCCGCTGGTGCAGCTGGTGGCGACCAGCCTCTATGACCCCAACGGCTCCGTCGAGGCCGGCTACGCGATGACGTGGTCGTGGGGCAACTACACCGAGGCCCTGGACTTCTATTCCGAGCCGTTCATCCGCGGCTTCGTCTACGCCGGTATCGCCACCGTGTTGTGCTTGCTGATCGGCTATCCGCTGGCGTACGCAATCGTGTTCAAGGCCGGCCGGTGGAAGAACCTGATGCTGGTGCTGGTGATCGCGCCGTTCTTCACCAGCTTCCTGGTACGCACCCTCGCGTGGAAGCTGATCCTGGCCGACAACGGTTTCGTCGTGTCGACGTTCAAGACGCTCGGGCTGGTCGACGACGACGGCCGCCTGCTGGCCACCGGGTTCGCGGTCGTAGCGGGGCTGACGTACAACTTCCTGCCGTTCATGGTGCTGCCGCTGTACGCGAGCCTCGAGCGTCTCGACCACCGGCTGATCGAGGCGGCCGGTGACCTCTACGCTTCCCCCGCCCAGGGGTTCCGCAAGGTGACGCTGCCGCTGTCGATGCCGGGTGTGGTCGCCGGCACCCTGCTGACCTTCATCCCGTCGGCCGGTGACTTCATCAACTCCCAGCTGCTCGGGGACACCAACCAGACCATGATCGGCAACTCCATCCAGACGCTGTTCGAGGCGGGCAGCTATCCGGCGGCTTCGGCCCTGTCGGTCACCTTGATGGCGCTCATCATCGTCATGGTGGCCATCTACATCCGCAGGGCAGGCACGGAGGAGCTGCTGTGATGGTGCGGCTGGGTCGCTGGGTCTCCGACCACGTCGTGGCGGGCGTGGGTCTGCTGGTGCTGATCTACCTGTTCGTCCCGATGTTCGTCGTCATCGCGATGTCGTTCAACGACCCGGCGAGCAGGGCCGCGTACACCCTCGACGGATTCACCGTGCGGAACTGGACGAATCCGTGCGAGCCCGAGGGCTTGTGCTCGTCGCTTGTCACCAGCCTCCAGGTGGGCATCCTGGCCACCGTGGGGGCAACGGTGCTGGGCACGTTGATGGCCTTCGCCCTCGTACGGCACCGGTTCCGGGGCCGAGGCACGGCCAACGTGGTGATCTTCTTGCCGATGGCGTCGCCGGAGGTGGTGCTGGGCGCGTCCCTGCTGGCGCTGTTCGTGTCCACTGCGGGCGGTGGCGTGCTGGGGTTCGGCACGATCCTGATCGCGCACATCATGTTCTGCCTGTCCTTCGTGGTCGTGACCGTACGAGCACGCCTGCAGGGCATGGACACGTCGCTCGAGCAGGCGGCGATGGACCTCTATGCCACCGAGTCACAGGCGTTCTGGAAAGTCACCTTCCCGCTGGTGTTCCCGGGCATCTTGTCGGCAGCGCTGCTCGCCTTTGCGCTGAGCTTCGACGACTTCATCGTGACCAACTTCAACTCGGGGCAGACCGTCACGTTTCCCATGTACGTGTGGGGGGTCGCTCAACGTGACATCCCGATGCAGATCAACGTGATCGGCACGGCCATGTTCTTGGTGGCTGTCCTGCTGGTGGTGGTCAGCGAGGTCCTGCGGGTGCGCCGCGAGCGGGTGCGGTGAGCGCGCAGGCGCCCGCGTCACCGGTGCGAGCCGCGCTGGCAGGCGCCCGGCGGACGCCGTACTGGCTCGACGACTTGGCGCGCCCCGAGCCCGTCCCGCCCCTCGGCGCAGACACGAGCGCCGACCTTCTCGTGGTGGGCGGTGGATACACCGGTCTATGGACGGCGCTTCGCGCGAAGGAGCGGGCCCCTGCCCGCGACGTGGTGGTCCTGGAGGCGGGGCGGTGCGGCGGCGCGGCCAGCGGTCGCAACGGCGGTTTCGCCGAGCCCAGTCTCACGCACGGGTTGGCCAACGCGATGGCGCGCTGGCCGGACGAGGTGCCGACCCTGTTGCGGATGGGAACCGACAACATCGATGGTCTCGTCGACACCGTCGCCCGGCACGGCATCGACTGCGGGCTCGAACGCACCGGCGAGCTGGTCGTCGCCACCCGCGCGCACGAGGTCGCCGGGCTGGTCGAGGAGGTCGCGCACCTGCGCGCGCTCGGCAAGGACGCAGACCTCCTGGACGCGGCTGCCGCGCAGCAGCGGGTGGCCTCGCCGACATACCTTGCCGCACAGCGCAATCCCGAGGTGGTGATGCTCGAGCCGGCCCGGCTGGCGTGGGGGCTGCGCCGGGTCTGCCTGGAGCTCGGGGTACGCATCCACGAGGACTCCGCGGTCTCCGGGCTCGGTGTCCGGGGTCGTGCCGTGGTTGCGCGTACGGAGCGCGCGACCGTCCGTGCCGACCGGGTCGTGCTCGGCACCAACGCCTCGCGGCCGTTGCTGCGACGGCTGCGCCTGATGAGCGTGCCGGTGCACGACTACACCATCGTGACGGAACCGCTGGATCCAGCGCAGCGTCAGGCGATCGGGTGGGCTGGTCGCGAAGGTGTCAGTGATGCCGGCAACCTGTTCCACTACTACCGGCTGACGCGCGACGACCGGCTGCTCTTCGGCGGCTATGACGCGGTCTACCACTACGGCAGCCGCGCCGACGCGCGGACCGAGCACCGCGAGACGTCGTACACGCTGCTGGTTGAGCACCTGCTGCAGACCTTCCCCCAGCTCGGCGGGGTGCGGATCGGGCACTGCTGGGGTGGCGTGATCGACACCTGCACCCGCTTCTGCTGCTTCTGGGGCACGGCGATGTCGGGTCGAGTGGCCTACGCGCTCGGCTTCACCGGCCTCGGCGTCGCAGCCACCCGCTTTGCTGCCGACACCGCCCTCGACCTGGTCGACGGGTTGGACACCGAGCGGACTGCGCTGCGGATGGTGCGGGAGACGCCCATGCCGTTCCCGCCGGAGCCCGTGCGCTGGGTCGGGATCGAGGCCACCGTGCGGTCCAAGCAGCGTGCCGACCGCACTGGCAGGGACAACCTGTGGCTGAAGGCGATGGACAAGCTCGGACTGGGCTTTGACTCCTAGAAAGCCGAGACAGAAGCCGACGAGGAAGGACCGATCCACTCATGACCGACGACCTGCTGGCCCGACACCGCGCGGTGATGCCCGCCTGGATGACGCTCTACTACGCGGAGCCGATCGAGATCGTGTCCGGATCGGGCTGCCGGGTGACCGCGTCCGACGGCCGGGACTACCTCGACTTCTTTGCCGGCATCTTGACCAACATGCTCGGCTACGACGTCCCGGAGGTGCGACGGGCGGTCGAGGAGCAAGTCGCGCGGGGCGTCATGCACACGTCGACGCTCTACCTGCTGCGCGGTCAGATCGACCTGGCAGAGAAGCTCGTGCGGCTCTCGGGGATCCCTGACGCCAAGGTGTTCTTCACCGTCTCGGGCACCGAAGCCAACGAGGCGGCACTGCTGCTTGCCACCCAGGCGCGCAGGAGCAACCAGGTGATCGCGCTGCGGAACAGCTATCACGGCCGGGGATTCGGCACGGTCGCGGTCACGGGTATCCGTGGCTGGTCGGCATCGAGCCTCAGCCCAGTACAGGTGACCTACGCACAGGGCGGGCGTCCGGTCGGTGCCTTCGCGGGGCTCGACGACCAGGCGTACATCGACGCGTGCGTAAGGGATCTGCGCGACATCCTCGCCACCACGACCGCTGGCGACGTGGCCTGCATGATCGCCGAACCGGTGCAGGGCGTCGGCGGTTTCGCGATCCCACCAGACGGGCTGCTCGGTGCCTACGCCGACGTGCTGGCCGACCACGACATCTGCTTCATCAGCGATGAGGTGCAGACCGGGTGGGGCCGCACGGGCGACCACTTCTGGGGCTACGAGGCGCACGGCGTGCGCCCCGACGCGCTGACCTTTGCCAAGGGCCTCGGCAACGGGATGGCGATCGGGGGAGTCGTGGCCGGCGCCGCCCTGATGGACTGCTTGGGCGCCAACTCCATCTCGACGTTCGGCGGCAACCCGCTGGCGACCGCGGCAGCCAACGCCACCCTGGACTACGTGCTGGATCACGACCTGCAGAAGCAGGCGGCCGGCACCGGAAGGTTGTTGCTCGACGGGCTGCGCGACGCGGTGGGTGATGTGCGTGGCGTGCTCGACGTGCGGGGCAAGGGACTGATGATCGCGATCGAGCTGGGCCGGGCGGGCACCGACGAACCCGATCCTGCCGCTGCCACCGCCGTGCACGAGGCGGCCCGCGAGCGGGGGTTGCTGGTCGGCAAGGGCGGGTTGTACGGCAACTGCCTGCGGATCGCCCCGCCGCTCACCCTGAGCGAGGCCGAGGCACGCGAGGGCCTCGACCTCCTGGTCGACGCCGTCCGCTCGAGTCTGGCCTGAACCGGACAGTTCTCGAGAAGCCGCGGTTGTGCGGACAAATCTGGTGTCAACACCTGTACAGGTGGGCGTGTCAGAGCTGGGCCCAGGCACGGGTGAGCACGTCGCGCAGCACCTGCTCCATGAAGTCGAAGTGGGTCTGCTCGCAGATCAGCGGCGGCGCGAGCTGGATGACCGGGTCACCACGGTCGTCTGCTCGGCAGTAGAGGCCGGCGTCGAACAAGGCCTTGGACAAGAAGCCACGCAGCAGTCGCTCGGACTCGGCGTCGTCGAAGGTCTCCTTGGTCGCCTTGTCCTTGACCATCTCGATTCCGTAGAAGAACCCCTCGCCGCGGACGTCACCGACGATGGGCAGGTCGGTGAGCTGCTCCAGGGTGGCGCGGAACGCGCCTTCGGTATCGCGTACGTGCTCGGGCAGCTGCTCGCGCTCGAAGATGTCGAGGTTGGCCATCGCAACCGCGGTGGAGACCGGGTGGCCGCCGAAGGTGTAGCCGTGGGCGAACGTCGCGGCGCCGTCGGCGAACGGCTCGAACAGTCGGTCGGTGGCGATCATCGCGCCGAGCGGGGAGTAGCCCGAGGTCAAGCCCTTGGCACAGCAGATGATGTCGGGCTGGTAGCCGTACCGTTCGGCGCCGAACAGGTGACCCAGCCTGCCGAACGCGCAGATCACCTCGTCGGAGACGAGCAGCACGTCGTGGCGGTCGCAGATCTCTCGCACCCGCTGGAAGTAGCCAGGTGGTGGTGGGAAGCAGCCGCCGGAGTTCTGAACCGGCTCCAGGAACACCGCTGCCACGGTGTCGGCGCCCTCGAACTCGATGGCCTCCTCGATCCGGTCCGCCGCCCAGAGCCCGAATGCCTGGGGGTCGTCGCTGTGCACGGGGGCGCGGTAGATGTTGGTGTTCGGTACCCGAAACGTGCTCGGCACGAGCGGCTCGAAGGGCGCCTTCATGTCCGGCAGCCCGGTGATCGACAGCGCGCCCTGGGGGGTGCCGTGGTAGGCGATGGCACGGCTGATCACCTTGTGCTTGGTGGGCTTGCCGACCAGCTTGAAGTACTGCTTGGCGAGCTTCCACGCGCTTTCGACCGCTTCGCCGCCGCCGGTCGTGAAGAAGACCCGGTTGAGGTCACCGGGCGTGTGCTCGGCGAGGCGGGCGGCCAGGTCGATCGCGCTCGGGTGCGCGTAGGACCACAGCGGGAAGAACGCCAGCTCGCTGGCCTGCTTGGCGGCCGCCTCGGCGAGCTCGGTCCGCCCGTGGCCCGCCTGGACGACGAACAGGCCGGCGAGCCCGTCGAGGTAGCGCTTCCCGCGCGCGTCGTAGATGTACGCGCCGTCGCCGCGCACGATTGTCGGTATCTCGACCGAGGGGTCGGCGGAGTGCCGGCTGAAGTGCATCCACAGGTGGTCGCGGGCAGCCTGTTGCTGCACCGACCCGTCGGACGGCTGCCCCAGGTGCTGGGGGGTGGTGGTCATGCGGAACACTCCTTGGTTTGCGGATTCGTGTCTGATGATCCCGTTAGAGTTACCATCCCGTCAACTCAATGCCATGTTGTTTGCGGATTTCGTCGCGCAGCACCCAACCATGGAGGTGTCCGATGACTCGGTACGGTGCGCAGTACGGGCCCGACCTGACTTTCCTCGGCGTCTCCGCGTGCGACCTGTCCGACGCGGCCACGCTTGCCGGAGTCGACGTCGTGATCGTCGGGGCGCCGTTCGACGGCGGCACCTCACACCGTCCGGGCACCCGGTTCGGTCCGCAGGCGATGCGCCAGGCCTGCTACCTGCCGATGGACGGGTCGCGCCCGCACCTGGCACTGCGCGTGGATGCACTCGCCGACCTCGTGGTGCGTGACGCGGGCGACGTGGAGATGTACTCCGGCGACGCGGAGCGCTCGATCACTGATCTCGAGGCAGCGGTGCACACCGTGGCCGCGGCGGGGGCCGTACCCGTCGTGCTGGGAGGCGACCACACGATCGCCTTGCCCGACGCGACCGGGGTGGCCCGGCACGTCGGCTTCGGCCGGGTCTCGATGCTGCACTTCGACGCACACGCCGACACCGGCGACATCGAGTTCGGGTCGCTGTACGGCCACGGCCAGCCGATGCGCCGGCTGCTCGAGTCGGGCGCGGTGCGCGGCGACCGGTTCCTGCAGCTCGGGCTGCGTGGCTACTGGCCGGGGCCTGAGACGCTGGCCTGGATGGCCGCCCAAGACATGCGCTCCTACGAGATGACCGAGATCGGCGCGCGGGGCCTCGACGTCTGTCTGAACGAGGCGTTCGAGCGCGCGCTCGACGACTGCGACGGCGTGTTCTTGTCAGTCGACGTCGACGTGTGCGACCCCGGCCATGCACCCGGCACCGGCACACCCGAACCAGGCGGGCTGTCCGCCCGTGCACTGCTCGACTCCGTACGCCGTATCTGCCTCGAGCTGCCAGTCGTCGGCGTCGACGTGGTTGAGGTATCGCCGCCGTACGACCACGCCGAGATCACCGCCTACCTCGGCAACCGGGTGGTGCTGGAGGCGCTCAGTGGCATGGCCGCGCGAAGACGCGGGTTGTCGCACGACCCCAGCGGCCCGCTGCTCGAAGGTCGCTGAGGCCCGCGGCAGCGTCGCGTTCCCGCGCGGGGCGTCAGCGGAAGGCCGGCTGCCCGGTCAGCGCCTGCCCGACGACGAGCTGGTGTACCTCGGTGGTGCCCTCGTACGTGAGCACCGACTCGAGGTTGTTGGCGTGCCGCAGCGGGGAGTACTCGGTGGTGATCCCGCTGGCGCCGAGGATCGTCCGGCACTCCCGCGCGATGTCGAGCGCGACCCGCACGTTGTGCAGCTTGCCGAGGCTGACCTGCTCGGGACGCAGCACCCCCGCCTCCTTCAGTCGACCGAGATGGACGGCGAGCAGCATCGCGCTGCCGAGTGCGGCCGCCATGTCCGCGAGCTTGGCCTGGGTCAGCTGGTGGCCGGTGAGCGCCCGACCGAAGACCTCGCGGTCGGAGGCGTACGTGATCGCCGTCTCGACACAGTCCCGCGCGGCGCCGAGGGCGCCGAAGACGATGCCGAGCCGTGCCTCCGACAGGCAGCCGAGCGGTCCACCCAGACCGCGCGACTCCGGCAGCACAGCGTCGGCCGGAAGCCGCACACCGTCGAGCACCAGCTCGGCGGTGTCCGACACGCGCAGCGACAGCTTGTGCCCGATCGGGCGGGCACTGAAGCCGGCCGTGTCCGTCGGCACGACGAAGCCGCGGATGCCGTCGTCTGTGTGCGCCCACACCACCGCCACGTTGGCCACGGTGCCGTTGGTGATCCAGAGCTTGGTCCCGTGGAGCACCCAGTCGGCCCGGTCACCGGGGCCGTCCCGCTTGGCGGCCGTGCGCATGGCGGCGGGGTCCGAGCCGGCATCCGGTTCGGTCAGGGCAAAGCAGCCGATCGCTTCACCTGCCGCCATCGGGGGCAGCCACGAGGTCCGCTGCTGCTCGCTGCCATAGCGGTGGATGGCGAACATCGCGAGCGATCCCTGCACCGACACCAGGCTGCGCAGACCGGAGTCGACCGCCTCGAGCTCGTGACAGGCCATCCCGTAGGCCACCACTGACGTGCCGGCGCAGCCGTACCCCGTCAGGTGCATGCCGAGCAGACCCAGGCCGCCGAGCTGACCGGCAAGTTCGCGCGCAGGGACCTCGCCGGTCTCGAACCACTCGGCGACTTGTGGTCGGAGCTGGTCGTCCGCGACCCGCCGGACCGTGTCGCGGATGGCGCGTTCGTCGTCGTCGAGCAGGTGGTCGAGCGCGACCAGGTCCAGTGGGGCGGTCGGCACGATCGGCTCCCGGGTCGGCGTGACAGGTTCTGACCACGGAGGCTACGCCGCGTCGATTTGCGGGAACGATCGTGTGTCGGACGACGGATGTCGTTGCGTCGACAGGATGTGACCGACACAATCAGCCGGGGTCGGGGAGACCAACCCTCGACGGGAGGCCCGCACGTGGTCGACGACGCGCACCCTGCGGTCGAGTTGCGTGGGCTCCGCAAGCGGTTCGGCGAGGTCGTCGCGGTCGACGGTGTCGACCTCGAGATCGTCGACGGCGAGTTCTTCTCGATGCTGGGTCCGTCGGGATCGGGAAAGACCACCGTGCTTCGCATGGTCGGGGGCTTCGAGCTGCCGACCGAGGGAACGGTCCTGCTCGGCGGCAAGGACGTCACGCGGCTCGCGCCGTTCGAGCGCGACGTGTGCACGGTCTTCCAGGACTACGCGCTGTTTCCCAGCATGAACGTGCGAGACAACGTGGCCTACGGGCTGCGGGTGCGTGGCACCGGCCGCGTCGAACGCGCCCGCCAGGCCGACGAGGCGCTGGCTGGGGTCCGGTTGGCGGGTTTCGGCGACCGCAAGCCGGCCGAGCTGTCCGGTGGTCAGCGGCAGCGGGTCGCCCTCGCCCGTGCCCTGGTGGTGCGCCCTCGCGTGCTACTGCTCGACGAGCCGCTCGGAGCCCTGGACCTCAAGCTGCGCGAGCAGATGCAGATGGAGCTCAAGGCGATCCAGCGCGACGTCGGCATCACGTTCGTGTTCGTCACCCATGACCAGGAGGAGGCGTTGACGATGAGCGACCGGGTCGCCGTCTTCGACGCCGGGCGCGTCGAGCAGGTCGGCACCCCGGCCGACCTCTACGAGCGTCCCGCCACCGCGTTCGTGGCCGGGTTCGTCGGCACGTCCAACCTGCTCGAGGGCGATGCGGCGGCCCGGCTGTTCGGGGACAACGGCACCCACTCGGTGCGTCCCGAGAAGATCCAGGTCTCCCGTGACCTGTCCGCCTCCGGGGAGCCCGGGGAGCAGGCGGTGACGGGCACCGTGGCAGAGGTCGTCTACGCAGGGGCGTCGACCCGCTTCATCGTCGACCTCGACACCGGCGGCCGGTTGATGGCCCTGCAACAGAACCGACACAGCGACTCCTCCGACGTCGCCGAGCTGCGCGGCTCCAAGGTCCGACTGTCCTGGCGGCGCAGCCACGGCATCTCGATCGGCACCACCGCTGAACAACCCACCCCCGGAAGGACACCTAGATGACACTCACCCGTGCATCCGCGTGGCGCTGCGCCGCCGTGCTGACGGGCATCGCCCTGGTCGTGACTGCCTGCGGCACGTCAGCCGACGACGAAGCGAGCGGCTCTGACGAGGCCGGTGACCCGGCTGCCGCCTTCGAGCCCCCCGACCTGCCGATGCTGGAGGAGATCGGCGCCGGCGAGGGCGAGCTCAACATCCTGTCTTGGGCGGGCTACGCCGAGGACGGCACGACCGACCCGAACGTCGACTGGGTGTCGCCGTTCGAGGACGAGACGGGCTGCCAGGTCACCAACAAGGTCTTCAACACCTCCGACGAGGCGGTGTCGTTGATGCAGAGTGGTCAGTACGACGTGGTCTCCGCCTCTGGCGACGCGTCGCTGCGGCTCATCGCTGGGGGCGACGTCGAGCCGGTCAACACCGACCTGGTTCCCAACTACGTCGATATCTGGCCGTTCCTCAAGGACCGGGCCTGGAACACCGTCAACGGCGTCAACTACGGGATTCCACACGGCTGGGGCGCCAACGTGCTGATGTACAACACCCAGGAGGTCGACCCGGCACCGGCCTCGTGGAGCGTGGTCTTCGAGGATGCCGAGCAGCAGGACGGCAGGGTCACCGCCTACGACTCGCCGATCTACATCGCAGATGCCGCGATGTACCTGATGGAGACCGAGCCCGACTTGGGTATCGAGAACCCCTACGCGCTCGACGACGACCAGCTGGCCGCGGCTGTCGACCTCCTGAAGCAGCAGAGCGAGAGTGTCGGCGAGTACTGGGCCGACTACACCAAGGAGATCTCGGCGTTCAAGACCGGCTCGTCGACGGTTGGCACCACCTGGCAGATCATCGCCAACCTCGCCAAGGCCGACGGTGCCCCGGTCGACGTCGTGCTGCCGGAGGAGGGCGCCACCGGGTGGTCCGACACCTGGATGGTCGGTGCCGAGTCGGAGCACAAGAACTGCGCGTACCTGTGGATGGACTGGATCGCCTCGCCCGACGTGAACGCGCAGGTGGCTGAGTGGTTCGGCGAGGCGCCGGGCAACTCCAAGGCCTGCGACCTCACCGCCGACCCCGACCACTGTGCCACGTTCCACGCAGGTGACGAGGAGTACGCCGAGCAGATCTGGTACTGGACGACACCGATCGAGCAGTGCCTCGACGGGCGTACCGACGTCACGTGCACGGACTATGCCGCCTGGACCCAGGCCTGGACCGAGATCAAGGGCTGACCGACTCCGTGGCCCAGACCCTTCGCGAGGCGCCCGTGCGAACGCCGTTCTCGCGGAGGGTCTCGGCCCATCTGCATCGACGTCCGCGATTGCGCCTGTGGGCCCTGCTGACGGCGCCGATGTTCTGGCTCGTCGTGGTCTACCTGGCGTCGCTGGCGGCGCTGCTGGTCACGGCGTTCTGGTCGACCGACTCCTTCACCAGCGAGATCGTGCGCGACTGGAACCTCGACAACTACCGGCTGATCTACGAGAGCTCCGTCTACCGCACCATCATCGTGCGCACCCTCGCGGTTGCCCTCGGGGTGACCGCAGTCTGCACAGTGGTCGCCATTCCGTTCGCCTACTACATGGCCAAGGTCGCGGGACCACGGGAGCAGAAGATTCTCGTGGTGGCCGCCCTGATGCCGCTGTGGGTGAGCTACCTGATCAAGGGGTTCTCGTGGCGCATCCTGGTGGGCGAGAACGGCGTTCTGGACAACACGATCGGGGCCACCCCCGGGTTCGGCACAGCGGCAGTGGTGCTGACGCTGTCCTACCTGTGGCTGCCATACATGGTCCTGCCGGTCTACGCCGGTTTCGAGCGGCTGCCCGACTCCTTGCTCGACGCATCGGGCGATCTCGGTGCGAAACCGAGCCGGACGTTCTGGTCGGTCGTGCTCCCGGCCATCTTTCCGTCGGTGGTGGCCGGGTCGATCTTCACGTTCTCGCTGTCGATGGGGGACTACATCACCGTCGACATCGTGGGCGGCAGCACGCAGATGCTGGGCAACGTGGTCTTCGACAACCAGGTCTACGACCTGCCGTTCGCCGCGGCGATGGCGACCGTGACCGTGGCAATCATGGTGGTCTACCTGCGACTGGTGCGGCGCACGGGTGCGCTGGAGAACATCTGATGTGGCTGCCGCGACCGGTCACGTGGGCGCTGCGCTGTGCAGTAGGGCTCACGCTCGCCTTCATCTACGTGCCGTTGCTGGTCGTCGTGCTCAACGCGTTCAACCCCGACCGGGTGTCCACCTGGCCCCCGAGCGGGTTCACGCTCGACTGGTGGCGCGAGGCACTGACCAACCAGGGTGCGCTCGATGCGACGCTGGTCAGCGTGCAGGTCGCGCTGTGCGCGACCGCGCTCGCGCTCGCGCTGGGCACACTGGCGTCCTTCGCGCTGCAGCGCTACGCCTTCTTCGGCCGTGACGCCGTGTCGCTGCTGGTGATCCTGCCGATTGCCCTGCCTGGCATCGTGACGGGGCTGTCGCTCAACGCGGCGTTCACGGCCATGCTCGGCCTCGATCTTGGCTTCCTCACGATTGTGGTGGCGCACGCGACGTTCTGCATCGTCGTGGTGTTCAACAACGTCATCGCCCGGCTGCGTCGTCTGGGCGAGACTGCCGAGGCCGCTTCGATGGATCTCGGGGCGACCCGGTTCACGACGTTCCGCCTGGTGACCTTTCCCGCGTTGCGGTCGGCGCTGCTGGCGGGCGGCCTGCTGGCGTTCGCGCTGTCGTTCGACGAGATCATCGTGACCACGTTCACCGCAGGGGCGGGGACCGAGACGCTGCCGATCTGGATCCTCAACAACCTCACCCGTCCCAACAACGCACCGGTGGTCAACGTCGTCGGCACCTGCCTGATCGTGTTCTCGATCCTGCCGATCTACCTGTCGCAGAAGCTGTCGGGCACCGCGTCGGGCGGCCGGTTCTGACCGACGCGTCAGCAATCCGGGACGCGACGTGGCGCACCACCAACGAGTACGGATATCGTCGCGTAGCGGGCTGGTACCGCCACGATCCGTGGTGCCAGCTCCTACCAGCCGTCGCATCCGTACCGGGAGAGCCTTGTGACCGACCAGCAGCAGAAGCTGCGCAACTTCGTCGACGGCGCGTCCGTCGACACCGCCAGTGGTGCCACCTACGAGGTCGTCGACCCGGCCACGGGGCAGCCCTATGCCAGCGCGCCGCTGTCGGGCGCCGAGGACGTCGACCGCGCGATGCGGGCCGCGGCC
>Ga0183260_10001396_pt1 | contig 20207 bp, 21 predicted proteins | sample AntDrymUQ4972206_2_FD_129768 | JGI IMG/M metagenome (GOLD analysis project Ga0183260, IMG submission 129768) | Polar desert sand microbial communities from Dry Valleys, Antarctica - metaG UQ497 (22.06) (version 2) (version 2) | ecosystem: Environmental > Terrestrial > Soil > Desert | place...
CCGCGCGGGCCACGGCCACGTCCGCCTCGTCGTGGGCCATCTCCAGGACGCCGATCGGGCTGAGCAGGAACGGGGACGGCAGGCGGCGGCCGAGGAGCTCGATCCCCGCGTCGCGCCCGGAGACGTCGCGCAGCATCCGCGGCACGATCCGCCAGCGGTCGAAGCCCTCGCGGTTGGCGCGAATCGTGGCGCCGGTGCCGGCCCCACTGGAGATGTACGCGAACGCCTCGCGCGGCATCGCCCTGCGGGCGCGCGCCTCGAGCTTGGTGGCGTCGGTCGGGACGCGCGGGCGGCGCCCGTTGACGCCGGCGCGGTAGATGGCGGTCTGGCGCAGGACTCCGATCATTCGAGCGGTCCTACCCCGTCCGCGCGCTCAACGCTCAGCGGATGCCGCGCCGGCTCAGCCGCTCGGTCTGGGCGGCGTTCTCGCCCGTGACGAAGCTCGGCCCGGTCGGAACGACCTCGCCCTGCGCGGGGAACAGGCCGTAGCGCGCGCGCTCGGCCAGGAAGACGATCGGCAGGTAGCCCTGGAGGTAGGGCTGCTGGTCGACGGCGAACTCGATCCGGCCGCTGCGCAGGGCCTCGAGCACGGCCGGGGAGTAGTCGAATGTGCCCAGCACGACGCGGCGCGGCACGACCTCGGCGGCGACCTCGGCGCCCGTGTTGTTGAGCGTGAGGACGGCGTCGACGCCCTCGCGGCTCGCGGCGGCGGCGAGCCGGCGGCGGGTCGCGTCGAGGTCCTTGGTGTCCACGGCGAGCACGCGCGCGACGCCGCCGGCCTTCCGCAGCGCGCGGGCGAAGCCGGCGCAGCGCCGGTCCAGGCCCTCGTTGCCGATCTCGTGGTTGACGCACAGCGCATTCGTGGCCCCCGCTTCGACGAGCCGCCGGCCCGCCTGCAGGCCCGCCTCCTCCTCGGGCTGGCCGACATGGGCCAGGGTGCCGATGCGGCGGGAGACGTCGCTGCCGGAGTTGATCGAGACGACGGCGATGCCGGCCCGGACGGCGCGCCGGACGGGGGCCTCGAGCTCGTCGCTGGGAAGGGAGACGACCAGCCCCTCCGGCCTCGCGGCCACCGCCTCGTCGATCAACTGGGCCATCGTGCCGACGTCGTAGACGTCGGGCGCGCGGTAGGTGACCTCGACGTCCATCTGGCGGCGGCCCGCCTCGATCCCGTTGCGCACGATCGTCCAGAACTCGTCGGACGCCTGGCCGTGGGTCACGACCCAGAGGCGGACGCGATCGCCGTCGCGGCCCGCCGGCACGCGGTCCTCCGCGGCGCCGGCGCTGCCGCGGATGACCACGTCCGGCTCGCGCACCTCGCTCGCCGTCCCGCAGCCCGCCACCACAAGCACCGCGAGCAGGCAGGCCGCCGGCAGGCAGGCCCACCGCCGGCTCACGGCCGCGGCTCCAGGTCGCCCGCGGCGAGCGGCGGTCCTTCGGCGTCGCGGGCCTCGGCCAGGAGCGCCGCGGCGGCGCACGGGATCACCGCGCGCAGGCGCGTGCCGCCTCCGCCCGGGCTCCGGATCGACAGCCGTCCGTCGAGCGCGGCGAGGCGGTCCTGCAGGCCGCGTAGGCCGGTCCCCGCCTCGATGTCGGCCCCGCCGACGCCGTCGTCGGAGACGACCACGACGACGTCCTCGCCGTTGCGGCGGATCTGGACGCTCGCCTCGCGCGCCCTGGCGTAGCGGGCCACGTTGGTCAGGGCCTCGGCGGTCACGAAGTAGGCGGCGGCCTCGATCGGCGGCGACGGGCGCTCGGGCAGCTCGACGTCGACCTCGACCGGCAGCGGCACGCGGTCGGCGAGGCCCTGGACCGCTGGGCCAAGCCCGCGGTCGGTGAGGATCGCGGGGTGGATGCCGCGCGCGAGCTCGCGCAACTCGGCCAGCGCGACGTTCAGCTTCTCGCTGAGCTCGTCCACCAGCGCGACGGCGTCGGAGCCCTTCAGCCGCGCGCGCAGCAGGCGCAAATCCAGCGCGAGCGAGACGAGCTGCTGCTGCGCGCCGTCGTGCAGGTCGCGCTCGAGCCGCCGCCGCGCCGTGTCGGCGGCCTCCACGATGCGGGCGCGGGAGATCCGCAGGTCCTCGAGGCGGGCGCGCAGGTCGGCCTTCAGGCGCTCGTTGTCGAGCGCCAGCGCCGCGGCCGCCGCCGCCGCGTTGACCAGCTCGGTGGTGGTGTCGAGCTCGGCGTCGTGGATGATCGCCGCCACCCGCCGCCCCTCGTGCTCGATGGCGGTCCACGCGCGCCCGGACCCGGGCGCCGGCAGCTCCACGGGGCGGCCGAACTCGTCCACGAACGTCTCGCGGTCGGCCAGCCAGTAGGCGATCGAGAGCGTGCGGTCGCCCACGCGCTCGGCCAGCAGCTCGCGGATCGGGCCCTCCTGCACCGCGCGGCGGCCGAGCAGCGCGCGCGTGTAGCCGCGCACCGCGACGCGCAGCGCGCCGAGGATCGCCACGGCCAGCACGGCGCAAGCGGCGGCGAGCACCAGCAGCAGCACGCCGGCGGGCACCCCCAGCGCCAGCGGCCCGGCGAAGTCGGCGTCGCCGACACCGGCGATCGCGCTGACGCCGATGACGAGCAGCTCGAGGGTCAGCGCGATCGGGACGACGGCCGCCACCAGCAGCGCGGCGCCGACCGGCAGGTCGAGCGCCACCAGGGCGACCACGCGCCAGCGACGGCGGTCGGAGAGGGCGTGCAGCGAGCGCCGCCACAGCGTCTCGCCGCGCCGCTCGGGCTCGGGCAGCGGCGGCAGGTGCGCGCCCAGCAGCCGGTTGGCCTGGCGCCGGTGCACCTCGGCGAGCGTCTGGCAGGCCGCCAGCGCCCCGATCACCAGCGGCAGGCCGATCCACACGATGCTCAAGAGCACGCCGAGCGCCAGCGCGGCGAACACGAGCGCGCCGACCACGCCGACCATCAGCGTCCCGACGATGGCCGCGAGGCCCTCGAGCGCCACCTCCATCCGGCGCCGCAGCTGGAACGCGGCGGTGCTCATCCGCTCGCCTCGACCGCGACGTCGCCCGCGCTGGAGAGCGCCTGGATCTGGAACGGCGCGTCTTCGGCCGCGGTCACGCCGCGCACGCTGCGCCGGCCGACGTCGCTGTCGGCGTCGACCTGGTAGCGGCCGGGCGGCACGACGGCCCGCACGTCGCCGGTGCGCGAGCGCAGCTCGAGGCGCTCGAGCGCGCACGAGGCGCCCGCGGTGACGTCGCCGTCCTGCGCGCGCGCTCGCAGCGCGAAGCCGCAGAACCCCGCGACCACGATGTCGCCCGCGCCCGTGTCGACCTGCGCGGACCCGCGGTAGTCCGTGAAGCGCACGCTGCCCGAGGTGGTTCGGACCGTCACCCGCACGTTGTCGGGCACCGTCAGGCGGTAGGTCGCCGAGCAGACGTCGAACACGGTCCGCGGGCAGCGCGAGTGGATCGCCAGCATCCCGCCGGACGCGAGCCGCTCGGCCTGGGCGCGGCGGCCGAAGGCGAACTCGTCGGTGCGCCGGACCTCGACCGCGGGGCGGTCGCCGCCGCCCACGATCTCGGCGTCGGCGGGCCCGAGATCGAGCGTGATGCCGTTCACCGAGCCGCGGACGGAGTAGGTCGCGACGCTGCTCTCGCTCGAGAGCAGCCACCACAGCACGAGCGCCACGCCGCTGCCCACCACCAGGCAGGCGGACACCGTCACCAGCCATCCCCACGCGGACGGACGGCGGCGCGCGGTCGGAGCGTCCGGCGGGCGTGGCACGAGGGATACCTAACCGGGATGCGGGTGCACGTGCAACTTCGAGCGGAGTGGCACGAGCCCCAGGACGCCGTTCGGATGGACACCGTTCCCACCCGCCCCGGTATCTTCGCCCCATGGGCGAGGACGTCACCGCCACGGTCTTCAGCCGGGAGGACCGCCAGCGCTACCGCCAGAAGGTCAAGCGCTGCCTGGACGTGTTCGCCCGCATGCTCTCCGAGTCGCGCTTCGACGCGGCGCCGGGCTCGATCGGGCTGGAGATCGAGCTAAACCTGACCGACGAGGCCGGCGACCCGGCGATGCTCAACGCGCGCGTGCTCGAGGCGATCGCCGACGGCGACTTCCAGACCGAGCTGGCGCAGTTCAACGTCGAGATCAACGTGCCGCCGCGCTCCCTGACCGGGAACGTGTTCGGCGCGCTGGAGGCCGACGTCCGCACCAGCCTCAACAACGCCGAGGGAAAGGCGCGCGGCGTCGGCGCGCACATGGTGATGGTCGGGATCCTGCCCACCGTCACCGACCGCCACCTGGACGCGGACTCGTTCAGCGCCAACCCGCGCTACCAGCTGCTCAACGAGCAGATCTTCGCCGCGCGCGGGGAGGACCTCGACATCGCGATCGCCGGCGTCGAGCGGCTCGCCACCTTCGCCGACACGATGGCGCCCGAGGCGGCGTGCACGAGCGTCCAGCTGCACCTCCAGGTCGACCCCGCCGCCTTCGGCGTGCACTGGAACGCGGCGCAGGCGATCGCCGGCGTGCAGCTGGCGCTGGCGAGCAACTCGCCGTTCTTCTTCGGCAAGGAGCTGTGGCGCGAGACGCGCATCCCGCTCTTCGAGCAGGCGACCGACACGCGCTCGGAGGAGCTGCGCGCCCAGGGCGTGCGCCCGCGCGTGTGGTTCGGCGAGCGCTGGATCACCTCGATCTTCGACCTCTTCGAGGAGAACGTGCGCTACTTCCCGGCGCTCCTGCCGGTGTGCGAGGACGAGGACCCGGTCGAGGTGATCGAGCGCGGCGACATCCCGTCGCTGCCCGAGCTGCGGCTGCACAACGGCACGGTCTACCGCTGGAACCGCCCCGTCTACGACGTCGTGCGCGGCCGCCCGCACCTGCGGGTGGAGAACCGCGTGCTGCCCGCCGGGCCGACGGTGGCCGACATCCTCGCCAACGCGGCGTTCTACTACGGGCTCATCCACGCGCTCGTCGACCAGGACCGCCCGATCTGGTCGCAGATGTCCTTCGCCGCCGCCGAGGAGAACTTCCACGCGGGCGCACGCGACGGCATCGAGGCCAACGTCTACTGGCCGGGCGTGGGGGAGGTGCCGGTGGCCGAGCTGGTGCTGCGCCGGCTGCTTCCGCTGGCCCACGAGGGCCTGGAGCGCTGGGGCGTGGACCGCGCCGACCGCGAGCGGCTGCTCGGGATCATCGAGCAGCGCTGCCTGACGCTGCGCAACGGGGCGGCGTGGCAGGCCGCCACCTTCCACTCGCTCTACGAGAACGACAAGCTCGATCGCCAGGATGCGCTGCGCGAGATGACGCGGCGCTACCGCGACCTCATGCACTCCAACGAACCGGTGCACTCCTGGCCCGCGCAGTGATCGATCCCGCTCCGACCGAGGCGGGGCGCCGCACGTTCGGGCTGGCTCCGGGGGAGCGCCGGGCGGCGCTGGGCTTCGCCGGGTTCGGAGTGCTCGCGATGCTTGTCGTGGTGCTGGTCCGGCTCGCGCTCGACGTGCCCGTGCCGACGCTCACGCGCGATCCCGCCTTCACGTTCGACTACCCCGACTGGGTCGGGGCGCTGTCGCACCTCGGCGTCCTCGCGTGGGCGGCCGCGGCGTCCGTGGCGCTGCTGGGCGCGAGCATCGCGGCTCCCGGCGAGGCGCGCCGGTTCCTGACGCGCGCGGGCCTGCTGACCGTGGTCCTCGCCTTCGACGACCTCTTCCAGGGGCACGAGAACGTGGGCGGGCTGCTCTTCTACTCCGGCGAGCTGGTCATCTTCGCGCTCTACGGGCTCGCGATCGTCCTGATGGTCTCCGGAAGTCGCCGCTACATCAGGGAGTCGACGCCCGTGGCGGTCCTCGCGGTCGCGGCGGTGCTGCTCGGCTTCTCGCAGCTGATCGACCGGTTCACCTACCTGCCTGCGCGCCTGCTGCTCGAGGACGGGTCGAAGTTCCTCGGCGTCCTCGCCTGGCTGCTGTACCTCGCGATCGTCGCGCGCCGGGAGTGCGCGGGAGCGGCGCTCGCCGCCGCCGATCGGGCACGGCCGCCGGCCCGGTGAGGCGCCACGCTCGAGGCCCCGCCGCGCTGCTCGTGGCCCTCGCCGTCGGCTTCGCCGGGTGCGGGGGCTCGGACACTGCCGGGACGCCGTCCGCCACGCCGCAGGGCGGCGGTGGCGGTGGCGGTGGCGAGCTGCGCGTGGAGGTCGTCGCCACCCGCCTCGAGGTGCCGTGGGAGATCGCGTTCCTCCCCGACGGGCGCGCGCTGGTCACGGAGCGCCCGGGGCGCGTGCGGCTGCTCGGCGCGCGGCAGGAGCTGCGGCCCGAGCCGGTGGCCGAGGTGGCGGTCAGCGCGCTCGGCGAGGGCGGGCTGATGGGCCTGGCGCTGGATCCGCGCTTCGAGGCCAACCGCTTCGTGTACCTCTACTTCACGACCGAGGCGGGGCTCAAGCTCGAGCGCTGGCGCTTCGGCGAGGACGATCGCCTCGTGCGCGAGACGACGCTCGTCTCGGACATCGAGGCGGGCCCGATCCACGACTCGGGGCGGATCGCGTTCGGACCGGACGGGATGCTCTACGTCGCCACCGGCGACGCCGGGAACGGCGAGCTCGCGCAGGACGACGGCTCGCTCAACGGCAAGTACCTGCGCCTGGGAGCCGGGCAGTACCGCGGCGGCGACGAGGTGCGGCCCGAGATCGTCTCCAAGGGCCACCGCAACCCGCAGGGCTTCGACTGGGAGCCCGGGACGGACCGCCTGATCTCGACCGAGCACGGGCCGAGCGGCGGCGACGGGCCGCAGGGGTTCGACGAGGTCAACGCGATCGAGGCGGGCGGCAACTACGGCTGGCCGGAGGCCTTCGGAGACGACCACGAGGGCTTCGACGCGCCGCTGCGCGTCTACGAGGAGGCGATCGCGCCGTCGGGTGCGACCTTCGTCGCGCGCGAGGGCTCCGACTGGACGGGCGACTTCCTGTTCGCGAACCTGCGCGGCGAGAACCTGCGGCGCCTGCGCTTCGACGGCGACCGCGTGACGATCGACGAGCCGCTGCTGGAGGGCCGCTTCGGGCGCCTGCGCACGATCGTCGAGGGTCCGGACGGCGACCTCTACGCGCTGACCAGCAACCGCGACGGCCGCGGCGACCCGGCCGGCGACGACGACCGGATCCTGCGGATCACGCCTCCCGGCGGTACGCGCTGATCGCGCTCATCGCGGCCTCGCGCGTCGGGTAGCCGGCGGCGCGGATCTGGCACGCACCTGGGCGATGAGGTCGGGCTCGGTGACGGACGCCACCGGCGGATGGTCTGAGATCCGCGGCGATCCCCGTGCTCGGTCCGCCCGCGTAAGCACCACGGGCTTCCGGTGTACAGCAAGATGTGCCGGAAGGGATGGAGGAGGGGAAGACACCGACGATGGGCAAGGCCGCTCCCGCGGTGCGCGTCGACGCGCTCGACATGTTCGTCGAGCTGCTCGCGCAGGTCGAGGACGATGCCTCGTCGGACGCCTTCTACGGCCGCCTCTGCGAGGCGACGTGTGCGCTGACCTCGATGGACCGCGCGGTGATCTTCCGCTACGACGAGGCGCGCCGGCGGGTGCGCGTCGCGGGGGCCTACGGCATCCCGCTCGAGTTCTTCGCCGACGCGCACGTCACCGTGGAGTCGGCCCCGATCGCGCGGCAGGCGCTCGAGGAGGACCGCGTGATCGAGGTCACGCACGACATCTCGAACGAGTTCCCGGAGGAGTTCCGCGAGCTCGTGCGCGAGTCCAACCTCGTCTGCACGCCGCTCGCCGCCGCGGGACGCTGGTTCGGCGTGATCCTCTCCGACCGCAGCGCGGACGGGCCGCTGTCGGAGGAGGAGCGCTACCTGCTGTGGACGCTGGGCAAGACGGCGGCGCTCGCCACCCTGGCGCGCGTGGCGACCGTGCAGGGAGCGCGGGCGCGACAGCTGCAGGAGCGCATGGACCTCGCGCGCGAGGTGCACGAGAGCGTCATCCAGCGGCTGTTCGGCGTGCAGCTCGTGTTCTCCAGCTCGGCCGAGCTGTCACCGGGCGCGCGCGAGCGGATCGCCGCGGAACTGCAGGCCGCGCTGGTGGACCTGCGGCGCGCGCTGCAGCGGCCGCTCGGCCGCACGGCCCCGGAGACGCAGACGACGCTGCTGGAGGAGGTCGAGCGGCTGCGGCGCGAGCACCCGGACCTGCACCTCGACCTGCGGCGCGGGTCAGAGCGCGTGCACGTGCCTCCCGCGCTCGAGCCGCTCGCGCAGTCCGTGCTGGCCGAAGCCGTGCGCAACGCTCACAAGCACGCGAGCCCCTCCCGGGTGGAGGTGGCGCTCGAGCGCCGCGACGAGACGCTGTTCCTCGACGTCTCCAACGACGGCGTGACCGGGCAGCGGCCGCGGCAGACGGGGATGGGCCTGAAGCTCGCCGCGCTGGAGGCGCTGCAGGCGGGCGGGATCGTCGAGTTCGGCGAGCGCGAGCCGGGGGCGTGGCGCGTGCGGCTGGCGGTGCCGGTGTGAGCACGCCCGACGTCAACCCCACCCGCCTGGCCACCGCGGGCGGCGGCTCGGGCGAGCGGCGGCTGCGCGTGCTCGTCGTCGACGACCACGAGGTGGTCCATTGGGGCCTGCGGCTGATGCTCGGCGAGCAGCCGTGGGTGGAGCGCTGCCTGAGCGCGCGCAACACCGAGGAGGCCCTGGCCATGGCGCGCCGCTACGAGCCGCACGTGGCGCTCGTGGACCTGTTCGTCGGCCAGGAGTCGGGCGCGGAGATCTGCGAGCGCCTGCGCGAGCTCGTGCCGCCGCCGAACGTCCTGATGATCTCCGGAGCGGGCCGCATCTCGCCCAACGCCGCCCGCGCCGCGGGCGCGGCCGGCTTCATCTCCAAGGACTGGCCGGCCGCCGACATCGCGGGCGCGGTGCGGATGGTCGGGCTGGGGATGACGGTGTTCAAGCCGCACGAGGCACCGGCGGGGCCGCCCCTCAGCGACCGGGAGCGGGAGGTCCTGGAGGCCGTGGCCGGCGGCGCCACCAACCGCGAGATCGCCGAGCGCCTCTTCCTCTCGCCGCACACCGTCAAGGAGCACACCTCCTCCCTGTATCGCAAGCTCGGGGCGCGCAATCGCGCCGAGGCCGTGCAGAAGGCGCAGCGGATCGGGCTCATCTCGTAGGGGCTTCTTGCGTTTCTTGCGGCTGCCGCTCGCGTTTCTGGGGGGTCGTGACGTCTACTGCGGCTGGGTAGGGAGGGGGTGCTTCCGGCGGTGGGGTCAACGTCGTGCGCGCCGGCTGCGCGGGAGGGTCTCCCGACGTTGACCTCGATTATCGCGGTCAACGTCGTGCGAGCCCCCTCGCCGCGAGGCGTGCACGACGTTGAAGGCGTAGAGCGCCCCGAACGTCGCGCGAGCCCCTCGCGCCGAGACGCACCCGACGTTGTGGGCGCACCCCAGCGCCCGAACCTCCACCCATACAAGCCCTGCCCTTCAAGCGCCCCGAGCCCCGGCCAGCCCGCTCGAACCTCGCCACCCGCGCCCCCACGAAACGCCACCGACCCCCCCACCAAGTACCAACCAACCCCCCACCCGGGGGGTAGAGGCCCCGCCGATCCCCGAACCCGCTCGCGCGCCCACCAAGGTGAGCAGCGTGAGCTTCGTCACCGATACCCACGCGCCGGCCGCGCTGTTCCCCGGCCAGGGCAGCCACACACCCGACATGCGCGACCTCGTCGCGCGCCTCGCCCCCGACCTGCTCGACCGAGTGACCGAGCTCGTCGGCGAGGACCCGTTCGCGCGCGTGGAGGAGAGCACCCGCTTCGCGCAGCCCGCGATCTTCTGCGCCAGCCTCGCCGGCTGGGACGCGCTGGACCTCGCGCCCTCCGCCGCCGCCGGGCACTCGCTCGGCGAGCTCGCCGCGCTGGCCGCCGCCGGCGTGCTCGAACGCGAAGACGCCCTCCAGCTCGTCGCTCTCCGCGGCCGCCTGATGGCCGAGGCCGACGACACGGGCTCGATGCTCGCGCTGGTCGGCGCCACCGAGGAGGAGGCCGCCGAGATCGCGCAGCACGCCGGCGTCACCGTCGCCAACGACAACGCCCCGGGGCAGGTCGTCCTGTCCGGCCCGCGCGAGGCGCTCGCCTCGGCCGAGGAGGATGCGCGCGACCACGGCCGCCGGGCGCTCAAGCTCGACGTCGCCGGCGCCTTCCACTCGCCGGCGATGGAGCCCGCCGTCGCGCCGTTCCGCGCCGCGCTCGACGAGGTCGAGTTGCACGACTTCCGGTTCCCGGTCGTCTCGTGCTCGACCACCGAGCCGTTCGCCGACGTGCGCGCCGAGCTGGCGGCCGCGCTCACCACGCCGGTGCGCTGGCGCGAGACGATGCTCGCGCTGCACGCCGCCGGCGTGCGCCGCTACGTCGAGGTCGGTCCCGGCAAGGTCCTCGCCCGCCTGGGCAAGCGGATCCTGCCCGACGGCGGCAAGGTCGAGACCCCGGAGCTCGCGCATGCGTAGCGCCACGCTCCCGCCCGACCTGCGCACGATCGCCCGCGAGGCGACGCGCACCGGCGCGCACGCCGCGCCCCAGCGCACCGCCTCCATCACCGGCCTGGGCCACTGGGTGCCGGCCGAGGTCGTGCCGAACTCCGAGCTCGCCCCGCGGATCGGCGTCGACGACGCGTGGATCGTCAAGCGCACCGGCGTGCACACCCGCCGCCGCGCCGCGCCGTCGGAGCGCCTGAGCGACATGGCCACCTGGGCCGGTCGCCGCGCGCTGGCCGACGCGGACCTCGACGCCTACGACCTCGACCTCGTGCTCGTCGCCACGATGACCGCCGACGAGATCACCCCCAACGCGGCGCCGCTCGTGGCCCACGCCCTGGGCGCCGAGCGCGCCGGCGCGATGGACATCGGCGCCGCCTGCACCGGCTTCCTCGCCGCACTGCGGATGGCCGCCGGCCAGATCGAGACCGGCCGCGCCGAGCGCATCCTCGTGATCGGCGCCGAGGCGATGACCCGGCTGCTCGACTTCGACGACCCGAAGACGTCGCACCTGTTCGGCGACGGCGCGGGAGCGGTCGTGCTCGGCGCCGGCGGCGCCGGCGAGGTCGGCCCGATCATGCTGGCGGCCGACGGGTCGCTCGGCCCGGCGATCACCTGCTCGCTGCAGGAGCGCGTGATCCGCATGGAGGGCCACTCGACCTACCAGACCGCCGTCAAGCGCCTCAGCGAGGCGACCGTGGCCGCCGTGGCGCGCGCCGGCATGGAGCTCGACGACGTCGACCTGTTCGTCTATCACCAGGCCAACGGGCGCATCATCCGCGCGGTCGGCGAGCGGCTCGACCTCGAGCCGGCCAAGGTCGCCGACTACGTCGCGCACATGGCCAACACCTCGGCGGCCTCGATCCCGCTGACGCTGTCGCTGCTGCGCGAGGACAACCGCCTGCGCGCCGGCCAGAAGGTCCTGCTCGCCGCGATCGGCGCGGGCTTCACCTGGGGCGCGGGCATCGTCGAGTGGGGCAAGGCATGAGCCGCCCCGACCAGGCCGCGGCGCTCGTCACCGGCGCGTCCAAGGGCATCGGCGCCGCGATCGCGAAGGCGCTCGCCGCCGACGGGTGGGCCGTCGCCGTCAACTACCGCTCCGACGAGGCCGGCGCCAACGCCACCGTCGAGGCGATCGAGCAGGCCGGCGGGCGCGCCCTCGCGCTGCACGGCGACGTCGCCAACGGCGCCCCGGCGGAGCTGTTCGAGCGCGCCGAGGCGGAGCTCGGGCCGGTGCTCGCGCTCGTCAACAACGCGGGCGTGACCGCGGACGGGCTGCTCGTCCAGATGGACGACGAGGACTGGGACCGCGTGCTGGGCACCAACCTCACCGCGGCGTTCCGCATGACGCGCCGGGCGATGCGCCCGATGATCAAGGCCCGCTACGGCCGCGTCGTCAACGTCGCCTCCGTGGTCGGCCCGCGCGCCAACGCCGGGCAGGCCAACTACGCCGCCGCAAAGGCCGGCTTGATCGGGATGACCAAGACGGTCGCCACCGAGGTCGCCCGTCGCGGCGTGACGGTCAACGCCGTCGCCCCGGGCTTCATCGACACCGACATGACGAAGGACGTGCCCGACAGCGCGATCGAGGCCGTCCCGGCCCGCCGCGCGGGCACGCCCGAGGAGGTCGCCGCCGCCGTGCGGTTCCTGGCCTCCGACGCCGCCGGCTACGTCACCGGCACGACCCTGTTCGTCGACGGCGGCATGTCCGCCTAACACCATCAAAGGAGCGAACCCAACATGGCCACCGCCATCAGCCCCGAGGCCGTCGAGAAGACCGTCTACGACGCGCTTCCCCAGTTCGGCGTCGAGGAGTCGGACATCACGCGCGACGCGACCTTCGAGGATCTCGACGTCGACTCGCTCGACCTCGCCGAGCTCTCGCAGATCATCGAGGACGAGTACGGCGTCCAGCTCAAGGGCGACGACGTCGGCAAGATCAAGACGGTCGGCGACGCGATCGACCTCGTGGTGAACAGGGCCGGATGAAGCGCGACGTCGTCGTCACCGGCATCGGTGCCGTCACGCCGCTCGGCGTCGGCGCGCGCACGCTCTACGAGCGCTGGCGCGCCGGGGCCTCCGGCATCGAGAACGGCATCGGCGCCTGCACCGAGTTCGATCCCACCGAGCACCTCTCGGTGAAGGAGGCGCGCCGCGCGGACCGCTTCACCCAGTTCGCGATGGTCGCCTCCGACGAGGCGCTGCGCGAGGCCGGCTGGGCCGACGAGCTGCCGTACGAGACGGGGCGCATCGGCTGCATCATCGGCACCGGCATCGGCGGCATCGGCACGCTCGAGGCCAGCAAGGAGGCTCTGATCGCGAAGGGCCCCAAGGCCGTCTCCCCGCTCGCCGTGCCGCTGATGATGGGCAACGCCGGGGCGGCGGGCGTCGCCATGCGCCACGGCCTGCGCGGACACTCTTACTCGATCCTGTCGGCCTGCGCCGCGGGCGCGCACTCGATCGGCGCCGCCGTGCGCATGATCCAAACGGGCGACGCCGACGCCGTCGTCGCCGGCGGCTCGGAGGCGGCGCTGACGCCGCTGGCCACGGCCGCCTTCGCGGCGCTCGACGCGCTGTCGGACACCGGGATCTCCCGCCCCTTCGACGCCCAGCGCGACGGCTTCGTGATGGGCGAGGGCGCCGGCGTGCTCGTGCTCGAGGACGCCGAGCGCGCGAAGGAGCGCGGGGCGACCATCCTCGGGCGGATCGCCGGCTACGGCGCCAGCTCCGACGCGTACCACCTGACCGCCCCCGAGAAGGACGGCGGCGGGGCGATCGAGGCGATGAAGCAGGCGCTCGCGGACGCGGGCTACGGCCCGCAGGACGTCGTCTACGTCAACGCGCACGGCACCTCGACGCCGCTCAACGACCGCGCGGAGACCATCGCGATCAAGAAGGTCCTCGGCGACGGCGTCCCCGTGTCCTCGCTGAAGTCCTCGATCGGGCACCTGCTCGGCGCGGCCGGCGCCGTGGAGGCCGTCGCGACGATCCTCGCGCTGCGCGACCGCGTGGCCCCGCCCACGATCAACTACGAGCAGCCCGACGAGGGGCTCGACCTCGACTACGTGCCGAACGAGGCGCGCGCGCTGGACGTCAACGGCGCGCCCGCGGTCGCCCTCTCCAACGCGTTCGGCTTCGGCGGCCACAACGCCGTCCTCTGCCTGGAGGCCCCATGACCATTCAGATCGACCGCAACGCCCGCGGCACCTCGGCCGGTCCGCAGGCCGACGAGGCCCCCGGCACCCGGCTCACCCCCGTCGAGCGCCTCGAGGCGCTGTGCGACCGCGGCTCGCTGACGCTGCTGCGCTCTGACGTCCGCTCGCGGCGGATGGGCGAGAAGTCGCGCGCCGGCGACGGCGTGATCACCGGCGCCGGGCGCGTCGACGGCCGGCCGGTGTTCTGCTACGCGCAGGACCCGTCCTACCTCGGCGGCTCGCTCGGCGAGCAGCACGCCGACTCGATCGTGCGCGTGCTGCGCCTGGCCGGCCGCGCCGGCGCGCCCGTCGTGGGCTTCATCGAGTCCGGCGGCGCGCGCATGCAGGAGGGCCTCGCCGCCCTCGCCGGCTACGCCCGCATCTTCCGGGAGCACGTCGCGCTGAGCGGCAAGATCCCGCAGATCTCGGTGATCTGCGGCGCCTCGGCGGGCGGCGGCTCCTATTCGCCCGCGCTGACCGACTTCGTCGTGATGACCCAGCGCAGCAACATGTTCCTCACGGGCCCGGCCGTCGTGCGCGACGTCATGGGCGAGGACGTCAGCGCCGCCGACCTCGGCGGCCACAAGGTGCACGAGCGCAACGGCGTCGCGCACTTCGTCTCCACCGACGACGCCGACGCGGCGCTGCTCGTCCGCGACCTGATCGACCACCTGCCCTCCAGCGACCGCGAGTCGGCGCCGCGCTGGCGCGCCTCCGAGCCGCCCGGCTACGGCCCCGGCGAGCCGGTGCCCGAGGACGAGCGCAAGGTCTACGACGTGCGCGACGTCATCCGCGGGATCGTCGACGGCGGCCGCCTGCTCGAGTACGCCCCGCGCTGGGCGCGCAACATCGTATGCGGGTTCGCCCGGCTCGACGGGCGCTCCGTCGGCGTGGTGGCCAACCAGCCCAAGTACCTCGGCGGGGTGCTCGACGCCGACTCGGCGTCGAAGGCCGCGCGCTTCGTGCGCACCTGCAACGCGTTCGGGCTGCCGCTGGTCGTGCTCGTCGACACGCCGGGCTTCATGCCCGGGACCAAGCAGGAGCAGGGCGGCGTGATCCGCCACGGGGCGAAGCTCGTGCACGCGTTCGCCGAGGCGAGCGTCCCGAAGGTCACGGTGGTGCTGCGCAAGGCGTTCGGCGGCGCGTTCATCGCCATGAACTCGCGCGACCTCGGCGCGGACTTCGTGTTCGCCTGGCCGCGCGCGACGCTCGGCGTGATGGGTGCCAAGCAGGCCGTGGGGATCGTCAACCGGCGTGACATCGCGGCGGCCGAGGATCCCGAGGCCTCGCGCAACGAGTTCGCCGAGCGCTACACGACCGAGCACCTGACTTCCGGCGTCGCCGCCGCGGAGGGCTACGTCGACGAGGTCATTCCTCCGACGGACACCCGCCGCCGGCTCGGCGAAGCGCTGTCCACCCTCGACGCCATCGCGCACCCCGCGCAGGGAGTAAGGAACATCCCCCTATGACGCTGAACTGGTCCGCACCCTACGAGGAGCTGGAGGCCGGCCAGGCCTTCAGCACCCGCGGGCGCACCGTCACCGAGGCCGACGTGGTCTCGTTCGCGGCGCTCACCGGCGACTGGCATCCGCAGCACTCCGACGCCGTGTGGGCGGCCGAGTCCCCCTTCGGCGAGCGCATCGCCCACGGGCTGCTCGTCATCTCGCTGGCGGCGGGGCTCGTCCCGTTCGATCCCGAGCGCGTGATGGCGCTGCGTCGGGTGGGCGACGCCACCTTCAAGCGCCCGGTGAAGCTGGGCGACACGCTGCACGTGACCGGCCGCGTGGCCGAGCTGTCCGAGCTGAGCGACGAGGCGGGCCTCGTGGCCTTCACCTGGTCGGTGCTCAACCAGGACGAGCGCGTCGTGTGCCGCGCGCGCGTGGAGGTGCTGTGGCGCGGTGACCGGGTCGCGGCCGGCGCCGACGCCGACGACGGGTCCGACGCCACCGCGCACGCCGCCAACGGCTTCGTCCCGATCCCCCTGTGATGCCCATGCTCGACGGCAAGAAGCTGCTGATCACCGGCGTCATCAACCGCGAGTCGATCGCCTTCGAGGTCGCGCGCCAGGCGCAGGAGGCCGGCGCCGAGGTCGTGCTGACCGGCTTCGGGCGCGCGAAGCGCATGACCGAGCGGGCCGCCGCCCGGCTGCCCGAGCCGCCCGACGTGCTCGAGCTCGACGTCAACGACCCCGCGCAGCTGGAAGCCGTCGCCGGCGACCTGCGCGAGCGCTGGGGCCGCGTGGACGGCGTGCTGCACGCCATCGCGTTCGCCCCGGAGGACGCGCTCGGCGGCCGGTTCCTCACCACGCCGGCGGAGAGCGCCGCCACCGCGTTCCAGACCAGCGCCTACTCGTTCAAGGCCCTGGCCGCCGCGCTGGCCGACCTCTACCCCAAGGAGGGCGCGAGCGTCGTCGGCATGGACTTCGACGCCCAGGTCGCGTGGCCGGTCTACGACTGGATGGGCGTGGCCAAGGCGGCACTGGAAGCCGTCAACCGCTACCTCGCCCGCGACCTCGGGCCGCGTGGCGTGCGCGTGAACCTCGTCAGCGCGGGCCCGCTCGGCACGCTGGCGGCGCGCGGCATCCCGGGCTTCGGCGACCTGGCCGAGGCCTGGCAGCGCCAGGCGCCGCTCGGCTGGGACGTGGAGGACGCGGCGCCCGTCGCGAGCGCGGTCCTGTTCCTGATGAGCGACCTCGCCCGCGCGATCACCGGCGAGGTGCTCCACGTCGACGGCGGCTTCCACGCGATGGGCACGGCGCTCGCGCCGGCCGGCGAGTCCGCCGCCGGGCAACCGCCCGCCGCCGCCGGAAACGGCCGCTCCGTCGCCGAGCCCGCGGGAGCCGGCGCATGACCCCGCCCGTGTTCCTCACCGGCGCCACCGGCTTCCTCGGCATGGAGGTGCTCGCACGGCTGCTCGAAGCCGGCGACCGCGACGTCGTCGCGCTGGTCCGCGCCGACGACGACGCGGCGGCCGAGCGGCGCCTCGACGGCGTCGTGAGCGCCCTCTACAACGACCCGGCCCCGCACCGCGGGCGCGTGCGCGCCGTGGCCGGCGACCTGACCCGCCCGGGCCTCGGCCTGCGCCAGTCCCAGCGCACCGCGCTGGCCGAGGAGGTCGGCTCCGTGCTGCACTGCGCAGCCTCGATCGCGTTCGACCTCCCGCTCGAGGAGGCGCGCCAGATCAACGTCGAAGGCACGCGCGAGGTCATCGGCTTCGCCCGCGAGGCGAAGGCGCTCGGCCGGCTCGACCGCTTCCTGCACGTCTCGACGGCCTACGTGTCCGGCACGCACTCCGGCACGTTCCGCGAGCGCCAGCTGATCGCCGGCCAGCAGTTCCGCAACACCTACGAGCAGACGAAGTGGGAGGCGGAGCAGATCATCGCCGGAGCCCACGACCTGCAGCCCGCCGTCGCCCGCCCGAGCATCGTCATGGGGGAGTCCGACTCGGGCTGGACGCCGGCCTTCAACGTCCTCTACTGGCCGCTGCGCGCCTTCTCGCGCGGGCTCTTCGACACGGTCCCGGCGCTGCCCGAGGGCCGCGTGGACGTGGTGCCGGTCGACTACGTGGCCGACGCGATCGTGCACCTGCTCGACCGCAGCGAGTCCGGCGTCTTCAACCTCGTCGCGGGCCGCGAGGCCCCGACCGTCGCCGAGCTGATCACCCTCGGCGCCGAGCGCTTCGGCATCCCGGCCCCTCGCCTCGTAGAGCCGGGCGAGCCGACGGCGCTGGCCGACGGCGAGGTCTACGTGCCGTACTTCGACATGCAGGTCGTCTTCGACGACGCGCGCGCCCGCGCGGTGCTCGGCCCGGCCGGCATCCGCCCGCCGCGGCTGGCCGACTACTTCGGCGCCCTGATCGACTACGCCGAGCTCGCGCGCTGGGGCAAGCGGCCGGTGACGCGCGAGGAGGCCCGCGCGCGGATCGAGGCCGTCGCCGCCTGACGGCTTTCGGTCACCCGGCGAAGAGGGAGCGCGCGCGCTCGGCCACCAGCGCGGGGCGCTCCTCCGGGACGAAGTGCCCGCAGCCCTCGACCACCTCGGCCGCGGCGTCGTCGCCGTGGCGCTCGAAGCCGTGAGCCAGCGCAGGGCCTAGGAGGTCCTTGCGCCCGACGACGAGCCGCGCTGGGACGCCGAGGCGGCGGCCGCGGAACCCGCCCGCCGCCGTGGGGCCGAGCTCCCGCGCCAGGAACGTGCGGTACATCCGGTGGCCCGCGCGCGCCGCGTCCGGCCGGCTCATCGCCGCCGCGTAGGATCGCGCCGCGGCGTCGTCCCAGGTGCTGCGGTCTCCCCACCCGGCGCGCAGCACGCGCTCGATGAAGCCCTCCGAGCGCATCAGCCGCTCGCCCACCAGCGGCGTCGCGATCGGCACCTGGTAGCCGAACCGCCACGCGTTGCGCAGCGCGAGCGGGGTGGGCTGCCACGGGTGGACGACGCCGAGCGCGAGCAGGCTGTGCAGCCGCTCCGGCCGCTCGACGGCCAGCAGCAGCCCGGTCCACGCGCCCCAGTCGTGGCCGAGGAGGTGGGCGCGCTCGACGCCGAGGGCGTCGAGCGTGGCGACGGCGTCGTCGGCCAGCCGCCGCTTGAGGAAGTCCCCGTCGGCCGGCCACCCGCTCCAGCCGAAGCCGCGCAGGTCAGGGCAGATCAGCCGGTAGTCGCCCGCCAACAGCCCGATCACGTCCCGCCAGATCCACCAGTGCTGCGGCCAGCCGTGCAGCGCGAGCACCGGCGGGGCGTCCGGCGGCCCGGCCTCCGCGACGTGGACCCGCACGCCGGTGGACAGGTCCAGGAAGCGGTGCTGGACGCCGGGCAGGTCCGGAAGCGCAAGGGGCATGGACCCAATTTGCCATCCTCCGCGCCCGGATGTCCCGACCCCGGAGCGAGACCGCGGCGTGCAGCGGGCCCTGATCACCGGGATCACGGGCCAGGACGGCTCCTACCTGGCGGAGCTGCTGCTCGAGAAGGGCTACGAGGTGCACGGCATGGTGCGCCGGGCGTCCACCGAGAAGTTCGAGCGCATCGAGCACCTGCGCGAGCGGATCACCCTGCACCAGGGCGACCTGCTCGACCAGCGCTCGCTCGTAGACGCCCTGCGCGCGGCGCGGCCCGACGAGGTCTACAACCTCGCCGCCATGTCGTTCGTGGCGGTCAGCTGGATCCAGCCGACGCTGACCGCGGAGTTCACCGGCGTCGGCGTCACGCGCATGCTGGAAGCGGTGCGGGAAGCGTGCCCGCAGGCCCGCTTCTACCAGGCCTCCTCGAGCGAGATGTTCGGCAAGGTGCGCGAGACGCCGCAGACCGAGGCGACCCCGTTCTACCCGCGGTCGCCGTACGGCGTGGCGAAGGCCTACGGCCACCACATCACCGTCAACTACCGCGAGTCCTACGACCTGTTCGCGTGCTCGGGGATCCTCTTCAACCACGAGTCGCCGCGCCGCGGCCTGGAGTTCGTCACGCGCAAGATCACCTGGCACGCGGCCGCGATCAAGCTCGGCCGGCGTGAGGAGCTGCGCCTGGGCAACCTCGACGCGCGGCGCGACTGGGGCTACGCGAAGGACTACGTCGAGGCGATGTGGCTGATGCTCCAGCAGGACGAGGCCGACGACTACGTGATCGCCACGGGGCAGGCCAACAGCGTCCAGCGCTGCGTCGAGATCGCGTTCGACCGGGTCGGGCTCGACTGGCGGCCTCACGTGGTCATCGACGACGCCTTCAAGCGCCCCGCCGAGGTCGACTCGCTGGTGGGCGACTACACGAAGGCCGAGCGCAGGCTCGGCTGGAGGCCGCAGACCGGCTTCGAGGAACTGATCCGCCTGATGGTCGACGCGGACCTCGAGCGGCTCGCGGGCCGAGGCGAGGCGTGGCGCAACCCTCACTCCTCCCAGTAACGGCGCCGGCGCAGGCCGCGTACGGCGAGCGCGCCGATCGCCGCGAGCACGATCAGCAGGAGCGTGATCTCCACCGGCTTGGGCGGCCTGGGGACGATGCTCAGGATCGGCGAGCGCTCGGCGTCCTCGCCCTTGACACCGCCGGCGGAGCCGTCGCCCGCGCCGCCGACGCCGCCGCCGGCCGAACCGCTTCCGTCGCCCGCCGCGTCGCCGCCCTTGATCGCGGAAAGCTCGGCGCCGGCGCCCTCGAGGCCTTCGATGCCCTCGATGACCGCAACGGCGAGGGCGAGGGCGCGGGGCGCGCTTGTCCATTCTGGGAACCGACGGCAGGAAACACCGTCGAGACTCCGCAAACCGGCTCTTCGGAGAATGTTTTCCCCGCACCCGTGAATGGGCCCCGGCGCTGAGAGCGCTATCCTGTGTGGCCGACCTCGCGCCGGTGCGGGGTTTTCCTTTGCCCGGCGCTCAACACGACTCTCGGAGCATGCCCTCAGATGGCCCGCGGAGACGTCCGGATCGCCGTCACCCTCGCTTGCGAGGAGTGCAAGCGCCGGAACTACCAGACCAATAAGTCCAAGCGCAACAACCCGGATCGCATCGCCCTGCGCAAGTACTGCAGGTGGTGCCGGAGGCATACCGGGCACCGCGAGACCCGCTAGGAGCCCTTCG
>Ga0183260_10001397_pt1 | contig 20207 bp, 21 predicted proteins | sample AntDrymUQ4972206_2_FD_129768 | JGI IMG/M metagenome (GOLD analysis project Ga0183260, IMG submission 129768) | Polar desert sand microbial communities from Dry Valleys, Antarctica - metaG UQ497 (22.06) (version 2) (version 2) | ecosystem: Environmental > Terrestrial > Soil > Desert | place...
CTCGAGCCTCTGGGCCACGGCCAGCAGCTCTCGGGCACCGAGGTCGGTGACGAGGGCCACCACGGCGTTGAGGTACGGCCCCTGGGCCGGCCCGCCGACCGGGGCGGTCTCATAGACGCGCGAGGCGGCGGTCAGCGTGATCCCGGGGGTGGTGGCCAGGGCGGCGACAGCGCCCTGCAGGAAGCCGAGCCGGTCGCCGAGGTTGGAGCCCAGCGCCAGATGGGCCCGGGTCACGCCAGGGACGTCGCCGGTGCCTCGGGCAGAACGGGTGCCTCGAGCGGGGGCGTGACGCGGCGCTGGAGGGTGACGCCGACCGACCCCACGTGCACGGGGATCGGCGGGCGCAGCTTGCGCACCGACACCTCGACCGACTGCACCCCCGGCAGGCTGGTGCACACGCCGGCGATCCGGTCGGCCAGCCGCTCGAGGAGGTTGTAGGACTCCAGCTCGACGGTGCGGGCCACCGCCTCGGTCAGCACGCCGTAGTCGACCGTGTCCTCGAGCCGGTCGCTGGCCGCGGCGGCGGAGAGGTCGACCTCCAGGCGCAGGTCGACCTCGAAGGGCTGGCAGCGGCTCTGCTCCTCAGCCAGCACGCCGTGCTTGCCGATCGCTCGGATCCCCAGGATCTCGATGCTGCCCACGAGGCGCACGGTAGCGGCACCATGGGGCCCTGACCACCGACCCCGCCCACCTCCCCTTCCCCCTCCGGACCCTCAGCGTGGGGCTGCGGCCGCTCCCCGTCGACCGCTGGCTCGAGCCCGCCACCCCCGCCGAGCTGGCCGCCAAGGTCGCCTGCCTCGACGCTCACCCCGACGCCGTGGCCTGGCTGCCGGGCAGCGAGGGGGCGCAGGCCGAGCTGGCCGGGGTCCTGGGCGCCACGCCGCCCACCATCGGCGGCTGCGGCCGGGCCGTGGTCGACGACCTGTGCCTGCTCGAGCGGGACACGCTGGCGTTCGTGGCCGGCGCCGTGGCCTTTCCCAACCGGTGGCGCCTGGCCGACAAGCTCGGGGCGCCCCTCCTCGGGGTCCACGGGCCCGTGCCCGGCTACCCCGGGCGGCTGGCCGGGCAGGTCGAGCGGGTCTTGCACGCGCTCACGCCGGGCCGGGCGGTCGAGCGCCGCAGCTGGGCCCTGCTCGACGACCCGACCCTGCACCAGCCGGAGCGCACGGCCGGGGTCCCGACGACGTTCGACCCGGAGGGGCTGTGGCTGCGGGTCGAGCGGCAGGCGCTGCGCCGGCTCCCCGTCACCGGGGCGGTGGTCTTCGCCATCCGCACGCGCCAGTGGCGGCTTGACGAGCTGGCCGCTCACCCCGAGCAGGCGGACGGCCTGGCCGCATCCCTGCGGTCGACCCCCGACGACCTGGCCGGCTACAAGGGCGTGGCCACGGTGCGGCCGGCGTTGCTGGCCTGGCTCGACCGGGTGGCCGGCGGCGCTAGCTGAAGCTGGCGGGGGCCTCGGTGCCGCCACCCTCGCCGCAGCCGCCACCGATCGTGTCGGCGCTGGCCGAGCCGGGGATCAGGGCGAGCAGCACTGCGGTGAGCCCGGCGAGCAGGAGGCGCTTCCGCTTGGTCATGGGCGCACTGTACGCCCACCATGGCGGCAATGCTCGTCGACCTCGGCATGGCCGCTGCCTGCGTGCTCGCCGCCACCTTCGCCTGGGCTGGGGCGGCCAAGCTCGGCCGTCCGGCCGACACCGCCGCTGGCTTCCGCGCTCTCGGCCTCAGCCGGGCCCCCGCCCTCGCCAGGATCGTGCCGGCCGTCGAGCTCCTCCTCGCCGTGGCGCTGCTTGCCGCTCCTCGCCTCGGCGGGGCCGCCGCCCTTGCGCTCCTGGCCGCCTTCAGCGCCGTGCTCGTCCACGCCCTGCGGCGCGGCGTCGAGGTGCGCTGCGCCTGCTTCGGCCAGGCGGGCGGCCCACCGCTGTCCTTCGTCGACCTCGTCCGCAACGGGCTCCTGGGCGGCCTGGCTCTCCTCGCCCTGCCAGCTGGCTTCGAGCCTCACGTGCCGGCGCTCTCGGCCTCGGCGCTGGTGGCGGCGGCGACGCTCGCCGGTAGCGGCCTGCTGCTCCTGCTGCGACGGCGCCACACGGTGACATGGTCGTGAGCCTGGCTGTCCTTCAACCGGCGTCACGGGCGGGAGCCGCCGCAGGCGCATGGACGAGCCGTGCAGCACAAGCCGAATGGCTCCCAGCATCCTCAGCACGAACGGTGAGCTGAACGTCCTGACGTCCCTGGTGGACGACCGGGGCTAGCCCCGACGGTCGGGGCCGACGCGGCGGCGGTGGCGCCACAGCAGCGAGCCGAGCTCGGTGAGGACGGCGAAGCCCAGGCCGACGAGGAGAAGGATGGCGAACAGGGGGGCGTCGATGCCACCCCAGAGGAGGTTGAGCCGCTGGCGCCCGGTGTTCTGGGCGAGGACCACGACCACGACCAGGCCGACGACCAGCATCGCCACCATCCACTTGGTCACCCCCGTGCCCCGCCCTGCCGGGGGGCCGCCACGGGCCAGGTCGAGCCGGGCCTGCTCGCGCCGTTCGGCGGGGTCGTCCGGGACGTCGTGGCCGGGGCGGCGGAGGGTGCGGGACATCGACCGAGGTTCTACCCCCGAATACCCGCCCGCCACGCCCCAGCACAGGTCGCTCCTGGCAGAGCTTTGGCGGGTGGACGAGGATGGCGCCATGGATGACTTCGTTGCCGACATCGAAGAGCTGCGCCGCCGGGCCCGCGAGCACATCGAGCAGGGCCCCATCACCTCGGCCTACGGCGCGGATCGGGAACGGGTGATCAGCGTCCTGAACGAGGCGCTCGCCACCGAGCTGGTCTGCGTCCTGCGCTACAAGCGCCACTACTTCACCGCCACCGGTCTCGACGCCGGGCCGGTGGCCGCCGAGTTCCTCCAGCACGCCACCGAGGAGCAGGAGCACGCCGACCAGATCGCCGCCCGCATCACCCAGCTCCAGGGCGAGCCCAACTTCGACCCCGAGGGTCTCGCCACCCGCAGCCACGCCCAGTACGACGCGTCGCTGGGCCTGCGCGACATGATCGTCGAGGACCTCGTGGCTGAGCGGATCGCCATCGCCTCCTACAGCGACGTCATCCGGTGGCTGGCCGACGGCGACACCACCACCCGTCGCATGCTCGAGACGATCCTCGCCGTCGAGGAGGAGCACGCCGACGACCTCCTCGGCCTCCTCGAGCGCCTCCCCTGAGCGCTCAGCGGCGGGGGGCGATGAGGCTCACGGTCGGGAAGTAGGTCCGGTAGCGGCCGCTGTCCCGGGTCAAGAGCATGACGTCGGCGACTGCGGCGTGGGCGCCGATGTAGAAGTCCGGGAGCGTCGAGGTCTTGGCACCTGCGCTTCGGCGGTACCGGAGGAAGGCCTTGCCGGCGAGGAAGCCCGGCTTCCCACGGCAGCTGGGCCCGGCGGTACGCCTCGGCCGGCAGAGCCTCCTCGAGGTCCTCGATCCGGGTGAACCGGACCGAGACCTCGGCGTAGATGGTCGGGTTGATCCACAGCGGGCCGGATTCCGCCGCATCGGCCAGTGCTCCCGCCGACCAGTCGAACCACGTTGGATCCTGGGTCAGCACGTCGAGCAGCACGTTGGTGTCGACGAGAGTGCCCAGCACCCCCCCCTCAGTCGCCTCGTGTGAGGCCCATGATCTCGTCGGTGGTCATCGCGACGTCTCCTCGGCCGCGGAGGAGCTCGACGAGGCGGTGACCCCGAGACGGCCCCCCCCGAGCCTTGCGGATCACGATGGCGTCCTCGGCGCGCTCGAACTCGACCTCGCTTCCGGCCCCGATCCCGAACTCGTCACGCAGCTCCTTCGGGATGGTGACCTGGCCCTTTTCCGTGACCCGCACGGTAGGAATCCTACCAGTCGTACTACATATTCTGTGGCCGGAGCGTCGATCGCTGGCGGTCCGATGCGGCATGGTGGGGGCCATGGGCCACGAGGGCGCGTCGGGCGATGGGGAGGCAGGGCTCGGGGCGCCTGCGTCGCTCCGCGACCTCCTCGACGGGGCCCTGGAGCTCTGCCGGAGGGCAACCGGTGGAGAGCACCTCGACGAGCTGCGGCGGGTGCTCAACGAGGTTCGGCCGTTCGGGCGCCGGGCCGCCTGCGGAGAGGTCAGGCAGCGGCACCGACCGGATCACGGGTCGGTGCTGAAGGTCGGGCGAGTGGAGGAGCCTGCTCTTCGCCGATCAGCGGCCGTTTGTAGACCATTCTGTGGAGCGTGGCTTGAGGAACTGGGTCGCGGCTGGGCGTGCCGTGGGGTGCGGCCCGCCCAGCCCGTGTGGGTTATGCGCTGGCGATGCCGACCTTGGCGAGGAGCAGGTCGATGCATGCCCTGCGGGTCTGGGTGCTGTTGCGGAGGGTGAGGCGGACGCTGCCGTCGCGGGCGACGGAACTGACGAGGACGCCACGCTGCTGCCAGTCGGGGACGTCGTAGTCGAACCAGTCGACGACGGCGCCGGCGCCGTGGTTCAGGCCGTCGGCGGGCAGGGTGACCTTGGAGTCGAGCCTCTTGAGGAGGCTCAGGTCGTGGTTGCCGACCCGGAAGCGGTCGGCCAAGGCCATGTAGCCGTAGAACATGATTGCGGTGGCCACGAGCGAGTTGCCTCGGAGGGTGCGGCGCCGGGAGAGGCTGACCTTGCCGAGGTCGGGAAGAACCTTGACGAGTTCGTCGTAGAAGTCGATCAGCCACTCGGCCTCAGATGTCTCGTCGGCGCGTGTGGAGATCTCGGTGGTCCATGTCGATTCGATGGCGGTCGAGATGGTGTTGAAGGCGACGAGCTTGGCGCTGTTGGCCGAGACCGTGTTGGTCTTGGTCTCGACGTTGTCGATGCCGAGGTGGGGTGAGTTGAGTGCGAAGGTCTGGGCCATGCGTTGGACGGCGTCGTGGGAGAAGTTCCACTTGGCGACGGTGGCGTCGACGGGCTTGCCCCGCTGGTTGTAGGAGTCGAACACCTCGGGGTAGGTGAGTGCGGCGTCGTCGTCGGACTCCTCGGGCACGAACCAGCAGCGCACGCTGAACCGGGTGCTGGGATCGAAGGTGCGGGGGTTGCACTCCATGGCTCGCACGATGGCCCGGTGCCTGGTGGCCGAGTCTGGCGTCTTGATGACGCCGGAGCGCAAGGTCAGCTGTCCCCGGCGCTCGTCGAGGTCCCACTCGCAGGTGTCGGGATCAAGGTTCCAGCTCAGGTTGCCGACGATGGCGCGGTTGTGGTTGAGCTCCTCGGTCCACAGGTCGAGCCGCTCGGGGGTCTTGGCGTAGCGCTCCTTGCCCCTAGCGCTGACCTTTCGGTCGTGGTCGGGGCGGGCGTTGCCGATCTCGAGCTTGCCGGCTCGGTGGAGGTCATAGATCTCACCGCCGGTAGCGACGAGCTCGACGACCTGCTCACCCCCGTCTGAGGAGACGAGGATGTTCTCGAACAGGGTGTAGCTGGGCATTTGAGTAGCCTCCTAGGCCTGTAGGTGGGTCGCCGCCCCGTTGATGTGATGGTCAGGTGGGGCGGCGGCTCCACTGTCGCACCTACGTGCGTTTGTGTCAAGCAAACGCACGTAAGGGGTGCGTCGCCACGACCCTGAGGGGTAGGAGCCCCTGGTGGGCTTGAGGTGTTCGGGCACACAACCTCAGATTTGGGGTTGACAAGTGCCTGTCTGATGTCAGACAATAGGTTGACAGAGAGGAGGTGGCAAGGCTAGGAGGCAGAGATCCGAGACGAGAGACCTGAAGGGAGGCCACACATGACCAGACGATGACGGATGCAGGTACATCGGAAGAACTCACCAGTAAGGGAGATGCTGATGATCGCAGTGCGATGAAAACCCAACACATCAACGCAGAGGAGCCCGGTTCAGACCATCGGGCTCCTTGGCGCGTCAGTAGATGGTTGACAAACGCCTGACATGGAGACCATCGTCAGGGGGGTTGCGTCAACCCCGCAACGAGGCGGAGGGCGAAGCGCCCGGAGAGGACAACGATGGACCACGATGACGAGGGATCAACGAAGCCGTTGACGCGCTTGCTGCAGGGGGTGAGCGGGCACGTCTTCGCCAAGCCCCCGGCCACGGTTGGCGCCCGCACGTTGCAGCGTGACATGGCGGCGGTGCTCAGGAAGCTCCGAGACGACGACCAGTACGCGGTGCTGACGATGCGAGGAGTTCCAGCCTTCCTGCTCGTGCCGGTCGATCAGAACGCTTGGAGTTCGCTGCTGGCCGCCACGGCACCCGACTTGACCTATGAAGCGAACGCGGTGGCGAAGGCAGAAGCAGCAGGTCAGGGCCTTCGCTCGGCTGACGAGGTGCTGGCAGCGCCGGGCGGTCACCAAGCGATTCAGCCACCGCAACCACCACCACCCATGGCTGCTCCCATGACGCCTCAGCGGTAGGTTCGGTTCAACTAGAGTCCCGCCCGGGCGGCACTCCCGGGGGGACTCTCTGTGAAACCTATCGATCCACAGTACGCAGTAGATCGCGTTCCAGTGGTCCTTTCAGATCGAGCCGTTCGAGACTTGCAAGAATTCGAGCGTCAATTTGACGGCAGCCAAGCCGTAGACGCCCTTCATGAGGCCCTCCGCAGCGGGTTTCCCGTCCCAGCCGTCGGTCCGCACGGGGCTCAGATGCCTCGCGAGAGGGTCCGGCAACGGAAAGACAGAGCGTTTGAGTGGGATGTGCTTCACCCGGATGCGGTGTCTCCTGATCGCAACCTCAACGATGAGGACCTCCTTGGCGATGATGACGAGCCAGTCCGGCCGTTAGGGGCTCGCATCTTCGGATACGATCAGTTGCACCGCTTCGATCCTGACGAGACGGTTCATGATCGTTTTCTTTGTCTCGGCATCAGCGAGTTGCTGCGAAAATACCGAGGTGGTTGGGATCCCGCTGATCTGTAGAGCATTCGCCTGTTAGAATGCAAGTGTCGAGTCGACGCTGTAAGGCACATGCTCTTGGATGACCCTCACCACCTCCTTCGCCTGACGAGAGCGGCTGATCGGCGACTTCTCCCGCAGCAGGTCGGCGATAATAGCAGTTTCAACTTGTTGTCGAAGGGTCTGCAGTTGGATATCGACGCCGCGGCTTCCCGATGACCGGCCCTCGTTCTTGCCGTCCTGCCAGCACGCCCACATGATGGCCGCCAGAGCCATCCGTAGCTGTGAGTCGACCCCGGCGTGGCGAAGGCGCAGCGTTACGCACCGAACATCGCTGCGCATGACCCCCAGTCCGGTTTCGTTCCAGTTCCAGATCCTTTCCTCGAGTCCCGCAACGGCAAGGGCAGCCTCCTCTCTGTACGCTTGCTTGTTCCGAATCCCGCTGAACCGATAGGTGATGCCGACGCCGAGGAGCGTCGCGCAGGTGCCCAAACCGCCACCAAGAACGGCGGGAAGTAGTGCGGGACCGGGCATGATTTTAGCCTTTCGCCTCAGTCTCGAATCGAGAAAGTCGGTTGGCGGGGTTGGTGGTGCCCCAGATGTGGGTGCGGTGGTAGTAGGAGTCGAGGCTCTTGCGCCAGCCGCCGTAGGTTTGGACCTGCTCTCGGGGGATGCCGTCGTCGAGGGCGTCGGTGGCGAACCCGGCTCGGGGGCTGTGAGAGCCGAAGTCTCCGGTGAGCCCGGCCCGCTCGGCGGCGGTCTTGATGACGTCGCTGATGGCGTCGCGGGTCATGGGCGTGTCGTAGGCGCCGGGTCGGCCGAGGCCGGGGAAGACGGGGTCTTCGGGTTGCAATGCCCGGCCGTGGAGGTGGGCGAGCCGTTCGAGCCAGTCGGTGATGGCGGTGACCGGGCAGATCCATGGGTCGGGGTTGGTGGGCACGCCTCGGACCTGGCCTTGGCCGTCCTGGTCGTTCTTGGCCCGGGGCAGCGTCCACTCGATGCCTTGGTCGACCAGGTGGAGGTGGTGGCGGCGGGTCTGGGCCAGCTCGTCACCTCGGAAGCAGCCCCAGTAGAGGCCGGTGAGGATGGCCCGGTTCCGTTTGTCCTCGTCGGAGGGCTGGGCGATGGCGGCGGCCAGCACCATCCGCTGCTCGGTGTCGAGGCGGGGGAGCCGACGGTCGACGGTCACCGGTTTCAGGCCGGCGCGTCGGACCTGGTCGTTGACGAGGTGGACGACGCCTTCGAGGGTCACACCGAACGCCTTGCCACCGTTCTGGCCGGCGCCGTCGTGGGGGGTGCCGGTGAGGGCTTGGAGGGCGGTGACGGGGCAGATGTCGGTGAGGGCGTTGGGCCACACCTCGACCGGGTGCAGGCTCGGGCCTCCTCGTCTGGTGACGAGAAGGACGAGCGGTTCGAGGGGTCGTTCGGGGTGGAAGATGCTGGAGCGTTCCAGGGCGGCGAGCTGGCCGGGCCCGAGGTCGAGGGTGGCGTCGGTGGCCAGGAGGCACACGGCCAGGTCCCGGAGGGCGTGGGCGGGGGGTTGGCTGAGGGTCAGGCAGATGGCGCCGAGCTGGGCGGCCCGGATCGGGTCCTTGCCGGGCCCGCCGGTGTGGGTGCGGCTGTAGGCGTCGAGGATCTCCTCGGCCAACGACGCCAAACCGAGTGTCGGGTAGCCAAGGGTGGCGTGTTCCCTGACGATCTGGCGGAGCTGGGCTCGCAGGGACCCGGGCTTCAGGCCCTTGTCGGCCCTCGCCGCGATGAACAGGGCCAGCGCCTCAGCGGTGGCCGGCATCGGCGAGAAGCCCTGCTCGCGGGCCCAGACCGACCAGGTCGCCCACAGGCTGTCGTTGACCCGTGCCGTCGATGGGGCCACGTTCGCCTGGGGGCTGCTCAACACAGTGGCCTCGGCGACGAGGTCGGCCAGAGGGGCCGGGTCGAAGCCGATGTCCTTGCGGCCCACCGGTTGGCCGCCGGCGCTGGCCAACACCTGGTCGGTCGACAGGATGTCGTCGCCGTTCAGGTCACCGGGGCGGAGGTCCTCTACGTAGCGGACGGTCATGTCCATCGACGCGTGCCGCAGCTGCATGGTGATGCTGGCCAGGTCATGCGGGTCAGCCAGGTAGCGGTGGGTGGCCCACGACCGGCGCAGCGAGTAACCCGACACCGTCGACGGCAGCCCGACGCTGGCGGCCAGGTCCTGGACGATCACCCGAATGTTCCCCGCCGGCAGGTGATCGCCCGCCGTCTTGCGGCCCGGGGCCCGGTGGTGGAGGTTGGTGAACAGCGGGCCGTCAGCGTCGCCCCGCACCACCAGCCACCGGTCCAACGCCCTGATCGGGTCCAAGGCGTCGTCCCGTCGTTCCAGCAGCACGGCCTGGTCGGCCATCGTCCTGGTCGTCTTGGTCATCGGCAGCCGCAACCGGTAGAGGTCACCGACCGGTTCGATGTCTTCCAGCAGGGCCCGGGACAGCTCCTCCACCCGCAACGCGCCGCAGTAGCCGACACACACGATGGCCACATCACGCACCAGCAGGCGGGCGGGCACGCCGTCGCTTGACGTAACGGGGTCGAACTCATCAAGGCCTTCCTGGAACAGCAACCGCTGGGTGAACAACCGGCCGTCGACTGCGGCCGCCACCAGCTGGCCGACCGCCCGCACCGGGCAGGCCACCCATCCAGGGTCAGCCTCCAAGCGGACCGTCGCCGCCGCCAACTGCGGGTGCTTCCCCCGCCACCCCATCCCCGGGAGGGCCAGCACAGCCCAGCGGCCGGCCAGGTCGACCTCGACATCGTCGACGGTCAACTCGGCCAGCTGCCGTGGCTTCACCGTTGGCAGCGCGGCCCGGACCACCTTCGCCGCGAACTTCGTCCCCAGGCTCGGGAGCGCCTCCGCCATCGCCAGCAGCGCACCCACCGACAGCACCGGCGCCGGCCGCCGCGGCTCACCCGTTCCGTCCCGGGAGACGGCTCGCAGCGTCGCCCGGCCCGCCTCGGTGATCGACGAGGCGCCCTCCGCCGCCCGCTCGTGGAACCAGGCGACCGCCGACAGGTTCGCCGCGATCCCCGCCTGGCTCACCCCCGCCCGATGCCGAGCCAGCACGAACGCCGCCACATGCTCCGGCTCCGCCGGCAACGCCGCCACGCCATGGTGCTCAGCGAACGCCCGCCACATCCGCCACCGCCGCTCGTACGAGGCCCGCGTCCCCGGCGACACATCCCGGGCCGCCCGCAGCAGGTCAGCGACCGTCGCGTCCAACACCGCAAGATCCACCACCAACCCGCCACCACCCCCTACGATCGAGCCACGCCAACTAAGTCAAGCGTGACCCTACCGCTAGGAACCGACTAACTCAAGTTAGTTCCCATTGGTACTCCAGTGCCACGGCTCGGCCGGGAGGTTGCGGAAGCCGAAGCGGGCGGCGTTGGCCACCAGCCAGCTCCAGCACGGGCCGTTGCGGGAGCGGATGAGGGCGCCGTTGCACTGGAAGTCGATGGCCAGGCCCTGCTCGTGCATCGACTGGCCCGGACGGGCGGTCGGGGGCGAGCAGGCGGATGCCGGTGAGCGGTAGACGTCGGGGCAGCCGTTGTTCCGGCGGATCTGGATCTGCGCGGCCGCCGAGCGGTAGCCGCCACCGGTGAGGGTGATGCCGGCGGCGTCGGAGGCAGCCAGCATGGCGGCGAGCTGGGCGGCGATCGACTTGTGGACCTGGATGCCCCGCACCGACACGATGTCGCCCGAGCCCACGATGGAGATGGGTCCGCCGCCGCCGCGGGGGGCGGCCTGGGCGGCGAGTTTGGCGGCCAGGGCCGCCTCGCGCTTGGTGATCTCCGAGGAGAGGGCGGCGTCGACGCTGGCCAGCGAGTCCGCCTCGCTCAGGGTCCGGTCGAGCCGGTCCGCCACCTGCTCGGCGTAGCCCAGCTGCTGGGCCCGGGCCCGGTTCAGCGACGCCAAACGGTTCTGGGCGGCGGCCAGCTGGCGCTCGGCTGCGGCGGCCGCGCTCTTGCGCTGGCTCGACGCCCGGGCCAGGTCCTTGCGGGACGCCTCGAGCCGGTCGAGGGCATCGGTCTGGCGGCCGGTGGCCACGGCGCCGTAGGCCCGGGCCCGGCTGATGTCGTTGATGTCGTCGCCCTGCACCTGGAGTGACCGGCGCGAGCCGGCGGTGTAGGTCTGCACGGCGGTCCGGCGCATCCCCTCCTCCGAGGCCCGCACCGCCTCGAGGGCTCGGGCCTCGGCGGCGCGAGCCAGTTCGGCGGCCTGGCGGGCCTTCTGCGCCGCCGCATCGGCCCGCTGCATGGCCGCCGACTGGGCGCCGACGTTGTCGGTCAGGGCGTCCAGCGAGGCCGACACCTTGGCATCGTCGGCCTGCAGGGCGTCGACCTGGGTGGCGACCTGCGCCTTCTTGGCCAGGACGTCGGCCCGCTCCTTGCGAAGCTCGTCGTCGGTCTTGGCGGAGGCCGGGACGGCGGCGCCGACCGTCCCGACGAGGAGGAGGAGCACGGCGACCAGCGGCCGAAGGCGACGCCCGACAGGGCGACCTGCGCCTTTCGTCGCATGCATGGCCCGGCAAGTTACTACGACACGTCGGAGCTCGGCCCAACCCGGCGGCGGCGCGGCCCAGGCGACCGGGCCCCGCGTCGGCTGCCGCCTCCGTCGCGGGCGCCAGCACCGGCGGCCAGCGAGCCTCGATCGTGGCAGCCGCGGGGGCCTCGACATCCCGATGAGAGGACTCGGGCGCATGGGTATCGTGGCCCATGGCTGAGCCCGACTTCCACGCTTCGAGCAGCAGGGGCAAGGCCCTCTCGCTCTCGAACTTCCGGGGCAAGGTGCCCGTGGTGCTGGTGTTCATCGGGTCACTCGAGCCGGAGGGCCTCGACATGGTCGAGCTCGACCGGCGGCAGGTCGAGTTCGGGCGGGAGCGGGTCCAGCTGCTGGTGGTGGCCCACGCCGGGGGATCCGACGTGCGGGCCGTGCCCTTCAGCGGCCTCAACCTCCCGGTGCTGGCTGACCCCCACGACGACCTGGTCGCCACCTTCGGCGACAGCGAGCACACCGGCCACTTCGCCGTCATCCTCGACAAGCAGGGGAACGTGGTGGAGCGGGTGGGCTTCACCGGTGGCGTCGAGCCCCTCCTCGCCAAGGTCAAGGAGCTGGGCGAGACGATCCACGCCTGAGCACGGCCGGAGGGCCTCAGGCCACCGTCGCCACCTCGAGCCAGCGCTCGTAGAGGCGGGGCGTAGGGGCCGTCGCCGGCGACCAGCTCCTCGTGGCTGCCGACCTCGGCCAGCCGGCCGTGTTCGAGCACGAGCACGACGTCGGCCCGCACCGCGGTGGCCAGGCGGTGGGCCACGGTGATCGAGGTGCGGCCGGCGCTGAGGCGCTCGAGCGCCCGTCCCACCTGCACCTCGGTGGCCGGGTCCAGCGCACTGGTCGCCTCGTCCAGCACCAGGACCCCGGGCGCGGCCAGGCCGGACCGGGCCAGGGCGACGAGCTGGCGTTCGCCCACCGACAGGTGCTCGCCCCGCTGGCCCACGGGCGTCTCGAGGCCGGTCGGGAGCCCGTCGAGCCAGTCGGTCAGGCCGAGCTCGGAGAAGGTGGCCCGCACCTCGTCGAGGCTCGCTTCGGGCCGGGCGAAGCGGACGTTCTCGCCGATCGTCCCGTCGAACAGGAAGACCTCCTGGGGGACCACCAGGAGGTGGCGGCGGAGCGACGGCGGCTGGACCCGGGAACAGGAGGGCCTGCTCCCCGCCCGGACATCGGCCCGCCGCCGGGCCTGCACGGCCTCGTCGACCCGGGCGGTGGCGTCGGCCTCGGCCCCGGCCGCCCGGATCACGTGGAAGCCGCTGATGGCCTCGGCCAGCGCCGCCAGGGTGTCACCCACCCGGGCCCGGGCCGTGTCGTAGGCCGCCACCAGCCACGGCGTCGTAGGTGGCCCGCGTCCGGGCGGTCGTGGCCCGAGCGTCGCGCAGGGCGTCGGCTTCGGTCGCGAAGCGCGCCGCCTCCCGGTCCTCGGCCCCCACCGCCTTCACCACGGCCGCCCCGTCTAAGCTCTCGGCTGTCACCGTCGAGACGGTGCCGGCCCGCTGCTGCGCCTGCTGGAGGTGGTGCTCGACCCTGGTGTTCTGTGCTGCGAAAGCAGGATTACGGTGGGGAACAGCACCAGGGCCACCAGGCTCAGCACCGGATCGGTGGCCACCAGCCAGCCGGTGGTCAGCACCAGCAGCAGGCCGACCCCGGTGGCCAGGGGAAGGGGGTTGAGCACCTCCACCGCGCTGACGACGTCGGCCTCGGCGTGGGCCAGCAGCCGGCCGGTGGGGTGCCGCCGGTGCCAGGCCATCGGCAGCGCCTGGTAGTGGTCGAGGATGCGGCGGCGCAGGCGGGCCTCGACGCTGGACCGGACATAGGTCGCGCTGGTCCGGCGCCCGACGATGGCCGCGGACTTCGCCAGCCCCACACCGACGAGGAGCAGGAAGGCGGCCACCGCCGCCCCCCAGCGGGGCCGCCCGTCGAGGAAGGTGGGGAGCACCGCCCGGTCCACGGCCCGGCCCAGCGCCCACGACTGCGCCACGGTGGCGACGGCGTAGACCGCGGCGCAGGCGATGGCGACGGCGAAGAAGCGGGGCTCCATCCGGACCTGGGCGCGGGCCATCCGCAGCCCACGCCGGAACACCCGCCCCGTAGCGGGAGATGACGAGGTCACCATGATCGGCACCGATGATGGCGCTCGGCGATCAACGGCGCACAGGGTTTGCGGTTCGTCGCCGTCGGCCACCGGCGTGTGCCCGTGCCGTTCGGCCGCTGTTGGCCGGGCCGGTGGTTCCGGCCGGTCCGAGTGCGTCAGCCGGGCGCTCCCGCCCGCCACGCTCGTAGCGGCGACGGTGGACAGGAGGCTGGCCGAGGCGTACAGATGGGCCATGGACTACCCCACGGTCAGGGTCCGCATCGACGAAGCCACGACCACCGCCGAGGTCGACATCACACCCAAGCCCGGACCCGACAACCTGGTCACCCTCAGCCAGGACGAGCAGGCGCCGGCCGATCCGCCGACGAGCGGCCTCCCCAGCTGGCTGCTCTCCGCGGGCTGAACGTCCGCACCACCCGAGAGGAGCCCCGCTCGCCGACCGGCGTTCGGTCCTTCGCTCTGGAGAACCCGCCGGCTTGGCGTGCTGCCCGGGTCAGGGGGGGACGGGGGTGAAGGTCAGGTCGCCGGTGGCCCGATCGGCCTCGTCGACCGCCACGCGGATGCGGTCGCCCACGCGGTAGGTGACGTCGTCGACGGTGGCTGACAGCTCGTCGGGGGCCTGCACGTAGGCGGCGACGTTGCCGGGGGCCAGGACCGCCGCCGGCACGGTGCCGACCAGGTCGAACCGGTCCACCCGGATGCGCAGACCGGCCCGGCGCACCGCCCCGATCAGGGCCGTGGTGGTGTAGGGGCGGCCGCCGGCCACCGTGCGGGCCAGCACGTCGGCCCACAGCAGCTTCAGCTCGAACCGCTCGGTCCGGGTGACGGCGCCCGAGCGGTGGTCAAGCCACGTGGCCAGCCTCCGCAGGTCGGCCGCCGTCGGCCCGGCGGCATCGTCTCCGCCCAGGATGGCGTGGGCGGCCCGGTGCACCACCAGGTCGGCGTAGCGCCGGATCGGCGACGTGAAGTGGACGTAGGCACCGGAGGCCAGGCCGAAGTGGCTGCCGGGATCGGTCTCGTAGCCCGCCCGTTGCATGCCCTGAGCCACCAGGCCGGCCACCACGGTGCGCTCCAGGCCGGCATCGGCGGCGGCGTCGACCAGCGCCTCGGTGGCCGAGGGATCGGCCAGCGCCTCGACGTCGAGCCGCAGCCCGACGGTGGCCAGCAGGCCGACCAGCTGCTGCAGGCGCTCCCGGTCGGGCGCCGGCTGCACCCGGTAGAGGGCCGGAGCACCGTGGTCCAGGAGCCAGCGGGCCACGGCCTCGTTGGCCGCCACCATCAGCCGCTCGACGAGCCGACTGGCCATCGGCGTCGGCACGATCCGCTGCAGGGTGACCCGCTCGCCGTCCACCGTGGGACGGGCCTCAGCCTCGCTGAACAACCCACCCGAGCCGGCGCCCCGGGCCAGCCGCGCCGCCCCGATCCGCTCGGCCGCCTCGTGGGCGGCGAACACCGAGGCGCGGACCTCGTCGGGCACGTCGACCTCGGGCGTCACCTCCGCCCCGTCGTCGGCGCCCTGGGCCGTCAACCCGGTGAGCCACCCCTCGACCTGGGCGTAGGTGAGGCGGGCGGCCGAGCGCACCGTGGTGGCCGCCACCTCGACCTCGGTCACGTCGCCGGCGGCGTCGACGGTGAAGGCCAACGTGAGCGCCCGCCGGGCCCGGCCAGCGCGGAGGGACAGCGCACCCTCGGACAGGTGGCGGGGGAGCATCGGCCAGGCCCCGCTCGCCAGGTAGGTGGTGGTCGCCCGCGTCCGAGCCCGGCGGTCGAGGCCGGTGCCCGGGCGCACCGTCGAGGCGGCGTCGGCGATGTGGACCGACACCCGGGTGGCGCCGTGCTCGAGCCGCACGGCGTGGATGGCATCGTCGAGGTCACGGGTGCCCGGTCCGTCGATCGTGCAACACGGCTGGCCCCCGAGGTCGACCCGCACCCCCGCCAGCGGATCGTCGCCGGCCCCGGGCTCGGCGGTCTGTTCCGTGCCTCGGGAGCCGGCGGGCTGTTCCGTGCCTCGGGAGCCGGCGGGCTGTGCCGTGGCTCCGGAGCCGGCGGGCTGTGCCGTGCCTCCGGAGCCGGCGGGCTCGGTTGTGCCTCCGGAGCCGGCGGGCTGTGCCGTGCCTCCGGAGCCGGCGGGCTGTTCCGTGCCTCCGGAGCCGGCGGGCTGTGCCGTGCCTCCGGAGCCGGCGGGCTGTGCCGTGCCTCCGGAGCCGGCGGGCTCGGCGGAGAGGTCGGCGGCGAGGGCGTCGTCGGCCTCGGCGGCCAGGGCCGGATCGGAGCGGTCGATGGCCCCCAGGTGGCGGGCGGCCGCCAGCAGCCGCAGCCACCGCCACGACGACGTGTCGACCGGGCCGGCCACCAGCCCGGAGCACCGGCGCAGCGAGCCGTCGAGGGCGGCGTCGGCGATGGTGAGCACACAGCCCCGACCCGCCTTCGCCCCGGCGGGCAGCACGTCGTCGGGCACCGTCCAGTCACGGTTGCCCAGGGACGGGTCGGGCCGCAGCATCAGCCGACCCTGCTTCTCCACCAGCACCCCGACCAGGAGCCGCCGGGTGCGGCTGACCAGCACCAGGTTCTCGGCGGTCAGGCCCTTGCCCCTACCCTCGTCCACCCCCTCGCACACCACCCGGTCGCCGTCGAGCAGGTCGACCAGGGCGGGCGGCGGGACGAACAGCGACTCGACCGGCCCGTCCGGCCCCTCGGTGGGCTCGTCGAGGTTGACGAAGCCGAAGCCGCGGCGGTGGGGGCGGACGGTTCCGGTGAGCGACACGGTCTGCGAACCCTACAGAGTGGGGCGGTGCGCCTCCGCTGCTCGGCCGCCTGCTCGCCCGGCCTCGAGCCGCTGGTCGTCGCCGAGTTGGCGGCCCTCGGCGTGCGTCCCGGCCCCGCCGGGATCGCCCAGGTCCCGTTCGCCGCCACGCCCCGCCAGCTGTACGCCGCCTGCCTCCGCTCGGCCGTGGTCAGCCGGGTGCTCGTGCGGGTGGCCCAGTTCCCCGCCCGCACCTTCGCCGACCTGGAGCGCGAGGCGGCGTCGGTCGACTGGGCCCCCTGGACGGCGGGCGGTGGCACCTTCCGGGTGCTGGCCGTCAAGAGCCGCCTCTTCCACACCGCGGCCGTAGCCGAGCGCCTGGAGCGAGCGGCGGGCGGGCCGGCGCCTCCCGGTCCGACGGACCGCCCGGGCCCGGCGTCTCCCGCTCTGAGGGGCCGCTCGGGCCCGGCGTCTCCCGCTCTGATGGGCCGCTCGGGCCCGGCGTCTCCCGCTCTGATGGGCCGCTCGGGCCCGGCGTCTCCCGCTCTGAGGGGCCGCTCGGGCCCGGGTCCGACGCCGTTCGTGGTGCGGATCGACCACGACCACGTGACGATCAGCGCCGACGCCGGCGGTGACCCGCTCCACCGCCGGGGCTGGCGCCTGGCCACGGCCAAGGCCCCGCTGCGCCCCACGGTCGCCGCCGCCGCCCTCCGCACCATCGGCTGGGACGGCACCACGCCCCTGATCGACCCCCTCTGCGGCTCGGGCACCATCGCCATCGAGGCGGCCGGGATCGCCGCCGGCCTGGCCCCCGGCCGGCTCCGCCCCTTCGTCTTCCAGGCCTGGCCGTCGTTCGCGCCGGGCACGTGGGCCAGCGTGCTGGGCGAGGTCGGAGCCCTCGCCCGGCCACCCGCGGCCGCCGTGGTCGCCGCCGACCGCGACGCCGGCGCCTGCGCCGCCGCCACGGCCAACGCCGAGCGGGCCGGCGTCCTGGTCGACGTGCGCCACCAGCCCCTGTCGGCCCTCACCCCGCCCGCCGGGCCCCCCGGCTGGCTGGTGGCCAACCCGCCCTGGGGGGCCCGCACCGGCCCGGGTGCCGGCGGTGACCTGCGCGACCTCTACGCTGCCGTGGGCCACCTGGTCCGTGAGCGGCTGCCCCACTGGGGCGTGGCCCTCCTCGTGGCCGATCCCCGCCTGGCCCAGGCCACCGGCCTCCCCCTCGGGCACCGGTGGTCGACACCCAGCGGCGGGACCCGGGTCCACCTGCTGGCCACCCGCGGGCCGGACCGGGAAGGGGACGAGGCCGCGTAAGAGGACGTCGGGAGGCCGGGGGGCGTCGCTCCGCCCGGGGTGAGCACCCGCGTCGGTGGCCGCCGCCAACCGAGCCTCGAGGCGCCGGCCCGGCACCAGCGACGGATGAACGCAGCGGCGGCAGCCCCTACGCTTCCTGCCCGGTGCGCTCTCGATCCCATCCGCGGAGGCTTGCCGTGGCCGTCGTCGCCGGGCTGACCGCCGCGCTCGTCCTGGCCGGACCAGCGCCAGTGGCCGCGGCTCCCGGCGGGCCGGCCCCCGCCGGCGGGTGGGTGGCCAGCCGGGTGCGCTTCGAGCCGCTCGACCCCGCCGCCACCGGCCTGAACGCCGACGGCGGCCCCGGTCACCGGGGGGCCCTCGAGGTCGGGCCCGGAGGCGAGCTGCTCGTCGACCTGCCGGTGGACGACTACGTGCGGGGCATCCAGGAGGTGCCGCTCACCTGGCCCGCCGCCGCCCTGCAGGCCCAGGCCGTCGCCGCCCGCACCTTCGCCCTCCACACCGCGGTCCAGGCCAGGGCCCGCCCGGGACGCGCCGCGGCCGCCGCCGACATCTGCGCCACCGAGTCGTGCCAGGTGTACACCGGCCTGACCTCCGAGCAGCGGCCGGGCGGGCCGGCGTGGGCGGCGGCCACGGCGGCCACCGCCGGCAAGGTCCTGCTCTACCGGGGCGCCCCGATCCTGGCCAAGTACTCCTCGTCGAACGGGGGTCGCAGCGTGTCGGGCGGCCGGCCCTACCTGCCGTCGGTGGCCGACCCCGACGACGCCGCCTCGCCCCTGCACCGCTGGTCGCAGCCGCTCGGGCTCGCCGCCCTCACCTCGGCCTTCGCCCTGCCGGGGCGGGCGACGGGTGCCACCCGCGACGGAGCCACGGTCACCATCACCTGGGAACGGCCGTCGCGAGCCACCCCACCACCGCCGCCCGCCGACGGGACCACGGCGCCCACCGCTCCGGCGCCGGCCGTGGAGCGGGGTGAGAGCCGCTTCCCGGTCGCCGACTTCCGCTCCCGGGTCAACGGCGGCCTGCCCCGGGGGACACTGCCCCGCACCCTGCCGAGCGACCAGTTCTCGCTCGTCCCCGGCCAGGCGGCGGTGGTGGCCGAGGGTCGCGGCTTCGGCCACGCCATCGGGATGGGCCAGTGGGGCGCCTACGGCAAGGCCCGCCGAGGCCTATCGGCCGACGCCATCCTCGCCAGCTACTACGGCGGCACCAAGCCGCAGCAGGCGCCGGCCGGGATGCCCGCCACCCTGCGAGTCGAGCTCGGCGGCGTCGGCAACCCGGTCGTGCGGGCCGTGCCCACCGGCACCGGGCCGGCGCCCGGCGCCTTCCGGGTGGTGGCCGACGGCGTGCCCCTGGCGACCGTCGCCACCGGCGCCTGGAAGGTGACGGCCGGCCCCCGGGGCGGCACCGTCCGGATCGTCCCCCCGCCCGACCAGGCCGCCACGGTGACCCTTGACCAGGTGGTGGCCGGCCGAACCGGGCCCGAGCCCACCGCCTCCATCGCCGTCGCCTTCCGCACCAGCCAGGCCGCCCTGGTGACGGTGGCCGGGGGCCCGCCGCAGCCGCTGGCGGGTGGCGACCACCGCATCGAGGTGCCGGGCGGCCCCGCGGCGCAGACCGTCGCCGTCGTCGCCGACGCCGGCGCCGGGCGCACGGCCGCCGTCACCGTCGAGGTGGCCGCCATCGCCCCGCCCACCGCCGGACCCCAGCCAGAGCTGGCGGCCGCCGAACCCGGGGTGGCTCAGGTCATCGAGGACCCCGACGCCTTTGGTCCGCTGCCGGCTGCGCAGTCGCCTTCGGCTTCTGAGGCGGCGCAGGCCAGCGCGGCCGGCGGGCCGGGGCGGGGCTGGATCGCCGCACCGGCGCTCCTCGTGGCCGGTGCCACCGCCTGGGCGGCTCGCCGCGGCCGCCGCCGGCCTCCCGGAGGGCACGTCGAGCACTCGAGACGACGAAGCGCCCCCGGCGAGACGTGACGTGCAAGACTCCGCCGGCCGATGGCGGAGCGGGGGAGACTTCTGGGTTGGGGCGCAGTCAGCGCGTTCTGGACGGCGGCCGCCGCCGCCACGCTGGCCGTCGGCTTCTTCGCCACACCGCTGACGGGTCGCGGTCCCGGATCCACCGTCACGACCGCACAGAGCGCTGAGACCGCAGCCGGCGGGCTCCTGCCCGGCATACCGGCGCGAGCCGCCTGGATCCTCCTGGCCTGGCCGCTCGCTGCTGCTCTGGCGTCGCTCGCCCTGGTGCCTGCCTGGCCGAGGCGGTTCCTGTTGCCGGCGGCCCTCGTCTGCGCCGCCGCTCCCGTCCTGTTGAGCGCCCTGCTCCTCCGCCGCGGCGTGCCCCTCGGCATCGGCGCCCTGGCCGGCTGCGCCGGAGCCGCAGCCACCGCCGCCGCCCTCACCGCCCACCACCTGGAAAGGAGGCCGCCACGTGCTGTGCCCGGCCTGTAGCACCGACCTGCCCGACGACTCCCGCTTCTGCCGCTCCTGTGGCAGCCCGGTCGCCGCTGGTCGGCCCGCCAGCCCCCCGCCCCCCGGTTCCGAGGGTTCGACCTTCCTGCCGCCCCCCGGCTCGGAGCCGCCCCCCGCCGAGCCGGCCCCGGTCGCCGCGCC
>Ga0183260_10001398_pt1 | contig 20170 bp, 22 predicted proteins | sample AntDrymUQ4972206_2_FD_129768 | JGI IMG/M metagenome (GOLD analysis project Ga0183260, IMG submission 129768) | Polar desert sand microbial communities from Dry Valleys, Antarctica - metaG UQ497 (22.06) (version 2) (version 2) | ecosystem: Environmental > Terrestrial > Soil > Desert | place...
AGCATCTGCCCGTCGACGTGGTCGAGGAGGCGTGGGACCGCTTCCGGCACTCGCTCATGCCCCTCTACTCGGCCGGGCGCCTGGGCGCCGTGCTCCTCCAGTACCCCCGCTGGTTCGGCCCGAAGGAGGCGAACCGGGAGGAGATCCGCCAAGCCGCCCGTCGCCTCTCGGGTTTCCCGCTCTGCGTGGAGTTCCGCCACGGCCGGTGGATGGAGGGCAACGAGTGCGAGTCGACCCTCGGGTTCCTCGAGTCGCTGGGGCTCACCTTCGTGTGCGTGGACGAACCCGCGGGGTTTCCCTCGTCGGTTCCGCCTGTCGTCGCTGCCACCGCCGACCTGGCGGTGGTGCGCTTCCACGGCCGAGACGCCGAGACCTGGGAGAGCCCCGTACCCAGCGCCGCCGAACGCTTCCGCTACCGCTACGACACCGCCGAGCTACAGGAGTGGGTGCCGAAGGTGCGGGAGCTGGCGGCATCCGCGCGCGAGGTTCATCTGCTGATGAACAATTGCTACCGCGACTACGGCGTCGACAACGCCGCCGAGCTGGCGGGGCTGCTCAACTCATGAGCACCGGACTACAGGCTCGGGGGCTCAGTGGAATCGGGCTCGGACGGATCGGGGTCGGCGGACACCTGTGAGGCGTGGTGGGCCACCATGCGCCAGCCGCCCTCCGCGACCCGAACGAAGACGTTGAGGGCGGCGACCGTCGTCGCCGGCTGGGCCTCGGCCAGGATGTTCTCGTCCACCGACACCCAGGCCACGTCTCCCTCGCACTCCGCGACGATGTTGGTGAGGATGAACTGGAGGTGCTGGTCGTTCTGGAAGAGGGCGAAGAACGACGCCGCCACCTGACCCCAGCCCCGGAGCACGGCCCATCCCGGGTGGGTGCACACGACGCGGTCGGTGTGCTCCCACAGGCGCGACATCGTCTCCAGGTCGCGAGCCTCGAACGCCCCGTAGAAGGAGTGGTTGGCCGCTACCACCGCTTCGGTGTCGATGCTTGCCGTGGCTACCGTCCTCCAGTCGGCCACCGGTGAGGTGGCGGGACCATGCACCTGGGCGCTGCAATTGGCTGGGCGCTGGCACGGTAGCGCGACGCGCCGGGACCACCGACCTCGCAGTGCGCCGCCCGATCCGGGTGCCGTAGCTGGTGCTCGGCGCCGTCATCGTATTCCGGGCGCTTCGAAACCTTGCGGTGAGCGTTTTCCGCCCTGGCCCCGTGAGGATGGCCGGTTCGGCGTCACACCCGTGTAATACGGTTGTTGTAATGACCCTGCCGCTGCCGGTGTCGCTCACGCCGTCGAAGGTCGCGTCCTTCAAGGACTGCGCTCTCGCCTTCCGCTTCTCCGCCATCGACCGTCTGCCCGAGCCCCCGTCGGCCGCGGCCACCAAGGGCACGCTGGTGCACCACGCTCTCGAGCTCCTCTTCTGCGAGGAGCCGGCCCGGCGCACCCCCGACACCGCCATGTCGTGCCTGGCCAGAGCCCGCCGGGAGATGGCGTCGCACCCCGAGTTCGTGGGGCTCGGGCTCGACACCGAAGCCGAAAGTCGGTTCGTCGAGGAGGCCGAGGCCCTCATCGGCCGCTATTTCGAGCTGGAGGACCCCACCGCCGTCCACCCGATCGGGTTGGAGCTGCGACTCGAGGCGACCCTCGGTTCCCTCACCCTGCGGGGCGTGATCGACCGGCTCGAACGTGATCCCGACGGCGGACTCGTCGTCACCGACTACAAGACCGGCAGGGTCCCCAGCGTGATGCACGAGCAGAGCCGGCTGGGGGGCGTCCACTTCTACGCCTTCCTCTGCGAGCAGGTCCTCGGCGTGCGTCCGGTACGCATCCAGCTGCTCTACCTGAGCGCACCCCTGGCCATCGTGGCCGAGCCGTCCGAGCAGTCGGTGCGGGGCATGCAGAAGCGGGCCATGGCCATCTGGAAGGCGGTGGAAACAGCCTGCCAGCGCGACGACTTCCGGCCGCATCCCTCCCGTCTCTGCGACTGGTGCGCGTTCCGTGACTACTGCCCGGCGTTCGGCGGCAACCCGGCACAGGCCCGGGAGCTGGTCGGCGTGGGCTGACCCCCGTCCCGGCTCCGCCCTCCGATGCCACTACGGTCCCCGCAATGGCTCGATCGTTCCGCGGCACCCGCAGGCGCATCAGCCGGTTCGACGCGGGCGTCGAAGCCGCCTTCGACCGCATCCGGGGCGTACGGGCAGCGGATCGAGCGTTCTACGCAGCCTCGGAGCTGGGCGACTTCAGCCTCGTCTGGATCATCCTCGGGTGCCTGCGCGGCCTGCGCTCCGAACGCGACCAGCAGGCGGCCATACGCCTCGGGATGGGGCTGGCCGCCGAGTCGTTCCTCGTGAACGCCGTCATCAAGTCGATGTTCCGGCGCACCCGCCCCCCGTGGGACGTGCACCGTCCCCACGGGCTCCGGCGCCCGCTCACCAGCAGCTTCCCGAGCGGACACGCCACCTCGTCGTTCACCGCCGCAGTGCTGTTGTCCGAGGACGACGCACTGTGGCCGCTGTACTGGGCCGTGGCGGCGACGGTGTCGAGCAGCCGGGTCCACGTCAGGATCCACCACGGATCCGACGTGGTGGCAGGCGTGGGCGTCGGCCTCTGCATCGGGCTGGGGCTCAAGCGCCTCATGCCGCTGGGCCCGCATGCTGACGCCATGACGGCAGACCTGCCTACCTCGGGTGCCTGACTCGGGGTAACCCCGTCGGGGCCTTAGTTGACCCCGGCCCCCTCGAACTCGGCCACATCGGCCAGGTCGGCGACCAGAAGCGATCGCATGTCGAGCAGGAGGTCGGAAATCTCTGCGGCCGACACCAGCTCCCGCGTGTGCAGGGTGCCCAGGCTGCGGTCAATGATCTCCAGCGCCTGGGTGATTGCGTCGCTTTCGAGTGTCTCGCTCATCACTCTCTCCAACGCCCGACTGCTCGGACCTGTTCCGTACTTACTGCCCGGAAACACAATCGTCACAACCAGCACGATCCTGTAGCTCCAAGGGCACACACTAGCGGAGCGCTCGTACTGCCAGGCTGCACCCCGGCGCCCGGATAGCTGATGTCATACCCCCCTGTCATCCTGAAGACATGGAACAACAGCTGACCCTGGTCGAAACCGACGAGCGCTCCTGGGAACTCACCGAACACACCCGCGAGGTCGGACGCCGCGGATTGCAGCAGGCACGCCAGGCCCTGGAGCGGGCGGCCCGCCAGGCGGCCTGAGCACGACGGGAGACGATCTGGCACCATGGGCGTTCTCCCCGCACGCGTCGCGGCCACCGCCGCCTCTCCTGTCGCTGATCCGTGCGCCCCCGGAGGTGCCGATGCGTCGCCTTCTTCTCTTCACCGTGGCTCTGGCTGCGTGTGCCACCACTGTCGCGGCCTGCGGGAGCTCGGGCACCGCTTCGTCGCCCGCCGATCCTTCCGCAGCGGCAGACCCACCGGCCACCGTGGTCCGGGTGGTCGACGGTGACACGGTCGTCGTCCGGGTCTCCGGTCGCGACGAGCGGGTACGCCTCATCGGGGTCGACACACCCGAATCGGTGAAGCCCGGCACACCGGTGCAGTGCTTCGCCCTGGAAGCGTCGGCCCGGACCAAGGCGCTGCTCCCCGCAGGAACCCCGGTGCGGCTCGAGCGCGACGCAGAGCTTCGCGACCGCTACAAACGCCTGCTGGCCTACGTCTACCGGGCCAGCGACGGGCTCTTCGTGAACCTCGCCCTGACGCGCGAGGGCTTCGCCCTCCCCTACACGTTCCCCCCCAACGTGGCCCACGCCGACGCCTTCGTGGCTGCCGCCACCGAGGCTCGCCAATCCCGGCTCGGCCTGTGGAACCGGTGTCGCGCCCCCGACGCCCCCCTCGACGCTGCCGACGACCGATCCTGATCGCGCCGCGGGGGGCTACCGTCATCGCGTGCCCTCGGTCGTGGAACGTCTCGGCCACCCCGCCGGCACCCGTCTGCTGATCGTCAACTGCGACGACCTCGGTTCATCCCATGCCGCCAACGTGGGCGTCTACGAGGCTCTGCGTGATGGCGTGGCCACGAGCGCCAGTCTTATGGTGCCCGGTCCCTGGGCACGCGAGGCGGCGGCCCGGTACCGGGGCGAGGACATCGGGGTGCACCTCACGCTCAACTCCGAGCACGACCTCTTCCGGTGGGGACCTCTCACCCAGGCGCCCTCCTTGTTCGACGGCGATGGAGGCTTCCCTCGCACCGTCGCCGACGCCTGGGACCACGCCGACCTCGACGAGGTGCGCAGGGAATGCCGGGCCCAGGTCGAGCGAGCCATCTACTGGGGCTTCGACGTGAGCCACCTCGACTCCCACATGGCCACTCTGGAGCTGCGCCCCGAATTCTTCGACATCTACCTCGAGCTGGCCGTCGACTTCGGCCTCCCCGTGCGTCTCGGTCCGGCTTCGGCCGAGCGGACGGTGGGCTTCCCGTTCCGGGCGCTCGCCGAGGGCGAAGGGATCCTCTCGCCCGATCACCTCGTCCGCCCCGCCGGCGGGGGGAGTCGCCGGGCCGTCGAGCGGGCCCTGTCGGAGCTCGCCCCCGGCCTCACCGAACTGGTCGTGCATCCCGCCATCGACACCGCCGAACTACGGTCCCTCGCTCCCGACTGGCCCCACCGTGTCGACGACCACGACCTGGTGGCCGGTCATTCCACCCTGCGGGCGGTGGCCCGACGGGCCGGGGCCACGCTGATCGGCTACCGCGAGCTCCGCGACCTGCAGCGGAGCGAGGCGCCCCGGCCTGCGTGAGGTCTGGCCCGCCGGCACTGGCGGGCGTGGCCGAAGGCCCGGGGTGCCCGGTAGGGCACTAGCCCGCCAGGGCAACTGCCCGCCAGGACAACTGCCCGCCAGGACAACAGGGACTCAGGCGACGCCGAACTTGCCGACTACCACGGGTTCGTTGGCGCTGGCCACCACGCCACCCGCCTTCTCGGCGGTGAGAGCGAACCCCGCGGCGTTCGGAGGCGCCCGGAACCCGGCCGACGTCACCTTGGGTCCGAGCACCCCGACCGAGATGGGCTCGGCGTCGCCGAGGGCCCACAGCTGGTAGGTGCGATCGGGCGGGAGCTCGGGCAGCCGGGCGCCCGTCACGTAACCCGTGCCGTCGGGAAGCACCACGGCCTCGGCCTCCACCACGCCGCTGACGCGCTGCAGGTTGACCCGTCGGGCCGACGGGTCGGCCATGGCCGCCTTGACGGTGCGCTCGAACTCGGTGCCGGTGGCCTGCTCCTTCAGCTGGTCGATGCGTCGGTTGTCGTCGACGACCTTGAGGCCGAGCACGGCGAACAGCGAGACCGCAGCCACCGCCACCATTGCCGCGAATGCCGCCATCGGACGGGAGCGGCGGGAGCGGAGGGAGCCGATGGGAACCACGGGCGCGACCGGCGTCTCGGGGGCAGCGGGGGCGGCAGCAGCCGGGGCGGACGGCGCGGACGGCATGGCGAGTGGCGGGGGTATCTCCTCCAGCGTTTCGGCGATACGGTCCCACAGACCCTCTGGCGCCGGCGTCCAGCCGGGAGCGAGGAAGGCGGCCACCTCGCGGTGCTGGCTGATCTCGGCCTGGCAGGCGCCGCACTCGGACGCGTGGCTCTCCACCGCCTCGCGCTCGTCCGCGTCGAGGGCGTCGAGGGCGTAGACGCCCAGCAGCTCGGCGGCGTCGGAGTGACTCAACCTTCGGCCCACGAGACGCTCACCCCTGCCTCCACCATCGACGTGCGCATCTTGCGCAAGCCGGAACGGATCCTGCTCTTCACGGTACCTTCGGGTTGGTCCAACATGACGGCGACCTGCCTGTAGGTGTGGCCTCCGAAGTAGGCGAGCTCAATGGCTTTGCGCTCGTCAACCGGTAGGCCGGCGACAACTTCTTGAACTTGCTCGGCGACCGTGAGGTCGATGACCTCCCGCTCGATGTCGGTCCCGTGCTCGGCCGTCTCCCGAGCCTCGCGCTCTTCGCGCCGCCGCCGCGACGTCTCCGAGCGCAGCAGGTCGACAGACCGCCCGTGGGTCAGGGCCAGGAGGAAGGAACGTAGGCTCCCCCGCTCCGGATCGAAGCGCTCGGGCTGATTCCAGAGGCGCAGGAAAACCTCCTGGAGCACCTCCTCGGCCAGCTGGCGGTCAACCAGCAGGCGGCGGGCGAGGGCGAAGGCGGCGCCGGCGTGGCGGCGGTAGGCCTCGGCCAGGGCATCCTGGCGCCAGCGCCCGATCGCCACCACGAGGGTGGCATCACTGGCGTCGGCGAGAGACATGGCAGCCACAGTGTTGCCTCTTCGGCGCCGGGGCACGCGCCGGATGGGTTTCCCCAGTGCGTTCTTGGCTGGCTACGGTTCGTCCGGGCCTCCGGAGAGGCCCGAAGTATCACCGACCCGGGAGGAACGACCCCTTGAGCCTCGATGACCAGTCTCTCGACACACGGGCCCTCCAGGACCTGATCGAGGAGTCGCAGGATTCCCACTCCGATGCCATGCGCGCCGCTCGCGAGCCCCTGGCCGACCTGGTGGAGACGGGTCGCGACCGCCGGGCCGCCGGGGGGTTCGACCCCGAGGAGACCCAACGGTTCGCCCACGAGCGCAGGCGGCTCATGCGCACGAGCCTCGTGGCGGGCGGGGCCCTGGCCGCCTACGGCTTCGGCGAGAGGCTCCTGCGCCTGCTCGGGACGCCGGCGTTCGCCGACCAGGCTCTCGACGTCCAGATGCTGCAGACCTCGGCCTCCATCGAGAATCTGGCGGTGGCCACCTATGAGACCGCCCTCGCTCTGCCCTTCATCGGCGGCGAGGGGACCAACGCCACGATCAAGGCCTTCGTCACCAAGACCAAGGATCAGCACGCCGAGCATGCCCGGGCCTTCAACGACGCGGTGACGAAGCTGGGCGGGTCGGCGCAGTCGCAGGCCGACCCGGTTCTGCTCGGGATCGTCAACACGGCCAAGCCCACACTCACCGACGCCGGCAAGGTCGTCGACCTGGCCCTCACCCTCGAGACCGGTGCCACCCAGACCTACCAGAACAACGTGGCCGCCCTCAGCGACCCCGGTGCCAAGGCGGTGACCGCCAGCATCATGGGGGTCGAGGCCCAGCACGCGGCGATCCTGCTGGCCGTGCGGGAGCTCGTCAAGGTCAACCAGGTCGACCTCGTCAACCTCGACCCCGGGAACGTGGACCGGCTGCCCGACATCGCCGGCAAGGCGGGATTCCCCGACTCCTTCCAGAAAACCGATCAGGCCCGACCTGCAGCCGAGGGAGCCCTCCAGTGAAGAAGAAGCGCAGCTCCGCACGCCACTCCGAAGTCATGGCCATCAGCGAGGCCGAGCTGGTGGGGCTCACGTCCGATCTCGACGAGATGCACCACGCCACCCTCCCGGCCATGCACGATGCCGCCGGGCGGTGGGCCGACGAGCTCCGTACCGCAGCCGGCGGCCTCGGTCGGGTCTCCACCAGTCGCCGCCGCTTCCTCCTCGGCGGTGGGGCGGCCCTCGGAGCACTCGGGCTGGTCGCCTGCACCGACGACGACGTCCCCGTCGGGGGGAACCCCACCCCCACCGACCCCCCGGGCACCTATCGCCCGTCCACCGGCGACTTCGCCGTCGCCGCACAGGCCGCCGGCCTGGAGAACCTGGCCGTCAGCACCTATCAGCAGGCCCTCGACGCCGCCGCGGCGGGCCGGTTCGGTGCCGTGCCCCCCGCCGTGGCCACCTTCGCCGCCACCGCCAAGACCCAGCACGCCGACCACGCCGCGGCCTGGAACAGCGTCTTGACCAACGGCAGCAGGCGACCAGTGAACGACGTCGACCAGGCGCTCAAGTCCGGCGTGGTCGATCCGGGGTTCGCCCAGGTGACCGACGTCGCCGGCCTCGCCCGGTTCGCCCTCGGTCTCGAGAACATGGCTGCGGCCAGCTACCTGGACAACATCGCAAAGATCGAGAACGCCTACGCCCTCAAGCTCGCCGCGTCGATTCAGCCCGTCGAGATGCAGCACGCCGCCATCCTGAACTTCGTTCTCGGCCAGGATCCCGTACCCGACACCTTCGCGAAAACGGGGTCGTAGCGGCGAACCGTCCCGGTCAGCCGGTCTCCGGGTACTCCGTCACCGCCCGGATGTCCTCCTGGATGGCCTTGTACTCGGGGCTCTGGGTCAGCGGCAGCAGGCTCATCAGCTTGCCCATGTTCCCGGTCACCTTCATGCGGCCCTGCATGAAGGCGGCGTTGGGGTCGAGCTCGCCTTTCTGCATCTTGACGCTGTCGTCGTAGGACAGGGTGAGGGTGAAGTCGGCGTCGGCGTCGTCGCCCAGCGAATCCTCCAGCAGCTTGCCGTTCTCCAGCACCCAGTAGTAGCGGATGTCACCCCCCGGTCCTCCGGTGACGTGGTACTGCATGCGCGCCGTGGCTCCCTCGCGCTCGGGGAAGCTCTGCGCCAGCTCCTTCTGGGCGTCCAGCCAGTCCTGGCTCAGGTAGGTGTGCATTGGCATCCTCACGGTCGATCGAGCTATCGGATGGTAGCGGCGGGAGACCTGATCTCGGCGGGAGGGCGGGCCTCAGCGGGAGACCCTGTCGCCGACGCCGGCGAAGAGATCGTGTTCGGGGGTCGGGGTGTCGACCAGGCTCCGGGCCAGGATGTAGTCGTCGTAGCCGTAGGCGACCTCCTCGGGAGGCAGGCCGAACCAGAAGGGTGACCCCGGGTCTATCTGGGTGGCGTGGGCCAGCAGGGCTGCCCGGCGCACCTCGTCGTGGCGGGAGACGTCGAGGCGGGTGGTGATGCGGTGGTCGTGGTTCGGGCGGTCGAACCACTTCTGGTCGAACGGCGATTCCAGACCCAGCTGGAGGAACTTCTCGTGGATGGCAACCATGCGGGCTCTCGACCAGGCCACGTAGTACAGCTTCAGCGGCTGCCACGTCGGGCCCGCCTCGGGATAGGCGTCGGGGTCACCGGCGGCGTCGAAGGCGGGAAGGGTGATGTCGTGCACCCGGAGGTGATCGGGGTGGGGATAGCCCTCCTGATCGTCGGCGTAGGTGACGATCACCTGGGGGCGATCTCGGCGGATCACCGCCACCAGGCGCTCGACGGCCTCATCCATCGGGGCCCGGGCGAAGCACCTCGGATCGGCGTTCTCGGGCGTGTCGGGCATCCCCGAGTCGCGATAGCCCAGCAACACGACCTCGTCGTAGCCGATCACCTCGGTAGCCCTGGCCAACTCCTCCATGCGCACCTCGGCCAGGCGTTCTCGCACCTCGGGACGGTCCATGGCCGGGTTGAGGATGTCGCCCGCCTCCCCGCCCGTACAGCACACGAGCACGCACCGCACGCCTTCGGCGTGGTACTGGGCGATGGTCGCCGCTCCCTTCGAGGCCTCGTCGTCGGGGTGAGCGTGAACAGTGAGGAGCGTGAGCCGCTCGGGCGTCCCGAGCGGCTCGACCACGCGGCCTTCTGAAACAGCTTCGCCTCGGGGACCAGCCTCGTCATCCATGGGCGGCCACCGTAGCGCCGCCGGGGCCGCGGTCCCGGCTAGTTCTTGCCACCCTCCGGCGGGTTCACCGGGCCGGGGAGCGCGCCCGGGAGGGGCGCCTCGCGGTCCTCGGAGCTGTCGGAGACTTCCTTTTTGTCGATGTCGCCGCCGGCCAACTCCTCGCCCCGCGCACCAGCCGACGCCCCTTCGACCCCCCCGTCGTCGCTGCCGTCGTCGCTGCCGTTGTCCTCGGTCTGCTCGTCCTCAGCCATCTGTTGGTCCTCCTCGTTCGTCGTCGGCGCAGGCGTGTGCCCACCCCTGGCGGAACCGGTGGCCGCCGTCCCGGACCCGTTCTCTATCTGCCCTCGGCCGGCCTGCGGTAATCCCCGCGCACCGGTACTGGCTGCCGGCGGCCGGGGCGGCAACACTGGCCCCATGAAAATCGCCTTCGTCGGATCCTTCTCCACCGGCAAGACCACCCTCGCCAACCTCTTCGCCAGGGAGTGGGACTACCCCCTCCTCCCCGAAGTGGCCCGCGAGGTCGTCGAGCTCGGCTTCCCTCTCGACCAGAACGCCACCGCCGAGACCGAGACGCTCATCTTCCTCAAGCAGTGGCGGGCCGAGTCGGTGCACGACCACTTCGTCGCCGACCGCTCGATCTACGACGTGCTGGCCTACGCCGACTGGGTGATGGAGCACGCCCGGGAATCCCGCAAGGAGGATCATCTCTGGATCGAGGCCCGCCAGATCGCCGTCGACGACCTCCGGGCCCGCTACGACCACGTCTTCTACCTGCCCGTCGAGTTCCCCATCGTGCTCGACGGGCTGCGTCCCGACGACACCGGCTTCCAGGCCGACATCGACGGGCGCATCCGAAGCCTCCTGCAGTCGGCCGACGTCGCCTACGAGACCCTCACCGGGTTGGTGGAGGCTCGCCAGGATCACGTCCGCAAGTGTGTGGGGGCGATCGAGAACCACACCCGCCGCTAGGCCACGTCGGCGACGAGTCCGGTCAGGGGGGCGGCGCGGGGAACCTCGTGGTCGGCAGTGTGGGGAAGCTGGTCGGGGGCCGGGCGATGCGAACCGATGTGGGCGGGCCCGCCGTGGTCGTTGTCGACGGAAGCGCCGTGGTGGACGGGGTGGGCGTCGACGACGTGGTGGCCCCCCGCCGGGTCGACGTGGTGACCCCGACGTTGCCGGGGAGGCGGTCGTAGTTGGCCACCGAGGGGTGGGCCACTCCCGCAGGCCCGGCGGCGAAGGCGTCGAGGACGTTGCGGGTGATGCGATCCACGTTCTCCTCGAAGCAGGGCTCACCGGGCTGGCACAGCTTGTTCAGGCGGCTGACCCACCAGTTGGTGCCGGTGGCGAACACACCCGCTCCACTGGCCGTGCTGTAGTAAGTCATGTCGGAGTAACTGGCCTCTCCCTTGCAGCGAAGCGGTGAGTGGGTGAGCACCTGGACCGGCCCCGGCGGGTCGGGGGCGTTGATGTCGTAGCGGTCGAACTCGGGACCGACCAGGCCGAGGAGCTTGTCGCCCGCGGCCAGTCCCGTGCCCGCGAAGACCCAGGCCGTCGGATCGGCCACGACCATGTCGGCCTTGACCGGGTTGCACTGGTAGTAGGTGCCCACCAACGCGCTTTCCGGGCGGTTCACGGGAGGTTCCCGCCAGCTCACCGTCACCCGAGCGTTGTCGACTCCGTTCATTGGGTCGTCGCGGGCCACGCGGTAGTTGACCTCGCGCCGCAACGGTCCCAGCGCCGACGGTTCCAACCGGATGCTCCGGTACACGGCGTTGGCCCCGAGGAACACCAGGTTGGTGCCCCGGTCGCGTGCCGCCTCGGCGTTGGCCCGCATCTCCAGCGTCCAGTACTCGTCGTGACCGAGGGTGACGATGGCCTTGTGGTTGACCAGCAGGTTGCCCCGGTGATGGAGGTCGATGTCGGTCCAGTAGGTGACGTCGTAGGCCTCCCGCTCCACCATCGAGATGAAGGCCAGCTCGTTGCCGAGGTAGTCGCCCGCACCCGAATCGTTGTTGTAGGGCCGGTCGAAGGACACGACCTGGGACCGGCCTGTGGGCCCCGAGCCCGATGCCCCGACGCCTTCGTACAGGCTGTGGCCGCCCCAGGTGTTGTACGCCTGCCAGGTGGTCACCGCGTTGACCACGAGCAGGGCGGCCCGGCTGCGGTCGTCGCGGATGGTGAGAGGCACGTACTGCATGTGGCCGGTGTCGGCCACGAGTTTGAACAGATAGTTGCCCGGCGTCCACGACCTGTCGATCACCACGTCGAGGGTGGGCGCCCACGGGGCCTCGGCCATGTTGGTGCGGCGGTCGACGATGGCCGGAGCCTGGAGGAGGCCGGTCATCGTCGGCGACTTCCACACGAGTCGTCCCTGCTTCCCGCCGTACCATCCGAGGCGGTACGCCTCCACGCCGTAGGTGGCGGCGGCGGTCGACACGTACAGGCGCACGGTCTCGCCGTCGGTGGCGCTGGTGGCATCGGCGAAGCCCTCGATCTCGCGCTTGGTCGGAGGTCCCGACAGCTGCCACGCGGTAGTGCCGGGCTTGGCGTTCTCCTCGGAGATCCACGGGGCGTGGCCGCCGGACGCAGCGGCGGCGGCGCCTGCGGGAGCCTTGGGGCCGGCGAGGCGCGAACCGAGCAGCGTGGCGTCCCGAGCCGACGGCACCAGGCTGACGACGGCACCGATCGCCGTCCCCAGGACCAGGGTGGCGGCGACGACCAGACGCGTCGTACTCGGGCCTGGCACGGACTTGGAGACTAGTGGACGGAGGCCGCAAACTGGGGCCGGGACACGGCCGGTAAAGTGGCCCCCGTGCCGCTCGCCTGCGTTTGCCTGATGACTGTCCGCAGCGTTTGAGCCCTCCCGCGTGGGAGAGGGCCCTGGTCACCGGCGCGTCGAGTGGCATCGGTCGGGCGTTCGCCGTGGCCCTGGCTGCGGCGGGCGCCGACCTGGTCCTCGTGGCCCGGCGCGGCGACCGCCTGGAAGCCCTGGCCACCGAACTGGGCAACGCCCACGATTGCTCCGTCGAAGTGCTGCCGGCCGACCTCACCGACCCGACCGGCCTGGCTGAGGTGGAGACCAGGCTGGGTGACGACAATCGCCCCGTCGACCTCCTGGTGAACAACGCCGGCTTCGCCACCAGCGGGTCGTTCGCCGAGCTGCCGGTGGCCGGGGAGGAAGAGGAGATCCGTCTCAACGTCCTCGCCCCCGTGCGCCTCAGCCGCGCCGTGCTTCCGGGCATGATCGACCGGGGAGGCGGTGGCATCGTGAACGTCTCGTCGATCGCCGCCCTGCAACCCCTCCCCCACTGGGCCACCTACGCCGCCTCCAAGGCGTTCCTGACCAGCTTCAGCGAGGCCCTCCACGAGGAGGTCCGCGCCCGCGGCGTCGCGGTGCTGGCCCTGATGCCCGGGTTCACCCATACCGAGTTCCACGAGCGGGCGGGGCTGCCGGCGGCCAGGATCCCGGGAGCGCTGTGGATGGACTCCGACGAGGTGGTGGCCTCGGCGCTGGGCGCACTGGCCCGAAAGCGCGCCAGCCACGTCCCCGGCCTGGCCAACCGGGCGGTCGCCGCGGTGTCGCGGGTGACACCCCGGGCGGTCTCGCGGCGGCTGGTCGGGCGGGCCGGGCGCCCCGACTAGCACGAGCTCTGCCGCTGACCCTTCTGGGCCGCTGACCCTTCTGGGCCGCTAGCCCTTCTTGGCTGCGGCCCTTCTTTTGACCGCACTCGCCTTCTTCTTGGCTGCCCCCGCCTTCTTCATGGTTGATGCGACGGCGCGGGCGGCGCCGGCGGGAGGCTGGTCGGGGGCGCGGGGGTGTGGCTTGGTGGGGGCGATCTCTTTGAAGTTGGCCATGGCGTCGCCGAGCTCGGCCAACTGCTTGCGGGTCATGGTCTCCCGCACGGTGGGGAACATCTCCCCCTCTTCCTCCTCCACGTGGTGGCGGACGCTCTCCATGAGGACGGTCATCTTCGGCACGAAACGCTCGTGCTCGGGGTCCATGCTCTCGACCTCGGACAGGGTCCACTTGACCACGTGGTGCTCCTCGAGGCCCTCGAGCACGTCGTCTTCGGCGTCGGGCACGTTCTCGCGTACCGCCGGGTAGAACACCTGCTCCTCGATGACGGCGTGGGCCGACAGCTCGGCCACGATCTTGTCGGCGATCTGCCGCCGGGTTTTGTGCGCCTTCGGGCCGGCCTTTTCGAACTGCTTGAAAAGGCGCTCGACGGAGCGGTGGTCATTACGAAGCAATGCAATGGCATCCATTGCCCGTGTGTGCCCCAGGCGGCTGCCGGTGAAACGGCGGGTGCGTTCAGCGGGAGAGGAGCAGGCCGGTGGTGCGCGCAGTGGCGCCCACGTCGACCCGAACCGCCTCGACGATGCTGGCGGTGACCAACTGCGGTGAGCCGCTGGCCAGGTCGACGACACCGGCGGCGGCCAGGTCGGGACCGATGCGGCGGGTGTCGCGCAGACCCAGGACGGCATGGGCCAGCCGGGCCCGGCCGATGGGGTCGTCGAGGGCGGAGACGGCGGCGGGCAGGGCCTCCTTGACGGCCTCGAGGTCGACGTCGTCGATGGCGACCCGCAGCGTTTCGATCTCCTCGGGCAGGAGCCGGGGCAGGCACCAGGCCATGGAGGGGTCGAGATCGACCAGCTCGGGGACCTGATCGAGCAGTTGGTGCAGCTCGGGATCGGCGAAGCGGGAGAGGCTGGGAGCCAGCGAGTTGCCCAACGCCGCCAGCTCGGCCTTGGCCAGCTCTGCGGGCACAGGGCACGTGGAGGTGCCGCAGCACCGCTTCGTCCTCTTACCGCTGCCGCACCGACAGCGCTGTAGTCGTCCCAGTTGGGGCATGCGCCTCCTTGTGGCCCTGTGATCTTGGCACGTGCGAACGGGTGGCGCAGTGATCCGCCCGCCATGCCGCCGAAGGTCACCGAAAATCTCGGGAACGGGCGGCGGTCACCGACAGGGAAAGGACCTGGAGGCCCTCGGCCACCAGGTTGGTCGCCCCTCCGGCCTGCCCGGCGGCACCGTCGGACCGTTCGAGGCGGCCCCGGACGAGGAGGGCGGCCGCCGACCGGGCCACCCGGCGGTGACGGGCCCACACCCCGGCGGAGCAGATGACGTTGAGCATGCCCGTCTCGTCCTCGAGATTGACGAACACCGTGCCCCGCGACGTTGCCGGACGCTGACGGTGAGTGACGATTCCGCCGACGAGCACCCGCTCCCCGTGGGCGACGGCGTCGAGACCGGCGACCGTCACCGCTCCCAGCGCTTCGAGGCGGGGCCGGGCGAATTGCACGGGGTGGTGATCGGGTGACACGCCCGTGGCCCAGAGATCGGCGGCGACCACCTCGGCCTCGGACATGCCCGGCAGGGTCGGGGCATCCGATCCGCACACCACCCCGGGGAGGCGGTCGGGGCCCGACTGGGTGACGGCGCCCGCTCCCCACAGCGCACCCCTTCTCTCGAGATCGAACCCGGCGAAGGCGTCGGCGGTGGCCAGGGCCTCCACCGCAGGGAGGGGGGCGCCGGTGCGCTGCACCAGGTCGTCCATCGAGGCGTAGGGACGGCCGGCGGCGATGCGGGCGGCCAGGTCGTCGCCGACGTTGCGCACGTACTCGAGCCCGAGACGCAGTTCACTGTCACCGACCAGCACCGCCTTGGCTTCCGAGTGGTTGACGTCGGGACCCAGGACGGTGACGCCGTGGCGGCGGGCGTCGGCCACCAGGGTGTTGGGTGAGTAGAAGCCCATGGGCTGGGCGTTGAGGAGGGCGGCGCAGAACGCCGCCGGGTAGTGGAGCTTCATCCACGACGAGGCGTAGACCAGGTAGGCGAAGCTCACCGAATGGCTCTCGGGAAAACCGAAGTCGGCGAAGGCGGCCAGCTTCTCGTAGATCTGGACGGCCACGTCGCCGACGATGCCGTTGGCCGCCATTCCCGTGAACAGCCGCTCCCGTAAAGCCGCCATGCGGGCGTGGCTGCGCTTGGACCCCATGGCCTGGCGCAGCTGGTCGGCCTCGCTCGGGCTGAAGCCGGCCACGTCGATGGCCATCTGCATGAGCTGTTCCTGGAACAGGGGCACGCCGAGGGTCTTCTTCAATGACCGCTCGAGGAGCGGGTGCAGGTAGGTGACGGCCTCGGTGCCGTTGCGCCGGCGGATGTAGGGGTGGACCGAGCCGCCCTGGATGGGCCCGGGGCGGATGAGGGCCACCTCCACCACCAGGTCGTAGAAGGTGCGGGGCTTGAGACGGGGAAGGGTGGCCATCTGGGCCCGGCTCTCAACCTGGAACACTCCCACCGAGTCGGCCTGGCACAACATGTCGTAGACCTCGGGCTCCTGGGGGATGGTGGCCAGGTCAACGGTGATGCCGTGGTGGCGGCGGATCAGGTCGACTCCGAGGTGCAGGGCGGTGAGCATGCCCAGCCCGAGCAGGTCGATCTTCACCAGGCCGACCACCGCGCAATCGTCTTTGTCCCACTGCAGGACGCTGCGGTCGGCCATGCGCCCCCACTCGACCGGGCACACCTCCACCACCGGGCGGTCGCAGATGACCATGCCGCCCGAATGGATGCCGAGATGACGGGGGAACCCCTCGACCTGACGGGCCAGGGCCACCACGGGTGCGGGCACAGTGCCGTCTGCGAACTGGTCACGCTTCTGCGGGCTATAGCCCGCAGAAACGTGACCGGAACGGGGGGCGGGGTCGTCCGGGAACGCCTCCGAGAGGGTCCAGCCCTCGATCTGGCTGGACCAGGCGTCGAGGGCGCCGGGGGGATGGCCCAGGGCCTTGCCCATGTCGCGCACCGCCGACTTCGGTCGGTAGGTGATGACATTGGCCACCTGGGCGGCGTTCTCCCGTCCGTAGCGCTCGTAGACGTACTGGATGGCTTCTTCGCGCCGGCCGTTCTCGATGTCGACGTCGATGTCGGGAGGACCGTCGCGCTCGGGCGACAGGAAGCGCTCGAAGAGCAGGCCCAGGCCCACGGCGTCGGCGTTGGTGATGCCCAGGGCGTAACAGACCGCGGAGTTGGCCGCCGACCCCCGGCCCTGGCAGTAGATGTCGTTGCGCCGGCAGAACTCGACGATGTCCCAGACGATGAGGAAGTACCCGGGAAAACCCAGAGCCTCGATGACACCCAGCTCATGGTCGATCTGGGCCAGGGCCTTGGCGTTGCCCGGGGGCGGGTACCGCCGGTCGACACCCTGGCGGGTGAGCTCGCGCAGCCAGGTCATCTCGTTGTGGCCGGGGGGCACCGGGTAGTCGGGCAGGTTGGGGGCGACCAGGCCCAGGTCGAACGCGCATTGCCGTCCCAGCTCGGCCGCCCGCTCCACCACCCCCGGGTAGCGGGCGAAGCGGGCGGCCTGCTCGGCGCCGGATCGCAGGTGCGCCGACGCCGACGCCGGCAGCCATCCGTCGACCTCGTCGAGCGAACGCCGGGCCCGGACCGCAGCCAGAGCGGTGGCCAGTGGCCGACGGGCGGGGGTGGCGTAGTGGACGTTGTTGGTGGCCACGACGTCGACACCCATCCTGGCGGCCACGGCCACGAGGGCGTCGTTGCGGGCGGAGTCGAGGGGGTCGCCGTGGTCCCAGATCTCGACGGCCACGTGGTCGCGGCCGAACGCCTCGACCAGCGTGGCCAGCTCCCGGGCGGCGGCGGTGGGGCCCGCCTCCACCAGGGCGGCGGGCATGGATCCCTTGCGACAGCCGGTGAGCACCTGCCAACAACCGGCGGCCAGCGGAGCGAGGCCGGCGAGGCTGATGCGGGGCAGGCTCTTCTCGGGGGCGGCCATCTGGGCGACGGAGATGGCCCGCGACAACCGGGCGTAGCCGCCCGGATCTCGGGCCAGGACCACCAGGTGACGGCCACCGGGGTCGGCGACGCCCGCCTGTGACCGGCTCGGGCCGTCCAGGGTGAGCTCGGCCCCGAAGACGGTGGCCACACCCAGGGCGTTGGCCGCTTCGGCGAAGCGCACCACGCCGTAGAAGCCGTCGTGATCGGTGAGAGCCAGAGCGGACAAGCCCAGTCGGGCAGCCTCGGTGGCCAGCTCCTCGGGTGAGGAGGCGCCGTCGAGGAAACTGAAGTTGGAGTGGCAGTGCAGCTCGGCGTAGGCGGTGACGGGCCGGCCCATGGCCCCCACTCTATCGAACTGGTGTTCGCCTCCCCGCCCCGAAACCCAGCACCTCCTCATCTAAGATCTGTCGCCGGTCCGCATCCCCCGCGGCCCCAGGAAAGGTCTCGATGAGAACACGCACCTCCGCCTTTGCCGCCGTCAGCGCCGCCGCCCTTGTCGTTCTGGCCGCCTGCGGCGGTGGTGGCGGGCACCACTCTGCCTCCGACTCCAACTCCGCCACAGCTCCCCAGCCCGCCGACGTGGCCGCGGCCACCCGCACCATCGAGATCAACGCCGGCACCGGACTCCGGTTCGACCCCGCCAAGGTGGAGGTCAAGACCGGCGAGACCGTCGCCTTCAAAGTCGCCAACCCCGATCAGATGGACCACGAGTTCTTGGTCGGTGATGCCGGCACCCAGGACAGCCACGAGGAGGAGATGAAGGACATGTCGGCCGGGCAGGACATGGCCGACGACTCCACCGGTTTCACCGTGAAGCCGGGGCAGACCAAGAGCATCGCCTTCACGTTCCCCACTGCCGGCACCTTCATCTACGGCTGCCACGAGCCCGGCCACTACCAGGCAGGCATGACCGGCGAAATCACGGTCACGTAGCCGATGTCGCAGGTGCGCAAGACGGTGATGCTGATGGTGGCGGCGGCGGCGATGGCTGTGTCGTGCGGAGGAAGCGAGGGCGACGACCCGACCGTGGCCGGCGGCGCCACGTGCTCGGCGACCGGCGACCGCGTGTCGATCGCCTCCGATGGCATGGAGTACGACAAGTCGTGCCTGGCTGTGGCCGCCGGCAAGGACTTCACCATCAACTTCGACAACAAGGAGCGCATGCCCCACAACGTCGTGCTCCTGCAGGACGAGGACTCGTCCGACGCGATCTACTCGGGATCGATCATCACCGGGCCCAAGAAGGTCGACTACCAGGTGAAGGCCATGGCCGCCGGCACCTACCGGTTCCACTGCTCGGTGCACCCCCAGATGAAGGGCACCTTCCTCGTGCAGTAGAGGTGCCCGCCGGCGCAACTCAGTCATACGTGGCCTCTACCGTCCATCGGCAGGCCTCGACGGCCAGGAGGTGGGCGGTGCCGGCGGCGGTGACGACCTGCCACCGAGCCCGGCGGCGGTGGGCGCGCGAGTCCCACCAGCGCTCGTCGACCGGCCAGGGTCCGGCCCAGGCGGCGACGTCGGCCCAGGGGCCTCCGGCCACCGACAGCCGGGCCGGAGCGGCGGTGGGCCCACCTCGGCCGTCGACCTCCACCGGCTTGCCGGTGACGTCGACCACCACGGCGCCCACCGGCTGGGGATGGACCGTGGCGGGCGCCGGCGACGGGAGGCACCCCGGCCACGGAGGTACCTCCCCGGCCGTCTTCCGCCCACGCTGGGGTGGGAACTCGCCAACCGCGTCGCCCCACGGCACCAGGCGGGCCCGCTCGGCGGGGCCGCGGCCTCCCTCGACCACAGCGGTGACCACCGCATCGGGGCCGAGCATCCCCTGGAGACGGGCGAGGGCCCGGGACGCCCGCTCCTCCCCAGCGGCGTCGCCTCCCCAGAATCCGCCCTGGTGACCCCGGTCAGGACCGACCTCGTCGGCAACCAGGCGCAAGCGGGCGATCCCTGCGGTCGGCCGATCGGGGGCGGGCCCGGGCCCGGCCACTGTCTCTTGGGCGGTTCCACCGCCCGGGCCGAGGGGCCCAGGCCGGAGCCAGCCCTCGAGCTGCCAGCGCACCCGTTGCGCGAGGGCGGCGGCGGACAATCCCCCGCTGTGGCGCCACAGGCGGTTCAGGCTCTCGCCGTGGTCGGTCTCGGCCTCGATGCCCACGCAGGTGACGACCAGGCCCAGCTCGACCAGCCGGGCGCAGAGCTGGTCGGCCAGCGACTTGGCCACGAATGCCGCCGTCTCCACCGATTCGACCGGGGGGTCGAGCTCGGCGGTCACCGTGAGGTCGGGGGGCGGTGTGCGGGTGGAAAGTGGTCGCTCGTCGAGGCCCCGGGAAAGACGGGAGACGATGGCTCCGTCGGGGCCGAAGCGGGCGAGCACCGATGCCGGTGGGAGCGCCGCCAGGTCGCCCAACGTCCGGATACCCAGCCGCCCCCACAGATCGACGAGGGAAGCGACAGGAAGCACCGAGCCGAGGGTGGCCACCGGAAGGGGGGCGAGAAAGGCGGGGCTGCCCCCTGCGGGGACGATCCCCGTTCCCCGCCGAGCCGCCTGTTCGGCGGCGAAGGGTCCGTCGGCCACCCCGACCCGACAGGCACCGGTACGCCCCAGCACGCCGTCGACCGCCTCGGCCACCCGGGCGGCCAGGGCGGCGTCGCCTCCGAAGTAGCGGGACGGACCTCGCGTGGGCACGGCACACATGCCGGCGCAGGTGACCTCGACCCGGGGAGTGAAGGCCGCTACCGCCGCCACCACTGGCTCGAAGGCCCGGGCCTCGCCACCCGGGTCGTGGTCGACCACCACCAGCGACGGACACCGGGACTCGGCCTCACGCCGGCGTAGCCCCGGTTCGACCCCCTCGGCCCGGGCGGGGCCGGTACAGGCCAGCACCTGTCCACCGGCCAGCACA
>Ga0183260_10001399_pt1 | contig 20164 bp, 23 predicted proteins | sample AntDrymUQ4972206_2_FD_129768 | JGI IMG/M metagenome (GOLD analysis project Ga0183260, IMG submission 129768) | Polar desert sand microbial communities from Dry Valleys, Antarctica - metaG UQ497 (22.06) (version 2) (version 2) | ecosystem: Environmental > Terrestrial > Soil > Desert | place...
AACTCTTCCTGCCATCCGGTGATCCTCTCGGTCTGCTTCTGTTCCGTACGACTTGCCACCATTTGCCTCCCGCTCCTCGCCTATATGAGAAGCGTACATCACTAAAGTGCGGTTGTAGAATTAAGAGGGGTTTCGAACCCGCGGCTATCCTCGAGAGTTCGCGCCAGACGGTACCGGCCACGTTCATCCTGGCCCGTCCTTGTAGAGGCGAAGGCGCATTCGGACGGACACCATAGAAACCAGACCAATAGCCTGCGGCGGTCGAAACGGCACAGCGCCGGTGTAACCCTCGAATTGGCGCCACGATTCCCTGGTCACCGTAGTTTCCAATGCTCAGTACGCTCCCCGGTCGAACAATACGCACCGCACGGTTCGGGCCAGGAGCAAGAAGTCCAGCCACACCGACCAGTTGCGGACGTAGTGGATATCCAGCTGTACCCTCTCCCCGAAGGAGAGGTGGTTGCGCCCGCTGACCTGCCAGGGACCAGTAACCCCCGGTGTCACGCGCAAGATGTCGTCCTGCGAGGCGCCGATATCCGCGGACTCGCGCGGCAGGTACGGTCGGGGGCCGACCAGGCTCATTTCTCCGCACACGACGTTCCAGAGTTGCGGTAGCTCGTCCAGGCTCGTCCTACGCAAGAAACGTCCTGCGCGGGTTACGCGGGGATCTTCGCGCAGCTTGTGGTACTTCGTATACTCCTCTCGCGCCCTGGGATCCTCTTCGAGCAACTCTTGCAGCGCGGCCTCGGCCTCGGGCACCATGGTCCGGAACTTGATGCACTCGAACAGCTTTCCGTCTCGTCCCATGCGCTTGGTCTTGTAGAGCACCGGTCCCCGCGAATCCAACCACACGAACAAGAAGAGCATCACGAAGATCGGCAGGACAAAGATCCCACCCGTCAAGGTGGCAGCCAGGTCCAACGCCCGCTTCGTTCGCCGAGTCCAGGGATCAAGGAGATTTTGGCCGATCTCGACGCCGAAGACCCCAGCCAGATCCCGGGCCACCACCGCCGAGTTCGTAATACCGTACAGGTTTGGTATGACGATGACCTGCCGGAAGCCCATTCGCGCCCGTTGTATGTACTTGACTAGGTGTTCGCGGCGAGTGTGAGGCATGGCGAAAATAGCGGTGTTCGCCCCACATTCTCCGCTCAGACGGAGCGCGTCGGTAACGGTCCCCCCATAGGGCACACCCTCAAGCATTCCCCCGGCCGGAGCCACCCGGCTATCGAAGATTGCCACCGGCCTGAACCCCAATCGCCACTCTTTCGTGAGCAACTCCACGATGCGTCCGCCAGCCTCTCCGAAGCTCAGGATCACCACCGGCTTCCCCCAGATTCCGGCCTCTCTCAGTACCCGTTTCACAGCGCTGCGGACCAGCGGGGCCAACACGGCGAGTCCCAAAAATCCGAGGATGAGCAGGAGACGTGAGAGTACATCCCCAACTTGAAAGGCCAGGGCGATGATCGCTGTTGTCCCCAGGGTTGCGATAACGGCCTGCGTCTGCTTGCGCAGCTCCTCCGTTTGCGACAATCCGTAGCCCGGATACAGCCCCAGCAAGGCGCGCAAACCCAACCAGATCGCCGTGTTGGCTACAGTGGTGGTGGAGGCAATCTCCTGCACGAGCGGTCCCTGCCCCCATAAGCCCTGGAGCATGACCGCCACCTCCCAGACCCCGAACGCTAACAACGTATCCGACAGCAGCAAGACCGAGACTACGAGCCCCTGTGCTCTCGTCCGCGCCCTTCGGGCCGGCAACGTGGATAACGCGGGGCCTGTCTTTCCGAGATGCGAGGTTTCGCTGACAATGTCAATGCCTTCGGCGTCGAGGTACCATTCCTCGCCTTCCCGGCTCGGCTGGACCAAAGACCATGTTGGCCGTGCTGTCTTGTCCATTCGCCTCACCCCTACTCCAACTCCGCGCCACGCTGGAACCTGTCCCACAGTTCCCCGACGGTGGCCCGGAACTCTTTGAGGAACCTTTCCTGAGCGAAACGGTCGGCGTTGTACTTGCAGGCGACGGGATCGAAGTCGTCTTGATGAGCCTCGAACAACTCCACGGCCCTATTCAACTCCTCCGGCGTCTGGGCGCCGAAGAACACCCCGGTGGCGCCTGATGACGGCCACCCGATGACCGTCTCCAGGGTCCCACCTTTGCCGTAAGCGATGATGGGGCACCCTGCCGCCTGGGCTTCGACAGGCGCGATGCCGAAGTCCTCGTCCGCGGCGAAGACGAAGCCCCGAGCCCTTTCCAGGTGATCGACGATCACCTCGTCAGGCTGGTATCCCAGCAGTCGCACGTTCGGACCTGCTATCCGTTCGATCCTGGCCCTGTCTGGACCGTCACCGATAACCACCAGCGGCTTGCCTGTCTGCGTGAACGCCTCGACGATCAGGTCGACGCGTTTGTAGGGCACCAACCGCGAAACGGTGACGAAGAACTCCTCGCGAGGCATCGTGTGCCGGTAGGCGGCAACGTCAACAGGCGGATAGACTACCCGTGACGAACGCCTGTACAACTTCCCTATGCGCCGCGCCACGTAGCGGGAGTTTGCTATGTAGCCATCCACCCGGCTGGCGGCGGAGAAGTCCCACAACCTGAGGTAATGGAGCAACAACCGGGCCATCAAGCTCTTCGCGCCCCGATCCAGGTCATTATCCGCCAGATAGTCCAGATAGAGATCCCAGGCGTAGCGAACCGGCGTATGCGTGTAGCTGAGATGGAGTTGATCGGCCCGCGTGAGGACCCCCTTGGCTACCGCGTGACTCGAGGAGAGCACGAGATCATAGTCCCGCAGATCGAGCTGCTCGACGGCTATGGGCATGAGAGGGAGGTAGGAGCGGTATTTCTTCTTGGACCAGGGCAACGACTGGATGAAGGACGTGCTAACGGTAGCCCCCTCCAAAGGAGCACATGGGTCACTTGGCACATATTTGGATCGACCGAAGGACAGAGTCACAAAGTATTATTCCCCGCAGATCCGGGAGGCGGTTGCCGGGAGATCTCTTTGCGTACCTTGTTCTTGGAAAGCAAGGCGGAATCGATCCACTGTTTCAATTCCTCCGATGAACAGGGCCACGGTATACTGTATTCTGATTCGATCTGGCTCCAGTTCCGGCACAACATCAGGATAGGTATCGTGGCTGAGAGCACGTCGCCGCCAACCATGGCCTCGATAGCTTCACGGCTTCTGGAGCTGCATTCCGGCGCCAGCAAGAGAAGATGGTTCGTATCAAGATCCTCCTGGAGGATTGACGACGTTTCTGGAATATACCTCGAAACATAACCAACGTCTCGGAGCAATAACATTATGGCCCGGCCGACCACTGGATCCCCGCCGCAAACCGTCACGCTTGCGCCAGAAGCCTTCCTATCCGCCCCCATCTCACCTCCGCAGGCTGTTAGACACACTTTCATGAGGAGAATGGTGGACTAGAAGCGGATCGCGAACATCAGCCGAATGGCCCATTCTTTCTGTCAGCAGCGCACTTCGACAGTTGTTAACGTGGCTACTACCCGTTAGAGTCGAGTAATCCCGACTCCATAGCGCAAACCACCGCCTGAGTGCGATCCGAAACCCCGAGTTTGGCAATTATGTGCTCGACGTGATTCTTGACGGTACCCATGCTAATCCACAGGTTCTTGGAGATTTGCGGGTTGGTCTGTCCCAGTTTCATGAGCTGCAACACTTCTAGCTCCCGAGCGGTTAGTGGGAGCATGTATGTCCTTTGCCAACCTTTTCTGGATGGCTCAGGAGGGCTTCCCGGAGGCCCGCCCTCGCTGGTTATCTTCCTGAGTAGTCGGGCGGCGAGTTCCGTATCCAGAGGAGACTCACCGCAGAGTACCCGCCGCACGGCACTGAAAACATCGTGCTGGGTAGCGTCCTTGAGCACATATCCGGCTGCGCCTGCTTTGATAGCTTCGTAGAGATAGTCCAGATTTTCGTGCATGGTCATCATCAGGACACTCGTCCCAGGGTACTCTTGCTTGACTTTCCGGGTCGCGGCGAGCCCATCCATTTCGGGCATCCTCACGTCCATCAAGATCAGATCTGGTCGCAAGCGACGGCACAAATCGAGGGCTTCCCGGCCGTTGGACGCCTCGCCGACTACCTCGATATCGGGCTCGTCGGCCAGCATGTCTCGCAAACCTTGCCGAGCCAGCGCATGGTCGTCAACTATCGCGATACGTGCCATCAAAATTCCCCCGAAGTAGGTATTGTTGTTGATAGACGTTCTCGTTCATTGCCCGTGGGCACTACAAGTCCTGCGACAGTCGGCAAAGGAACCACGACAGTTACCGAGGTGCCGGCGCCGGGCTCGCTGCGAATCTTGAGTTTGCCGTCGAGCATATTGACTCGTTCCCGCATTCCTGCAATACCCACCCTCTCACCGGGACCGCTCTCGGCGCGAGAGCCGTTCAGTTCGAAACCACGGCCCCAATCCTGAACCTTGAGCAGGACCGCGTCGCGGCGGCGTCTCAGCCGGACGAGCACCCATCGGGTATGCGCGTGCCTCTGAACGTTTCTCAACGCCTCTTGCGTGATGCGAAATAGCGCGGCCTCCAACGTGTCCGGCAGACGCTCTTTCCCGAGATCTTCGGTGAGGTCGACCCGGTACCCTTGCTGGCGCAAGCTCTCGACCTCTGAAGCGACCGCTACCGAAAGCCCGAAGTCATCGAGGGTCGTCGGCCTGAGGTCCGCGATAACCTTCCGCGACTCCACCACCGTCTGCCGAACCAACTCCAGGATACGACTTTGATCTCGCCGGGCCATTTCCGAGTCCAGTGGGTAACGTCGGGCGAAGGCCTGCAGGTGTTGGTGGGCGGCGGCAGCCACCTGGGCCAGCCCATCATGCACCTCATAAGCGACGCGACGGCGTTCCTTTTCCTGGGTCAGAATGAGCTGCCCCACGAACTGCTTCAGACGCCACTCCCGGTCGGCAACCCTTTGGTAGAGTCGTGCGTTCGCCAGGGCGCCAGCGGCCTGATTGGCCAGGCTACCGAGGATCTCCACGGTATCTCGGTCCAGCAACGTTCGCGGACCGTACACTTCGAGCACGCCCATAATCTGTTTTCTCCCGCGGAGAACCATGTGCAGTCCCGCGACTCGCCGTCTGTCTCGGGGATCCGGATTCTCGAACCTGAACAGCTGGTTACTACCGGTTCGCAATAGTGCGCCGCGCGCCGCCTCGGCCTCAGGGGTGTGGTGCGCCAGATACCACGGGCTACCAGCTTCAGCGGTGTGCCAGACGCGAGGCTCCAGTGGCTCGTCCAGGAGGTTGATGACCGCCGCATTGAGGCTGGGAACACGGCGCATGAGGTTCAGCAGCCTGCTTCCAACCTCCTCCAACTCCAGGGTAGACCCGAATAGCTGCCCGGCCTCGTGGAGAGCGAGCAGCGCCTCTACACTGCGCCGTAGTGCGTCCTTAGCCTGGTGCCGGTCGGTAACGTCGCGGGCGTTTATTACCACCCCGTCCACGCTGGGGTCATCGAGCAAGTTGTTACCGATAGCCTCCAGGTGGCGCCATGAACCGTCCTTATGCCGGCAACGAAACTCCACCAGCGAGCTCACGCCCTCCTCGCCATGGCCGTCGCCGGCCGCTGTACTCAGATACTCGACATCTTCGGGATGCAAGAAGTCGAGCGCGTTGGCCCCGACTATTTCTCGGGGTTCGTAACCCAGAACCCGTTCGACCGCCGGGCTGCTGTACCGTACCGTGCCGTCCTCCTCGAGGACCGCAATGATGTCCGAGGCGTTTTGGATGAGCTTGCCGAAGCTCTCAGCATTTTCCTGCAACGCCCCTCCGTCCTCTCGACGCATGTGAAACTCACTCATCAAACCGGGCTATGTCCCCAGCCCGATCCCATCAATTGCGGGATTTCTGCAAAGCACCCCTCCCTGATTCCATTCGATGGCGTATCCACCAGGATCGCTCTTCGGCATCTTGGAGCCCGGTGCAATCCATTCGAGCACTCGTGCCGTCAAGGCCAGCCATCATTGCTAGAACCAAACCTATATGCGGGCTACTCGCCGAATCATACCGACAGAACAGTACACTACAGGTTGTGCTTCACGGGATTGCAATACATCCCGTAGTGGATAGTAGACCGGGAATGCACTTTACGCATCTACCTAACGGCACATTTTTCCCGTAGCCCGAATGGCACATGTGCAGACGGCCTACGTACTGGTACACTGAGAGGTGTATGTGGTGTGAGCAGGCGACGTGCGTACGGGTTCGGTAGAGTTAGAACCTCCTGTGGCGATGAGGTGACGTGCAGTTCAAGATTCGCTAGGCGACTGCTCTGTATCGGAGTTGTCCGAGGCTATCACATCCACGTCGCCGAGCATGCTCCGCACCACCAGCAGTCCACCCACCCCGATCAGGGTGGCGAACCACAGCGTCGCCAGCCGGATCACGAACGTCAGCGCCCCCGCGGTCCCGCTGGAGAGCCCGGCCAGCGTCACGAACTGCACCGCCAGACCGGCCTCCACCGCGCCGATTCCCCCGGGCAACATGCTCAACACGCCCAGCAACGAACTGACGGCGAACACGAACACCACGAGCAGGAACGGCTGGTCCACGCCAAGCCCCACGGCGCACAGGTACACCCCCAGGCACTCCAGCCCCCACGAGAGGAAAGAGATCAGGGTCCCCACCACGAGCGGTCCCGTCCCCAGGAGCTTGTTCGAGGCCCCGTGGAAGGCCCGCAGGTGCGGCGCGAGGCGGTCGAGGAGCGGCAGACGGGAGAGGACGCGCTCCGCCAGCAACGACAGGCACTCGGAGCGCAGCACCGCGATGCCAATCATCGCCACGGCCAGGAACCCCACCATCGTCCAGGGCGAGAGACCCAGAGAGAACGCGCCTAGGAAGCCCCAGGCGACCATGCCGGTGCCGTCTGTGGCTCGCTCGGCGACGACCGCCGGGGCGGTGCGCGCTATGGGGGCGCCCGAAGACTGGCGGACGAAGACGCTCTTCAGCACCTCGCCCAGCTTGCCCGGTGAGATCGCCATGGAGAGCCCGGCGGCGAAGATCGCCGCGTTGGTTCCCAGGGACACGGAGACCTTGAGTATTCTAAGGTAGTATAGCCAGCGGAAGAAGCGGCCCACATAGGAGAGAAGCACGAGGCCGAGGATCGCCGGGATCAGGGCGTAGTCGAAGCCACCCAGAGCATCCCGCAACTTCTCGAAATCCGTCAGGACAAACAGAGCCAGGTACACGCCGACACCCAGCGCCAGGGCGAGGGCGAGGTTGCGTCTCAGGCGCTCCACGGCGGGCTAGAAGACGTAGATGGCCGACCCGACCACCGCCAGCCAGAGGAGCAGGGAGACCTGGAGCGGCCGGTCCTGAAGGAGCAGGGTATCGGGGTTGCCGCCGCCGTCACGATGGACTAGCAGCATGTACCGGAACACCCCGTAAACCACGAACGGTATGCTCCCCATCATGAACATCTCGGCGTCCCGCTCGTAGACGGTGAACGTGTAGAGCGCGTAGGCGATGATGGTGGCCGAGATCATGATGTTCATCATCTCGTCCAGCATCGGCACCGAATAGTCGCTCAGGTTCTTCCGGTGGACGGACGCCCCTTCCCCCAGGGTGGCGATCTCGTGACGGCGCTTGGAGAAGCCGAGGAAGAGGGTCAAGAGGCCGGTGCAGACTATGAGCCAGGGCGATATGGGGCTGCCCACGGCCATCACGCCGGCGAGCGCCCGGATCACGAACCCCGCCGAGATGCCCATTACGTCCAGGATCGCCATGTGCTTGAGGATGGGCGAGTAGAGCGCCTGCAATCCCAGGTACGCCAGCCCGACGCCTACCACCTGCAAGTTCACGGCGAAGCATAGCGCAAGCCCCACCGCCGCGAGCAGGGCCGAGTAGACCACGGCGGCGCGGGCGGAGATCTCACCGCTCGCCACGGGCCTGAGCCGTTTGAGGGGATGCTTGCGGTCCTCCTCCACGTCGAGCACGTCGTTGACGGCGTAGACGGCCCCCGAGAGCAAACAGAACGCCACGAAGGTGAGCAGCGCCGCCGCCACCGAGGAGGCCTCGAAGGCGTTTCCCGAGAACACCAACCCGGCCAGCACGAACCCGTTCTTGGTCCACTGCTTCGGACGGGCCAGCCGGAGGTAGGCGCTCGCAAAGTTGGTGGAGCTACCCGCTTCCATGAGAGCGGTTTCTATCATAAACCGCCCCCAAAATCTCTAACTTCCGCGAGGTAACGCGGCGTCCCGGCCAATACAATGTGGAGCATGAACCGCCCGGTCCGCGCGAGCCAGCTAGTTTCGGGGACCACGCGACAGGAGACCTTCGCCGCGCTCCTCGACGTTGGCGGTTTCCCCGAGTGGTCCTCCGGCCTGAGCCGGATGCGTCTGCTGGACGGCGCAACCCGGATGGAACCTGGCGTCTCGATGGAGTTCACCCTCAGCGCCGCCGGCTTCACCCACAAAGTGGTCAGCACCATCACCGTCCTCCAGGCGCCGCAGCTTATCGAGTGGCGCTACGCGAAGGGCGCGGTCGGGAGCGGTGGCTGGAAGGTCGAAGAGGCCGGGCCGGACACTGTGCGGATAACCTTCTGGACCGACTATGAAGTCAAACCGGCGTGGCTGAACAGGATCTCCCACCGGACGTTCTTCCGCGGGGTTGCCGAGGATCTGCTCCGGCGCTCCATGCGGCGCCTCGGGGAGCGATTGTCAGAGGCGGGCGACTACCGTCCGTCTACTTCTTCGTCCTCGTAGCCGTTGCGCTCTGGCGCGCGCTCGTCCACTTCCTCGTAATCGCCGCTGTCAGGATCTCGCTCGTGGAGTACGACCTCCGATATCGGGTTCACGTAGCGGGCGATAACGATGCTGACCTCGTACATGACTATCATGGGCACCGCCATAAGGACCATGCTGAACGGGTCCTGACCCGGCGTCAGGGCGGCGGCGAGCACGGTGTTCAGCACGATGGCGTGCTTGCGGTATTTCTTCAGCAGCGGAGCGTCCACCAACTCCAGCTTAGCCCCCACGTAAGTCGCCGCAGGGAACTCGAAGACTATTCCGAACGCCAGCAAGAATCGGGTCACGAACGAGAGGTAGTAATTAGAGGTGATCATTAGCTCGAATCGCTCGGGAGCCCAGTTGAGCAGAAAGTTCATGCCGATTGGCAACACGACGTAATAGCCGAAGAATACTCCCCCCAAGAACAGCGAGGAAGCCAGCGTGATGAGCGTGTACGTAAACGCACGACCCATATCGCCGACCGCGGGAGCTACAAACGCCCATATCTGGTAGAGGATTATGGGGACGGTCAGCACGAAGGCAACGTAGAGCGAGAGCTTGAGATCGGTTATGAGTTGCTCGGTGACGGCCGTTACAACGAGCCGTTCACCGAGCGAGTTGCCGCTGGGCGCCAGGAGCCAGTCGTAGATCTGCTGCCGGAAAAACCAGGCGACTATGGACACGGCAACGAACGCGATGCCGACCTTGATGATCCTGGACCGAAACTCGTCTAGGTGCTCTATCAGGGTCATCCGCGCCTCGTCGCGCGGGCCGTGTGAACGCGAGGGTAGTCTCAGGCGGCTAGCCATCCAGGTTTAGCGCTGTTTCTGCTCGGTGCGGTCGGCCTCCGCGGTAGCGTCCTGCTGCGCGCCGGTATCCGCAGTATCCGTAGCGTCACTCGTGGCCTCGGTGGAGGCGAGCTCTTCTTCGTCCTTCTTGTCCTGTTCCTTCTTCTCTTCCTCTTTCTTCTTGTCCTCGATCTGGCCCTCACGGGTGCCCGCACGGAACTCGCGCACGCCGCTACCCAGCCCGCGGGCGAGTTCCGGTATGCGCTTGGCGCCGAAGAGCAGCAAGATAATGACGAGGGCGATGATCATCTCGGTTCCACCGAAAGAGCCTAACCCCGGGATCAAAGCAAGTCCCATGTTTCCTCCTGGTACGCTAGCGTGTCTCGTGCCACATTATACGCTCCGCGTCCCGCGCGCGGATCACGACCCCGAAGGCCCGGTTGTCTCCCCGCCTTGCAGCAACGAGGAGATGCGGCCCTTGACTTCGTCGGACTCTTGGCCCTCGGGTTCGAGGTCGAGGTAGCCGTTGTAGTACTCTATCGCCTGGGCGGGCTCGCCGGCTTGCTCGTAGGACTGGCCCGCGAACAGGTACGCGTCCTCGTTGTCTTGCTCGACCTCCGCCGCCGCCGCGAAGGCGTCACCAGCCTTGCCGTACAGGTCCTTTCGATCCTCTTCTTTGGCCGCGGCCTGCGCTTTCTGGGAGTACGCCTGGCCCAGGAGCAGCGTCGTGTCCGCGTCGTTCGGTGATGCTTCACGGCTCTCCTGAAGCACACGGATGGCGTCGTCGGTCTGGCCGTTCTGGAGGTAGAGGATGGCGAGATCCTGGGCCGCCTCGGGGTCTTTCGGGTTGTCCTGAAACTCCTGTTCGGCCTGCTGGATCTGATCCTGCGGATCGGCGCTCCCGGACGCGCTCTGCTGGTCCGCGCCGAGAAGATCCAGGGGGTTGTAGAAGACGTTGGTGCCGATTCCGAAAAAGACGGTCCCCCCGATGAACACGATGGAGAGCCCGATAGCGAACACCCTCGTCCAGAAACCGAGCTTTTCGCGATCCAACATCATGGCGGTGCTGCCCTCCGGATACTAGCTTTCGGCCCGATTGTATATCAGACGACCGCCCGCGACCGTCGCCGCGACGCCCCCACCGGCCGCCGCCTCAATAACGTCCCGCTCCGGATCTCCATCAGCAGGGACCACGTCAACCACCGCGAGGTCAGCCCATTTACCGGCCTCCAGGCTACCTACCTCGTCCCCCACCCCGAGAGTCCGCGCCCCCCCGAGTGTCGCCAGCTCCAGGCCCGTTGCGCCATCGAAGCCATGAAGGTCCACCGCGAAGCGCGTTTCCTCGAAGACGTTCAGGCTCGGGCTGCTCCAGAGGCCATCGGTCCCTATCCCGACCCGCACGCCGCGCTCCAGCATGCGTGGCACCTGAGAAACGCCGCAGTCCAGGAACTCGTTGGACCTGGGACAGTGCGCCGCCGCGACCCCGGTGCGCACCAGAACCCCGAGGTCATCCTCCGAAACACCCGTCGCCAGGTGCGCCGCGATCGCGTTGGGCCAGAGAAGCTCTATGCTCTCGGCGTACCGCACCGGCGACAGGCCGGTGCCGCCCCACTCGTTGCTCCCGAAGATGTCCGCGAGGCCGCCGGTCCCGTCCCGCACGAACTCGACCTCTTCCGGACTCTCGGAGACGTGGACCGCGAGCCTCCATCCCAACTCCCGCGCCCGGCGCGCCGCGAGCCGCGAGCTTTCGGGGTCCACCGTGTAGGGTGAGTGGACGCTGACCTGGCAGTCCACCCGCTCCGGCAGTTCCTCGCGCAACTCGCGGATCTTGCGGACGACGGAATCCACGATCTCCTCCGGTGCAGCCCCCTCGAAGTCGCCGGGGAAAAACTCGGCGTAGACCGTGCCGGCCATGCCACTCTCAGCGAGTTGCGGCAGGCACTCCCCGTAGGGCGATGATTCGGCCATGAAGGTCGTGCCGGCCTGGACAGCCTCGCGGGCGGAGTCCCTTGCAGCATCCGCCGTCCAGGCTTCTTTCTCGGGGAGCCGCTCGATGAGGCGGCCCAGCCACTCCGAGAAGGAGCCGCCCTCCGGGCCGTCACCGTGCCGGAAACCGAGGTGGGCGTGGGTGTTCACCGCACCAGGGACGATGGCGTGGCCGGGGAAGTCCCGCACCTCGGCGTTCGGGTGGTCTTTCCACAGACCGGAGAGAGTTCCGATGGCGGAGATCCCGCCGTTTCGGACGAGGACGGCCCCGTCGCGGATGGTGGGGGCGGAGACGGGAAGGACGAACGAGGCGGCGTAGATCACCGGCTGCTCCGGCGTCCGTGCCTCAGGCACTCCTTCCGACCACCTCGGCTGCCACGGCCTCCAGGATCTCGCGTTCCGGGCCACCCGGCAGGAGGCCCAATCCCTCGAATGCCGCATTGATCTCGCCGCGCGCCCACACCTCGGTCTTGGCGACGGCATCGGTGGCGAGCACGGCCTTGATGGCGGCCTCAAGGATTTCGGGAGAGGGGTCCGGCGCGGCGAGCGCGCGCCGTATCGTCCCGGTGTCGCCCTCGCGCAGGGCGAAGATGATGGGAAGCGTGACGGTTCCCTCCATCAGGTCCGTCCCGATGCCCTTGCCCATCAGGCCCGGCTTGCCGACCAGGTCCATGATGTCGTCGGACATCTGGAAGGCTATACCCAAAGCCTGTCCGAAGGTCGCCAGGGCGTCGATCTGCCGCAGCGAGAGGCCACCTAGAGTGCCGCCCGCCACGCACGCCGCCTTGAAGAGCCCGGCGGTCTTCATGCGGATGTGGTCCAGGTACGCCTCGACGTTCGCGCCATCGGCCGCGCCACCAGCCCCGCTATCGGCTCCACCGGTTCCGCCGCTGGCCCGGTACTGCTCCAGCTCCCCGGCGGCGAGGCCCTGCGACGCCTCCGAGAAGGCTCGGATGAGCCTCGGGTCCCCGATCTCCGCGAGCTCCGTGAAGGTTTCGGCGAACAGGTAATCGCCGGTCGCCACCGCGATCTCCCGCCCATAACTCGCGAAGGTCGTCGGCGATCCGCGCCGACTTTCGGCCCTATCTACTATGTCGTCGTGGATGAGCGAAGCCGTGTGAAGCACTTCGATGGCGGTCGAGGCTTTGAGGAGGGCGTCTTCCTCGGGCTCCCCCATGCGGGCGCTCAGGATCAGGAGCAAAGGCCGCAAACGCTTGCCCCCCGAGGTCAAAGCCTCCGTCGCGGGCTCGGCCAGAAGCTCCGGCGCCCGCTCCCCCACCCCGGCGAGCAGCCCCTCAACCTCCTCGACGACCTCGAAAGTCCCCTCCGGCAACGCCGGGGCGTCAACTACGCCCTGGCCGCTCTCCACGGTGGAGGGTGATGATGCCGCCTGCGAACCTCTCCCATGTAACGCTTTGTAATCCATTGCTCCTCATTATGCCAGCTAATTCACCCGGCGCCACGAACGCTTTCACTGATTCGGGCAAATAAGAATAAGCCTGGGCATCGCCAGAGATAAATGCGCCCAATTTTGGCACTATCCTGTCGAACCACAGCCCGTAGAACGCTCCTGGGAGCCTACCGGGGGGGCGTGAGATCTCCAGGCAAACCACCCTGCCGCCAGGCCGCACGCAGCGGGCCATCTCCGAGAAGAGCGCGTCCAGGTCGGGGATGTTCCTCGCCCCATATGCGATGGTGGCAGCGTCGAAACCCCCGGATGGGACGCCTTCAAGCTTCGTCGCGTCCCCGACCCGGTACTCCACGTTGGGCAGCGGTCGCTTCTTCGCTGCCCGGAGCATTTCTGGTGAGAAGTCTATGCCGAGGACGTACCCGGCGGGACCGGCCTCGCGGGCGAGGTCGCGGGTCAGGCTGCCGGTGCCGCAGGCAAGGTCGAGGGCGCGGTTGCCGGGCCGGAGCCCGGCCGCCCGGACGGCTTTGCGGTTCCAGATCCGGTTCAGCCCGGCGGTCATCACGACGTTGAGCAGCTCGTAGCGGCCGGCTATGCGGTCGAACATCTCCCGCACGAGCCGCGCCCGCTCCTCACCCGTCGGCAGCTTCCCGCCCGGTCTTCGGGTCTCGGGGGCTACGGTCCTTCACTCCCCGCCGCGTCCGCGGCCCGGAAGATGCGGGTCTGGGAGGTCTCCGGGTCCTCACCGGAGATGATGCCGAGCAGATCTCCGAGGTGGGGCGCCCACAGCTCCAGGGAGACGTTGCCGCCGGAGGCGATGCGGCCGGCGCCGTCCCGGATCATGCGGCTCGCCACGGCCACGAAACGCGGCTCGTCCAGGCGGGCTATGGTCTCGACCGCCCACGCATAGGCGTTGTCCCCGACCAGGATCTCCTCGTCCGTCGCGCGCCGATCCCCGCCAGGCTCCGTCGCGTAGTGCGAATCGAAGCCCCGTTGAAGGTGGGCGAGAGCCTCCGCCACGACCTCGCTGCGCTCGTCGGGCCTGGGCAGCCCGGCGGCGGCTCTCAAGAAAATGTCCTGAAGGGAGACCTCGGGCGTGCGTCCGGTGGTCCGCTCCAACTAGCCGCTCCCTGCGGACGAGAACCATTCCCCGGCTGCATCGAAGGTCCGGTCGAGGTCTTCTTCGGTGTGAGCGGCGGAGATGAAGCCGGCCTCGTACTGGCTCGGGGCGAGATAGATGCCCCGGGAGATCATGTGCCAGAAGAAGTCCTTGAACGCCTCCGTGTCCGAGGCGGCGGCCGAGCCGAAGTCCGCCACAGGCTCCCCGGTGAAGAAGATGCTCACCATCGAGCCGACCTGGTTGATCGTGAACGGAATGTCGCCGCCGGATGCAGCCTCGCGCATGCCGCGCCGCCAGCGTTCTCCGAGGTCTTCGAGGTGATCGTAGAAGCCCGGCTCGGCGGTGGCGCGCAGGGTAGCGAGGCCGGCGGCCATGGCGAGAGGGTTGCCGGAGAGGGTGCCAGCCTGGTAGACGGGGCCGGACGGTGCGATCTGCTCCATGATCTCACGCCGCCCACCATACGCCCCGACCGGGAGGCCGCCGCCGATGATCTTGCCGAGACACGTCAGGTCCGGCGTGACGCCGTACCGCTCCTGCGCCCCGCCGCGGGCAACCCGGAAGCCGGTCATGACCTCGTCGAAGATCAGGACCGTGCCGTACTCAGCCGTGATCTCCCGTAAGCCCTCCAGGTAGCCATCGGCTGGCGGCACGCACCCCATGTTGCCGGCGACCGGCTCCAGGATGACGGCCGCGAACTCCTCGCCTTCGCGCTCGAACAGCTCCCGCACCGCGTCGAGGTCGTTGTACGGCAGCACGGCGGTGTCCTTCGCAGCTCCCTTCGTGACGCCGGGGCTGTCAGGCAGGCCCAATGTGGCGACTCCGGAGCCGGCGGAGACGAGCAGGGCGTCCCCGTGGCCATGGTAGTTGCCGTCGAACTTCAGGATGCGCTCGCGTCCCGTATGGCCGCGGGCGAGCCGGACAGCGCTCATGGTGGCCTCGGTGCCGGAGTTCGTCATCCGCACGACCTCGACCGATGGGACGGCCTCGCAGACCAACTCCGCGAGCTCGACCTCCATCCCCGTCGGGGCCCCGAAGGTGGTGCCTTTGCGGGCGGTTTTTTCGATGGCCGAGATCACACCGGGATGCGCGTGCCCCAGGACGAGCGGCCCGTAGCTCATCACGTAGTCCACGTAGGAGTTGCCATCGGCGTCGAAGATACGAGAGCCCTCGCCGCGCTCCATGAACAGCGGGTCTCCGCCCACGGAGCGGAACGCCCGTACAGGGCTGTTCACCCCGCCGGGTATCCTGCGCACAGCCCGCTCCATGAGCCGCGCCGAGCGGTCTCTGGCGAGCATCGTCCTGGCGTCCAGGTTTCCACCGCTACCTTGCAAACGCACGACCCCCTTCGGAATGCCTGCGCGGAGTTTATCTTCCGGGACCGTGATCGGTCGTGACAGAGGTTACCCTATACAGGGAGGCGGCGGAACGCGCTTCGCCACCTGGCGACATCCTTCCCCTTGCTCTCAGCGGCGTCTATCCAGCCGGAGCCCGGCGAAGACGAGCATCCCTCCGACGGCCAGAAATAACGCGCCCACGATGGCCCAGAACGCCTGTCCGGTCATGAAGCTTCCCGGCAAGACGCCGACGCCCTGCAACATCCAGACGCCGCCCATGAGGGCCATCATCCCTCCGACGATCAGCAACACGTAGCGCATGCGGGTCTCAGTCTTTGCGCCGGTCCAGCCAGGAGCACCACTCTTCGACGCCCTGGCCCGTGCGGGCGCTGGTGAGGATACGCTCGACGCCAGGGTTGACGGCGTCGAGGTTGCCGAGGAACTGCTCCAGATCGAAGTCCAGATGCTCCAGCAGGTCCACCTTGTTGACGAGAACGAGGTCCGCCGAGCGGAACATGAGCGGGTACTTGAGGGGCTTCTCCTCGCCTTCGGTAACCGAATAGACCATCACCCTGGCGTCCTCCCCGACCTTGAACTCCGCCGGACAGACCAGGTTCCCGACGTTCTCGATGACGAGTACGTCTATCTCGTCCAATGCAAGCTCCGAGAGGCCCGAACGGACCATGTTCGCGTCCAGATGGCACTCGCCGCCGAAGCCGGGATCGGTGTTCACCTGCACCAGCGGGACGTGGAAGCGGGCCAGGCGGTCGGCGTCCAGGGTGGTCTGCACGTCGCCTTCGAGGATGCCCAGGCGCAGCTTGCCGCGCAGGCGTTCGAGGGTGCTCTCCAGCAGGGCTGTCTTGCCGGCGCCCGGAGAGCTCATCATGTTGATCACGTAGTTCCCGGCCCCGTCGAACCTGTCCCGGTTGGCCTGGGCGAGCGCGTCGTTCGCGTCGAGGACGCCTTCCATGACGACCTGTTTCACGGCGGTACGGTGCATATGGTGCCTCCTTCGGTCGGCGCTGGTCAGCTTGTCAGCACTTCAGCCTGTCAGGTTTCTGGTCTCCCGTTACTCCTCCATCTCTAGAGATTCCACGTATAGCTCTTCGCCTTCGATGATCTTCAGATCGAAGCCTCCGCAGTCCCGGCATTGGAGGGGGAATCCGGGGAGCTGGCTCTCTGCTCCGCAGGCGCGGCACTTGCCGAGGGCCGGGATCTGCTCCAGCGCCAGCTCCGCTCCTTCGATGCTCGTCCCCTGGGCCACGAGCTCGAAGCCGAAGGTCAGGGCCGAAGGGACGACCTGGCGCAGGTGGCCGACGTTCAGGTACACCTTCGTTACGCGGCGCCCGTTGGCGTGCTGGCCGGCGATCCGGACTACCGACTCGGCTATGGCCATCTCGTGCAAGCCCGCTAACCCCTGTCCTCCATCAGTTCGTCGATCAACCCTCGCAAGACGTGGTAGATGGAAGCCTGCACTTCCTGGATGCGCGGGATGTAGTCCGAGCGGACCACTATCGCGTGGTCCACGAGACTTTCGCCCACTATCCGCCCGCCGTCGTAGCCCACGATGCCCACTGTGAGGAGCCCCCGTTTCCGGGCCTCGGCGAATGCGGCGAGGATATTCGCCGACCCTCCGCTCGTGGAGATCCCGACCGCCACGTCTTCCGGGCAGGAGTGGGCGATCAGCTGGCGGGCGAAGACCGCCTCCGCCCCAATGTCGTTGGCGATGGCCGTGATGTTGGCCGGCTCGGCGGAGAGCGAGACCGCCGGGACAGGCTTCATGCTTCGCAGCGGGTCCACGCAGTCGGCGACCAGGTCGTTGGCGTCCGTGGCGGAGCCGCCATTGCCGAAAGCTATTAGCTTTCCGCCGCGATCCAGCCGCTCGGAGATCGCCGCGGCTATCTCGCAGACGGCGTCCGCCTCCGACGCGGCGGCAGCGGCCCGCATGCCGTTGACCTCCTCCATTTTCTGCAGCATCGAGCCACGCACCTCTTCGACGACCCCTTCGAGCCGCTGCTTCCCCTTGCCCAGGAATGGATACAGGAAGGACGAGGCTCCCACGTCGTGCCCCTGTTCCCGGTGCTCGAAGTACACGTGGACCGTCTCCCAGAGCATATGGTAGAGGACCTCGAAGACCTCCTGGCACACGAACGGGTCACTGTCCGGCGGGGCAAAAGAATACTCTCCAGCCTCTCCCGTCAAGGCAAACGTCATCGCTCCCCGCTCCCGCGCCGCCCGGAGCGTCCGCTCCACCGCGGGTTCCGGCTCCGGGAAAGCGAAGCCCATCACCATGTCCTCCGGGCGCAGGATCACCGGCAGCCTGCCCTCGAAGTCCGGCCCCACATCCAGCGCCGGCAGGGCCCGCTTACCCACGATCACCGGATGCACGAACTCGACCGAGACGTGCTCGGCGTCGGTGGCGGCTGAACCACGTCCGAACGCCAGGAGCCTTCCACCCGCCAGGAAACGGCGGGACATCTCGTGGCAGGCTTCCGCCAGCCGGGGAGCTTCGGCCTCGAAGAAGATCTCGAATACCCCGTTGCGCCGCAGCAATTCGTCCCTGCTCCGGGCGGCGAGAGTATTAGCATCCAAATGTCGCATCGCTTGTACTCCCCTCGTCCAGGGAGTATCTCTCCCTGGACACGCAATGCTCTAAAGAGCCAGTGCGGTTCTAATTCCATCCTCGACCGACATCATGATACGGTCGCTCACCCTGCTTGCTCGCTCCGTAAGGAACGTCTTGTCAACCGTGATGATCTGGGACACGTTTGCTACAGAGTCTTTGGGTAGAGTCGCGTCTTCGGCCGCCACCAGCACGTTACCCGGAGCCTCCGCCAGCCGCGGATTCGTCGTCAACACCACCGCGATCACGGTACGTATACGGCTACGGTTGAAGTCGTCCGACTGCACGATGAGCACGGGGCGCCGGTATCCCGGTTCCGAGGCGACGGGCTCTGGCAGTTCCGCCCACCAGACCTCTCCACGCCGCACTACCAGTCGTCTTCCGACAACGACCGCGCCTGCAGACGAGCGATGGCGGGGTCCAGACCGCCGGGCTCCGCGCCGTAGATCTCATCGAGCCGCTCGGTGATCATCGCCCCCCGATGCTCCCCTAAATAGTGACGGAGCGCCATAGCATACAGTTCGCTACGCGACATGCCCCGCCCCCGCGCGAACTGCTCGGCGGACTCGAAAAGCTCCTCGGGGATAGAGATAGCCGTCTTCATGCACGGAGTATAACCCAGGTTATACCAGGAAGCGAGAAACGGAAGGATCTCACCACCTCACCAGGTGAGTTCCGGCACTTCTCGCCCACGGTTCACGGGTGCATGAACTCGGCAGGAACGCGCCGTTACGTCGGAGAAGCTCCTCCCCGCCGCGAGCATGGCAGTGTCTATCGGGCGCTCGGTTGCGCCTCCGATTCCCTTCGAGTGCCAGGAACAGAGCAAGCCGGCCTGTGTCGCGTTTATGAGATCCACTTTCCCCACCTGCCGGCCTCGACCCACCCTCCATCGGACTTCGAGAATAGCCAGTAGCCGCCGGAGCCTACGTTCCAATCAAACTGCTGTCCGGCGTAGATCATGGCCTGCGTCGCGTCCCGGTCGAGCCCGATCCGCGAGAACCGGAGCGTGCCGTCCGACTCGGGAAACTCCCGGCGGAAACGCCCCCATCCCTCCCCGTCCCTGAAGATATGGTGAAACTCCGCGTCGTCCACGCAGATCAGGCGCCCACCCGGATTGAGGTCCGGTTCGACCGGGTAGTGCTCGCGGTTCTTGGCGAGGAAATCGGCCAACGTCTCTTCGCCGAGACCTTCGAGGTTCTCGCGCAAGTAAGAGAGCATCCGTTCGTCGCCGGGAGGCGGTGGCAACCCGCTGCGGGTGAGAGAGCGGACCACCTGCTCGTCACCGAGGTACAGACAATCCAGGCAGACGGCCAGAACGTCACGTTCGTCAGCTATGGCCCCGTTCGGCAATGCGTAGGCTCCTCTTCAAAGCGGCCGCGAGCAACCATAAAGCCCCAGGTTACCCTGCCAGTCCTCTATGGCACGCAAGTCATTCGACCGGCAAGGGCGATCCGGTCACCTCCATGCCGTGCGAACTGAACAGCCCGCGAAGCTCCTCGCGCGATGGGTTGCTCGCCTGCGCCAGTTGACGGAAGAACACCTCCATCTCGCCAGCGGGCTGGAAGGCGATGAGCATTCTTCCCTTCCATTCTCCGACGTGGGCCCAGACATGCGGCACCCTCCGCGGCGCGAGGATGGAATCGCCGGGTCCTAGCCTGTATCGCTCGTCGCCGATCTCGACGATGTAATCACTCTCGATGACGTAGAACCACTCCTCTTGCTCGTGGTGGAGGTGACGTGGTGGCCCGCCCTTGTGGTAGTTGGTGTTCTCGATGACGAAGAGGCCACCGTTCGTATCCAGGGCCGAGACCTTGTAGTCAATCGTCATGGTTCTGAGCACCTTGCGGTGTTCCTGGAAGCGATCTCCACCGGCTGGTACGGGAGCACTGCGTTCGATCGGGTGATTAACCAACTCGGTTACCTGCCTTTCTAGCAGATCCTGGAAAGAGGGTCGCCAAAGAGCATATCTATCATGCGGGCGCCGCCGAACCGGGCGTGCATGAGGACCATCCGCTCTGGTTCCTCGCCCCGGTGGTCATCAGGAACCACTCCGGCCCCTCGTTTCTACCGCATACAGACCACGACGGGTACGGTACGACTCCGGTGTCATCTTCGGCCACGTACAGCCCAGGCTCCGGCAACC
>Ga0183260_10001401_pt1 | contig 20146 bp, 19 predicted proteins | sample AntDrymUQ4972206_2_FD_129768 | JGI IMG/M metagenome (GOLD analysis project Ga0183260, IMG submission 129768) | Polar desert sand microbial communities from Dry Valleys, Antarctica - metaG UQ497 (22.06) (version 2) (version 2) | ecosystem: Environmental > Terrestrial > Soil > Desert | place...
CCAACTGCACGAGATCTTCCAGGCTGCCATGGGATGGACCGACTCCCACCTGCACTCCTTTGAGGTCGGCGCTGATTCGTACGGCACACCCGACCCGGACTGGGGCAGCGACCTGCAGGACGAGCGTCGCGTGCGCCTGTGTCAGTTGGGGCTGAGTGCGGGGAGTCGCTTGCGCTATACCTACGACTTCGGCGACGACTGGCAGCACGACGTTCTGGTCGAGCAGATCGTCGCGCCGGAGCCCGGTGTGGCCTACCCCAGGTGCCTCGGCGGTCGACGAGCGTGCCCGCCAGGGGACCGTGGGGTTACGCCGAGCTGCTCGCGGTACTGGCAGATCCCAATCACGAAGACCACGAGGAGCGGTTGGGAGTGGATGGGCGGTGACGTCGATCCTGCCGACTTCGACCGCGAGGAGGTCGATCTGCTGCTCAGAAGCCTGACATACTGATGTCAGCACCCTATGGTGTGACATGTGCGAACGACCGTGCGGTTGGACGAAGGCCTGCTTCGAGCCGTCAAGCAGTACGCGGCCGGCGCCGACCGGACCGTGACCTCCGTGCTGGAGGAGGCCTTGCGTCGGCTGCTCGCCGACGTCGATCGACAGCCGTCGCGTCCCCGGTCGGCGCTGCCGGTGTCTACCGCGGGCGGCGGGCTGCTCCCGGGGGTCGACCTCGACGACAGTGCCGCGCTGGCCGAGCTGATGGACGAGCCGGCCGGTCGCTAGTGGTGCTTCCCGACGTCAACATCCTGGTCTACGCCTTCCGGCCCGACGCCACCGACCACGAGCGCTACCGGGACTGGCTGCAGGATGTCGTCGATGGGCCTGCGGCGTTCGGCTGCAGCGACTTCGTGCTGAGCGGCTTCCTGCGCATCGTGACGCACCCGCGAGTGTTCGCCAGTCCCGACTCCCTGGAGGCTGCCTCCGCCTTCGTGTCCGCCGTGCGCGATCAGCCCCACTGCGTGCCGGTCAGCCCGGGACCGCGACACTGGGACCTGTTCCTTCAACTCGGGCGAGCGGTTGGCGCGCAGGGGAACCTCGTGCCTGATGCCTACCTCGCGGCACTGGCCATCGAGTCCGGCTGTGAGTGGATCACGACGGACCGGGACTTCGCGCGCTTCCCCGGCCTGCGTTGGCGGTATCCGCTGTCCTGACCCCTCGGGAACATGGCCACCACACCTGCCGTTATCCTGGCAGCAAGCTTGAGTCACTATCACTCATAGTTCTGGCCATACTCCCGAGCACCCAAGGCAGGTAACCCCATGGCACGAGCGGTCGGCATCGACCTCGGCACCACCAACTCCGTCGTCGCCGTCCTCGAGGGCGGCGAGCCTACGGTCATCGCGAACAGCGAGGGCTCCCGGACCACCCCCTCCGTCGTGGCCTTCGCCAAGAACGGCGAGGTCCTCGTCGGCCAGTCGGCGAAGAACCAGGCTGTCACGAACGTGGATCGCACGATCCGTTCGGTCAAGCGGCAGATGGGCACCGACTGGTCGGTCGACATCGACGGCAAGAAGTACACCCCGCAGGAGATCAGCGCCCGCGTCCTGCAGAAGCTCAAGCGCGACGCCGAGACCTACCTGGGCGACACCGTCGTCGACGCGGTGATCACCGTCCCGGCGTACTTCTCCGACGCCGAGCGGCAGGCCACCAAGGAGGCTGGCGAGGTCGCGGGACTCAACGTCCTGCGGATCGTCAACGAGCCCACCGCCGCCGCGCTGGCCTACGGGCTGGACAAGGGCCAGAAGGAGCAGACCATCCTGGTCTTCGACCTCGGCGGTGGCACGTTCGACGTGTCGCTGCTGGAGATCGGTGACGGCGTGGTCGAGGTCAAGGCCACCCACGGCGACACCCACCTCGGTGGGGACGACTGGGACCAGCGCCTCGTTGACCACATGGTCAAGAAGTTCAACGCCGACAACGGCATCGACCTGTCCAAGGACAAGCTGGCCATGCAGCGGCTGCGCGAGGCGGCCGAGAAGGCGAAGATCGAGCTGTCCGGCTCGCAGTCCACGGGCATCAACCTGCCCTACATCACCGCCGGCGCCGAGGGCCCGCTGCACCTGGACATCACCGTGTCCCGCGCGGAGTTCCAGCGGATGACCCAGGACCTGCTGGAGCGGTGCAAGTCGCCGTTCAACCAGGCCGTCCGCGACGCCGGCATCGGCGTGGACAAGATCGACCACGTGGTGCTCGTCGGTGGCTCCACCCGGATGCCGGCGGTGAGCGACCTGGTCCGCGAGCTGACCGGCGGCAAGGAGCCCAACAAGGGCGTCAACCCGGACGAGGTGGTCGCCGTCGGCGCCGCCCTGCAGGCCGGTGTGCTCAAGGGTGAGGTCAAGGACGTCCTGCTGCTCGACGTGACGCCGCTGAGCCTGGGCATCGAGACCAAGGGCGGCATCATGACCCGCCTGATCGAGCGCAACACGACGATCCCGACCAAGCGCTCGGAGATCTTCACCACGGCCGACGATAACCAGCCGAGCGTGCAGATCCAGGTCTTCCAGGGCGAGCGCGAGATGGCGGCGTACAACAAGAAGCTCGGCATGTTCGAGCTGACCGGCCTGCCGCCGGCGCCGCGGGGTGTCCCGCAGATCGAGGTCGCCTTCGACATCGACGCCAACGGCATCGTGCACGTCAACGCCAAGGACCTGGGCACCGGCCGCGAGCAGTCGATGACGATCACCGGCGGCTCCGCGCTGCCCAAGGACGACATCGAGCGGATGATGCGCGACGCCGAGTCCCACGCCGAGGAGGACAAGCAGCGTCGCGAGGAGGCGGAGACCCGCAACGTCGGCGAGTCGCTGATGTACCAGACCGAGAAGTTCCTGGCTGAGAACGGCGACAAGATCCCCGATGATCGCAAGGGCGAGTTGACCGACGCGCTGTCGGAGCTGCGTGGGGCGCTGGGCGGCAGTGACACCGGCGCCATCAAGTCCGCGCAGGAGAAGGTGGCCAAGCTCTCGCAGGACATCGGCGGGGCGATGTACGCGCAGCAGGCCGAAGCGGCGGGGGCTCCCGGACCGGACGCCCCGGGCTCCGACGGCGGCGCCACGACGACGGCGGACGACGACGTGGTGGACGCCGAGATCCTCGACGAGGAGCCGGGTCGGGAGCAGCGTTGAGTACGCCGCGCCCCGGGGCCGACCCGGACGAGGACGAGCAGGCGCCACGGGTGGTGATCCGGGATCGCCGCCGGATCGACCCGATCACCGGGCAGCCGCGGGAGGTGCCGCCCGACCCGGGCGGCGCCTCCCCGGCCGGGGATGACCCGGCCGGCCCGGCCGCGGTGACACCGCCGGCCGACGAGCTGGCCGAGCGGACGGCGGACCTGCAGCGGCTGTCGGCGGAGTACGCCAACTACCGGCGGCGCATCGATCGGGACCGGGTCGCGGTCGTCGAGCTGGCGCAGGACCGAGCGCTCGCCACCCTCCTGCCGGTGCTCGACGACATCGACCGGGCCCGCGAGCACGGCGACCTGACCGGCGCCTTCAAGGCGGTGGCCGATCAGCTGTCCGCCGTACTGGAGAAGAACGGTCTGGAGCCCTACGGCGAGGCCGGTGACCCCTTCGACCCGACGCAGCACGAGGCGGTCATGCATTCGACCAGCGCCGAGGTCGACGGGCCGACCTGCGTCAGCGTCCTGCGCCGTGGCTACCGCCGCGGCGACCGGGTGCTGCGCCCGGCCATGGTCGCGGTCGCCGACCCCGAGGAGCCGTCCGCCGAGACGGTCGCCGAGACCGAGGGATAGGAGAGGAGGTGCCCGGTGTCGACCAGGGACTTCATCGAGAAGGACTACTACGCCGCGCTGGGCGTCGCCAAGGACGCCAGCGCGACGGAGATCAAGAAGGCCTACCGCAAGCTGGCCCGTGAGCTGCACCCCGACAAGAATCCGGGTGACAGCAAAGCCGAGGCCCGGTTCAAGGAGGTCTCCGAGGCCTATGACGTGCTGGCCGACGACAAACGCCGCAAGGAGTACGACGAGGCGCGGACACTGTTCGGGTCGGGTTATCGGCCCGGCGGCTTCCAGCCGGGACAGGGCACCGGGGCGCCGTTCGACATCAACGACCTCTTCGCCCAGCAGGGCGGCAGTGCTGGCGGCGCGGGCGGGCTTGGTGACCTGTTCGGTGGCCTGTTCGGTGCCGGCGGGCAGGGGACGCGCGGCACCACGCAGCCGCGCCGCGGCCAGGACGTGGAGGCCGAGGCGCGGCTGGCCTTCGAGGACGCGGTGCGCGGCGCGACCATGCCGCTACGGATCACCAGCCCCGGTGCCTGTGCGACGTGCCGCGGGTCCGGCGCCCGCCCCGGGACCGCTCCGCAGACCTGCCCCACGTGTGCGGGCGTCGGCCTCGTGACGCGTAACCAGGGGGCGTTCGCGTTCAGCGAGCCGTGCCGGGACTGCCGGGGCACGGGCCAGATCGTCTCCGACCCGTGCCCGGACTGTCGCGGCACCGGCGTCACCAACCAGACCCGCACGATCACGGTGAGGATCCCGCCGGGGGTCAAGGACGGGCAGCGGATCCGACTCGCCGGCAAGGGCACCCCGGGCGCGCGCGGCGGCCCGGCCGGCGACCTGTACGTCATCGTGCGCGTCGCCGGTCACAACCTGTTCGGGCGCTCGGGGGACAACCTGACACTGACCGTGCCGATCGCCTATCCCGAGGCCGCGCTCGGTACCTCGCTCACGGTGCCGACCCTGGACACGCCGGTCACCCTGAAGGTGCCGGCCGGCACGGCCAGCGGCCGTACCTTCCGGGTGAAGGGGCGGGGCGTAGCCGGCAAGCGCAGCACCGGGGACCTGCTCGTGACGGTGGAGGTGGCGGTGCCGCACAACCTGAACGCAGCGGCGAGGCAGGCGCTCGAGGCGTACGCCGCCGCGCAGGCCGAGGACCCACGGCCCCAGATCACCGCCGCCGTCGGTGCGGCGAATGCCTCCGCCGGAGCCGGCGGTGCCTGACCGGCCGATCGGGGCCGTCCCCGAGGACGCCCCGGTCTTCGTCATCTCGATCGCCGCCCAACTGGCCGGTATGCATCCACAGACCTTGCGGCAGTACGACCGGGCCGGCCTGGTCACCCCGGGCCGCACCCCTGGCGGCGGTCGCCGGTACAGCCCACGCGACGTCGCCCTGCTGCGCGAGGTCCAGCGACTGTCCCAGGACGAGGGGGTCAACCTCGCTGGGATCAAGCGGATCATCGAACTGGAGTCCCAGGTCGACTCGTTGCAGATGCGGATCACCGAACTGCTCACCGAGCTCAGTCAGACCCACGCGGCGGTGGCCGCGGCGGCCAGCGCCGTGCATGCCTCCTACCGTCGTGATCTGGTACCGATGTCCCAGCAGACGCTCGCGGTGTGGCGTCCGCAACGCCGCCGCTAGCCCCGAGCGCTCGCCTGAACTCGACGGATCTCCTGATCGGGTCGACGGGCCCGGCGTCCCGACGCATGATTGTTGACGTGCGAACCACGGCGGGCCGACGGTGGCGTCGGCTGCGTGAGGTTCCCGTGATCGTGGGTCTCCTCGTCCTGACTATGAGCACGTCGGCGATCACCTCTGACGCTGTCCTCGACGAACCAGTCGCCGGCCAGGGCTCGGTGCTCCAGGAGGCGGAGCCGCTGACGGTGCCGTCCGAGCGGGTGGCCACGCCGCGGGCCCCCGAGCCGCCCCCCGACCTGCAGCCCGGCATCGACGCGGCGACCCAGCAGGCCCGCGCGGCCGGGGCCGCCGTCGACGTTGCAGTCCTGGACCGCGCGACCGGCGAGCAGTGGACGAACGGCGCCCCGGCCACCGAGCCGCTGTTCGGGGCGTCGCTGGCCAAGCTGTTCATCGCCGACAACCTGCTCTTCCGCCAGGAGTCGGGGCAGCTTGTGCTGCCCGAGAGCGGCCAGGCGTTGCTCGAGGCCACCCTGACCGGCTCCGACGACAGCGCGGCCGACCAGCTGTACCAGCGCTACGGCGCGGAGGCGATGATCACCGAGGTCGCCACCCGCTACTCCCTGCCCACCCTGCGGCCGACCAACCAACCTCCGCTGTGGGAACTGACCGCGATCTCGGCGGTGGACCTGGTGCGCTGGTACGACGGCTTCCTCTCCACCGCCGCCCCGAGCGTCGTGGAGTTCGTGGTCAGCCGGCTACGGGCGAGTCCCGAGCTGGCGGCGGACGGGTTCAACCAGTACTTCGGCATCCCCCGTGCGCTGCCGGGGCAGGTCTGGGCGATCAAGCAGGGCTGGATGTCCGGTGCGCGGGATTCGACGTTCCTGCACACGACCGGCCTGCTCGGCCCGGACAACCGGTACGCCGTGGCGATCCTCGTCCAGCGTCCGGGCGGCGAGTTCCCGATCGAGCTGATCGACCGGCTGACCGCGCTGATCCTGCCGCCGGACCTGCCGCTGTCAGCGCAGCCGGCGACCGGCTGACCTGAGCGGAACAGACTCAACTTTGCCCGCGTTGCCCTCGGTGAGTGTCAGCAGCGCGGAGGCGGAATGGAAACCAAGCTCACTACCCAGTCGCAGGAAGCGGTGGCCGCGGCGCAGCGGCTCGCGGTCGACCGGGGCAGCCCGGCCCTGGAGCCCGTGCACCTGCTGAGCGCGCTGCTCGCCGCCGGCTCCGGAGTCACCGAGCCGCTGCTGACGGCGGTCGGCGCGGATGCCGGCGCCGTGCGCGCCGCCACCCAGGTGGCCGTGGCCGCGGTGCCCAGTGCCAGCGGCGCCACCATGAGCGCGCCGCAGGCCGCCCGCGACTTCATCAAGGTGCTCAGCGAGGCCGGTTCGCAGGCCACCGCCCTGGGTGACGAGTACATCTCGACCGAGCACCTGCTGGTCGGTCTGGCCACGGCGGGGGGTCCGGTGGCCAAGATCCTGCTGGACGCGGGAGCCAGCGGGCCGGCCCTGCTGGCCGCCTTCGCCACCGTCCGCGGCTCGCGCCGGGTGACCAGCCCCGACCCGGAATCGACGTACCAGGCGCTGGAGAAGTACGGCGTCGACCTCACCGAACGCGCCCGGGAGGGCAAGGTCGACCCCGTCATCGGCCGCGACACCGAGATCCGCCGCGTCGTGCAGGTGCTGTCGCGCCGGACCAAGAACAACCCGGTCCTCATCGGCGAGCCCGGGGTCGGGAAGACCGCGATCGTCGAGGGCCTGGCCCAGCGGGTCGTGGCCGGCGACGTACCCGAGTCGCTCAAGGGCAAGCGGCTGATCGCGCTGGACCTGTCCTCGATGATCGCCGGTGCGAAGTATCGCGGTGAGTTCGAGGAGCGGCTCAAGGCCGTCCTGGCCGACATCAAGGATTCGGACGGGCGGATCATCACCTTCATCGACGAGCTGCATACCGTCGTCGGCGCCGGAGCGAGCGGCGAGTCGGCCATGGACGCGGGCAACATGCTCAAGCCACTGCTGGCCCGCGGTGAACTGCGGATGGTCGGTGCCACCACGCTGGACGAGTACCGCAGGTACATCGAGAAGGACGCCGCGCTGGAACGCCGCTTCCAGCAGGTCTTCGTGGGCGAGCCGTCGGTCGAGGACACCATCGGCATCCTGCGCGGCCTCAAGGAGCGCTACGAGGTGCACCACGGCGTACGGATCACCGACTCGGCGATCGTCGCCGCCGCGACGCTGTCCGACCGGTACGTGACCGCGCGGTTCCTGCCGGACAAGGCGATCGACCTCGTGGACGAGGCGGCGTCCCGGCTGCGGATGGAGATCGACTCGCGCCCGGTCGAGATCGACGAGGTGGAACGGATCGTCCGCCGGCTGGAGATCGAGGAGATGGCGCTGGCCAAGGAGGACGACGCTTCCTCGCGCGACCGGCTGGACCGGTTGCGGGCCGACCTGGCCGACCGGCGCGAGACTCTGAGCGGGCTGACCGCCCGCTGGCAGCAGGAGAAGGGCGGGATCGACCGCATCAGGATCCTCAAGGAGGAGCTGGAGGCCGCCCGCGGCGAGTCCGAGCGGGCCGAGCGCGACGGCGACCTGGCGCGGGCCGCGGAGCTGCGCTACGGCCGCATCCCCGTGCTGGAGCGCGATCTGGCCGTCCTGACCGACGTGGCTCCCGCCGAGAGCGCCATGTTGAAGGAGGAGGTCGGTCCGGACGACGTGGCCGACGTGGTCAGCGCCTGGACCGGCATCCCGGCCGGACGGTTGCTGGAGGGGGAGACGGCCAAGCTGCTGCGCATGGAGTCACTGCTCGCCGCCCGCGTGGTCGGGCAGCCGCAGGCCGTGCAGGCCGTGGCCGACGCCGTACGCCGGGCGCGCGCCGGCGTGTCCGACCCCGACCGGCCCACCGGGTCGTTCCTGTTCCTCGGCCCCACCGGCGTCGGCAAGACCGAGCTGGCCAAGGCGCTGGCGGAGTTCCTGTTCGACGACGAGCGGTCGATCGTCCGCATCGACATGAGCGAGTACGCCGAGAAGCACTCGGTGTCCCGGCTGGTCGGCGCGCCGCCCGGCTATGTCGGGTACGACGCGGGCGGGCAACTGACCGAAGCGGTCCGCCGCCGCCCGTACAGCGTGGTGCTGCTCGACGAGGTGGAGAAGGCGCACGCCGACGTGTTTGACGTACTCCTGCAGGTACTGGACGACGGTCGCCTGACCGACGGACAGGGCCGCACCGTCGACTTCCGGAACACGATCCTGATCCTCACCTCCAACCTCGGCTCGACCCTGATCGCCGAGGCGGGCCTGGACGGGCCAGGGGTCCGCGATGCGGTGATGGCCGTGGTGCGCTCGCACTTCAAGCCGGAGTTCGTCAACCGGCTCGACGACGTGGTCGTCTTCGCCTCGCTCGGGTCGGAGGAGCTGGCCGCGATCGTGGACATCCAGATCGACGTGCTGGCCCGCCGGCTGGCCGCCCGCCGGCTCACGCTGGAGGTGACCGCGGCGGCGCGGGAGTGGCTGGCGCTGGGCGGGTTCGACCCGATGTACGGTGCTCGCCCGTTGCGCCGGCTCGTGCAGTCGGCGATCGGCGACCAGCTGGCTCGCGGGCTGTTGGCCGGGAAGATCCGCGACGGCGACACCGTGGTCGTCGACGTCGACCCGGGTGCCGACGCGCTGTCGGTACGCCGCGCGGAGGCGCGCAGCACTGTCGGAGGCGCGGCCTAGCGTCTGCGCATGCGATTCGGAATCAACATCCCACCGTTCACCGACGCCTCGACCGTCGTGGCGCTGGCCGTCGAGGCGGAGCAGGCCGGCTGGGACGGCGTGTTCCTGTGGGATCACCTGCAGTGGATCCCCGACCACTTGGTCGACGTGCACAACCCGTGGGTGCTGCTCGGTGCGATGGCCCAGGCCACGGAGCGGATCGTGCTCGGCACCCTGGTGACCCCGCTGTCCCGGCGCCGGCCGTGGCAGGTGGCCAAGGAGCTGATCACCCTGGACCACCTGTCCGCCGGCCGGGCCGTGCTGGGGGTCGGGCTGGGGGAGACCCCGGAGTCGGACTTCGCGGCGTTCGGCGAGCCGTCCGGGGCCCGCGAGCGGGCGGACATCCTGGACGAGGGCCTGGCCGTGCTCGACGGGTTGCTGCGCGGGGAGCAGGTGTGCCACGACGGAGCGCAGTTCCACGTCGACACCCGCATCGCACCGCGCCCGGTGCAGCGGCCGCGACCCAAGATCTGGGTTGCCGGCCTGCTGCCCAACCAGCGTCCCCTGCGCCGCGCCCGCCGCTACGACGGAGTCGTGCCGCTGCAGCCCGAAGGCTGGCTGGGACCCGACGACCTGGCCAGTTACCTCGGACCGGAGCGGTCGCCGGGATGGGACGTCGTGGCGCCATGGCAACCCGGCGTACCGGCCGAGGAGTACGCCGAGGCCGGCGCGACCTGGCTGACCCAGTCCGCGGACCCGTTCGACGACTGGGTGCCCGAGTTGCGCGCCAGAATCTCGGCCGGGCCGCGGTAGCTGCCGGCCTCAGCCGCCGACGCGGTCCTCGATGCAGGCGTCGAGTTCGGCCTGCGAGGCGTTGGGGCCGACGGCGTCGCTGCAGTCGGCGGCGATCCTGATCGCGTAGAACAGGATGACCGCCCCGATGATGGCGCCGAGCACGCCGAGGACCAGACCCGCGATGGCCATCCCGCGGTTGGTCGCGCGTCCCTTCTTCGCCCGGCTCATCCCGACCGCACCGAAGATGATGGCCAGCACCCCGAGGATCACCCCGGGGAACCCGCCGAAGATGACCAGGGCCAGGGACAGGATGCCGAGCACCAGCGCGGCGATGCCCATGCCGTTCTTCTTCTGTTGCTGCGGCGCTCCGCCGTACCCCGGCGGGGGCGGCGGGTACGGCGAGGAGCCGTACTGCGATCCGGTCGGGTATGCAGGTGCGCCCTGCGGGTCGGGACCGCCCTGGGGGTAGGACCCGCCCTGCGGGTAGGACCCGCCCTGGGGGTACTGCCCCGGCGGCGGGTTGGACCCCTGGTCATCGGGCCGCTGCGGGGACTGGTGCGGATCCTGGCTCATGGACATCGCTCCTCGACCGGGCGCCCGCGTGCGCCGACTGAGCACACCCTAGGCGGGGCGGTCACCGCATGCGCCGGTTCGCTGTGCCGCGCCGGTAGGTTGGTGACGGTGACCGACGGTGGCCTCCCGCAGCAGATCCCATCGTCTCCACGGTCCGGCCCGGTCCCGCGCGAGGTGAACATCGCCAGCGTGCTGCTGCTGGCGCTCGGCGGCATCCTTGCCTTCAATGCCGCGCTGGCCCTGATCTATCGCGAGGACATCGTGGGGTCCGCGGAACGGGAGATGGTGGCCTACGTCTCCTCGGAACAGCTGACCACGGTCATCGCCGTCGCCACCGGGATCCTGCTCACGCTGAGCGCATTGCTCATCCTGGCCGGTCTGCACGTCCGCCGGGGCCGACAATGGGCCCGGGTGCTGGCCTTCGTGGCGGCCGGGCTCGTGATCGTGTTCGCCGGCACGGGCGCGCTGGCCGGTGGCGGCTTCCTGGCCGTCCTGTTGCTCGGTGCCGCGGTCGGCGCCGTCGCGTTTCTCATGCAGGCCACCGTCGCTCCCCATTTCGAGCGTTCGGGCGGGTACCCCGGCCCGCCGTGACGCAACCGTGACCGGCCGGCAGTGAACCGCGCTTTGGTGACGGGCGAACCCCTTGCGTGATCGATACCGAGGTTCGACCGGCGCAGACCGGTAGCCGCTGGCCGTTGCGGCTGCGCGCCGCGCTGGCCGGTGTGCTGGCCGCAGCGGTGTCCCTCGGGGTTGCCGAGCTGCTCGCCGGGCTGATCGGGCCCAACTCCTCGCCCGTGGTTGCGGTGGGCAGCGCCTTCATCGACGCCACCCCGCGGCCCCTGAAGGACTTCGCGATCGCCACCTTCGGCGAGAACGACAAGATCGCCCTCGTCGTCGGAACCCTGAGCCTGATCGTGCTCTTCGCGGTGGCGCTCGGCCTGCTGTCGCTGCGTGATCGGCGCATCGGCGTGGCCGGGATAGCGCTGTTCGGCGCCGTCGGTGCGCTATCCGCGATCACCCGCCCGACCGGCACCGTGCTCGACACGATTCCTGCCGTCGTCGGTGCGGTGGCCGGTGTCGTCGCGCTGCTGGCCATGCTCGCGCCGTTGAGCCGGCCCGCTCCTGATGACTCGAGCGCCGGTGCCGCGGCCCCCGGGCCGCCCGGGGGACTCGCCGAGTCGGTGCGGACGGCGTTCGTTCGCCACAACCGGAAGTCGACCGCGCTGGATCGGCGTGGCTTCTTCATCGTCGGCGGAATTGCGGCCGGCGTGGCCGCAGTCACCGGCGGTGCCGGCACCCTGCTGCAACGGCGCTTCTCGGTGGACGCGGCCCGCGAGGCGCTGACCCTGCCCGCGGCCGCCGACCCCGCCGCCGCCATACCCAGCGCCGCCGACCTGTCCACGCAGGTGCCCGGGCTCACCCCGCTGTACACCCCGAATGCCGACTTCTACCGCGTGGACGTCAACATCACCGTCCCGCAGGTATCGCCCGAGGACTGGTCGCTGCGCATCCACGGCCGGGTCCGCAACGAGCTGACCTTCACGCTGGACGACCTGATCGCTCGGCCGGACGTCATCGAGCGCGACATCACGATGACCTGCGTGTCCAACACCGTGGGTGGCGACCTGGTGGGAGCCGCGCGCTGGCTCGGCGTACCGCTGGCCAACCTGCTCGCCGAGGCCGGCGTGGAGGATGGCGCGGATCAGGTGCTGACGACGGCCGTGGACGGGTTCACGATCGGTACGCCGACGCGCGACTGCCTCGACACTCCCAACGCGATGCTCGCCTTCGCGATGAACGGGCAGCCCCTGCCGGCCGAGCACGGCTTTCCGGTCCGGATGCTCGTCCCGGGTCTCTACGGCTACGTGTCGGCGACCAAGTGGCTGGTCGACATGGAGCTGACGACGTTCGAGGACGCCGTCCCGTACTGGGTGCAGCGGGAATGGGCGGTGGAGGGGCCGATCAAGATCTCCTCCCGGATCGACGTTCCCGCCTCGGTGGGCACCAAGGCCGGTGACCTCACCATCGCCGGCGTCGCCTGGGCCCAGACCCGGGGGATCGCCGCCGTCGAGGTCCGGATCGACGGCAGGGACTGGCAGCAAGCCGAACTGGCGCCGGAAACGAACGTCCAGATGTGGCGGCAGTGGCGACTGCCGTGGCGGGCCACTGCCGGCCAACACACCCTCACCGTCCGGGCCACCGGCCAGGACGGCGAAGCGCAGACCGATGACCGGGCCGACGCCTTCCCCGCGGGCGCGTCCGGCTGGCACACCCTGCAGGTGTTCATCCAGTGAACACCGCTCTCTGATCTCCTCGCTCCGGCGAGGCAGGCACCAACCTCGCCGTCGGCGAGGCGCAAGGCGGCCCAGGCGGCAGTCGTCCGGCCAGTCCCAGTCCCCCCTAGGGGCAACTCAGAAAAGGAGCACCACAGGTGAAGAGCTCACTGCGCACTCGCGCCGTCCTGCTCACCGCCGTGGCCGGCCTGACCCTCTCGGTCGCCGCCTGCGGAAGTGACGAGCCCGAGGACACCAGCACCGGCACCACCACGACGACGGAGTCCGAGGAGACCACCACGGAGGCCGAGGAGACCACCGAGGAAGTCGAGCCGGCCGCAGAGAACTTCGGTGCCGGTTGCGCCACTGTTCCGACCGATGGCGAAGGCAGCTTCGAGGGCATGGCCGACGACCCGGTGGGCACGGCGGCCAGCAACAACCCGGAGCTGGCGACCCTGGTCGCCGCGGTGACCGCGGCCGATCTGGTGGACACGCTGAACGACCCGGCGGCCGCCTACACCGTCTTCGCCCCGGCGAACTCGGCGTTCGAGGCGTTCACCGAGGAGGAGCTGAACGGGCTGCTCGCGGACGTCCCGACGCTGACCAGCGTGCTGACCTACCACGTGCTCGGCGAGCGTCTCGCGCCGGAAGACCTGGCCGGCACGTACACCACCGTGAATGGCGCCGAGCTGACCATCGAGGGCAGCGGTGAGGACTTCACCGTCAGCGACGCCGGTGCGGCAGTGGTCTGCGGCAACGTGCAGACCGCGAACGCCACCGTCTACATCATCGACCAGGTGCTCATGCCCCCGGCCGCCTGATCTGACAATCGCGTGGGCGAGCCCCCGGAGCCGTTGGCTTCGGGGGCTCGCCCATGTCCGGGTCGAGACAGGGTCAGTCGAGCAGGGCCGCCGCGATCTCGGCTCGCCGGGAGCGGGCCGTGCCGTCAAACGCGGCGATGGCCTGGGCCCGCTTGTAGAAGCGGTGCAGGGGATGGTCCCAGGTGAAGCCGATGCCGCCCATCGCCTGGATCGCGCTCTCGCAGGCCCGCACGGCACCCTCGCCCGCGGACAGGTGCGCCACCGCCACCGCCTCGTCGACATCATCGGCTGCACCGTCGACGGCCCACGCCGCCCGGTAGGCCAGGGACCGGGCCAGGCTCAGCGCGGTGTAGATGTCCGCGATCGGATGCGACACCGCCTGGTAGCTGCCGATCGGCCGTCCGAACTGCATCCGCTGCTTGGCGTGCTCTGCGGCCAGGTCCAGCGCCCGCTGCATGATGCCCACCGCCTCGCAGGCCAGCAGAGCGCCCGCCCGTCGGCGTACGGCGAGCAGCCTCTCCTCGGCCGCGCCCGGAACGCAGACCTGCTCGGCGGTCACGTCGTCGAGAATCAGCGTCGCGAGCCGGCGGGTCAGGTCAGTCGCCGACGTGGGCTGGATCTGGGCGTCCGCAGCGGCCACCCGCCAGACGCCCAGCCCTCCCGGTGCCGAGGCCACGACCAGGACCTGCTCGGCCATCGTCAGGTCGGGAACGCGAACCTTGGTGCCGGAGAGTCGCCAGCCCGTGCCGTCCTCGGCGGCCGATGTCGTCGCGGTGGCATCGAGCAGGTACGGCGTACCGGGCTCCGCCCAGGCCAGCGTCGTCGGCCGGTCCGGGCCGGCGCCGAGGACCGGCGCGGCGAGGGCGATGCTGGACCACCACGGCGCCGGCAGCAGCGCGTAGCCGGCCTCCTCGGCCAGGACGGCGAGCTCCAGCATGCCGAGGTCGTCGTCCAGCCAGCCGAGCTCTGACAGCTCGCGCCACGACGCCGGATCCCAGCCGGTGTCGCTGTCGGCCAGTTCGGCCATGCGGTGCAGCGGATACCGTTGGGCCAGCCACGATCGGGCCGAGTCCCGCAGCAGGTCCTGCTCCTCGGAGAAGGCGAAGTCCACGGGTGCTCCTGGCTCAGCGGGACCGGGGCAGGCCGACGAGGCGCTCCGCGATGATGTTGCGGAGCACCTCCGACGTCCCGGCCTCGATCGTGTTGCCGCGGCTCCGCAGCTGCTGGAACTGCCAATATCCGGACCAGAAGCCCTCCGCGCCGTCCAGCGTCGCGTCCGCGCCGAGCAGATCGACGGCGACGGAGGTCAGCCGCTGGTTGGCCTCCGACCAGGTCAGCTTGGCCACCGAGCCTTCGGGACCGGGGATGCCGGTCTTCATCAGCTTGGTGAGCGACCGGAAGTTGGTGTAGCGCAACCCTTCCAGCTCGACGTACAGGCCCGCCACCCGGTCCCGGACGAGCGGGTCACCGGCCAGCCCCAGCTCCTTGACCGTGTCCAGCAGCTGCAGGAAGTTGTGCTCCAGATGGGCGGTGAGGGCGAAGCCGAGCGTCCCGCGTTCGTTGAGCAGGGTCGTCATCGCGACCGCCCAGCCGTTGCCCGGAGCGTCGAGCACGTCCTCGACCGGGATCCGGACGTCGGACAGGAAGATCTCGTTGAACTCCGGGTCCCCGGTGATCTGCCGCAGCGGCCGGACCTCGACCCCCGGTGTGTGCATGTCCAGGACGAAGTAGGTCAGCCCGCGGTGGCTGCGCTCGGCGGGATCGCTGCGGGTGAGCAGGATGCAGTAGTCGGCGACGTGGGCCCACGAGGACCACACCTTCTGCCCGTTGACGACGTAGCTGTCGCCGTCCAGCTCGGCGCGGGTGCTCACGCTGGCCAGGTCCGAGCCCGAACCCGGCTCGGAAAAGCCCTGGCAGAAGATGGTGTCCCCGGACAGGATGCCGGCCAGGTGCTTCTGCTTCTGCTTCGCCGTTCCGTGGACCATGATCGTCGGCCCCGCCATCCCGAGCCCGATCACGCCCACGTGCTCGGGTGCCCCGCTGCGGCCGATCTCCTCGAGGTAGATCGCTTGGTGGCTGTAGGGCTTGCCGCCACCGCCGTACTCCTTCGGCCAGGTCAGTCCGGCGTATCCGGCGTCGAAGAGGGCGCGGCTCCAGGCCCGTCGCTGCTCGAACGGATGGTGCCCGACGTGCGGCCGCCGCGCGGTCCAGTCCGCCGGCAGTTCGCGGGCCAGGAAGGCGCGCAGGCCGGTGCGGAACTCGGCCTCCTCGGGCGTGTCCCGAAAGTCCATGTCAGACGACCCATCACGATCGGAAGTGGATTCGGACTCTAGACGGACCTCGCGGCGCCGACTGCACGGCTGGCTAGGGTGGCGAGAGTGACCGACCGCGACCGCCTGCTCGAGTTCATCCGGGAGATCGCCGTCGTCCGGGGCCGGGTCACGCTGTCCAGCGGTCTGGAGTCCGACTGGTACATCGACCTGCGCCGGATCACGCTGCACCACGAGGCGGCTCCGCTGGTCGGGCGAGTGATGCTGGATCTGGTGGCGGACTGGGACTTCGTCGCCGTCGGCGGCCCGACGATGGGGGCCGATCCGGTCGCCAGCGCCATGCTGCACGCGAGCGGCGGAGGACTGGACGCCTTCGTCGTCCGCAAGCAGGGCAAGGCACACGGCATGAAGCGCCAGGTCGAGGGCCCGGAGGTCAGTGGCCGCCGGGTGCTTGTGGTCGAGGACACCTCGACCACCGGCGGTAGCCCGCTGGGCGCGGTCGACGTGGTCAGGGCGGCTGGCGCCGAGGTGGTGGGCGTGGCGCTGATCGTCGACCGCGGCGCCCGGGATGCCGTCACCGCCGCCGGCCTGGACTTCCGGGCGGCGTACGACGTCGCCGACCTAGGGGTCTGAGCGGTGCGTGCCCTGACCGTCCGGCCGGGTACGCCGAACGACGTCGAACTCAGCGACCTGCCCGAACCCGACGACGCGCAGGGCCGGGTCCTCGTCCAGGGGCTCGCGATCGGGATCTGCGGCACCGACCGGGAGATCGTCGCCGGGGACTACGGCGAAGCGCCACCCGGCGCCGACCGGCTGGTCCTGGGCCACGAAGGCCTGGGTCGCGTACTGCAGGACTCCTCCGGCGAACTGTCCGCGGGTGACCTCGTGGTCGGGTTCGTCCGCCGGCCCGACCCCGTGCCCTGCGTGAACTGCGCGGCCGGCGAGTGGGACATGTGCCGCAACGGCCTCTACACCGAGCACGGCATCAAGGCGCTGCATGGCTTCGGCGCCGAGCGGTACCGGCTGGAACCCGACCGCCTGGTCCGCGTGCACCAGAGCCTCGAGGCGACCGGCGTCCTGCTCGAGCCGACCAGCGTGGTGGCCAAGGCCTGGGACCAGATCGAACGCATCGGCGCTCGCGCGCACGGGCGGCCGCACCGGGTGCTGGTCACCGGCGCCGGCCCGATCGGGCTGCTCGCCGCGCTGCTCGCCGTGCAGCGCGACCTGGAGGTGCACGTGCTCGACCAGGTGACCGACGGGCCGAAGCCCGGCCTCGTCGCCGATCTCGGCGCGACGTATCACGCCGCTCCGGGCACCGTGCCGGAGGAGGTGGACGTCGTCGTCGAATGCACCGGCGCGGCGCAGCTCGTCTTCGATCTGATGCGGCGCACCGCGCACAACGGCATCGTCTGCCTGACCGGTGTCTCGTCGGCCGGCCGCCGCTTGACGGTCGACGGCGGAGCGATCAACCGGGAACTCGTCCTGGAGAACGACGTCGTCTTCGGCTCGGTCAACGCCAACCGGCGGCACTACGAGGCCGCGGCCGCCGCCCTGGCCACGGCTGACCCCGCCTGGTTGGCCCGGCTGATCACCCGCCGGGTCCCGCTGTCGGAGTACGCCGACGCCCTGCGGCAGCGACCCACGGACGTGAAGGTGGTGCTGGAGCTGTGAGAGAGCGCAGCGAACGAACCGTGGATCGGACCGGCCGGATCGAGGACTACGCGCTGCTCGGCGACCTGCAGACCGCCGCGCTGGTCGGCCGGGACGGGTCGATCGACTGGCTGTGCCTGCCGGCGTTCGACTCCGGCTCCTGCTTCGCCGCGCTGCTCGGCGACCGCGAGAACGGGCACTGGCAGGTCGCCCCGGCCGCCGGCGGCAGCTGCCACTCGCGGGCCTACCGCGAGGACACCCTCGTGCTGGACACGGTGTGGCGCACGGCCGACGGCGAGGTCCGGGTGGTGGACTTCATGCCGCCGCGCGGGCAGGCGCCGGACGTCGTGCGCATCGTCGAAGGCGTCAGCGGCGCGGTGCCGATGCGCAGCGAGCTGCGGCTTCGCTTCGATTACGGCCACATCTTGCCCTGGGTCCGCCACACCGGAAACGAGTTGTCCGCGCTGGCCGGCCCGGACGCGGCGTGGCTGGAGTCGCCGGTTCCGCTGCACGGCCGGGACAACGCGACGTACGCCGAGTTCACCGTTCGCGCCGGTGACCGGCTCGGGTTCGTGCTCACCTGGCAGCCGTCGCACCTGCCCCGCCCGGACCATGTGGACCCGTTCGAGGCCCTGGCCGGGACCGTGTCGTTCTGGCGGGACTGGATGGCCGGTTGCACGTACGCCGGCCGCTGGTCCGAGGCAGTACGCCGTTCCCTGATCACGCTCAAGGCGCTGACCTACGCACCGACCGGAGGCCTGGTCGCCGCCGCCACGACCTCGCTGCCCGAGCAGATCGGCGGCGTACGCAACTGGGACTACCGGTACTGCTGGCTGCGCGATGCGTCGTTCACCCTGCAGGGACTGCTGGCCAACGGCTTCGTGGCCGAAGCGGCCGCCTGGCGCGAGTGGCTGCTGCGCGCGGTGGCCGGCGACCCGGCCGACCTGCAGATCATGTACTCGCTCACCGGCGGCCGCCGGCTGCCCGAGCTGGAGCTGCCCTGGCTGGCCGGCTACGAAGGCTCGACGCCGGTGCGGGTCGGCAACGGCGCCGCCGACCAGCTCCAGCTCGACGTCTGGGGCGAGGTGCTTGACTGCCTGTCCGCGGCCCGCGTCGCCGGGCTGGCCCGCGACGAGGATGCCTGGAGTTTGCAGCGCGCGTTTCTGGACCACCTCGAAGGCGCCTGGCGGCAGCCGGACAACGGGCTGTGGGAGGTCCGCGGGCCCCGCCGCCAGTTCGTGCACTCCAAGGTGATGGCCTGGGTCGGCTTCGACCGGATGATCCGTACCGTCGAGGACTCCGCGGTGGACGGGCCGGTGGATCGCTGGCGGGCCGCCCGGGCAGACATCCACCGGGAGATCTGCGCCGAGGGGTACGACGCCGAGCGCAACACGTTCACGCAGTACTACGGCTCACACGGGCTGGACGCCGCGCTCCTGCTGCTGCCGCGGCTGGGCTTCCTGCCCGCCGACGACCCGCGCATCGTTGGAACCGTCGACGCCGTACGCCGGGAGCTCACCGAGGACGGCCTGGTGCTGCGGTACCGCCCCGAGCACGAGGGGGTGGACGGCCTGCCGGGCACCGAGGGGTCGTTCGTGATGTGCACGTTCTGGCTGGCCGACGCGCTCGCCCTCACCGACCGGGCCGCGGAGGGGATCGAGCTGTTCGAGCGGATGCTCGCCCTGCGCAACGACGTCGGTCTGCTCAGCGAGGAGTACGACGTCCGCAGCGCCCGGCAGCTCGGCAACACACCGCAGGCGTTCAGCCATGTGGCCCTGGTCAACACCGCCGTCCGGCTGTCGGCCTAGTACATCTGGCCCTGCTGCTCGAGCCGGGCCAGCACCGTGCGGGCCTCGTTGGCGAACTCCGAGTCGACGACGACGTCGTACCGCGCCGCGGCCAGCTGCCGCTGGGACAGGAAGTCGCGTTGGCCCCGGGACATCGCGTGCCCGGCCAGGCCGAAAGCGGCGCCCGCCGCCGCGCCGATGAGCAGCCCGGACAGGACTACCGCGAGCAGGCTGTCCAGGCCTGGGGTGAACAGACCGAGGAACAGCCCGATGAGGACGCCGAACCAGGCGCCGCTGGCCGCACCGGCCAGGGCGGCCCGGCCGTAGTTCAGCCGGCCGACGACGAACTCGACCAGCCGCAGGTCCGAGCCGATGATCGCGGTGCGCTCGACCGGGAACTTCTCGTCGGACAGGAAGTCGACTGCACGCTGGGCGTCGGAGTACTCGGTGTAGGACCCGATCAGCTCGCGAGCGGCGAGCGTGCGGGCGGGGTTCGGTTGCATGTTCGGTCTCCTCCAGTAGGTCGTCCGATCTAGACAACTCCCGCACACCGTGATCTGTGCCCCGACAACGCTCGTCGTGAACTTGTCAAGGGGTGTGCAGGAGGACCGCGGTCGGCCTGGGCGTGGCTACCGTCACGACATGGACCTTGGCGCGATAGACGTGGGGGCCGCCGACACCGCCTCGCTGATCGGCCTCGGAGTGCTGGCCCTGATCGCGCTGGCCGTGCTGCTGCTGGTCGGGAAGCTGTTCGCCAAGCTGGTGATCGTGGCGGTGATCGTCGTGCTCGGGGTCGCGGTCTGGAACCAGCGGGCCGAACTCGCCGACTGCCCGCGCACCTGCTCCTGCTCGTTCTTCGGCTACCAGCTGGAGATCGCGCAACCAACAGTCGACGGCCTCTGCCAGGACGTC
>Ga0183260_10001402_pt1 | contig 20131 bp, 16 predicted proteins | sample AntDrymUQ4972206_2_FD_129768 | JGI IMG/M metagenome (GOLD analysis project Ga0183260, IMG submission 129768) | Polar desert sand microbial communities from Dry Valleys, Antarctica - metaG UQ497 (22.06) (version 2) (version 2) | ecosystem: Environmental > Terrestrial > Soil > Desert | place...
CCCAAGGTCGGCAGCCCCGTCGCTCGCCACGCCAGCTACTACCCCTTCAACATCTGCGGGAATACCCGTGGGGCCCATCACGGTGAATCTGAGGCTGTCACCTTCGCGTGCCTGAAGCAGAGCCTTGAAGCGCCGATTGATCCAGATGGGCGCCTTATCTTCGGATGGCCCCTCCCTCAGCGACAGCCCCGACATCTTGAGGGGCCCAGAGTCGTAACCGACGCCGACGAGCTGTACCACTGGCTCCCTGGTTCCCTGCTCCTCGTCCAACACTGTCCCGCGCAATCGCAGGCGCACCGAGCTTCCCGACGCAACTTTGGTTACTTCCGGCGCATCTAGAAGTCTGCTCGCTGCTTCTTCGCTGAACGGTTGGCGCGAGATGGTACCGACCGAAACGTCAGCCGCGCCCCACGATTTGAACTCGTTCTCCAGGAAGAGCTGTTCAAGAGAATCTCCCGCTACGAGTGCAGCAGATATCACGAGGGATGAGATAACAAGTCCGGCTATAACCAGCAGGGTCTGCCCTGGGCGTCTCGAGAAGTCTCTGAGCGCGATCTTCAGGACAGTTCTGATCATCCCTGCTCCAACTTCCCGTCGCGCATCCGCACGACACGTCTTGCCCGGGCGCCCAGGTCCTCGTCATGAGTAACCATTGCGATCGTAAGCAGTCGATCCCGATTCAGGCTCTCCAGCAGCTCCATAACCTTCTCTGCATTTTCTGAATCGAGGTTCCCAGTGGGCTCATCGGCCCACAGCACTGCAGGGTCCGGCGCGATCGCTCTCGCAACCGCGACCCGTTGCTGCTCACCTCCGGACATCTCCGCAGGACGATGATGAGCTCGGTCAGCCAGACCAACCGCATCGAGGGCGTCCAGCGCGGTTCTCCTCGCGGCCTTCGACTTCACCCCGACCAGCAGCAGGGGCAGTTCAACGTTCTCGACGGCGGAGAACACCGGAAGCAGGTTGTATGCCTGAAAGATGAAACCCATCCTTCGGGCCCTGTAGGAGGTCCGAGCGGAATCTGAAAGTTTGGAGAGAGACTTTCCTTCAACGAAGACCTCTCCCAGCGAGACCTCATCGAGTCCCGACATGCAATTGAGCAGTGTCGTCTTTCCGCTCCCGGAAGGGCCCATAACTGCCATGAACTCACCGCGGCGCACTTCGAGGTCTACTCCATCGAGAGCATGGACCTCGAGTGGGCCGGCGGAATAGATCTTAGAGATCGCCCTTGCCTCGACCATCACCGGCTGGGAGCCGGCATCCGCCTCGGTTGTAGTTTGCACTTCGTCGATCGCCATCGGCGAAGGATAGGACATGGAGCGAGCCGCTACTTACTCGCTGATGACCCTCACGTACTTCCGTCCGGCCCGCTGGTGATACTCAACCGTTCCCGCAAAGAGAGCAAAGAGGGTGTCGTCCCCGCCACGACCAACCTTATCGCCCGGATGGATACGGGTACCCCTTTGACGAACGAGGATCGACCCAGCCGGAACGGTCTGACCTCCAAACACCTTCACGCCGAGGCGCTGCGCGTTCGAATCCCGGCCGTTGCGAGAAGAGGAAGCTCCTTTTTTGTGTGCCATAACTGTCTCCTAGAGTAGCAGCGGAGGGACGCTCTAGCCCTCGGCCTTGTCTTCATCGGTCTTGGCCTCTTTGACCGGCTCCGGCTCAGGCTGAGTCTTTGTTTCGGCCTTCGACGACTTCTGGCCCTTGGAGCCGATCCCGGTGATCTCGATCAAAGAGTACAACTGACGGTGACCGCTCTTGGATGCGTAACCGCTCTTCGGGCGGTACTTGAATACCGTCACCTTGTCCCCTTTGGCATCGCCCAGAACCTTGGCAGACACAACGTATTCCTTGAGAGCTTTGGCTCCGTAGATGGTCTCGCCACCATCATCTACAATCAGGACAGGAGTGAACGAAGCAGTGCCGTCCTTGGCAACGAGGTGCTCTACTTCGAGGGTGTCACCCTGGGTCACCTTGTACTGTTTCCCACCAGTTTTGATCACCGCATACATGACTAAGCCTTTCTTCACCTGCTTGGTTTTGGGCGGAGGGGCCTCAAACGCCCATCGAAGAACCCTTAGATGATACCTAATCGAGGTCGTTCAGGATGACCCCTCGCCCTTCGCACTTATCGCACTTTTCGGAGAAGGACTCGAGCAGCCCCTCCGAGATCCTCTTGCGGGTCATCTGCACGAGTCCCAGGTCTGAGACGCCGCCCGCCACCTGGGTACGGGTCTTATCCATCGCCAAGGCAGCCTTGAGGACACGGATCAGCTCATCCCGGTTGCGCTCGTGGATCATGTCGATGAAGTCGATGACGATGATGCCGCCTATGTCCCGCAGCCTCAGCTGCTTGGCCACCTCTTCGGCAGCCTCCAGGTTCGTCTGAACAACGGTGTCCTCAAGGGTGTGCCGGCCAACGAACTTGCCAGTGTTCACATCGACCACGGTGAGGGCTTCGGTCCTGTCTATCACCAGGTGCCCGCCGCTCTTGAGCCACACCTTTCTATCGATGGCTTTGCGCACTTGCTCGACAACGTGGTACTCCTCGAAGAGCGGGAGTTCTTCGGCGTACAGCTCGATCCTTCCAGCAAGATCCGGGGTCACTTCGGTGACGTATCGGTTGATCTCCTCATAGACCTCGTTGTTATCAACGACGACTTTTTCGACATCGGTTGTCAGCAGATCGCGGACGACTCGGATGGCTAGGTCGGGTTCGGAGTGGATGAGTTTCGGTGGTTTGGCCTTCTTGCTCTTGGCATCCATGTCCTCGTGTATCCGAGTGAGCCTCGCCGCATCGCGACGTAGATCTTCCTCGGCGATCCCTTCAGCAGCCGTCCTAACGATAAGGCCGGCTCCTTCCGGTCTCACCTTGGATGCCAGCTCCTTCAGCCTTCGCCGCTCATCATCGGGAAGCCTTCTGCTGATGCCGATGAAGTCGGACTTGGGAACCAAGACCAGATAGCGCCCTGCGATCGACACCTCGGTTGTAAGGCGTGCACCCTTCGACCCGATCGGATCCTTCGTCACCTGAGCCAGCACTGCCTGACCTGATTTCAACATGGTCTCGATACGGGGGGCCGGGCCTTCGATCTCTTCATCGAAAGCAACCTCTCCCGCGTACAGAACCGCATTACGGCCCTCGCCGATGTCGAGGAAGGCTGCCTCCATCCCGGGGAGAACATTTTGGACCCGGCCCATGTAGACGTTTCCGACTAGTGAACGCCCGTCGTTGTGGGCAACGTAATGTTCGACCAACTCGCGCTTTTCGAGGATCGCGATCTGGTGGCGGTCCGCGCCTACGGAAACCAGCATCGTCCTTGGGCCCGGGGGCCTTAGGGGCTGGTCTTCCCGGCGGCGGCTGCTCGGCTTGCGTCGGCGCCTTGCGCTCTTCGCTGTCGTCGTCCTAGCAAGCTCCCCCTCGGAGCGGGATCCTTCTGCTTCAGCGGCCCCTGATCCTTCTTCGGAGCGCGCCGCGGCTACGGCAATGGGTGGCGCTGTTGGCCCGACCTCAGGCGTATCGGCTTGGTCGCCGTCTTCATCGGTTCCCGCCACCAGTTTCTGCTCAGACGGTGCCCTCGTCGCCCCCCCGCGCCCCCTTCTTCTTCTTCGTGTTCTCGTGCTCGTTCTCGGCTCGCTGTCCGAGGTCGAGAGCTCGGCACCGCCGCTTGTCGAAGCAACATCCAAGGGTTCTATTTGAACCTGGTCGGCCTTCGGCGCCTCGACCGGCTCTGTCGTTTGTGAAGGCGGCGGAACGGGAACCTTAGGCAAGGGCTTGCCCTGAGCGCTAGCCACGATCGTTCGTTTGCGGGGAGCCCGGCTGCGAGCAGCTGGCTTCGGTTTGTCCGACGAGGGCTCCGTGGCCTCGGGAGACGGAGTCTCTGTCTGAGAGCTCGCCTCCTCACTTGCTGGCTTCACCCTGCGGGGAGGCCTCCTGCGTTTCGGTGCCACCGGTGGCGTCTTGTTCTCTTCTTCCTGTGTCATATGTCCTCCGTCTACAAGAATCGGCGCATATGGATATTCATCAGAAGACCCATAGCTAGGTAGTTGGTTATGAGTGATGAACCGCCGAACGAAACGAACGGCAGCGGGATACCTGTGATCGGCATGATTCCAACGGTCATGCCGATATTTACGAATACCTGAAACGCGAACATCGCAGCTATCCCTCCCGCTACGAGTGAACCGAAAAGGTCTTTCGAAAGCATCGCTATCCGAAGGGAACGCCAAAGAAGCAGTCCAAACAGACCGATGACCACCATTGCTCCCACGAAGCCCTTCGTCTCCCCGATGACAGTGAATATGAAGTCGGTGTGCTGGGAGGGGACGTACGCGAGGTTCGTTTGAGTCGCTTCTGAAAGCGGCTTGCCAGCAAAGCCCCCAGACCCAATGGCGATCTTCGATTGAGCCAGGTTGAACCCGGAACTCGAAGGATCTGAGCTGGAATCCAAGAACGCATACAGCCGCGCGACCTGATACTCCTTCAATAGGTCGAGCTGTACGGCAAAGATCATCGCAGCAGCCCCCACCGCGAGCACCAGGCCCAGCCAACGGATCGGAACCCCAGCGAGCACCAGGATGGCGAAGACGATCGCGAATAACACCATGACGGTCCCGAGGTCGGGCTGCAGGAATATCAGCCCCGCCGGGGCCGCGGTGACCGCCATCGCCAAACCCACGGTCGCCGGGGCCGAGCGCTGCTTGTCTTCGCCGGAAAGAAGCGACGCCAAAGCGATCAGGAGCAACACCTTCATCGGCTCTGAGGGTTGTATCCGGAAGGCTCCGATGTCGATCCATCTCTGTGCCCCCTTTGCTGAATGTCCTATCGGAGTCAGCACCACAAGCAGCATCAGAACGCCCACCCCCAGAAGAAGCGGGGCGAGTGTTCGGTACTGTCGATAGTCGATGAAGATGCTGGCGACGAAGACCCCGAACGCGACGGCCGCGTATATGAGGTGCCTTTTCAGCAGGTATTGGGGATCGACGCCTTCGGCTTCAAGCCGCACCCTCGAAGCCCAGTAGATAGCAACCGCGCCGAATGTAGTCAGCAGCATCGTGGTCACAAGAAGAGAAAGGTCGACGTGGCGAACAGGCGACTTGGCGGCCAGTCTCTGTGCTCTGAAGGTCTCCCTAGCCTGAGAGCGACCTGCGAATATCGGCTGGTTCGACATCAGTCTGTCCTCGCTGCTGGATTGATGTCTGACAGCGGCAAGCTGAAGATGCCTTCGAGGATCCGCCTGGCTATCGGAGCAGCTGTTTCACCGCCGTGGCCACCCTCTTCGAGCATCACCACAACCACGTAGCGGGGGTCGGTGGTCGGAGCATAGGCGGCGAACCACGCGAAAGGCTGCTTGGGAGGAACCGTTTGGATCTCCGCAGTTCCCGTCTTGGAAGCTATGCCGATCCTGTCGAAGGGAAACCCTCCGAAGGCGCCGCGGGCAGTGCCAGTCGTGGCAACCCCCGCCAAGCCGCGCCGGATCACGTCGAGGTTCGCAGGGCTTATCTGTACCTTGCGGATCGTTTCCGAGAGCACCTTCTTAACCTGCCCCCCATCTGTGTCGGATTCGAGTGCCAGATGGGGGCGATAGATCGTCCCACCATTAGCCACCGCCGCGAAGGCATCAGCGAGCTGCAAGGGCGTAGTAAGCACGTCACCCTGGCCGATAGACATGTTAATCGTATAGCCGGGAAGCCAGACGGAGTTCGGGAACAACTTCGGGAATCGCTTGTGCACGTCCTTCAACCACTTGGCGTCTGGCACTCTTCCTGCTTTCTCGTCTAACTCGAAACCGGACTTCGAGCCCAGACCGAACGCCCTGGCGTGATCCTGCAGTCGTTCTCCCTCTTTTCGAGTGTAGCGGGCGTAGAACTCGGCCCCGAACCCATAAAAGACGGTGTCGCAAGACTCTATCAATGCCTGCGCAAGGCTGATCGAACCCGAATCGGTTGTCTTCCAGTTTCTAAACGTCCGGTCCCTGAAACGGTACGACGGAGGACATGGGTACTTACCGTTTCTCTGCGCGATCCCATCTTCCAGAGCCGCAGCAGCGGTCACGATCTTGAACGTTGATCCCGGCGGATACGCGGCCTGCGTCGCGCGGTTGATGAGCGGCGTAGCCGGATCCTCGGAAAGCGCCTTGAATTCAGCGCGACCGATGCCCCCAACGAAGAGTCCCGGGTCGAACGTTGGAAACGAAGCCATGGCAAGAACTTCTCCATTCCTCGGATCCAGGACAACGGCTCCCCCACCCTGCGCCAGATAGAACTTTGCCGTTTCCTTGTCGTAGATGGTTCGGGCTTTCTGCAGACCCTGGGACAATGACTCCTCCACGACCGCTTGCAGGCGGAGGTCGATAGTCGTCACCAGATCCGCACCTGGCTCAGGCTCGAGTCTTTCGAATCTGTCTGGGTCGCCCTGCACCTTGCCTGAAGAGTCGACGATGATCTTCACGTTCCCCTTCTTGCCGTGAAGATCTTTCTCGTATGCCCTCTCCAATCCTGCTTTGCCGACAAGGGTTCCAGGGTGGTACTCCGCCTTCGAGAACTGCCTGTTCTCAAGTTGTTCAGCTGTTATCTCACCCACATAGCCGAGCAAGTGTGCCGCCAGCGTCCCTTTCGGATAGACCCGTACGGGTCTCATCTCGTCTATGACCCCCTGGAATTCCTCCTGGTGCTCCCGGATGTAGATCACCTTTTCCTCGGGCACATCCTCGGCAACAGGGATGGGGGTATAAGGAAGTACCTTCTTATTCAGCAGCCGCTCTTCGATGGTCTCGGGTGTCACCTCGAGCAGCGCCGCCAATCGTTGGATGGTTGCCGTGCGATCTTTCAATTCGTCGGGCCGGATGGATACCGACAGTGACTTGCGATTGTTCACTAGTACTTCGCCGTTTCGATCCAGGATCCTTCCGCGGGTGGCCTCGATCGGAACGATACGCACCTGATTGTTGGATGCTGCATCCTGGTATGCCGCATGTGCCAAAACCTGCAGGAACCAAAGCCTAAGGACCAGGGCGGAAAGAAGAGCGATGAACACCATCCCCAGGAATGCGATGCGAAGTCGGGTCTTGTCGGGGCCTTGGGTCATCGGTTCACCATCGGTAGACCTTCTCGCGCTTGTACGCGCCCGATATCCGCTTCACGAGCGGATATACGAACGGTGTAAGCAGCGTGTTGTAGATGGCAGTCAGTCCCACGACGCGCAACTGGTGATCGAAAGGAAGTTGCTGCTGACCGAGAAGGGCTTGAAGCACTTCGAAAAGGGCGCTTCCAACCAGACTGCCTGCGAAGATCCCTGCTACAGGGACCAAGACGCTTGTGGTTTGCAGATACGGGCGGACCGTTCCAACCGCGTACCCGACGACCAGGTAAGACAGCCCTGTTAGGCCTTTGGGAGAATCCAACAACAGATCCCGTAGAAGGCCTCCCCAGAAACCCGCTACGGCCCCCGTACTCGGACCTTCGAGCATCGCAAGACAGATGACGGAAACCAAGATGAGATCCGGGGCCACGCCGAACAGGGTTAACTGCGAGAACACGGTGGTCTGAAGAAGTGCCGCAGTTAGCATCGCTAGGAGAAAAACCAGTGACCTTCGCATCCTCGGTCACCTCCCGCTTACTCTTAGGCCTGAATCCAGCAGTATCAGCACCGTATCGAGCCGGCTGAAGTCGACGAAAGGACGCACGAAAGCAGTCTTCGTAAGTCCATCTCGGGACTTCTGAGTTTTCGTAACTCTCCCGATCGGGATGCCCGGGGGGAAAACCCCCTTGTCGTAGCCAGATGTGACGACGGTCTCGCCGTCAGAGATCTCGGTCGCGGGATCGATGTGCTCGAAGACCAGATCGTCCTCGCTGCTGCCGGTTATCACCCCGGTCTCCCCGGAGCCTGTCAGTCTCGCCCCGACCGAATGTCTCGGGTCGACCAGCAAGCGCACCTTCGAATAACTCCCCGCAAGCGTGACCCGGCCAACAAGGCCTTCCGCCGATACGACCGACATGTCCTCGGAGATGCCGTCGGCGGCTCCCTTATCTAGGAAGATGGTCCATTCCTGGTTCGACGGCCCAGTACCGATCACTCTCGCACCGACCGTCTTGCCCTGTACCCAGTCCTTCTGCCCGATGAGGTCGAGCAGCCTTTGGTTCTCGCGAAGGACCTCAGGGAACCGCCTTCGGTCGGCCTCGAGTCCGCTAAGCTCCGCCTTCAGCCGCTGATTCTCATCTCGAAGCGACCCGATCTGACTCAGGCTCGAAAGGAAGTCGCCGATGGGTCTGAAGACTTTGCCGATCCCGTCCTGCAGGGGTGCAACGACGGACACGGCGATATCCTGCGCTCGACGTATAGGACCGCCCGGATTCTTCCGGAAATCCAGTGTTATGACAGTTGCGGTAGCGGCAAGCAGAGCCACTAACACGACCCTTTGTCTGGTCGATCTTCGGTACATCAATAGCAAACCCCCGCGCTCCGGGGCTGCTGCATGCCTGGGCTAAGAGGCTAGCGGCGGCTGGAGGCGATCAATACTCTCTTGAGTGCCTCGAACTCCTCGAGACACTTGCCCGACCCGACGGCAACGCACGACAAGGGGCTCTCAGTGACGTGGATAGGCATCCCCGTCTCATGCTTCAGCCTCTCGTCGAGCCCCTTCAAAAGGGCGCCGCCCCCGGTCAGGACGATACCTTTGTCCATGATGTCGGATGCCAGCTCTGGGGGTGTCTTGTCCAAAGTGGCCTTGACTGCATCAACGATCGAGTTGACCGGTTCTTCGATAGCCCGCCGGATCTCCTCTGTCGAAACGTGGATCGTTTTCGGCAATCCCGTCACCAGATCTCGACCGCGGATCTCGGCGTAAGGCTCCTCTGGAAGAGGAAACGCCGAACCTATCGTGATCTTTATCTCTTCACTCGTTCGCTCCCCAAGCATCAGGGAGTACTCCTTCTTTATATAAGCGATGATGGCTTCGTCCAGCTCGTCTCCACCGATACGGATGGAAAGGCTCGTGACTATGCCTCCAAGCGAGATGACGGCCACCTCGGTGGTCCCCCCACCTATGTCGACAACCATGTTCCCCGCCGGCTCGTGCACGGGCAGACCCGCCCCGATGGCAGCAGCCATCGGTTCCTCGATGATGAAAGCACTCCTGGCCCCCGCTGCGATCGTGGCTTCTTCCACTGCTCTCTGCTCAACCCCCGTGATTCCGGAGGGAACGCAAACGACTACTCGGGGCTTTGCCAGCCAGCGCCGCTTGTGTACCTTTTGGATGAAGTACCTGAGCATCTTTTCGGTCACATCGAAGTCGGCTATAACTCCGTCCTTCAAAGGTCGGATCGCCTGGATATGGCTTGGGGTACGCCCGATCATCTTCTTGGCCTCTGACCCCACGGCCAGGATGGCATTGGTCTTGGTATTGATCGCCACAACCGAGGGCTCGTTAAGGACGATGCCTCGTCCGCGGACATAGACGAGGGTATTGGCGGTACCCAGGTCGACCGCCATGTCGCGGCCCATGAATGTGAAAGCTTTGTCTACAGGCATGTGCTCAAGGTCTCCCGCCAATCGGCGCGTATCAAGGAGAAGGGCCCAACCATTGAACCCCATGTGACATCTTGCGGCAAACAGGCATTAAAGCTCTGGAAAGTAAAGACCAAGCTCGCGCTCTGCGGACGCTGTCCCGTCCGAACCGTGGACGATGTTTTCTGTTACTTCTAGCCCTAAGTCTCCCCTCAGGGTACCAGGGGCGGCCTTTTTGGGGTCAGTAGCTCCCATGAGGGTCCTGACCACCGAAACGGCCTCCTCCCCCGAAACCGCCATCGCTACGACCGGCCCCGAAGTGATGAAATCCAAGAGGTCGGGGAAGAATGGCTTCTCCAGGTGCTCTTCGTAGTGGCTTCGAGCCAGCGCCTCATCCACCGTTAGCATCCGAAGAGCGTCGATCTTCAGTTTCTTCTTTTCGATACGGCCTATCACCTCGCCGATCAATCCGCGACGAACTCCGTCTGGTTTCACAAGTACCAAAGTAGTTTCCATATCTGAAGGATACTTCCAGGTCACTTGATCGTGCCGACGAGACGGTCGCGAGCCTGTCCCGCGAATGCCAAGGACCCGGTTATCAGAACCGCATCGTCATCCAAAGACGCCGCAATAGCGGAATCGATGGCAACCGAAAGGTCCTCGATAACTTCAACTTCGATGCCTCGAAGAGCGGGCAAGAGCGACAGCTCCTTGGGGTCTGCTGCTCTGTCGCCAGCCATCCTTGTGAGAACGATGCGATCGGCCAGCGTAGCGAGGTGCATCAAGAATCCCTGGGCGTCTTTATCTTTCATCATCGATACCACCGCGGTTACGCGACGCGCGCCGAACGTGGTGCTCATGGCTTCGGCCAGTGCTTTTCCACCGTGAGGATTGTGCGCTCCGTCGATAAGGACCAATGGTTCACGGCTCACGACTTCCATCCTCGCGGGAGCAACCATGTCTGCGACCGAGACCCTGACCGCTTCGATGTCTAGCTCGTGTTGCAGCAGTGACTCCGAAGCTGCGATCGCAAGAGCGAGATTCGCCGATTGATGTTTCCCGTACAGCGGAAGAAACACATCTTGGTAGCTCGAAAACAAACCCTTCACGTCCACGAGTCTCCCGCCGACGGCTGGGTCGTCCGACGTCAAGTCGAATCCGTCCCCCATGAACGCGAGTTCAGCCCCCGACTTCAGCGCGGCCACCCGAAGGACCTCCGAAACACCGGGAGCCTGAGCGGCCGAAACAACCGCTGCACCTTGTTTGATGATCCCAGCTTTCTCCGCTGCATTTGCCTCAGGCGTATCACCCAGGAACTCCGCGTGGTCTACGTCGATCGGAGTCATGACAGCGACCTGCCCGGTGACCACATTGCTGGCGTCCCACGTGCCTCCCAGACCGGTCTCTACCACCCCAACCGCGACGGCCGCCTCGGTCATCCACTCGAAAGCGATGCATGTGAGCAGCTCGTGATAGGTAAGGGAACTCCTCAGCTGGCTCTCAACCGTCTCGACGAACGGCAACAGGTACGAGGTCACTTCCGCGAAGTGGTCCGGGGTGATAAGCGACGACACGACTGCCCCATCGATGAGGCCCTTGAGCTCGAACCGCTCTCTCACGCTTTGAAGGTGCGGTGAAACGTAAACCCCTGCCTTCAACCCGTGAGCGGCAAGGATGGCCGCGGTCATCCTTGCAGTCGTAGATTTGCCGTTCGTTCCGGCAACATGCACTACCGGATAGTTCGCCTGAGGGTCGTCCAGCAGGTCAACCAGCGCTTTCATCCGACTGAGGTCGGGCTTGATGCCGGGGCCACATGAATCGAGGTGGGCGATGGCTTGTTCGTAACTTAGGTGCCGAGGTTTCACTCGCCGAGTCCCAGCTGTTCGAGCTGCATGATCAGTTTCGAATGCGCGTCATTCGCTTCCGCCAGCTTTCTCTCCTGCTCCTCGACAACCTTCGCCGGAGCCTTCGCCCTAAACCCTTCGTTGGAGAGTTTGGCTCCCAGCCTTGCTATGTCTTCGCGAACCGCTGCGATGGCCTTGCCCAGCCGAGTTCGCTCTGCCGCGAGGTCGAGGATGCCCTCGAGGGGTATATAGATGTCTGTTCCGGCGGTAACCAGTCGCGCCGCCGATGGTCCGTCATACGAACTTGTCACGCGGGCGTTTTCAAGCTTGGCCAGGAACGAGATGGTGCTTATCTCGGGAGCCAAAGTCTTCTCATCGTCGGAGACGAAAACAACTTCGACCCTGGCTTTGGGTTCAACCCGATGGTCCGACCTGAACTTGCGGATAGCCGAGACGATCTGGATGGTGCGCTCGAAGGCAGACTCCGCCTGTTCGTCCCTCGAGTCCGAAGGAGTGGGCCAATCGCTGATCATGATCGATGGCGCTGCATTTTCGATCGGCAACCCCGACCAGATCTCTTCCGTGATGAACGGCATGATCGGATGAAGCAATCGAAGCGTTCTCTCGAGGACGACCAGCAGCACTGTCTGGACATCGCGTTTGCGGGTTGCGTCATCTGAGTAAAGCCGGATCTTGGCTGTCTCGATGTACCAATCGCAGTACTCGCTCCAGACGAATTCGTAGAGCGCTCTCGCGGCGGGGGCGACCTCGAAGGCCTCGATCTTTTCGGTAACTTCGGCCTCGAGCGCGCTGAGTCGAGAAAGGATCCATCTATCCGCGCTGGTCAGCGCGCTCTGCCCAGGAAGGTCCAGAGGACCAGAGAACCCTTCAGCGTTCATCAGGACGAAGCGAGACGCGTTCCACAGCTTGTTGGCGAAGTTCCTAGAACCCTGCAGCCACTCCTCGTGAAGGAAGATGTCTTGACCGGTGGCATGCTCGGCGAGAGTGAATCTCAGGGCATCAGTACCGTATCTGTCGATCAACTCCAAGGGATCTGTGACATTGCCGAGGGACTTCGACATCTTGCGCCCCTTGTCATCGCGAACGATGCCATGGATGAAGGCCCACCGAAAGGGAACTTCGTCCATGAAATGCAAGCCAGCCATGATCATCCGCGACACCCAGAGGTGGATGATCTCGTAACCGGGCAAGATGACAGAGGTTGGATAGTAGTAGGAGAGCTCATCGGTCTTTTCCGGCCATCCCAAGGTAGAGAACGGCCATAGCTGACTCGAGAACCAGGTGTCCAGGACGTCTGGGTCCTGCTTTATCGAGGCGGAGCCGCAGCTTTCACACGCGACGGGGTCTTCGAGCGCCGCGAAAGTATGACCACAGTCATCGCAATACCAGACCGGGATCCGGTGGCCCCACCAAAGCTGACGCGAGATGCACCAATCCCTGATCTGCTCCATCCAATTGAGGTAGTAGTTCGTCCAACGCGCTGGATGGAACCGGACCCTTCCTTCTTTCACTGCTTCTATCGCAGGCTCGGCAAGTGGCTTCATGCTCACGAACCATTGCTCCGACAGCCACGGCTCGACGATCGTGTCGCAGCGATCGCAGTGGCCGATCGAATAACTATGGGGATCGGAGCCCTCGAGGAGACCGGCTTCTTTCAGAGCCTCCCTAACGGCCTTGCGGGCTTCGTATCGGTCAAGGCCAGCGAAGGCGCCTCCGCTTTCGGTCACTGCCGCTCGCGAGGTGAAGATGTTGATCTTCTCGAGAGCGTGTCGCTCGGCGATCTCGAAGTCGGTCGGGTCGTGGGCCGGGGTCACCTTCACGGCGCCGGTGCCGAATGCGGTATCGACCGCCTCGTCCGCAATGATCGCGATCTTCCTTCCATTGAACGGATGAGTAACCGTCTTTCCGATAAGGGAGGAGTAGCGGTCATCGCTCGGATGAACCGCGATGGCGGTATCGCCCAACATCGTTTCGAGTCGCGTCGTTGCGACGGTCAGGTAGCCACTACCGTCGTCGAGCGCGTAGCGGAAACGCACCAACTCTCCCTGATGGTCCACATGGTTGACCTCGATATCCGAGATGGCGGTTTCACACCTTGGACACCAATTGATGATCCGTTTCCCACGGTAGATAAGGCCCTCGTTGAAGAGGTCGACGAAGACTTTTCGAACGGCCGCAGAGAGGCCAGCGTCCATGGTGAAACGCTCGCGGGACCAGTCGCACGACGAGCCGAGACGCTTCAGTTGAGCGATGATCTGGCTGCCGTAAAGCTCTTTCCATTCCCACACCTTCTCGACGAAGGCCTCCCGTCCGAGATCGTGCCTCGTGAGCCCTTGTTTCTTAAGGTCCTTCTCCACAACGTTTTGTGTTGCTATCCCGGCATGGTCCGTTCCGGGTATCCAAAGGGCAGCGAAACCCTGCATCCTCTTCATGCGGATAAGGATGTCCTGCAGTGTGTTGTCGAGCGCATGGCCAAGATGAAGCGCACCCGTGACATTTGGTGGCGGGATGGTGATACAGAACGGCTCCTTTGATCCGTCGGCAGAAGAGCCGAAATACCCTGCCTCCTCCCACATCTTGTAAAGACGGGCCTCGACCTGGGTTGGGTCGTAGACCTTGGCTATCTCAGACATCGATCTCCTCCTGAACTGCTCCGTCAAAACATCAAAGTCATTGAAACAAAAAACCCCGCTCGAACAAGCGGGGTCGGTCCGTGCGGACATCCTTAGCCTCGCACGGCCCTCCTGGTTACTACTACTCGCAGGCAGTACCTATCCGCACGATCGACGCACATCAGGCCGACCTCTCCTCGCGGCCTGTCTTCTTCGGACGCTCCACGACCTTCGGCACAAGGGTGGGGTTGACCTTCTCGAGGACCGTTGCCGTATTGATGACGCATCTGCCGATGTCCTTGCGGGAAGGCAGGTCGTACATGACGTCGAGCAAGACCTCCTCCATGATGGCCCGAAGGCCCCTAGCGCCGGTCCCCCGAAGCATCGCTTGGTCGGAGATCGCCCCAAGGGCACCGTCGGTGAACTCGAGTTCGACCCCGTCCAATTCGAAGGTGCGGACGAATTGCCTCACGAGTGCATTCTTGGGTTTAGTAAGTATCTCGACCAAAGCCTCCTGATCGAGGTTGTGGACGTGGGAGATAACCGGCAGGCGTCCGACGAATTCCGGGATCAGTCCGAACTTGAGCAGGTCCTCGGGCAGCACGTTGGCAAGGATCATCCCGAGGTCCTTGTCCTCCATCTTGCGTACATCCCCACCGAATCCGATGGACCGTCGGCCTACACGCGATTCGATGATCTTTTCGAGTCCAGCGAATGCACCCCCACAGATGAACAGCACATTAGAAGTATCGATCTGGATGAACTCCTGGTGCGGGTGCTTTCGGCCGCCCTGCGGTGGGACACTCGCCGTGGTTCCCTCGAGGATCTTGAGGAGGGCCTGCTGGACCCCTTCCCCAGACACGTCGCGGGTGATGGACGGGTTCTCAGACTTGCGGGCTATCTTGTCGACTTCGTCGATATAGATGATGCCGGTCTCGGCCTTCTTAACGTCGAAGTCCGCTGCCTGGATGAGCTTCAGCAGGATGTTCTCGACATCCTCTCCCACGTATCCGGCCTCGGTGAGCGCAGTGGCATCGGCGATGGCGAAGGGAACGTTCAGCATCCGAGCCAGCGTTTGAGCAAGCAAGGTCTTCCCGCAGCCAGTTGGTCCAAGAAGAAGGATGTTGGATTTCTGCAGTTCAACGCCGTCATCGCGCTTGTTGTCTGCCTGTATCCGTTTGTAGTGGCTGTAGACAGCTACCGACAGGACCTTCTTGGCCTGCTCCTGCCCAACGACGTAATCGTCCAGGAACTTCTTGATCTCTTTGGGCTTAGGCAGTTCCTCGAGCTTGAGCTCGGAGGTTTCGGTCAGCTCTTCTTCGATGATCTCGTTGCAAAGGTCGATGCATTCGTCGCAGATATACACGCCTGGTCCGGCGATCAGCTTCTTCACCTGCTTCTGCGATTTACCGCAGAAGCTGCACTTGAGGAGGTCTCCCTCGCCTAAGGCTTTCGGCATCCCTCGCTCCTTTGGTTGTGCTTTGCCGACCTATGCGTTCGCCAGCTGGTCTTCGAGAACTTTGGACTGTTCACGGCGACTGATTATGCCGTCGATCATACCGTAGGCCTGTGCCTGGTCGGCGGTCATGATGAAGTCGCGATCGGTGTCTTTCGACACCTTTTCAAGCGCCTGGCCGGTGTGCTTGGCGAGGATCTGATCGAGGAGCGAGCGCATCCTCACGATCTCCTTCGCCTGGATCTCGATGTCGATGGCCTGACCCTGGGCTCCTCCGTGAGGCTGGTGGATGAGGACGGTCGAGTTAGGCGTTGCGAACCTCTTCCCATGAGCTCCTGCAGCAAGGATGACGGCTGCTGCAGACGCGGCCATGCCCATGACCAGCGTGCACACGTCCGGCTTTATGAACTGCATCGTGTCGTAGATGGCCAGCAAAGACGTGATGCTTCCGCCGGGTGAGTTGATGTAGATCCAGATGTCCTTATCGGAATCAGACGACTCCAGGAATAGAAGCTGTGCACATATGAGGTTGGCGACTTGATCGTCGACTGGCATGCCGAGGAAGATGATGCGGTCTTGGAGCAGACGTGAATAGATGTCGTATGACCTCTCACCACGGTTGGTCTGCTCGATGACGATGGGGACTAGGTAGTTGTTCATATCCATTGGCTTTTCCATCTGCTACTCCAAACCGCTAAGAACCATCCGTAGAAGGTTCGTCTTTGATCTCGGCTTTCTCGACCATTAGCTCGAGCGCCTTTCGTCTCAGGATATCACCGGCCAGTAGGTTCACCCGCCCGTTTTGCACCAGTTCACCCAGTAGTTCTTCTGGTTCTTTGTCCATCCGCTCGGCCAAGGAAGCAACCTCCGTCTGAAGATCCTCCTTCGTGACAGTCATACCTTCCTTCTCGGCGATGTTCTCCAGGATGAGATCGGCTTTGACCGTCACTTCTGCAGCCTTTCGATACGCCTGGAAGAGGTCTTCCTCTGTTGAGTTCGTCGCTTCCAGATACTGGGCCAGCGAGGCACCGGAATGCTCGATGTCGTGAAGCAGACGGGACAGTCTCGACTCGGTCTCGCTAGCCAGCATCGACTCTGGGACTGCCACGTCGGCGTCCTCGATCAACTGCTCTATCAAGCGATTGCGTACCACTACCTCGGTTTCGAGTTTCTTCACCGATTCGATCCGCTCGCGAAGGTCGGCCCTCAACTGCTCAAGCGAGTCGAACTCCGATGCGGTCTTCGCGAACTCGTCATCCAGCTCGGGCAGCTTTTTCATCTGGACCTGCTTGACTATTACTCGGAAGGAGACTTCCTCGCCTCCGTGTGGGGGGCCGAACCGTTCGGGCAATGTCGAGTTGAACTGAAGGATGTCTCCTGGTCGTTTGTCCTTCAGCTGATCATCCAGGTCGGGCACCAAGGAGTTGCTTCCGAGTTCGTAAAGGAGATCCTCTGCACTGGCCCCTTCGATCTGTTCAGTGTGCTTGTAGCCATGCAAGTGGATGGTTAGGTAGTCGCCTTCGGTGGCGCCCCGCCCAACCTCCTCGAGGGTGCCGAACCGCTCGCGCAGTTTGTCGAGCTGTCCGTCTATCTCCTCATCGGTAGCAGCAGAGGAAGGCCGCTCCACGACGATCCCGATGTAGTCCGGAAGATCGAACTCGGGCCGCACTTCGACGGTGGCGGTGAAAGAAAGGGTGGATGCATCGTCTTCGAAACTCGTCACTTCGAGCTTCGGGTAGGTGATCGCCTTCAAGTCCTCCTGGCCAACGGCTTGGGCATATATCTCGGGCAGGGCATCTTTCAGCAGCTCCTCCCGGATGGCGTCCTTACCAACCTTGCTCTCCAAAACAGCCCGCGGAACCTTGCCTTTGCGGAAGCCCGGTATCTTCACCTCGCCCGCGAGACGCCTCAGCGTTGCTTCGTAATAGGGCTTCAACTCGCCTGGCTCTACGTCTATATAGAGCTTGCGCTTGGTAGGGCCGTCCGGCTCGATAGTCGTCTTCATATGGCAGCGATGGTAGCGCAGAGGGGCGACACTGCTGGCCCTCCCCTACAATCGGGGCGGAACGGGACGTAGCGCAGCTTGGTTAGCGCGCCTGCTTTGGGAGCAGGAGGCCGCGAGTTCGAATCTCGCCGTCCCGACGAACGCTTTCGTCCTTCATAACCTCAGCCGATAGACTTGCCAGCGCTCGCGGGTGTAGCTCAATGGTAGAGCTCCAGCCTTCCAAGCTGGTGGTGCGAGTTCGATCCTCGTCACCCGCTCTAGCCGAGAAAGGACATCAAACGTGACTGACCACGATCAGATCCGTGAGTACGTCAACAAGCACCGCTCTTCCTACATCGATCTTTTGAAGGAAGCGTGCTCGATACCCAGCGTTTCCACCGAGGGTGACGGGTTCGAGAAGATGAGCGCCTGGCTCGAAGACCGACTGGGGCGTTTGGGGGCCAAGGTCGAGAGGCTGTCGGTGCCAGGCTCCCCCGATGCGCTGCTCGGCGTCATCGAGGGATCAGGCCCACGGAACTTGATGATCTACGACCACTACGACGTTCAGCCAGTAGACCCGATCGACCTGTGGGAGTCCCCACCCTTCGAGCCGACAGAGCGCGATGGCCGCATCTTCGCCCGCGGCGCGGCGGACAACAAGGGGGACCTGGTCGCGAGGCTTTGCGCATTGGAAACTTACAAGGAAGTGGTCGGCGACCTTCCCTTCGATATCAAGTTCTTCATCGAGGGAGAGGAAGAATCCGGGAGCGTCCACTTCGAGGACATCTGTCACTCACATTCCGGGGCATTGTCGGCCGACGATTGCGTCTGGGAAGGTGGTTGGTTCGACTTTCAGGGAAGACCGCAGATGTACTTTGGATGCAAGGGCCTTCTTTATGTAGAGCTTTCACTCAAGCGCTTGACTGGCGACCAACCCTCCTCCATAGCTGTGTTCGCGCCATCGGCTGCATGGGAACTGCTCCGAGGGATCGCCTCTATAACCGATGACCACGGCAAGATCGCGATCGAAGGCTTCAGCGACGGCATCGTTGCTCTCTCACCGAGCGAGATCGAATCGATCAACCAGATCGCTTTCGATGAAGAAGAACGCATGCAGGCCCTTGGCGTAGATCGTTTCCTCGATGGCATGAGCGGCTCACGACTGAAAAGAGAGCTGCTTCTTTCGCCAACCGCCAACATCGCAGGCTTCACGACCGGCTACGGAGTGCCGGGGGCGTCCAAGACTGTCCTTCCGGCCGAGGCTATGGCGAAGATGGATTTCAGGTTGGTACCAGATCAAGACGCACGAGATGTCGAAAAGAAACTTCTGGCTCACCTTCAAGACGGGGGTTTCGGGGACATCGAGGTCAAGGTCCTAAGCGCCGAGAACCCGTCTCGCTCTCCGTCGGATTCCGCGTTGGGCGTCGCTGCCCGCAAAGCCGCCGACGAGTGGTTCGACGAAGAGGTTGTGGTGTTCCCGTGGATGTGGGCAACCGGCCCGATGTATCCGATCGCCAGCGGTCTGGGCATCCCCATCTGTTCACCCCCAGGCGTAGGCAGGCCCGACTCCAACCTGCACGCTCCCAACGAGAACGCCCGGATCGAGGACTATCTGTCGATAGTTGGCTACACGGTCGCCTATCTGGAGGGATACGGGACTCACGCGGGCTGAAGGCCGGGGTATAGTCGGACCCACTTCCCCACCGGCCGGGCGGGCCGGGAAAACGACAACCTTGTAATTCTTTCCTGTACACTCGCCCCGCCGATCGGCTAACAGGACAAAAGGGGAGTAGCAGCACATGAATACCCGCGTTGCAGGGGTACTTGGCTTTGCCATCGTCGTCCTACTCATAGGGGGCGTAGCCGCGCTTATGTTCGGCGACGGCGATGGGCCTTCGCCAAACGTTTCCCCGACGTCTACCGATCTGTCCCCTGGAGCGAGTAATAGTCCCTTCGCTTTCCCGAGCGAAACGGCATCTCCAACCGTGTCGCCTTCAGGCGCCGCGAGGGCCCAGTCCACCCCCGGAACGCCTGGCGCATCGCCGACCACGGCCGGGTCTTCATCGCCTGGTCAAACATCCACACCGACCCCCACATCAGCGCCGACCGATGGCGCTACTGCGGATGGCACCGCTTTGACGGGTCCACCGTTCGCGTCGCTCCTTGGGCTGCTCCCACTTTCGGCGGGTGCCGCGAGCCTCATGCTTCTAAGGGTTCGCAAGCGCTGAGCCACTAGCTAAACTCGCTAGGTCTTAACGCGCTCGTAGCTCAGGGGACAGAGCGGCTGCCTTCTAAGCAGCGGGTCGCAGGTTCGAATCCTGCCGGGCGCACCGAACGATACACAGCGCGAACCTGCTCCCCTGCGGGTAGCCGAAAGACGGGATGGATCGAACTCCTGCTTTCGACTCGGATTTCCTCTACGAACTTCTGCATAAGCGCCTTGAGCTCAGCAGGGGGCCCTTGCGTCACTGTCTTGCGCAATCCGGCTCGGATCCCTTCGAGCTCCTCATCCGTTGGGGGCCCGATTTCGACCGCCTCAGTGCCGCAGAGTAGCTCTTCGCGGCGGGTGCGAAGTTCGGCCACCTGATCCCCAAGTGTCCGGAGGCGGGGTCCACACACGGACTCCGGCATGCTTCCGCCCTCGAGAGGTTCGACCCAGATGGTGTCACCATCGACGTTCTTGGCTACTCGTGGTTTCTGGGG